>Ga0209225_1002109_pt1 | contig 18292 bp, 13 predicted proteins | sample WasSprMetagenome_FD_184732 | JGI IMG/M metagenome (GOLD analysis project Ga0209225, IMG submission 184732) | Sulfidic aquatic microbial communities from Washburn Spring, Yellowstone National Park, USA - WS (SPAdes) (version 3) | ecosystem: Environmental > Aquatic > Thermal springs > Hot (42-90C)...
TACAAGCATTTTGGAAGTTGCAAAAACCTTAATTGAACTTTTCGATTCAAAAGTTGAACCAAAGATCACAGGAGAGTTTAGAGTAGGTGACAACAGGCATGATTTTGCTGATATATCAAAGATTAAAAGGGAACTTAAATTTGAGCCAAGGTATAGCCTAAAACAAGGTCTCAAGAAGTTTGTTGAGTGGGGAGAAACTCAGGAAGCAATAGACATGTTTGAAAAAGCTGAAGAAGAAAGAAGAAAGTATCTGACGTAGCTAAAGTTAAAATAGTTCTTTTTATCTAAGCGTCTCATGAAAGTTCTAGTAACAGGTGGCGCAGGCTTTATAGGCTCTCATGTAGCTGAATTTTTCTCAAGGAAAGGTTACGAAGTAGTTGTACTAGACAAATTTGCAAGGAGCGAAGTCTTCAAGAAGGATAAGAGTATTTCTGAGTACAACTGGAATTACCTTAAGACGTTAAAGAATGTTAAATTGATTAAAGGCGATATCAGAAACTTTGAAGAAGTTAAGAATGCATCAAAAGGTTGCAGTATAATTGTTCATGTTGCAACTCAAGTTGCTGTAACAACTTCTTTAGCTGATCCTTTCTTAGACTCTGAGATAAATGCTCTAGGAACATTAAATGTTCTAGAGGCTGCAAGAATAAACGACTCTTCTTTGATTTTTACTTCTACAAATAAAGTTTATGGAAACAGTTTTTCGTAACAATAATTTTTTTCTGTCGCTTTATCGCTTGTACAGTATCTCTATACATAGTATAAGTATTATTCTTTCTAGAGATGCTTATAGGCATACAAATAAAATTTTAGCAGATAGGTTTTAAAGTTACAATCTTTGAAGGATATAACTAGAGGTCAACTGATTATTTTATAAAATGTTCTTTAAGGATCTCCAAAATTTTGTGAATACTTTTTTTGAGATAATGGTAGCGTGCACGTTAGTACTTTGGTTTGCGTGACTGTCTAATTTTATTTAATAAATCAAAATAGTCTGAAATCTTCTAAGTATAAACAAGAGTTTCGTGCTATTTCTTAAGGAATTTGTAGCTCATATGTATTCTTAAGATATTCCTGTTGCAACTTCCTCTTTAAGGCGAGAATTAGTCTCTTTCTTTTTGAATCCAAATTTTGTTTCTAGTTTTAGCTAAAACTACGTCTATTAGAAGCTTAACTTAGATAAAGTGAAATTTACGATGAATCTCTAGCCCTAAATTAAATATTCTCAAAAAAGGCAACCTTCTACTATGTTCAATATTGCGAATCATTATGTTTCTTTCTGATCCATGCATGAAAAAAATTAGCCGAAGAAACTTACCACCCTCCATTTATCCGAATAACAAACTCTACATAGGTTCACGTATCGATATGAGCATTTTTATCCTAGAACTCATTGCAAAACCCTCAGGTATACTTTTGTTCTCCTTGAGTCACTAAGCTCACAAAACTCCATGGGAAAGCCAAAAAAGACTTAAATAATTTTGTAACAAGTTTAGGAAGAGTACTTTCATGAAAATTGCTGCTGTTATTGCTACATATAACAGGAAAGAATTATTAAAAGAATGCTTACAGGCTTTATTAAATCAAACAAGGCCTCCTGACGAAATCATTGTGGTTGATGGGAATAGCTTAGACGGAACGGACTTAATGATGAAAATTGAGTTTCCTCAAATTACTTACGTACGATTGAGAGAAAATATGGGTGCCTCTGGTCACTTTTATGAAGGCATAAAGTTAGCTTATAGGAAAGGTTACGATTGGATATGGGTAATGGACGATGATGCTGAACCCAAGACAGATACTCTTGAGAAGCTCATAAAATGGAGCGATCTGAAGGATGCAGTAGTGTTAACTCCAGTAGTAATAAACAAGTCCATGGAGATTCAGAAAGAGCACAGAGGTAATATCTCCTTCGGTGATGATAATACTGTTTTTTCACTTATTCAAAAACCACTAACAGAAGAAAAATATTATTCTAATGTACCAGTAGAAATTACTTTCACCTCTTTTGTCGGTCCATTAATAAGTCGTAAAGCCATCTTAAAGGCAGGACTTCCTCGTAAGGAATTTTTTATTTATAATGATGATGTTGAGTATAGCATGAGACTTATAAGGGCTGGAAAAATGTATCTTATTCCAACAGTTTACATACTTCATAACGTAAAAACGAGGAGTAAAAATTTAGTGGAAAAGAAGTTTTTTAGAAAGAAAATTTATTTTGTTCCATATCATGAACTCTGGAGGCATTATTATGGTACCAGAAATATTGTATACTTGAGGAGACTATACTCTACTAATAAATTTAAGTTCATTATTAGCGTGCTAATATTGTGGTGCTATTGGGCTATCCGAATTATTTTATTTGAAGATCATAAATTAAAGAGATTACAATTTACCACTTCAGCCTTTGTCGATGGCTTTTGTGGAATTTTTGATAATGAAAAACCAAAAAGGATCTTGTATGGAAGTAAATACTAAACTAAATCTATAATTAACTCCAACAAATTGCAGAGAAAATTATAACTCAGATACTACTATATTCTACTGAATTTTTTTAGTTTCATTCGCTACTCTCGTGAAAGCGCTACATTAATAAGAAGAAAACAATGTTCGAGCGCTTCTTTTCTATTTTTCTGTGGAAAATTATAAGTAGTAGAGGTGATAATAAGTCTTGGCCTAAAAACTTCTTGATACGAACTGTAGCAATAGAATTTTCTTCAAGAAGTGGAGACGAAAGGTTTGGAGGTTTATGGTGTAGAGTTTGACAAAGTTTACGCAACTTTTGGAAGAGTACTCGTAGCTTACATCCTCCTCGGAGTAAAACTGGACTTTAATGGTTTCTCTGTCTTCATTCTGGACAGAGAGTTAACAGAATTTGCTTACGCATATAAATAACTCGTGAATAATAGACAATTAATAATCTTAGAGAAGAAGAACGATATTGGTGGTTCTAATGAAAACATTAAAATTCTAATGGTTTTTTATTTAACTTTGGTCCTTTGCTCTTTACAACTCCATGTTTTTATTACTGTGTAAAAATTAAGAAAAGAAAAATAAGAATGAAGAGAAGAGTAAAAAACATTAGGTGCAAAGCTTTTTGTAGAGTTAGCGCACGCTAAAGGGTATGAAGTCATCGCAAAAGGGAAATAGAACCACGTTTTCTATTATTATCTTAGGTGCTGGAGTATCAGGTCTTAGTTATGCTTACGCTAATGTTCAGAAAGGAACTTCAGTAACTATTTTAGAAAAAAGTGATAGAATAGGAGGATTGATGAGAACTTTCAATTTTAATGGCTTCTTGTTTGATTTTGGACCTCACATTTTTAGAAGTAAGGATGAAAAAATCTTGAATTTCATTAAAGACCTTCTTCATGACAATTATCGTTACATTTCATCAAATCCTGCTATATTCAAGTATGGAAAATTTTTTGATAACGTAATACCTACTATAACTTACAGAAACATTGAAAACTTACCAGAACAAGTAAAAGATAAAGCAAAAATAGAGCTAGAAACTTCAAATAAAGAAATAAGTTTGAACAATTTTAAAGATTGTATAGTCTCGCAAATTGGAGAAACTTTATATTGGGAGTTCTTTGGAGAATACAGTAAAAAGTGGTGGGGCATTGATCCTGAAAACCTTTCCTCTGATATTTCTCCTAAAAACCTTACAGTAGGGAAAGATAAGTCCTATGCTCATATAACAACTAATTTTGAGAAACCTTCTGAGGAAATTTATCCTATAAAGGGAGGAATATTTGAAATAGTTAGAAGACTAAAAGAAAAAGTTGAAGCTTTTGGAGGCTCTATTTTAACAAATTCAAACATAAAAAAGTTAGAATACGATGGAGATGAGATAAATAAAATAATTGTAGAAAGAGATAAAGATGAAATAGAAATAGAAACCAATGGAAAATTAGTAGTTTCAACCATTCCTTTAACAAACCTTTGTAAGATGCTTAAGATAGAAAGTGATTTAATTTATAGAGGCGATATCTGCATCTTTTTAAAGTTAGATGGAAATAAGATGTTCAACTATTCTTGGGTGTACTTTCATGATCATGATATTGTTTTTAGTAGAATTCATGAGCCACTTTACTATAGTGAATATAATTCTCCAAAAGGTTACACCTCTCTTTGCGTTGAAGTAACAAGTTTTGAGAATGATATTAACTGGAAGGATAAATACCTAGGAGAAAAAGTTATTGGGCAACTTATAGATCTAAATATCATAAAGAAAAATCAAGAACCAGAAATCTTAGCAGTAGAAAAGTATGCTCATGCATATCCTATTTATACAATAGATTATAAGAAAAAAATTGAAGAGGTATTTAGCAAGCTAAAGCTTTTCAAAAACTTAAAGGTAATAGGAAGGACTGGTAGCTTTAGTTATTTAAACATGTGGGAATGCTTAAAATGGGCAGTATACTAGTTACTGGAGGAGCCGGGTTTATAGGGAGTCATTTGGTAGAAAAGTTAGTTGAGAAAGGCTACAGCGTGATCGCAGTCGATAACTTGCTTAGAGGAAAGTTAAATAACTTGTCGAATGTATTGGATAAAATAAAATTCGTTAAGGGTGATATAAGGAGTTATAAGCTAATGGAAGAACTTGTTAAAAACTCAGAAATTGTCTTTCATTTAGCTTCATTATCAAGAGTAATTCCAAGTATTGAAAATCCCAAGTTATGCTTTAAGAATAATGTTGAAGGAACAGAAATCGTAGCGAGGCTTTGCTCTGAGTACCACAAGAAGTTGATTTTTTCTTCTTCTCGTGAAGTTTATGGAGCTCCTAAGTATTTACCAGTTGATGAAGCTCATCCTTTAAATCCTGAAAATCCATACGGTGCTTCAAAGGTTTCTGGAGAAAAAATAATAGAAGCTTATGCAAAAAGCTATGGATTAAACTATGTCACTTTAAGATTAACTAACGTTTATGGTTCAAGAGATTTTGATAGAGTAATTCCAATTTTTATTAAAAATGCTTTAAAAGAGGAAGACCTAGTCGTGTACGGCGTTAATAAAATATTGGATTTTGTTTATATAGACGACATTATAAACGCTTTCACTGCTGCAATGGATTCTAATGAAAATCAAACTCTAAACATAGGATCTGGCGTGGGCGTAAGTATAACAGAGCTTGTCAACTTAATTAAAAAGGTAACTCGCAGGGAAGTAAAAATCACAGTTAAAGAGAAGAGAAAAGGAGAAATAGACAAATTCATTGCTGATATAAAAAGAGCTAAAGAAGTATTAAACTGGGAACCAAAGATAAATTTAGAGGAAGGCCTAAGGCTTATAGTAAGAGAATGTTGCTATTGCTTATGACGTTTAAAGAGAGGATTAAGCAATGTGCTACGAAAAGTCTTGTAATATATTCCAGATTTTTTCCTAAAAGGCATGAAATATGATAAATGAAGTTAAGTTGAATAATGCGCATTCAGATTCAAATTCTTTGAAAAGAGATGCCTGAAGACCTTTATCCTCCTAACGTAGTTGTAAGGCATTCCGCACAATCTGTTTGTTTAATTTCTTTTTCTGACTTCGGGTTGGGAAGAGGAGAATATTTAGCCGAAGCCATGAAAGCAATTGGCTTAGAGGTTCTAGTAGTGACTAATAAACCCATTTATACAGAATCCTTCAAAACAATTAAGAATACTTTAAGTAAGAATAAAATCGACGTTTTAGAGATACCATTACCTAACTTACCCTATGAAAGTGTGTTTTCAAGATTAATTCAATATCTTCTTTTCACGATTTTTTCCTTCTTCATTCTATTGAAGTCTCGTAGATCATTTACTTTTTACTACTCAAGGGGTCCTCATCCATTCACAGATGCTACATGCATCATGTTGAAACTGTTTAAAGGTGGCAAAATAATAAGTGATATAACAGATCTTTGGCCAGAGGTTCTAGACTATATGCAGATAAATGTTTTTCTAAAACGAATTCTAATTTTATTCGGAAATGTGGTTAATTCATTTACTTGGTCCAAATTAGATGCAATTGTTACCCATAACGAAATAATGGCACACATACTTTCAAGGAGAAGTGGAAGAAGAGTCTATGTAATATATGGTGTGATCGACTTAAATATTTTTAAGCCAATATCTAAATGGAATGCCATTCAAAAACTGCCAAGAGATCTACAGGGTAAACTTTACCGAAAATTCATAGTGTTGTATGCCGGTATAATGGGGTATTTTCAGGATCCTGAAATAGTTTTGAAACTCGCTCAACTCATAACAGACAAAGATATTTTATTTGTTTTAATAGGTACAGGACCATTAAAAGAACAATTAGCAAAAGAAAGGGAGAAACAAAATCTCGATAACATTTTGCTACTGGACCCCGTTCCTCATGAGTTAATGCCCTTCATTTATAATGTTGCTGATCTGACCTTACTCCCTCCTCCAGTTTCGTATGATTCTAGAATGTATAAATACTTTGTAGTTACTCTACCGAAAAAATTCATAGAGTACTCAGCTTGCGGTAAACCGATCATATGCATAACTCCTGAATGTGTGGCATCGAAACTATGTAAGAAGTGGAAGGCAGGATATCATTTCTTACCTGAAAAACTTGAGGATATCGTGTACATTATTCAAGAGTTAAAATCTAATGAGACCCTTAGAAGATCTTTAGGAGATAACGCTATGAAAATGGCCAGCTCGTTATTTTCTATCGAAAACACTATAGAAAAACTGAGAGCAATTCTAACTTGAATCTCAAAATTTCCCTTATTATTTGTCATATGCTTAAACGAATTATCGCTATTCTCAATAACATAATCCAGAAATATTAGAATAAAAGAGGGAAATACTAGAACGCTGATAGATGTCAAAAGAGGCTTTAAGACAGAATAGAAAATGACATGGGTTTGAATAAATTGTCACACTTTTTAGATGCTTTAACTAAATTTAAATATAATGGTGTTGTTTTGAATAATAGCTCTTGTTCTGATAATTGGGATTCTGGATCTGTAACGTTTTGTAATGTTTTCGTAGATGATGAAAATCCAAAAGATATATTTCTATATTACACTGGGATAAACATTAACAGTATTCATCGTTCATCGATTGGGCTTGCAATATCATCAGATGGTTTAAATTTTAGAAAGATTAAGGAAAACCCCATTCTTGAAGGAACACCTGGCACCTTTTTCTCAAGGCGAGTTTCTACTCCTGCAGTTACAAAAATTGGAAGCAAGTACTATATGGTTTTTTCAGGACAATCTAACTTCTTATTTCCAAGGTATACTATGAGCTTGGGAATAGCTTGGGCTGATGACCCTGTAGGTCCCTGGAAAGTTATTGGCGAGTTAATAAAACCCGAGGAAAAGTGGGAAGGCCGAGGCATTGACAATGGTCCCGCTATAGTTCATTTAAATAATGATTCATTCCTTATTTTCTATAGTAATTGTTCTTTGAAATACTCAGAACTTTTTCTTCAATTTATTCGCAATCCCACATATTCTTTTTCGCCTCAGTATTTATACCGCTATATCAAAAGAAAGGTAGGCATACTAAAAGTACGAATTAGGGGGACTGACGATGTAGAGGCTTACCGTTATAAGGGAAACCCGCTAATACATTTGAACGGACCTATAGGCTCGTGGAATGAATCAATATTCTGCCCAGGCTATGCAAAATTTGGTAGTTTTCATTATTTATTTCCTGCTACCTCAACGTACTCTCGTGGATATCCATTTCCGCAATATATTGCTACTATTGTAGCTAGATCTCCTTTCTTCGAGGCTAATTCGGTAATTCAAACCATAAAAACGATCGATGGTTCAGACTTAAAAGGATCGCTTCAGGCATCAATTGGCGTTGCTTTAGATACCCCTAACTTAATCATCCGCAATAATAAGTTACTTCTGTATTATTCTGTTATGGCTCGGGACTACAATAGATGGAAAATTGCTTTATCCTCTGCAGATATCTAATTATCTATAATTAATTTAATTTTGTGTACTTAGAAAATCTAATAAGAGATCAACGAACTGTGAGTATGGTACAATTAAAAGATTTTAAGGATGACGAAAAGTGGGAAGAAGTATGCGAAAAATATGGCAGTATTTTTCATTCTCTAGAGTGGATGAATATCATCGAAGACGTTTTTGGTGTTAAAAAGGTACTGTTTGGGATATTTGAAGGCGAATCCTTAATTGGAATATTACCTTTATTTAAGTGGAAAAAAGTTTTTAAATTTTTAATGTCGCCGCTTCATGGTTCAGCAACACCTTATGGTGGACCAGTTCTCATAGAGGGTAAGTATAAGTCGAGCATCTATAGTGACATAATAAAAGAACTAGATAGTTTCATGGAGTCAGAAGATATAGATTTTCTTCAAATTCAATTTAGGCCTGAAATTTCTTATGACGAATTTGAATTGCAGTCTAGGTTAAAATACGACTTTAGTTATACGTCGAAATACCATCTTGAAGATAGATATACTGTAATTTTAGATATAGACGACAAAAAAGAGCTATGGAATAGCTTAGACAAAAGTTGTAGAAATGCAATAAGAAAAGCGGAGAAGTTTGGAGTAATAATCTCTGAAGAGAATTCTGAAGAATTTTTTAACGAGTACTATAGAATGGCAAAAGATGTTTATGCTAAATATAGTCAACCACCCGAAATTCCTCTAACAATGTACCTTAGGGTTTATGAGAAACTTAAACCTAGGCAAAAAATAAGAATTATGTCCGCTCGATACAATGAAAAAATAGTGGCGGGAGCAATCTTTTTGCTCCATAGAGATAATATTTATTATTGGGATGGAGTATCGTATAGGAATTTTAATTTGGTTGCACCTAATAATTTGATTCAGTGGAAGCTAATAGAGTGGGCGTCTGCGCACAATTACAGAGTTTACGACATGCTTGGTGCAGGTATTCCCAAAATCGGCCGTTTCAAATTAAGTTTTGGAGGAAAAATTATCCCTCGACTACAGTTAAGAAAATATAATTCATTCATAGTGAAGGCTTCTGCGAAATTTTATGAAAAAACTTTTCCTGTTTACAGAAAATGGAGATACAAAATAGCACGTGCTATCGACCTAAATGCTCAATTTCCAGAAGTATTTCAGAGTTATATTAATAGATATTGAGATGTTTAGAATGAAGGATAGTATTTCTAAAGAAAAATATATTTTGATGCTTTTAAGCAATCCCGCCACTTATGATACTCGACCGTTAAAAGAAGCAAATAGTCTTATCAAAAATGGTTACAAGGTTATAATCCTCGCCTGGGATAGGGAGGGTAATTATCCGAAGCAGACTTTATCAAACGGCTTACTTATTCGACGTTTTAACTTCAAATCCCCTTACGGTCAAAGCATAAGAACAATTATCAGCTTCTTCTTTTATTATGTTTGGTGCATACTCTCATCTTCTACTCTTAATTTCAAAGCTATTCATTGTCACGACGTGGATACACTTTTTTGCGGCATACTAATAAAAATGTTAAGATTCAGTCGAATAAAGCTGATTTACGATATGCATGATCATCCAATAGCCTTTTTAGAAAAGTTTCAAAAAGCTCATTTTCTAGTTAAAGTTGTTTTTGCTATGGCAAAGCACTATGCAAATCACGTGATAGTTGTAAACGATGGCTTTGTAGAGTACCTCTCAAAGATGGGCTTTCAAAGGAAAAAGATGACAGTAATTATGAATGTGCCTTCAAAATCCGAATATAGTAACTTTAATGTAGCAAATCGTAATAGAGAAAAATTTACGATATTCTACTACGGCGAAATTGGAGTACGAAGGGGAGTGCATAAACTGATTGAGGCTGTGAAAGATCTTAAATGTGTTGAATTGTTGCTTGCTGGAAAGGGCGACTTAGTTCCAATAGTAGAAAATTTAGAAAAGAAGTACAATAATATCAAGTACTTAGGCTGGATTTCAACTTCTGAGATAGATCATTTAGTCAAAGAAGCGGATCTTATTCCATCTCTTTATATGCCTGATAACATTAACCACATTTTAGCTTCTCCAGAAAAGTTGTTCACGGCCATGGAGCATGGAGTACCCGCTCTCGTACCTGAGGGAAGCTATCAGGCAAATATCGTGAGAAAGTATGAATGTGGTATAGTCGTGGATATGAATGATACGGCAAAGATTAGAGAAACGATTATCAAACTTGCCCCCTCTCCTGAGCTTTGTAGGAAGCTTGGAGAAAACGGTATTAAAACCGCACGCGAGTTATTCAATTGGGAAGTTATGGAACAGCGGCTTTTCCATCTCTACAACTATTTAATTTAGAAGTAGTGAAATCTTTGCCTGAGCTAAGGATTTTATTCATAACAAGACTACCAACCCAAGGTAAACCTCAAACATCATCGTTTGTCTATGATTATTTGTTACGGTTACGTAAAAATGCTACTGTTTTTATTCTCGCATTTTATGATTATCAAACTAGGCCGATTTTAGACATTCCAGATACACGAGTAGTTAGGATTCCTCTATTCAGGATACCTTTATATTCGCTATTCATATCCCCAGTTGTCTTCTTCTTAGGGATTACACTAGTTAGACGTTTTAGAGTCAACATTATTCATGTCGAATACTTAGGACTGAACAGTATTTTAGGTGTTTTTATTGGAAAAATCTGTAATATCCCTGTAGTCGCCACGGCACACAGAGGGGATGTTTCACCTAAAAGCTTTGAGAAAACACTATTTACATTTTTAAGTTATCCTTTAGTCTTGCTTTCTTTAAAATTATTGAATAAAATCATTTGCGTTAGTCAATATATTTCTGATGAAGTAAAAAGAATATACTCATCAGCAAACTGTGCTGTAATATATAATTCTGCGGATGAAAGTAGATTCTATCCCAGAGATAAAGAGACGTGTAGGAAATTTTTATTAAAAAACTTTATAAAGAAAACCAACAATTCAAAAATAATTCTTTTTGTCGGATCACTAATTAAGAGAAAGGGATTGAATTTTCTCATAGAGGCGATGGTTACTGAGCCGCTCAGCCATTTAGACGACGTATTGCTTCTCATAGTTGGGGAAGGGCCAGAAAAGGAAAAACTAGTAAGAAGAGTAGAGGAGCTAAGTATTCAGGAGAAGGTATTTTTCATAGGTCCGGTTACAAGAGAAGAACTTCCTATAATCTATGGGTCAGCCGACCTTTTCGTTCTTCCATCTCTAGATGAAGGACATCCTGTTGCGATGCTCGAAGCGATGGCTTCTGGCCTTCCGGTGATTGGGTGTAAAGTAGGGGGAGTTCCTGAATGTATTGAGAATGGAGTTAATGGGATTCTCATCAGAAGACCTGATCCTTCTAGCTTGGCGAAAGCAATTTATTTCTGCTTATCTGAACAAGCTCTGTTCATGGGTAAAAAGTCACGTCAGTTATATGAAAGTAGGTTTATGAGCTCTCGTAGCTTAGAAGCTCATCTCGTTCTTTATAAAAAGCTTTTAAGAATTCAATATGGTCACCAATAAAGTTATGTATTCTATATTGCGTCTATGGAAAACATTAAAAACATTTCAAAATGAGTCAGGCAGTTTAGTAGGTCCTGATGTTAATCTGGTCTTCATAAGAGGTCTTCAAACTCCATTTCAATTAGTTAACAGAGTTTTCCAAAATCTTATAATAAGAGGAAGGGATGAATTTAAATTTCCAAAGATATGGTTGGGACAAACTCAAGCGTATTGGATACGAGCGAACCTTAGGATTTATGAAATGCTGGAAGAAGAAACTTTCCTTACTCTTGCAATAAGGACTGGAAATGCTTTAGTTTTAAGACAGAAGGAAGGATGGTGGAAGAGTAATCTCATTGGGCTATCAAACAGACTTGATGTTATTCACAATACACTAATAGCCAATTCCTTATTTGACTTGTATGAATTAACAGGCGATAAACAATATATAGAGTCGGTATTAGCGTATGATGATGTTCTCAATAAACGAATAGGTTTTACATATCTAGACGATGGTAGTGCTTTCGTCAAATATTTTAGTGGCGGAAAAAAAGAATTCGTATGTAATGCCAATACCTTAGTTCTATCCTTTCTTGGGCGTCTAACAAAGATTGGATATTCGAGAAAAGAAGTGATCGCGCCTCTTCTAAAAGCTCTTTCTAATTCAATGCTAGAAAATGGTGAACTACCTTATGATGCTCATTTCACGTTACATTATCAATGCACTCAATACAATGCATTCGAACTCATAGATCTGATCGAATATCAATATTACAGTTCTGATAATGATGCAGAGAAGTTAATCGACAAGATAGCTCGGTGGTTAGCTTCCAGAGTTACTTCAGAAGGGCATGTGTGGTATCAATGCAATAAAATGTTCCCCTTAATTACATATCACCATACTGCAACTCTTGCTGCTCTAAGCGCGGCACGTTCACATGTTCACTTTAACGAATGCGTTCAGAAAAAAATTTCCAGCCTTCTGAAGTTCTGTCTAGAAAGGCAAATGAAAAATGGACTATTTGAATACGGTATTTTTCGACCTTCATTTCATGACAGAGGAGCATACCTTAGACCCAACTGCATCATTTTAAAGAATTTGGCAGACTTCGTGTTTTTCGGCTCTTCCCATATAAATTTAGATCAGTAAGGATGGAGTCATAAAAATGCCCGATAGCACAAGTTGCCAGACAGACTCAATAATTGAAGTCTTCGACATTATTTACTGTCTTTGGTTGGTGTTTTCTCTCGTTGCGAGTCTTCTTCAAATCAACTTTACTGCCAAAACAACTTTAGCCACAATCGGTATTTTTCTCCTTCCTCTTCAAATAGGACAAGCAACGCTGTGGTTCATGAAAGTAGATAGACAGACGCTTAGAACTTCTACTACTACTTTTATCTCACTAAGTTGGATTTTGGGTTCTGTTGTAATGGCTTCACTTTTTGTCATCAAGAATCAAATAGCTTCTTGGCTTCCATTTGAAGTCTTTGTTTACTTTATTAGCTTTCTTTGTATGACTATAAGCTTTTTTAATTTGACGCATCGCAAGAATTTTAATTTGTGCATATCCAATAAATATAAAATAGACTTTATGCTGATAATTCCAATAATTTATTCACTTTACTTATTCTTAAAATTACGGTCCCATAGCCCTTTTCCATATTGGATGGGGGTTGATCAATTTAACTTCATAGGTAACTCATTCTTGCTTAGGTCAGGAGAGCTAACAATTTTAGATTCGACGGCCTATTTTCCTATAATAGAGTCATTGGTTGCCTCTGTATCCATTCTGGAAAATATGCGTGAAATATATGCGATTTTCTGGCCTGCACCATTTATGTTGTACGTTCTTTTTGCCATAGGCGTATATGAGTTATCAAATAAAATTACAAAATCTAAAATTACTTCTGTCGTGGCCTCAGTTGTTGGCCTATCAGCATTTGGTGGAGGCTCTATACTAGATCTGTGGTATTTCATCCCAAGAAATATAATCTATTCTTTTACCCCTACGATTATTTCATTTTTCTTATACGAGATGGAGCGACATGATACTGATATAAACCCACAATCAAATAAACAAGTACAAACAACTATATTTTGGCTGGTATATGTAATTTTTTTATTTTGGCTTTCAACACCTTTTTTACAGCCAACCGAATTTCAATGGATTAGACTAGTACTACCCTTAGTACCATTTATCTTCATAACATGGTCAAGGTTGGCGCATTGTTCTGCAAATTGGCAAGTATCACTTTTCTTCACTTTTGCAATCATGCAAGTGCATACTTTCATTGGCACTCTCGTATTAATCACCATCATTGTCGTTTGGCTTATTAGAAACTTGAATAGTCAAAAGTCAAAAGTTTATACGAATGTCATCTTCTTTATATTTATCATGTTTGTGTTGTCTACAATCATTGGCATCGTAGACTTGCCCGAATTTTTATCACCATACATGAAAAAAATATTATCGTCGTTTTTGAAACCTGAATCTTTAAGTTCTATCTGGTCTTACTATTTCTCTTCAAAACAAAAATTAGATATGTTAGAAGGTTTTTTCACAAAACCTATTTTTTGGCTAGGCACTTTAGGGTTACTTATTACTATCCTAGATCAGGAACATTCAATTTTACCCCAAAAGGAAGTTGCTATCATGCTCTCGTTTGCACTAATATTGTATTTCTTACCCATCGAATACACCTATAGAACTCTTTGTATCATCTCTCCATTAATTGCACTGTCCTCATCTATGTTCATCGAGAAATTTGAAAAAGCTCTAATTCCACATACGAGGATTAAATTATGCATCAACAGTGTTTTCAGGTTTACAAACGTATATATTGAAATACCAATACACGAAGTTTTGACTCTTATTATTCTACTGCTCCTCTTACCTTCGTTGCAAACCCCTATTGATAATTATGTAAATTATTACTTAAAACTTACGCATACGCATGGTTCAATTGCTACATTTGATTCCTTTGACATAATGGCTTCTGAGTGGATTCGGGGGAATGTTGAAAATAATGCGATAATAGTCAGCGATCTCCAATCGCAGAGAGTTGTATGCGGTCTTTCAGGTAAGATGTTTACTATATTAGCAAGGACGGAGAAATTTGGAACAAAATGGGCAATAATTAATTATAGATCTTACTTTCAGAAAGTGTTTTCATCCCAAAATGTCTCAGAAGTCATAGAGAGTGCAAATACGCTAATTGATTTGTACACTAGCAGTTTGTCTTCTAATAAAGAATTTGTAGAAAAGTGCCCCTTATACGTTGTTTTCCGAGGATCAACAAAGTTCCCTGAGGGTTCAATTTATTCACTGTTCCCGTCACCTATAGATGAATCTACAATACCGAAACCTCTCAAGTTACCTATGTTCAAACTGGTATATTCTAATTCCCATTATAGGATATATCGATATTTCCAGAACTTTTCTCTCATCACGGATATTCCAATAAATGTAACAATTGGGTATTCTAATGGAACTCGTAGAAATGTTCAACTTTATGCGCGATACCATATTACTGATGATCCTAACTATCGTGTCATTATTCTAAAAATTCCACAAATGGACGTCGGTACAGATATTTTGTTGCCATATTCAAATGAATGGTCTTTATTATATTATTATCCAAAGGATTCTGCAAACCTTACGATTAAAAATGAATTAATAAAAATAAAAGTGTTAAACTATGAAGAAATAGAAATTATCTTTTTAGAGAATCAAGATCTAAATGAGTCTACCCCTATAAGAGAATTTTCAAAAGCTAAGGTTCTATATACTGAAAATGTTGCTAACTATTCAACCATTATTGAAAGTTGGCGGATAAGGCTAGTGGCTTCTCTTTATTCCAATAAGAGCTATTATTGGATTTCAATTCCATTTAATGACACTTCTGATCTTGTTTCAAGAAGCTTCACCGTTCTTTACAATTCGAGTCAAGCGATCGCTTTTGTTGCTCTGAGATTTAACGACGGATCTTATATCCATGTCGTTCCATTTAGTTCCTTTAGTATTAAGCCGACTTTTTCGACAGTTGAGCTACCAGACAATAAACGAGTGACTGAAATAATACTAGGCATAGATAACCGCAATAGTAAAGTTCATGGTGTTTGTATTGTCGATTTCTATTCATTCTATTTAACAGATAGAAGTTGATTCAAATGTAGGTTTATTATGAAGGTATTGGTTGTTATAGGCACTAGGCCTCAGATAATCAAGACAGCTCCTATAATCCAGGAAGCTTTAAAACAGGAGTTAGAAATAGAAATAATTCATACTGGTCAACATTACGACTACGAGCTTTCTCAAATATTTTTTGAAGAGTTCAACCTTCCTGAACCTACAGTAAATTTGGAGGTAGGCTCAGGCTCTCATGCATACCAAACTGGAGAGATAATGCTTAGGCTTGAAAAATATTTGCTGAGAGATAAGCCTTCTCTCGTCCTCGTACCAGGTGACACAAATTCTGCTTTAGCTGGAGCTTTAACTAGCGTTAAGCTTAACATTCCTGTAGCTCACGTAGAGGCTGGAGCTAGATGTTATGATATGAGCATGGCTGAAGAAGTGAATAGAAGGCTTATAGACCACTGTTCGAAAATCCTCTTTGCGCCGACGCTGAACTGTAAGAAGAACTTAGAAAAAGAGTCCGTTTTAGGTGAAATACATTTAACTGGCGATACAATGTACGACGTATTTTCGAGGTTTAAGAACAGGGCTGACGAATACGACATACTTGATAGACTTAATCTTTCGAATAAGGAGTATTATCTGCTTACGCTTCATAGGGCTGAGAACGTCGATGATGCTGAGAAACTGAAGAGTATTTTAAATGGAATTATGAAGTCTAATGTTGATGTTGTTTTTTCAATACATCCTCGCACTAAGAATAGGCTTAAAGAATATGGAATATCTCTGGAGAATTCTAATTTAAGGGTTATTGAGCCCGTAGGCTATATTGAAATGCTTAAGCTACTCAAACATGCAAAGATCGTTTTAACAGATTCAGGTGGGCTTCAGAAGGATGCTTTCTGGTCTAAAACCCCATGCATAACTTTAAGGGATAGAACTGAGTGGGTTGAAACCGTTGAAATGGGTGTGAACTTTCTTGCTGAAGCTGATGCAAACAAAATAGTTCAAGTCATAAATTTCATCGAAGACAACTACGATTTAATTAAGGGAAGGTTCAACGAGAATCCCTTTGGAGATGGGCATGCTGCAAGAAGGATAGTAGAGACTGTAACGCACTCTATCTAATAGGTTTGGTTTGAAAAATAATGTAAAAGTACTAAAGTAAAGCCTCAAGCTTTTCCTCACGTTCATATGCGCTTATCACAAGCTAGTGTACCTATGAATAGTGGCTATAAACTGGAAATGGAATTTCTAAAGTGAAGAAAATGAAAATAAAACCCAATTTGAAGGAAAGTTTTGCTTGGAAAATTATTGAAAGAACTTGTAGAACAAAATTTAGCTCCTCTAGTATTGAAGAGATTAATTCTACCCTTATAAAATTCTATTAGGGCTTCTTCCTTCTTCTTCAGCTTTTACTATTCTTTTTCCCTAATGCTCTTACTAGTTTTTTGCTATGTTTGTAAAAGTTGTAAAAATTGCGATTTTTTAGATTTTTGGGCGTTTTTATTCAATTTTTTGGATTTTTAATTTTACATGCGATTGTAAAGAATTGTAAAAGTACTTTTCAAGGCTTTCTGCTTTTTTAGTTCAGAACAACGGCATTTTTCTCTTTTAGCTTGTTTAATTCCTGTTTAAAAGAGTTCACCTTTTCCATTGCGTTAAGCTTTGCCTTTATATACTGAGCATCTTGAGTTAAGGCATTTATCTTTTGCTCTAAACTTCTTATTTCTTCTTCTAAGTTGACTCTTTCTCTTAAGTCTTGAATTTCTTGTCTCAAAAACGTTATTTCCTCAGAAGGCGCAATTATTTCTCCAATCATACGAAGCTTTATTATCTGTTTTACTAGTTCATGCTCATCTTCTTTTGGTCTTATCTTATTAACTACCTCAGCTAAAACTAAAGGATAGTATACAGTATTTTTGTGTATTCGTAGGCGAGTATATTCTTCTAAGATTTTTTTGCTTCTTTCAATTCCTAGTCCTTCAAAACATAAGTACAATACGTCGTTTCGTTCTTCAATGGCTTCTTTTAGCTTGGAATTCTCAGCTTTCAGATACTTAACTTCGATCTTATGAGCTTCAAGTTCTTCTTTCATCTTTTGCATTTCAGAGGCTTCCTTAGAAAACCTCATTAAGTTAGTAAGGTAATCGTTAAAACTTTTTACAACTTCTTTAGGGTCTTCAAACTTCTTTAAGAATTCTTCTGTTTCTTCTGGGCTAGTATGCATACTCATTAAGAATCCTAAGAATGCAGTAAGTCCTATTTCAGTTATTACTTCTCCAAGCCAATTGAAGTTTTTTGCTAATCCTCTTATTCCAGTAGCATAAGCTTCGCCTAAAGAGCTTTCAATTTGTTCTGAAGTACTTTGAGGATAAATTTGTTTTTCATATGGCTTAAACCTATTTATTGCTTGGTATACTGTAATGTACTTGATTCCAGTCTTCTTTGAAATATTTTTGTACGAAAGCTCTTCGTTTTTGTTCATAATTTCTATTACTGCATTTGCTATACTACGTAAAGTATTCGACCTAAACTTGTAGTTCTCGTTGTTCTCTACAAATTCTTTAAATTCGTTTATTTTCATTTTTTAAGATAAAAAGTGAGACTGTCAACTTAAGGCCACCCACGATGCTATCCATCGCTCCGAAACTCTTGGCTTGTAAGTAGGAAAGCAAACGTTGAACTGTCTTATCCTTCTCTTTAGTTCAGAGAAC
>Ga0209225_1002117_pt1 | contig 18266 bp, 17 predicted proteins | sample WasSprMetagenome_FD_184732 | JGI IMG/M metagenome (GOLD analysis project Ga0209225, IMG submission 184732) | Sulfidic aquatic microbial communities from Washburn Spring, Yellowstone National Park, USA - WS (SPAdes) (version 3) | ecosystem: Environmental > Aquatic > Thermal springs > Hot (42-90C)...
AACCCTGGCTGAATTCACGGTAACAACAAGAGACGTTGCAGGAAACAGGTGGTACAATAGAACGCGGACTATGAAAAGAGACACTCCCACCCTTATAGAGGTAACCGAAAAAACTCAGAGCTCTCAAACCCCTCCTCCACAAAGAGTACAGTGTGAGGACCATTGGGGTTTTTGGCTCCTTCGTGCGGGGAGAAGAAACCCCAGAGAGTGACCTTGATATCCTCGTGGAGTTTGAAAGGCCCATAGGACTCATAAAGTTCGTGGACCTGAAACTCAGGCTCTCTGAAGCCCTGGGAGTGGAAATTGACCTTGTGATGAAGAGCGCCCTGAAGCCGAGGATAGGAGAGAGGATTCTCCAGGAGGTTCTTATGGTGTGAGGGGGCACAGTTCTTTTCCCGAAAGCCCGAGAAATCCCCAAAGGTATGAGGTAATCCTGCGAGACACAAGCGAATGGTGGTGTAAAACGAAAGGCAATTGACCCTGCCGGCGAAGATGCTTAGAATGAAAAGCGGGGAAGGGAGCGGTTCTATGGGGAATCTCGTCGAGAAAATCAAGAAGAAAGAGGCAATCATAGGGGTCATTGGCCTTGGATACGTGGGTCTCCCACTGGTTATCGAGTTCTGCCGCGCTGGTTTTAAAGTCGTTGGTTTTGATACCAATGAGGAAAAGGTGGAGGTGCTCCGCCAGGGTAAAAGCTATATCCACCATATCCCCGAAGAAAAAATCAAGGCCTGCCTTCCCCGCTTTACCCCCACCGCGGATTTTTCAAAGCTTTCTGAGGTCGACTGCATCATCATCTGTGTACCTACTCCTCTCAACCGTTACCGTGAACCGGATATGACTTATGTATTCCATACCGGGAAGACCATTGCGAGATACCTACGTCCCGGGCAGCTTGTGGTCCTTGAGTCGACAACGTATCCGGGAACGACCGACGAGGACCTGAGGAGAATTCTTGAAGAATCAGGACTTGTAGCGGGCCGGGACTTCTACCTTGCCTACTCTCCGGAGAGGGAAGACCCGGGAAATAGAGACTTTTCCACTTCGGAGATTCCCAAAGTCGTGGGAGGGATAAATCGGGAAAGCCTCGAGGTGGCCCGGGCGATGTACGACGAAATCGTAGCAAAGACGGTTCCGGTTTCTTCCACAAGAGTAGCCGAGGCAGTGAAACTCCTTGAGAACATCTACCGGGCGGTGAATATCGCCCTGGTCAACGAGCTAAAATTGCTTTTTGACCGGATGGGCATTGACATCTGGGAGGTTATCGAGGCTGCCAGCACCAAACCCTTCGGGTTTCAGGCCTTTTATCCTGGGCCGGGAATTGGAGGACACTGCATTCCGGTGGACCCCTTCTACCTCACCTGGAAGGCAAGGGAGTACGACTTTCACACCCGCTTCATCGAGCTTGCCGGAGAGATCAACGCTCAGATGCCCTACCATGTGGTCCAGAAGACCATAGAGGCCCTCAATGAAAGGGGCAAAAGCATCAAAGGGGCCAGGATCCTCATCCTTGGGGTGGCCTATAAAAAGGATGTCGATGACATGCGGGAATCCCCGTCTCTCAAAATCATCCAGCTTCTCGAGGAAAGGGGTGCTGTTGTCGACTACAACGACCCTTACATTCCCGAAATCCCCAGGCTGCGGAAATATGACTTTCGCAAGCAATCTGTTCCTCTGACGGCAGAGAACCTGAGGGAATACGACTGCGTGCTCGTTGCCACAGACCATTCGGCGTACGATGAGGGGTTTCTCCTTGAGAACGCCCAGCTCATTGTAGACACAAGGAATCTCATCCGCCAGAGGTCTGAAAAGGTCAAAAAGGCTTGAAAGAGGGGAGGAAGTGTGGAAGGAGGATTCGTCGCTCTCTTAGGGATGGGTCACTGGGGCAGGAACATTTTTCGCAACCTTCTGGAGATGGGTGTTTTGAGTGCCGTCTGTGATGTGGACGAAAGGGTATGTGAAGAACTTCGGAAAAACTATCCTTCCTTCCGTTGCGCATCCTCCCTTGAAGAAGTTCTTGCCGACTCTTCCCTGCAGGCGCTGGTCATAGCCACTCCTGCTGTGACTCACTACGAGCTGGCTAAGAAAGCACTCCTTTCGGGGAAAGACGTTTTTGTTGAAAAGCCTCTGAGTCTCAGTGTAAAGGAAGGCCAAGACCTCGTTGAGATTGCCCGGGAAAAGGGACGAATCCTCATGGTCGGTCATATCCTCCATTACCACCCGGCGGTGAAAAGACTCAAAGAGCTGGTTCGCGGTGGAACAATTGGCGAGATACGGTACATCTACGCCAATCGTCTCAATCTGGGTCGGGTAAGAACGGAAGAGAATGTTCTCTGGAGCCTGGCTCCCCATGATTTTTCTCTCATCCTCTCCCTTGCCGGAAAAGAACCCCTTCGGGTTGCGGCCTTCGGAGGGGCCTATCTCCGGAAAAACGTCGAGGATACCGTTTGCGTGCATCTTGAGTTTGAAGGGAACCTAAAGGCCCATGTCTTCGTAAGCTGGCTTCACCCTTTCAAAGAACAGCGGTTCGTCGTGGTCGGTTCAGAAGGGATGCTTGTGTTTAATGATGTGCGCGAGGAAAAACTCTTTCTCTATCCTCACCGGGTGCGTTTTGAAAAGGGCATTCCAGAGGTAATGAAAGGGGAAGCCCAGGCTATATCTGTGGAGCAGCGAGAACCCCTGAGAGAGGAGCTTGCCCATTTTGTAGACTGTGTGGTGCACCGCAAAACCCCCCTCACCGATGGGGAGGAAGGGCTTCGAGTGCTCAGAGTTCTTGAGCTTGCCGAGACCTCCCTGAGGGGAGAGTCTTCATCGTCCGTGGAGCGCAGGAACTACTTCGTCCACGAAAGTTCCTATGTCGATGAAGACGTCGAAATAGGAGAAGGCACGAAAATATGGCACTTTAGCCACATCCTCAAAGGGAGTCGCATCGGCAAAGACTGTGTCATCGGGCAGAATGTCATGATCGGTCCTGAGGTGGTCATCGGCAACCGGTGCAAAATCCAGAATAACGTCTCCATCTACAAAGGAGTCACCCTGGAAGATGAGGTGTTCTGCGGTCCATCGTGTGTCTTCACCAACGTCTATACCCCCCGGGCTTTTATCGAGCGGAAACACGAGTTCCGGAAAACCCTGGTGAAAAGAGGTGCCACCATCGGGGCCAATGCCACCATTGTGTGCGGGGTGACCATCGGGCGATACGCCTTTGTGGGTGCGGGGGCAGTGGTTCGAGAGAACGTTCCTGACTATGCCCTGGTTGTGGGTGTCCCGGCACGGCAAATCGGCTGGGTGTGTAAGTGCGGGGTCACCCTGAAGTTCGACGACCGTTACGCTCGTTGTCCTTCCTGTGGAAACGAGTATACAGTACAGGAGAACCGTATTGTGGCTCTGAAGGAGGTTTAGCTTTTGCTTTTTGGATCTCTGGAGGCGATTCGGTCGTGAAGCTGGTACTGGAGGTTAAAAAAGAAGGCATTCTTGATGAGCTTCTCCGGGTTTTGAAACATTTCCAGAAAGACGGGGTGGAGATTGTACATATCGATGCGGAAAAGGAAGAGGAATGGGATGAGGAATACCTGGAAGAACACTGGCGAGAAATAGGCATGGCCACCCATTCTGCCGATTTGGATGACGATGAGGAGCTCTACAGGGCGTGTAGGGAGTACTACGGTGAGAAACATTCTGATTGATTTAAATATTCTCCTCGACTACTACGAAACCGAAAGAAGAGCAAGATATCCAGAATCGGTCATGGCCTTTGATTACCTCAAGCACAAAGACTTTGCCTTCGTTGCCGCTTCCACAATTGAGAATTTCGAATTTCTGAAGTACAGCTACATTTCGAGGGAATACCCTAACAAAAGCAGAAAGCAGAAGCTCAAGATTGTCCGGAACTTCGTCAAAGAAATCCTCTCCTACTTCAAAATAGCCAAAACGCCTTCGTATGTCACCGTAGATTCCGATGATATCGGGGATGCTTTACTCATTGCCTCATCCCGGGCGATAGATGGGTTGATTCTGACAAGAGACAAAAAGCTTCTTGAGAAGTACCCGGAAATGACCATTCACCCCCGTGATTTTCTGAAGCGCATAGAGAACGAGCAAAACAACCGCATTCCCATACTGGATCTTACCAGGGAGACCTTCTCAATCTATCCGGAGATCGAAGAGGGTATCGATAGGGTCATAACCAGGTCGAACTTCATCCTGGGGAAAGAGGTTCAGGAGCTTGAGGAGAACATCGCACATTACATCGGGACAAAACACGCCGTGGGTGTTTCCTCAGGTACCGATGCCCTGCTTCTGTCGCTCAGGGCTTTAGCTTTGAAGAAGAAAGGCGAGGAATTCTGGGATAAGGATGACCTCATCATCACCACCCCTTTCACCTTCACCGCCACAGGCGATACGATCCTTCGGGCCGGAGCAACCCCCTGTTTTGTGGATATCGATCCCGAGACTCTGAATATCGACCCTGCTCAGATTCGAGAGGCTCTTGAGTTTTTCGCTTCCAGAAGCAAAAGGGTTGTGGGTATCGTTCCGGTGCACCTTTTTGGCCTCCCCTGCGATATGGACGCCATTATGGAGATAGCCAGAACGCACGACCTCTTTGTGGTTGAGGATGTGGCACAGGGCTTTGGGGGGAGTTTCAAGGGAAAGAAACTTGGTTCCATAGGTGATACTGGGTGTTTCAGCTTCTTCCCCACCAAAAACCTGGGGTGCTTCGGTGACGGCGGGATGGTTACCACAAACGACGACACCCTTGCCGAGCTTGTCCGTGCTCTGCGGGTCCACGGGGGGCGTGATAAGTACAACGTGGACCACATTGGCTACAAGGCGAGGCTCGACACCCTGCAGGCTGCGGTGCTCCTTGCGAAACTCCGGCACGTTGACCGGTGGAATGCTCTCCGGCAGAACATCGCTCGAAAGTACAGCGAGGGCCTCTCTGGCCTTCAGGACCTTTGCCTTCCTCTCTCTCCTGATGCACTCCTTCCTTCTTGTGTGGAGCACGTGTACCACCAGTACACGGTGCGGGTGAAGCATGGCAAAAGAGACGCTCTACGGGAGTACCTGAAGTCTCGGGGCATTGAGGCCATGGTGTACTATCCGGTGCCACTCCACAAGATGAAGGTTTTCCAGGGGCGATGCGAAATTTTTGGAGAGCTTCAAGAAGCAGAGAAAGCCGCTCAAGAAGTCCTGAGCCTTCCCATAGAGCCTCTGATGGATGAAGAAGAAATCAATCGGGTCATAGCGGTAGTCCAGGAAGGGATGGAGAGGATTGGTTCGTGATGAAGGTTATGAGCATTGTCGGTGCGCGGCCGCAGTTCATCAAACTTGCCCCAGTTTGCAAGGCAATGGAGAGGGTAAAAGACACCATTCGTCACCTTATCGTTCACACTGGCCAGCACTACGACTACGAGATGTCCCAGGTCTTCTTCGATGAACTGGGTTTGAGAGACCCGGATTACCACCTGGGAGTGGGCTCAGGAACCCATGGCTACCAGACCGGTGAGATGCTCAAACGCGTTGAGGAAGTCCTTGTACGGGAAAAACCTGACCTTGTGATGGTCTACGGCGACACCAACACCACCCTTGCCGGGGCTTTGGCTTCAACCAAGCTCCATATCCCTGTAGCCCACGTGGAAGCCGGTCTTCGCAGTTTCAACCGGAAGATGCCCGAGGAGGTCAACCGGGTTCTCACCGACCACGTTTCCGATTTCCTCTTCTGTCCTACCAGGAACGCAGTGGAGAACCTCCGCCGTGAAGGCTTTACCGGTATCCTGAACGATGGGGAACTCCTTCCCCTGGATTGCAACCCCTCTCACCTCCCTTGCTCCAGGCCTTTAGTCATCAATACCGGCGATGTGATGTACGATGCTCTGCTCCTCTACGCGGAACTTGCCGAAAAGAGAGTACGGATTCTCGAAGAACTCAACCTCAAGCCGAAAGCGTACGTTCTGGCCACCGTCCACCGCGCCGAGAACACCGACAATCCGGAGCGTCTTGGCGCTATCTTTGAGGGTTTGGAGCGCATAGCGCAAGAAGGCCTTCCTGTGCTTCTTCCCCTTCACCCCCGCACGCGGAAGCAGTTACGGGAAACCGGTCTTCATCCTGGAGGTGTACAGGTGCTTGACCCTGTGTCCTACCTCGATATGCTCATCCTCGAAAAGAATGCCCGGGTGGTTCTCACCGACTCCGGTGGGGTGCAGAAGGAGGCCTTTTTCTTTCGGGTCCCCTGCGTGACCCTGCGGGAAGAAACCGAGTGGGTGGAGACGGTTGAAGCAGGGTGGAACACCCTGGTGGGGTGTGATGCCGAGCGGATTGCTCAGGCAGCCCTGGAAGCAAGACAAGGAGAGGGATCTTCCTGGCCCTATGGGGATGGGAGGGCGGCAGAGAGGGTTGTGAGATTACTCGCCATCGGTTCGTTTGTTGAGGAGGTGAGCGGATATGGCTCTCTATAGATTTACTGTGGTGATTGAACGTGATGAAGAGGGGTATTTTGCTTTCTGTCCTGAGCTTCAGGGGTGCTATACCCAGGGTGAGACCTACGAAGAGGTGCTAAGAAATATCAAAGATGCCATTCGCCTGCATATAGAGGATCGCCTGGAGAGCGGTGAGGAAATTCCGCAGGCTGAATCCGTGAGCCTTACCTCTGTCGAAGTGTCCGTCTAAACCATGGGAAAATTACCGAGAGTAACGGCTGAGGAAGTGATCAGGGTTTTAGAGCGGGCCGGTTTCTCCCTTGTGCGTCAAAGCGGGAGCCATAAAATTTACAAAAATGCAGAGGGAAAGCGAGTGACCGTTCCCTATCATGCCGGAAAGACACTTCACCCCAGGGTTTTGCAGAGTATCTTGAGGGATGCCGGTCTTACGGTGGAAAAATTCAAGGAGTTGCTCAAGTAGGGGTGCCCTGTGGAAGGGAGCGAATGGGTGGAGATGTTGGGAGAGGGGCGGAACGTGCTCGCTAGTTCTGATCTCAAAAGATTGTTCAGGCGGCCCTGGAGGCCCAGATGGGGGTGGAGCCAGTCTGGCCCTATGGGGATGGGAGGGGAGAGGATTTTGGAAATTCCGGAGCGTGGGTTGTTTTGGGGGTAACAGCGTGAGAGAGATTAACGCCGAACAGACTGGGGACAGAAGGCTCAAAATCCTGCATATTCCTGCATGGTATCCTTCGAGGCAAAACCCTGTGGCTGGGATTTTCGTTCGAGAACATGTAAAGGCGACCGCCCTTTATAACGATGTTGTGGTGCTTTACAGCGAAGGAGTGGATAAAGGAATCCGTGGTCTTTACCAGATTGAGGACAATATCGAAGACGGTATTCGCACACTGCGCCTGCGCTACAGGAAGTCCCCCATCCCCAGAACTTCGTATTTCATCTACCTGTGGGCCATGTTTGGAGCTTTTCGCAAGCTTCTCAAAGAAGGTTTTCGGCCCGACGTTATCCATGCACACGTGTATTCAGCAGGTGTTCCAGCCGTGCTTTTGGGGAAATGTTACAGGATTCCGGTGATTGTTACAGAGCATTATACTGGATTCCCGCGTGGGTTGATCCACGGTCTTGAGAAGCTGAAAGCGAAATTCGCCTTCGAGCGAGCAGATCTGGTGTGCCCGGTAAGCGAAGACCTAAGGCAACATATCGAGGCCTATGGTATCCGGGCACGGTTTCACGTCGTTCCGAATGTGGTAGATACTTCACTCTTTTACCCTAGTAAGGACAAGGCTCATGTGCGAGGAGATAGCAAGAAGCGCTTGCTGCTTGTGGCTCTTCTTAGCCCTGTAAAGGATGTGCCCTATCTTCTTGAAGCCCTGGCCCAGCTTAGGGAGAAACGTGACGACTTTGTGCTTGACATCGTAGGCGATGGGCCAAACCGGTCTGAGTATGAAGAGCTGACTCGTAAGCTCGGATTACAAGATATAGTTCATTTCCATGGCCTGAAGACCAAGCAAGAGGTAGCAGAGTTTATGAGAAAAGCCGATGTTTTTGTATTGTCCAGCGAGTGGGAAAACCTACCATGTGTGCTCATCGAAGCTATGGCTTCTGGATTGCCAGTTGTAGCCACAAACGTTGGAGGTATTCCTGAGATAATGAACGATGAGGTAGGCATGTTAGTGCCGCCTAAGGACGCACGGGCACTTGCACAAACTTTAAGCAATGTACTTGGGCATTTGGATAAGTACCAAGGTGAAAAGATAGCATGCCAAGCAAAACGACGTTTTTCTTATGAAGCTATAGGACAGTTAGTACACAGTTTGTATAAGGAACTTGTCACATTAGGAAGTGCTAGAGGGAGACTATGAACCCATATATTTCTTTGCCGAAAGTGCCTATTGTAATTGGAAGACAAGATTTTGTCGTTTCGAGGTGTAGGGGTAAAAAAGTGTTGCATCTTGGTTGTGTGGATAGCGGTTCCCTACACGAGAGATTTTTGCGAGGAGAATTGATGCATCAAAAATTAGCAGAAGTAGCAGCTGAGCTGTGGGGAATCGATATCGATGCAGATGGCATCTCCTTCTTGAGAAGTCAAGGCTTTGACAATCTCGTTGTGGGAGATGTGTGCAGCTTGGACAAGATCCCGGAGTTCCAAGAACGGAGTTTTGACATAATAGTAGCAAGTGAAATCATAGAACACTTAATGAACCCTGGCCTTTTTCTAAACGCAGTTGAGAAACTAATGATACCAGGCCATACAGAACTAATCGTGACTGTTCCTAACGCATTTCGCATATCAACATTAATCCAATTGTGGTATGGGGTGGAATATATTCATCCAGACCACAATTATTGGTTTTCCTACGCTACGGTGACGGGTCTTTTAAGGAAAGCTGGCTTCGAGATAAAAGAGATATACGTATATTCTTTCGAATCAACTAAAATACTCTCAGAGCTGGTCAGCAAATTCTTCAGAAGGAAGAACACTCGTATGACACCACGCCTTAAGGCAGAGTCTTCCTCGTTCACTAGTAGGGTCCAAATAATCGGTTATCTGAAGTTGCTACTAAGACGGTTGGTTATGCGTGTACTTTATAAGAGGACGCCCTTTTGGGGTGATGGCATAATTGTTTTTGTCAGGAAACCGGGAAAATAAACAGTGGGGAGAGACTTTGACCAGCTTTGTAGATCTGTTGTAAGGGAAGATTTATGAACAGCGGTAAATTTGCATGGGGGATAACGGTTACGTTTGCTGGTGGTGTTTTAAACCTTCTCTTGGGCATTGGGGTGTCCGTCATTCTTGCTCGGGTTTTAGGTCCGGAAGGTAGGGGAGTCTATGCTCTCGCCATGCTTCTGCCTTCTCTCATCGTGACCTTCGGTAACCTGGGGATTGGACCTGCCACGGTGTACTACGTGGCGCGAGGTGAGTTTCGACGGGAAGAGATACTGGGGAACAACATCCTGCTCAGTATAGGTATAGGTGGTGCTGGAATCCTCGCCGGGTTGATGGTGGTGCATTTTTTCCGGGAGGCCTTGTTTCCCAATGTTCCTCTTGCTTATCTTCTTCTTGCTCTGGCTCTTGTGCCCGGGGAAATTTTCTTTTCCTACGTTAACTATATGTTACTTGGAGCACAGCGTATCAAGGAGTTCAATTATAGACAGGTACTCCAGAGCACTCTTTTTCTTGGATTCATCACCCTCGGCCTTCTCGTATTGAAGGGTAAGGTGAGAGAGGCAATACTCGCCGGCCTTTTGACCTGGGGAATTGTAGATATCCTTGTATTTCGCCTTGTTAAAAGGGTTGCTGGGGGAGTCAGTTTTAAGCCCAACCTTTCTTACGTAAAGTGTGCTGTTACATACGGTCTCCAGGCGCATATCGCTAGTATCCTGGGATTCCTCAATTACCGGGTAGACATGTTTCTTATCAACTGGTTTTTGGGACCGGCTGCTGTGGGGCTTTATGCTGTGGGCGTTGGCCTGGTGGAGAAGCTCTGGATGGTTTCTCAGGCAGCGAGCACCGTCCTTTTCCCCCGGGTAGCCGCAGAAAGTGAAGAAGAAAGACAGAAAGAGTTTACGCCCTTGGTGGCTCGTACGGTGCTCTGGACAACAGCTTTTGGAGCTTTGGTGTTAGCGCTCCTTAGCCGCTGGATTGTGCTTTTACTTTATTCTAAAGCTTTTCTATCGGCGGTGAGTGCATTACAGGCATTGCTGGTTGGAGTTGTAACCCTCAGTACTGGAAGGGTGTTGGCTAATGACATTGCTGGACGAGGATTCCCGGGGCTGAATATTTACACCAGCTCGGCCGCTGTACTCACCAATGTGGTTTTAAACCTTCTGTGGATTCCCCGTTACGGAATTGTCGGCGCAGCCTGGGCTTCAACCGCCTCATACACGGTTTCATTCTTGAGCGCCCTTTTCTTTTACTGTCGGCTCTCCGGGAACCGCTGGACCAAGGTGGTGTTTCCCCAGCGGGGCGACTGGGTGGTGTATTTGAAAACTGGCAGAACACTCTGGGAATGGCTTGGGGCAAAGGTGATACGAAAATTGATAAAAACAGGAATGATTGCGAAATGAGTCGAAAAACTTGGTCTTGAAGAGAATAGAATCCCTTACGGACTTTTTCATGGTGGTGTAAGATGAAAATACTGATAGTGAGTGCCTATTTCCCTCCCCTTAATTCTATTGCGTCTTTACGCTCTTACTCCTGGGCGAAGTGGTTCTCGAGGATGGGGCACGATGTGACCGTATTAACAACCGAGAAGAGAAACTCGCCGAACGACCTGAGACTCGATTGTTCCTCTTTCAGAATCATTAAATATCCCTTGTGGATTCCGCTGAGTGGGTTGTATCACGAAGCGAAAAGGAAAATGCAAGAAAAGTCTCCTGCAGGGTTGCCTTTGAAATTCAGGTTGTTGAACGCTATGAAAAAGCTGTATACCAGCTTTGCTACTACCACAGGTTGTTTTTACACTTGTCGATACCCTGACTGGCACGATTGGTGGGCAAGGCGAGCCTATAAGCTGGTGAAAAACGAAAGCTGGGATCTGGTCATTTCTTCTGGTGGGCCCTACTCGGTTCATCGCATAGGGTTGGCGCTGAAAAAAAGCGGCAAGACGAAGAAATGGGTGGTGGATTGGCGAGACCTGTGGACAAAAAATCATTTATTTGGTGGTCTGCGCATCTTTCATCCCCTTGAGAGATACCTTGAAAGGAAATTTCATGAGAATGCCGATTTGATAACCACCGTCTCTGAACCCCTGGCTGAGGTTCTGCGGAGAATGACTAAAACCAGGATCGAAGTCATTTACAACGGGTTTGATCCAGAAGATTTTTGCTTTCTTCAAAGTAAGCCGAGAAAGCAGAACGAAAGGTTTGAAATTGTGTATACCGGCACAATTTACAGGAGGTTTCAAGACCCATCTCCCCTGTTTGAAGCGGTTGGCAACTTGTTAAGAAATGGGGTGATAAAGCCTACCGATTTGCGCATCACTTTTGCTGGCCCTGCCCAAACCGATGTAACCGATTTAGCCGATAAATATGGGGCTAAGGAAGTATACACCTATGCTGGCTTTATACCCCGCGAAGAAGCCCTTGAGCTTCAATATAATGCCGATGTGTGTCTATTCCTCGAGTACAACAATCCTTCTGTGAAAGGCATTCTTACCGGAAAACTGTTTGAATACCTCTATACTGCTCGAGAAATATGGGCCATTGGCGTAGGGAGCGATTCGGTTGCTGGGACTTTGATAGAAAAAAGCAATTCCGGAGTGGCTCTTGGAACCGATGTAGAAAGGATAGAAAACCTCCTTATCAGGAGGGTAAAATGGAAAGAGCAACCCTCGCTACAGAAGGATTTTGCTTTCATAGAACAGTTTAGTAGGGAAAAACAGGCTTTGAAGCTGCTCGAACTGATAGGTGGGTAACGTAAAACTCCTCACCCCCCATAGTGCCTCCGGTAAAACTCCTGGTACGCTCCCGAGACCACCCGCTCCACCCAGGGGAGATTTGCAAGGTACCACTCCACGGTTTTCTTGAGCCCCTCAGAAAAGGAAGTCCCAGGGGTAAAGCCAAGCTCCTTCCGTATTTTCCCCGAGTCCAGAGCGTACCTCCGGTCATGGGCGGGCCGGTCCTGCACATGATGGATGAGTCCCTCGTGGATTTTGGGGTCTCCGGTCTTCTCCCTGAGGAGAGCGATGATTTCCCGGACCACCTCGAGGTTTTCCTTCTCCTCTCCGCTTCCGATGTTGTACACCTCTCCGATTCTCCCCTGCTTGAGGACAAGCTCTAAGGCTTCGCAGTGGTCAAGGACGTATATCCACTCCCGGCGCTGCCTCCCATCCCCGTACACCGGGAGCTCCCGGTGGTTCAGGGCGTTCCAGATCATGAGGGGAATGAGCTTTTCGGGGAACTGGTAGGGGCCGTAGTTATTGGTGCAGCGGGTGATGATGGCCGGCATCCTGTAGGTCGTGCAATAGGCGAGGACCAGAAGGTCTGCTCCGGCTTTACTCGCTGCATAGGGACTGCGGGGACGAAGAGGGCTTTCCTCGGTAAACTTTCCCTCCAGGGTCTCTCCGTACACCTCATCGGTGGAGATGTGGAGGAACCTCTTTCCTTCACGCCATTTGCCCTCTTTCTGCCAGAACTTCCGGGCAGTCTCTAAAAGAACCTGAGTCCCCAGGACGTTGGTCCGGACGAAAACCTCAGGATCGTACAGGGAACGGTCCACATGGGTCTCGGCGGCAAAGTGCACTATCCAGTCAGGGTCGTATCGAGAGAAGATCTCTTCCACCACCGCCTGGTCAGCGACGTCCCCACGGACGAAAACGAACCGTTTTTTCTCCTCTTCCCCCAGGCTCTCAAGATTCTCCAGGTTCCCCGCATAGGTGAGCTTATCAAGACCCACTATCAGGTCCTCTTTGTGCCGGGTGAGGTAGAAGTGCACGAAGTTGCTCCCAATGAATCCGGCACAGCCCGTGACAAGGAGCATCACAGAAACCCCTCCTCCCGCAGGAAGCGTTCCGTAGCCTCCTGCCAGGTGGGAAGTTCCACTCCCACCGTCTCCCAAAGACCAAAGTTATCAAGGACGGAGAACTTCGGTCGACGGGCGGGGGAAGGGAAGTCCTCCTGTTTTCCCTCCTCAATCTTCCCCGTCCAGCCGATTCTCCGGAGGATATACGATGCCCACTCGAAACGGCTTGCCGGGGTGTTCGTCACGTGGTAAAGACCGAAAGCCTGCTGCTCCATGAGGAGGAGCGCCGCCTCTGCCAGGTCCCTGGTGTAGGTTGGGGCACTCACCTCATCGGTGGCAAAGCGGAGGACCTCCTTCGTTTTTGCCCAGAGGAGGACTTTCCTGGGGAAGTTCCGTTCTCCTTTCCCGAAAACCCAGCTTGTGCGGATGAGATACCACTTCTCCGCAAGTTCCACAAACCGTTCCCCGAGGAGCTTGCTCTCCCCATAACGGTTGATGGGATCTGGAGGGTCGAAGATGGTATAGGGAGAAGCCTTTCTCCCGGAAAAAACGTAGTCGGAGGAGAAGTGCACAAGTTCTGCTTTCACCTCTCTTGCGCCCAGGGCCAGGTTCCGTACCCCCAGGCCGTTCACGGCGTAAGCCCTCCTCCAGTCCTCTTCCGCTTTGTCCACGTCGGTGTAGGCGGCGCAGTTCACGATGTGAGTGGGACGGATTCCCCGCACAACCTCTCGCACCTGCGAAAGGTTGGTGATATCGAGTTCTGCTCTCCCCAGGGGAAAGTGCTCTATCCCCTTTCTGGTCAGAAGCTCCTGGAAAGCCCGGCCGAGCTGCCCGGAGGCTCCGACAATGAGCACCCTCATGTTCTCTCCCTCCAGGCCGAAAGGGTGGGCCAGTTCTGGTCTTTTTGGGAGAGAAGCGGCTCCTCAATCCCGTATTCCCTGAAAGGCCAGGAGATGGCGAGTTCGGGGTCATCCCAGCGGATGCCTCTTTCGCACCCAGGGTAGTAGTAATCCGTGGCCTTGTAGAGGACATCAGCCCACTCGCTCAAAGCCAGAAACCCGTGCGCAAACCCCGGGGGGACGTAGAGCATGGTGGTCTCTCCAAGGACCACTCCGTACCACTTCCCGAAGGTGGGAGAATCCTCCCGCAGGTCCACCGCTACGTCGAAGATTTCTCCCCGCACTACCCGTACGAGCTTTCCCTGAGGGTGTGGATCCTGAAAGTGGAGCCCTCGCAGCACTCCCTTCCTTGAGCGGGAATGGTTGTCCTGGACGAACTCAAGGTCTAGCCCGAGTTCTGCGAAGTCCCTCCGGTTCCAGGATTCAAGGAAAAACCCCCGGGCATCGGGGAAGACGGTGAGTTCAAGGAGTACAAGCCCGGAAAGAGGTGTAGGGATTTTCCGGAATCGCTCCACATCATTCCTCCTCCGCCAGACTCAGAAGATACCGCCCGTACTCAGTTTTCTCCATGGCTTTCCCCAGTTCCCGGAGCCTCTCCCGGGAAATGTACCCCATCCGGTAGGCGACCTCCTCAATGCAGCCAATGTAGAAACCCTGTCGTTTCTGGATGGTCTCCACGAAATTCGCCGCCTCCAGGAGCCCATCTGGCGTTCCCATGTCAAGCCAGGCAAACCCTCTCCCCAGAACCTCCACATAGAGTTCCCCAAGCTCCAGGTACTTCCGGTTGAGATCTGTGATTTCGAGTTCTCCCCGGGCCGAGGGGGTGAGGGATCTGGCAAATTCCACCACCCGCTCGTCGTAAAAGTAAAGTCCCGGGACAGCATAGTGGGAGCGGGGTTTCTCCGGCTTTTCCTCCAAAGAAATAGCCCTTCCTCTCTCGTCAAACTCCACTACCCCATAGGGCCGGGGGTCCCGAACGTAGTATCCAAAGATTACTGCTCCCTGTTTCAGAGATGCCGCCCTTCGGAGTGTTCCGCTGAACCCCTGCCCGTAAAAGAGGTTGTCCCCAAGAATCAACATGGCCTTGTCACCGGCGAGGAATTCTTCTCCGATGAGAAAGGCATCGGCAAGACCCCTGGGCTCCTCCTGCACCGCATAGGAAATCCGCAACCCCAGCCACTCCCCATCCTGGAGGAGTCGTCGGTAGAGCTCCACATACTCCGGGTTGGTGATGAGGAGGATATCCCGAATACTGGCAAGCATGACGATGGAAAGGGGATAGTAAATCATGGGCTTGTCGTAGACAGGGAGGAGCTGTTTGCTCACCGCCCTGGTGAGAGGGTAGAGCCTTGTTCCGGAGCCACCGGAGAGGATAAGGGCTTTCATAGAATTGGAAGTTCCTCCTAGACCTAAGCCTATAATTATTCTATTCCACTGTTACTTTATATTATAATATAACACAGGCCATCAAGGTTTGATTCAAATCGTTCTTTGTCGGATTAGGTGAGAAGTTTGACCAACGAAAAGATGGGGCGGCAGATTCGTTCTGGTTCTCGAGTTCCCTTGTTATTATATATTTTGTTCCTTTTCGCTATTATAGTCGATCCTGGGGGAGGACTTGGTTTAAAGTATCTTGCCTTCTTTTTGTTATCCTTTTATGCGCTAGTATGTATATTCACTGGTAAGGTAACTTTCCCACTATCTTCTTTGATTTTGGAAATACCTTTATTTCTTTTGGCGCCGATTTTTTACCTACTTCTGTCAGTGGGAGTTTTTCTGGTACCTACAGGTAATGCGGTATCAGACATTACCCCATTTTTGACCTGGATGCTATACCCGGTTTTACTTCATATTAATAATAAGAGAAAAATTGTTGCTATTTTTAGGCTGGTTATGTTTTTCGGGGCAGTGTTGATCATAACAACCTTCTTTGTTATCCTCTTTGCCCACTTTACTGGACACCATGGACTGGTGGATCAGATAAACCTCTTGGCTAACCGTTATCGGTTAGGATACTTGGGGAGGAATCCTCTAGGAGGCCGGAGCGTAGTTTTTGTCCCAAACGTTTATTTTAGATGGTCTTTGCTTTTGATTCCAGCGACTCTTTTGATGCTTCAAGAAAGCAATGCGAAGTTTTTATTTCTGATTCTTGCTGTTCTCCTAACCTCTTCTACAGCCGTTATCTTTTTTACTTTTGCAGGCTTGGGATGGGTGTTTGTTGAGGGCGTTTTCTCGAAGAGTAGGCATTCTAAAACTTTTAGTAAACGGGTAGCACTATCTGTACTGCTACTTTTTGGTATCATTCTCGCTCTATATATGGGAGGGTATCAGGATGTATTGGTTTTTATGTTGGAAAAATTTTCAGCGAGGTCCCAATCCACGGCAATAAAGGTGGGTCACATACGATCGGTATTGGATGTTCTATCTGAAGATGGCTTCAAACTCTTACTTGGCATGGGGGTGGGGTCGAGCTTTTACAGCATTGGCGTGGGTCGGTTTGTTTCCAACATAGAGGTAGATCACTTTAACTTGATACGGCAGTTTGGGCTAATGTACGCTACAGCCTTCTTCTTGTACGTTTTTTTCAATCTGGTTGCTTTATGGAAATTAGGTGACGAAACGGGAAAGTTAATCGCGATGGGTCTTTTGTTGTTATTTATAGCAGCTGGAACTAACCCTCTTTTAATCTCGCCCATCTTTTTCCTGCAATTGATTCTCTCGAGAGCTTATATTGCTCTCTATAACAGAGAATGTGAGCTTTTGACGGCTCAAAGTCGGTGAGGTTTTAGGGTATGGCAGGGAAGAGGGTTCAGGTATTACTTTCTACCTATAATGGTGAGAGGTACTTGAGACCTTTGCTTGAGAGTCTTGCCAGTCAAGAATATAAAAACATTGAAATTCTCATTCGTGATGATGGGTCAAGTGATGGTACGGTTGGACTGCTCGAAGAGTACACTCTAAGATGCAAAAATACAGGGCTGGTTAAAGGTGAGCATCTCGGGGTTATCAGGAGTTTTTTTGAGTTGCTGCAACTCTCTTCTCCCGATGTTGATTACCTGGCTTTCTGTGATCAGGATGATGTCTGGGAAAAAGATAAAATAAATCGCGCCATTGGTTTCTTGAGCTTATTGCCCGAAGGTCTGCCCTTGATGTACTGTTCCCGTGTCTTTATCACAGACGAGCAACTTAATGTTGTCGGCATTTCGCGTATTCCTCGAAGGGGACCATCTTTCAGGAACGCTCTTGTTGAGAACATTGCTCCAGGGTGCACGATGGTGATAAACAAGATTGCCAGGGATCTGATTCTATTGGAGATTCCGAACTTCGAGAGTATACGAATGCATGATTGGTGGGTATATCTGGTTGTTTCGGCCTTTGGAAAAGTGTTTTACGACGAGAAACCTACTGTTCTTTATCGACAACATGCCGCTAATGTTGTCGGTATCAAGATTGGTTTAGCTGCTCAATGGCAAGCAAGGTTTCGAAGGTTTAGAAAATATGGTCGTTTACATTTGCTCACCGAGCAGGCGAAGGAGTTTCGACGAATCTACGGCCACTTACTTTCTGAAGAGAAGAAAAGGGTTTTAGACCGTTTTCTTAACGATCGTGTGAGTTTCACGAGTCGAATGAAGTACTTCCTTACTTGCGAAGTTTACCGTCAGTCTCTAATCGATGACCTTATTCTAAGGGCTTTGATTCTCCTGAACCGTGTTTAAACCAAGGTAACACTCAAATGAGTAAGCTTTTGAATGCATCAGAGCCATTTTTAACTCACGAATACAATCAGTGTTGTGTGATGTCCTTAGGATGCCTGTGGCTCTTCTCGGAGTCCAGTCACAGGGATTCCTGTCGTGGCTACCGATATTGGAGAATGAAAAGATGGTGTTCAAGGACAAGGCCGTTCTTCTGGTGCCTTTGGAATCCAGGGGCTCTGGCCCTGGTAGGGATTCGTCTCATGGATCTTCCTGAGAAAGTACGCCTGGAGATAGGGGAAAAGCATGGGGCGCGCTATAGAGCATTCTCCCTTGAAAAAGTGGTGGACCTGTGGGAAGCTCTTTATGAGAAACTGCTGCAAAAAGGTTCGGCGTAGTTTGTAGACTTGGATGTGGAATTAAGTTATTATGACGAGGTAAGAATCTAACCCCGGCCCCCTGTACCGGGAACGGTACGGATTTCTCATGACCCTTGTGGCCCTGGGGATTGGTGGAGGATGGCGATTTTGTGATTTCCAGAAAGCCTGAGTTCTCCAAAGTGTGTCGCATTCTCTTTCTCGCCACCGTGGATAGCCACATCTTCTACTTCCACCTCCCCTTTATGAAGCTTCTGCGGTCTCTGGGATATGAGGTGGAGGTGGCGGCGGGGGAGGCGGGGTTTCGGGAGAAGATTGAGCGTGAGGGATTCCGGGTGCATCCCATTCCCTTCTCCCGCCGCCCTCTGAGTTTCTCGAATTTCCTGAGTTTCTGGCGGCTCCTT
>Ga0209225_1002119_pt1 | contig 18260 bp, 21 predicted proteins | sample WasSprMetagenome_FD_184732 | JGI IMG/M metagenome (GOLD analysis project Ga0209225, IMG submission 184732) | Sulfidic aquatic microbial communities from Washburn Spring, Yellowstone National Park, USA - WS (SPAdes) (version 3) | ecosystem: Environmental > Aquatic > Thermal springs > Hot (42-90C)...
TTTCTGACCTCCTCCCCGCCCTGAAGGGCGGGGGGTTATGAAGCAATTTCTCTCTAGTAAGTTTATTAACTTGAATTACTTAAATAACCCAGATGCCTGAGAAGCTCTACACCACCGGTGAAGTTGCCAAGATATTCAGTGTTTCTTACGTTGCTGTGAAGAAACGGGCTTACTCGGGGAAGATCAGGTATCCTGAAAGCGAGATTAAGAGGCTCCTTGGCGAAGCACCAAAAGGCAAGGTCGCGATTTATGCTAGGGTAAGCTCAGCGGATCAGAGAGAGGATCTAGAGAGACAGAAACAAAGACTTGTCGAGTATGCTAAGAGCAAGGGTTACAAACTGCTTCTTTCTAGCTAAGTTTTTATAAACTTGAATTGAAAATTACATACGTTGATGCCTTGCCCGATATGTGGGGAAAAATTAAGCCCGAATGGGTACAGGCAAATGAAATGCTCCGAATGCGGGTTGGAGGAAGATAGAGATGTTGCTGTGAAGAATACCAGATGAATGTGGGGGCTTCTTCCGTTCACCCCGAAGGCCCTCCCATGAAAAGAGGGGGGAAGGGATGAAAGTTAATGCTAGACCAGAACGGCGGTTCATAAGTTCCTCATCTGTTCGGGATTACATCTGCCATCTGCGGGGCAGTCGGGGCGGTCAGAGGTCCCCCAGAAAGGTCCAACAACCTTAAAGCCCTCTTCTCAATATCCAAGACTGCTATCCCGTCCCTATCCTCTTCCAGGCCACACTTAGGACACTTGAACCGTCTGTAGCCGTTCTCCCTCAGTCGAGAACCACAGTTAGGGCAAATAGATGAAGTATATTCAGCTTCTACTGGGATTACTGGAACTCCAAGCTTCTCGCACTGTAGGACGAAGCTTCAACAAATTTGTTGTGAGCTGTCTGCCTCGAAGAGTGAGCTTTTCAATCATAAAAAACTCATTCTGAACACGAAGGTTGCAACCAGAACCTCATTCTTTAGGGCGGAGGAGAGGATTGATTTCAGAGTAGGCAATTCTAAGAAAATTTTTAAATAACCAGAAACTCAGAAAATTTGGGGGGCCGTGGGGTAGCCTGGTTATCCTCTCGGCCTGGGGCGCCGGTGACCCGAGTTCAAATCTCGGCGGCCCCACTTTCGAATTCTCAGAAAGAGTTTTAAAATCGGGCAATGACGGGTTTCATGAAGTTTGATATATCTAGAGAGCTATACAGCGAGGCGATAAAACTAATGCCAGGAGGGGTTAGCAGCCCAGTAAGGGCCTTTAAGCCACACCCATTTTTTGTCTCCAAAGCAAGAGGATCTAAAATCTACGATGTAGACGGAAACGAGTTTATCGACTACTGCATGGCCTACGGAGCTCTTATCCTCGGTCATGCAAACGAAGAAGTAAAGAACGCTATAAAAGAAAAGCTCGAAGATGGATGGCTCTATGGGACTCCAATTGAACTTGAAGTGAAATATGCAAAGTTGATCAGAAAGTACTATCCTTCGATTGAAATGTTACGCTTTGTAAACACGGGAAGCGAAGCTACTATGTCGGCTTTGAGAGTTGCCAGAGGTTTCACTGGTAGAGAAAAGATAGTGAAAATCGAAGGTAGTTTTCATGGATCCCATGAAGCCGTTCTGGTAAAAGCTGGAAGCGGCGCTACAACCTTTGGAGTTCCGAATTCGGCAGGAGTTCCGAAAGATTTTGTAAAGAACACGCTGCAGGTTCCTTTTAATGATGTTCAAGCCCTTTCTTACGTTCTAGAGAAGAACAAAGATGTTGCAGCGGTAATAATGGAACCCGTAATGGGGAATTCATCGCTTATTTTGCCAGAAGCGAATTATCTAAAAGAGGTTAGAAAGATTACATTGGAAAATGATGTTTTACTGATCTTTGACGAGATCATTACGGGTTTCCGGCTTGCAATGGGAGGCGCGCAAGAATTCTACGGAGTCAAAGCCGATATAACCACCCTTGGAAAAATTGCTGGAGGGGGATTTCCAATCGGAATCTACGGAGGTAGAAGGGAAATAATGGAAAAGGTTGCACCATCCGGAGACGTATACCAGGCAGGAACTTTCAGTGGAAACCCCATAAGTCTTCTTGCAGGCTATACGACCGTGAAAACTATCGAAAAATACAACGCAATTGAGAGAACTTCAAGAAAAACTAAAAAACTCTGCGAAGCAATAACCGACGACCTAAAAAATGCCGAACTAGCTTTTATAGCTTCCATGTTTTGTATTTACTTTGGAAAAACTCCCAAAAATTACTCGGAAGCTCTAAAGTTAGATAAAGATTCCTATATGAAGTTCTTCTGGAAACTTCTTGAAAAAGGAGTATTCTTCCCGCCCTCTCAATTCGAGGTTTGCTTTATGAGCTTCGCACACAGCGATGAAGATATAGAAAAAACTGCAAATGCAATAAGAGAGGCCTATGAAAATTCGAGTAGGAACTAGAGGCAGCAAGTTGGCTTTGGCCCAAGCAAATAGAGTTGTCGAAAGGCTCGCATCCGAAGGCTATGAAGTCGAACTAAAAATCATAAAGACAACCGGAGATGTAATGAAAGATAGACCCTTGCATGAATTTAAGGGAATTGGAGCTTTTGTAAGGGCCATAGATACAGCTCTGGCAAGAGGGGACATAGATGTGGCAGTTCACAGTTACAAAGACGTTCCAAGCCTTAGGGTTGAGGGAACAAATATAGCCGCTGTTCTTAAAAGGGATAGTCCATGCGATGCCCTAGTTTCACGAGATGGTAAAAAATTGGAAGAACTCGAGCAAAAAGCAATAATAGGAACTTCAAGCCTGAGGAGGAGGGCTCAGTTTTCTAGACTAAGGCCAGATATTATCTTCGAAAATCTGCGTGGAAATCTCGATACTAGGATTAGAAAGTTGAAAGAAGGGCTTTACGATGCAATAATAGTTGCTGAAGCGGGAATTCAAAGGTTAGGTTTGAAAATAGATTACCAAAGCTTTCCTCCAGATTTAATCGTTCCGCCTCCAAATCAAGGGATAATAGCAATTGCAACAAGATTGGGTGAAGAACATCTCGTTTCCTTCATGAACGATGAGAAAACTTGGATCGAAGCGCAGGTTGAAAGATCGATAACAAGAGAGCTGGGATTCGGATGCGCTGTACCATTCGGTGTTTATGCAGAAGTTAGAGGGGATAAGATTAGAGTTATATGCGAAATTCTTGGAGAGAAATATACTAGGGTTGAAGAGAAAATTTCTTCTATTGAAGAAGCAGTTGAAATCGCGAGGAGAATCAAAGATGCCAGGTAAAGTTTTCATAGTTGGAGCTGGACCGGGAAAAAGAGATCTTCTAACTCTCAAAGCCCTGAAAGTCATAATGGAAGCTGATGTTATTCTTTACGACGATCTAATAGGAGAAGTAGTAGACTTGCTCAAAGAAACAAAAGCTCAGCTCATAAGCGTTGGAAAAAGAAAAGGAGTTCACAAATTTGAGCAGGAGGAAATAAACAGGATGCTTTCGGAACTTGCAAAGAAGGGGAAAAAAGTAGTCCGATTAAAGGGAGGAGATCCCTTTGTTTTTGGGAGGGGAGGAGAAGAAATAGAATATCTGGCAAAGGAAGGTATAGAATTCGAATACGTCCCAGGGGTAACTTCTGCAATAGCTGTTCCAGGGGCTGCAGGAATTCCAGTAACACATCGAAATTTCGATCCTGCAGTCGTTTTCATAACCGGACACGAAAGCAAAAGTAGGCTGAACTGGGAAGCTCTTGCAAAGCTAAATGCAACGATAGTTGTTCTTATGGGTCTGTCAAACATCGAGAACATTTGTAAAAATCTGATCCAACATGGAAAGGATCCCGAAACACCGGTGGCTGTAATAGAGAAGGGATTTTCCCAAGAACAAAGAGTAATCGAAGGAAATCTTTCCAACATAGCTGAAAAAGTAAGAGAAGAGAATGTTTCCCCACCAGCAGTTATAGTGATAGGAAAAGTCGTGGAAATTCGCGAGAGAGTGAAGAATTTTCCGAAATGAGCTAATCAGCATTTAAAAGCGAGATTTCCGCATTAAAACCCAAAATCTTTTCATCCGCTGGACTTGGGAGCATAGATTTGCAGTCTCATTACAAGGCTCATTTATGCAACCGCTAAGATCCGAGGGAATCATCTCTACCGGGGGCACCTTTATTTTAAAAAATAGAAAAATTAATTGCCCGACAACATTCTTCATGAACGAGAGGGAATTTGCTGATGAAGCCGTAAGAATTTGTGCCCTTATAATGGCCGAAAGCGCTAGAACGGCACCAAAGTCAAGAGGTATAGACGATCTCGAAATATTTTACATTGGAAAAGAAAGAATAGAAGAGATTGCTAAAAAAATGGAGGAATTTGCAAGCGAGGACAAAGATTTTCTGAGAGATGCAAACAGTATAAGAAAAGCTAGAGGAATCCTAGTAATCGGAGTTAACGGAGGTAAACCAATAGGCGTTAACTGCGGAGCCTGTGGTTTCAAAAGCTGCGCCGAATTTGAGAAGGCGAGGAGGGAAGAGAGAAAATTTAGAGGGCCAAATTGCGCCTTCAAGCTCATAGATCTCGGTATTGCTTTAGGAAGTGCGGCAAAAGTTTCCTCAATTCTAGGGGTCGATACTAGGATAATGTACAGAGCCGCAATAGCAATAAAACAACTGGGAATTGTGAAAAGCGACGTTTTGTTCGCAATTCCAATTGCTTCTGAGGGAAAGAACCCCTTTTTCGATCGTCAACGTTGAACTTCAACTATCTCTACACCATAACCAAGTTCTTTTATTTCTTGTATTATTTTTTCAATCTTGTCTTCAGACAACTCGATTTCAGCCTCTTTTAAGCTTATGCCTCTGACAACCGCTCCATTTTCCTCGAAAACTGACTTAACAGCGCTTATGCAGGCCTTGCATTTAAGGCCACGAAGTGAAAGTCTAATGATCATCAAAAAAAGCTTTAGGTGTGTTTTTAAATCTTTTTAAAAAACAAACTTTTATAATATATAATCTAACATTTACAAGCCTCGCCCTTTCAAGCGGGGGGAGGCTATTTTTGTTAAAAATTTCTTGGCCTAACGCTTTGAAAAGGCCTTATCTATAAATTCTCTCTCCTTTTTCAAAATTTCAACTTTTTTTCCAAAATCCAGCTCGCCTATACCCAGATCATCCAGCTCTATCGTTAGATATCCATCATATCCCTTTTCCGAGAGTTCTTTCAATATCTGAAAGACCTTTTCACTCTTACTTGCCATTACATGCTTTCCATCACTTTCTGAACTCACATGGACATTCTTAATCCTCTCCAAGAGATTCAGAAAGCTGTCATCGTATTTCGAGTGCTTTATGTCGTAAGTTATCCAGAGATCGTAAGCTTTCGCAAAAAACTCGAGTTCCTCTGATGTCTTGCATAAGTTGTTTATCTTTATCTCCGAGTTTTCCAGTGAAAGGTTTACTCCCTTAATTCTTGAAAAATTCGATGAAATCCTTAGGTATCTGTGAAGAGAATTGTAATCTGCCCAAACAGGTTCTCTTAGAGCGCTTCTTTTTCCTGCATGAATTGTTACAAGTTTTCCGCTTACCTTTTTGCAAAGAGAAATTGTGTACAGTGTTTCTTTCAAACTTAAGTCCGAAACCTTTCCATTAACGGAGACGGGATTTAGGTCCAAAACCGGTGCATGAAACAGCAACTCGAAATCGAGGAGACTCTCTAGCTTTTCAGGATTTCTGTCAACCCAAAAGTAAGGGGTTTCGACCCAGAACTCGACTCCGTCACATCCAGACAGCTCTACCGCTCTAGCTATCATGTCCGTTGAATATTCGTAAAGAAACATGCTCGAGAACAGTATCATATCCTTCTTTTCTTGTAATCCTCAAAAAGCTTCTCAATTCTCTCAACAGCTTTTCTCCTCATTTCCTCCAATTTGCTTTTGTAAACTTCTTCAAAATTATGGCCAACGAATGCTACTTCGCTGCCCTCTATAATATCCACTTCTTCTTTTCTTATTCTGGGAATTCCGAAGGAGTCAAATACCTCCCTTGCGACGTGGGACATTTCGCTACCTGTTATTACGGCTTTTATTTTTTTACTGCAAAGGAATTCGGCACTACTCTTGCTGCCACCACTCGCATCCGCTATGTAAACTATATCTCCCTCGACAATCTCCGCTTTCTCAAGTTCCTCCTTTGAGAATTTCTTTACAAGCTTCACCTCCTTCCAACCGGAAATTTCGAGAAGCTTCATCTTTTTCAGAATTTCGAGTTTTTCTTTAAGCCTTGCAATCTCGGAATCTTTCTTCTTTATCTCAGCAATGAGTTCGACGATTCTGGACTCAAGGTTTTTAGCATAAATTTCCCTCCTCATCTTTTCCTTCTCCTCATCCGCCATTGCTACTATTTTCGCTCTCAACTTCTCTATCTCAGCTCTGAGTTCCTCTACCTGTTTTCTCAGCATTTCATTTTCTTCCTTCAGCTCCTTTATTTTTTTGTCCTTTTTTTCAAGCAGATCTAGGAAGTCAACTTCTTTTTCGTCCTTTCTTTCAACCTTTTCCACAACCTGTGGTTCAAATAGGCTTTTCAGCGTCATTCCTCTTATTATCTCGGCCTTGGCTCTTTCGACATCGAAACCCACCGGCAATCTTTTTTCTATATTTCTGAACTTGCTTTCGTAATTCTTCAGCGCATCTATTGCTGAAGCCAATGCATCTCTCTCGTGATCGTTCAGGAAATCATATTTTGAAGTCAGCTCTCTCTTTTTATCTAAGCTAAGATCTTCTCTCGGAGCGTAAAGAACTGCATTGAAAGCCGCCTTAACTTTGTTCACAAACTCTGGAGGATTCTTTTTATCTGTTGCAATCAGAACCGGCTTTCCGTGGGACTTTATAAATTCTACAACATCCGAAAAGTTCCAGTCCTTTTGGCTTTTCACACTTATTAAATTTCCGCCCAGATCTATTATCGCCACAGCAGTAGTAGTTCCAGGATCTATTCCAACTATAAGATACCTCATAGACTTTGAAACCGGAATAAGCTCGATCTTCTCTTTTTCAATTGACTCAACCTTCACCTGCACATCCCTAGTTTTGAAGGGACTTATAGGTATCTCCTTTATTGGAGCGTTGACAATCAGTTCCCCTCTCGAAATACCACCGAAGCCTTTCTTAACGATCTCAGTATATTCAAATCCCGCCTGGTCAAGGATTCTCTTTATTTCCCTGTATACACTTCTAACTGCATCGTGGACTTTTCTGCCATATCTTTTCTGTCTCCATCCTCCTTTACCGAGTCTTCTGTTTCTTGAAACAATTATCCTAGTTTTATCCGTGAAGACTGATATCTCGTATCCAAAATCCAAGCTGGCAAGGTAAGCGCATGTTCTCGCTTCATCGAAAGGATCCCTAGGATTCATTTTAATACCAAACCTTTTCGCAATTACTGGCAAAGGTCCATCTACTGCAATCTGGATTAGCTTAACATTTGAGTTTTTCAAAAAATTCACGATTTCCCTTTTCTCTTCAAATAGCTCACCTATATTATCAATCGCTACTATGTCAGGTTTAAGTTCCTTTATCAATCTGAAAAGCTTAGGTTTCGAAACTGTCTTCTTAACACCGCTATCCAGAACCACTACTGCGAACTTCCCCTTCCCGATCGCATCTATCCCCAGTATCACCAATTATTAACTCCAATGTCGAATTGATATCCCTTTCTATGCGATATGCTCTCCTGAAGTATTTAAGTATGTTGGATACATCCCTTCTCAGCGCGTCATCCCAGCCTTCCTCACATACTTCCATGCTCTGCGGGAAATCGATTATCCAAAAACTATCCCCTACAAGTATGTTGAACTCGCTGAGATCGCCATGCACAATGCCTCTCCTATAAAATTTGGCGATTTCCTCAATGATCATATCAAGAAGTTCCTCGGGATTTTCGACTCTAACCTTATATAGCTCCTTCGCATCTATTAGTTCCATCAACACAGCATTTCCTTCATTAGCATAAGCTTCTGGAACTGCAAGACCCTGCAACTTTTTCAGAGCGCTAAATTCCCTCTTCGCAGACCTAACAGATAAGACAGAAAAGTTGAGATTTCCGTAATCTCTTTTTTCAACAACTTTCTTAAAGCTCTGATATCCAAGCTTGTGGAATTTTATTACCGCCTCTCCATCCTTGGAGAGACAGTTGTATATCATGCTCTCTTTTCCTTCGCCCATTTTTTTCCCGAGTGCCTTGACATAACCCTCTTCCACGAGTTTATGCAAAGAATAAAGGCTAAGCCCAGTAAATGTCAAAGTTGCTCCTTCATATTCGGTATACTTGTTTATTACAATCCTCTCATCGCCGAGAGATTTCAAAATTTTTTTTACTTTCTCCTCATCTATCTTGGCGTGATCGCTTATAACAGTGACAGGTACGAATTTGTAGTTCCAAAGATTCTTGAATATTGCATCAAGAATTTTCCAAGAATTTTTACCCAATCTTTTATAAATCTCTGCCAGATCCATGAGAAAAACGCCTCCTTCCTAAAGTGCTATTCGCACTTCTAACAAGAGTCTGACCTTCTCTCCGCCCTGAAGGGCGAGGGTTTCCCGAGGTCTCAAGGGTTACACCCCTTTGCGAGTGCTACTCTGCTATGATCCACAAGAACCACTCGTGCATTTACGCCGAGTGCGTTCTTATACTTCTTATAGCATTTGTCCCATGTGCCTCTAAAGTCCACACGTTGTCGCTGGAAGAACTGCTGTCTTCTCTCACAGTTCAACTCGTTAAAGAGTTTTGCTGAGATACTTGCTAACTTTCTGAGCTTCCTTTCTTGGAAACCGTTTGGTAAGAGACGGACTACATTTGTTCTCCTATTTTTAAATTTGACTTCGTAGAGGCCCTCCTCTGGCATTGCGGGAGAAGTTGGCTCCCGCTCCTCATCTCTTAAAAGTTGGCCGGAGGAGGGCATCCAAAACAATATAATGGCTTCGAGTTAAAGACTTTTCCCCGCCCTAAAGGGCGAGGTTTGTCGCTCATTTTATCATCTCCACCCTGAAGGACAGGCTTTCAGCATAAAGCTAAGATTAAAATTTGACTACCAAGGGCTCAACAAAAAATACAAGAATAAAGTACCCAAACATCAGCACAAATCCTAAAGGAACTCCAATTTTTGCCCACTCGTTCATAGTTATTTTCATTCTTGCCGCAGATACTATGTTCGGGATATTTCCCGGAATTAACATTCCTCCAGCAATTACCAGTCCTAGAAGGGCGCTCTTTATCTGCAAAACCGTGAGACTAGGCCCTATTTCTGCAGCTGTAAGGGTTGCATTGTCAAGAATTGCCGAAATTATGTTCACCCAGTAGAGAATTTCTGGAGGAATCTTAGATATGTACCACACTATAAGCGGTGTAAACCCACCGCCGAGGAGAACTAAAGCCGCTATGAAAACGTAAACTCTAACAGCTCTGATAAAAACAGCTCTCAGAGTTTCCGTGTATTCCGGAAGGGTTAAATCCTCGACTTTTTGCTTTCCTACCCTTAAAGCACCAAGAATCCCGAGCAGAATTACACCAGGAACTATGTAAATTGCAAGAAGGTCCACTAGAAAGAAGAAACCAGCATGATATGGTTCGCCTGATAGCTTTTTAACCGCAATTGTCGAAAGCGGTTCTCCAACAGGTGTCAAGGCAGCTCCCATCCCCACTGCAAAACAGGCAATCACAATAAACTCTATTTTCTTTTTTCTGTCAATTGGCATCACTAGCGCAATTTCAGCAATCAGAACTGCACAGACAATAACGGATATTATGCTCGAGATGAGGCCGAAAAGGACAATAAAGATAAAAGCGAAGGCCCTTATTCCGATTTTCTTCATGAGAGAGAGTAATGCGGAATAAATAGGCCTGTTGAAGTAGTAAATTATCAGACCAACAATCAAAACAACTTGGAATATACCAATGGGTATTCCAAATACTTCGGCGATTCTTACTGGACTTTCTAGGGCCTCTATCACCAGCTCCGCACTCCATAGTCTGCTGACTGTGACAGCAATAATACCCATAACAAGAAAGAAGGGTTCAAGATTTTCTTCGACTTTCTTGACTCTGAAAGGTAGGATAAGCACAAGGAACAGGATTATAAACAAAGCAATTGTCACAAAAGGATCCGGTTCGCCTATTTTTGAAATCTCTATGGCCATGGGGGTAAGTTTACAGAGCGAATATAAACATTGCGAAAAAATTTGCTTAATACTTTCTCCCAATTACTATGTATCCTGTATGCCAAATATACGTTGAAGCTCTTGTACCGACTCTTTTTATGTCCAGATCAATTTTCAGGATTTCGAAGGCTTCGAGCTCCCTAAAATCGTTTTTCCTGAGCTCTTCATAAACGTTCCTCGCAGCTTCCATGTATGGATTGTAAACGGCAATATACCCCCCCGTTTTAAGGATCTGCCTTGCTTTCGGGATGAACGGGACATCGTCTTTCATGTCAAGAACAACTAAATCGAACTCAGCCTTAAATCCATCAGCCACAAACAGTGCATCGCCTATAATCTGATGGACATTCCTAAGCCCGGCCAGTTTGAAATTTCTTCTCGCAATCATTGCAAATTCCTTTCTTTTCTCAACAGTAACAACTTCGCCGAACTTGTTAAAATAGGCCAGATAAGCTGCAAGCATTCCACTTCCGGTTCCAGCATCAAATATCAACGAATCAGGAGAAAGAGATGTATAAGCTATTATCGCACCAATATCCTTTGGCATTATAGGTGTTGCCCCTCTTTTAAAGTGCTTAAAAAATTCGGAGAGTTTGAATGGCATTATCTTAAACTCCACGCCTAGATGCGTTTTCACCGTGTCGCCTATCTTCTTATCTCTAAGTTCTTCGAGTTTTATAACTCCGTGGTGAGTATGAAGGTCGCCCTCAAATTTTTCAATTAGGTAACTCAACCTTCCCCTGTTAAGGACTACAGGTGGTCTCATTTCTGGAGCTTCATTATTGCCTCAGCTATGTCCCCATTTGCCTCTATAAGGGCTTTTCTTGCGGTTTCCTCATCTACTTTTGCTTGTTCCATTACCAGTTTTACATCTTCCTCGCTTATCTGTGGAGCCAGCTTTATTACTTCGTAGCTACCCATTATTTGAAATGTTTCGATACCCTTTGCAGATATCTTCGTAACCGATGGATTCTTGAAAACTATTTCTTCGGAACTCGTTTTTATTATGACCTCCTTTGCATCTATTTCCTCCATCTCAATTCCCATTTGTTTCATCATCTTTTTCATCTGTTTCGCGTTCATGGGGAACATGTATTCTCACCAAAGAGATCTGACCTCCTCTCCGCCCTGAAGGGCGAGGCTTTCTGTTGTAAGATACTCCGCATTTAAAGGCAAGCTTCCGGCGTTTAGGGGACCCAACGGCCCCCCACCAAGGCATGGGTTATGTTGAGATGTCTTTTAACTTGGGCAACATGCCCGCATTTGCAATTTTTACATGTTTTATTTATTTAAGCTTTTTCATCCCACCCTGAAAGGCGGGGTTTTCGGTTATAAAAAAGAGTTCAGTCTTTACTTTTCCTCTAAGCCTTTCCCCTTAGCTCCTCTGGTATGTTTTTAATCTCGATTTTAACACTCATACCTCATTGCTAGATAACTCCTTTAACCTAAGCCTTTCCTCATAAAGTTTTCCGAAACTTGGAATTCCTCTTTCTCACTGGCTTTGCTCACGAAATTCTTAAATAAGCCCGCATGTGGGTGATGTAGCATGGGAAATAGGAAATCAATCCTCCTGCTTGCAGGAATCGTGTTTTCTCTGGCAGCTTTTTTCCTAGTAACACACAACCCGCTTTCAGGCGGAAGCGGCGCTGAAAGGGGAGTCTACTTTTTCTACAGCGAGCACTGCCCGCACTGCCAGGCTGTAAAGCCCGCGGTTTTAGAACTGGCTGAAAAGAGGAAAATAACCTTCTGCGAGATCAGCAGCATGTCGGAAGAGTGCAGAAATGTAGCAGAAAAAATCGGGCTGAAGTACGTGCCGACAATGGTTATCATGAGCTGCGAAGGGCCAGCTGTTTTCGTGGGCTCGGAAGACGTCATGAAAGCCGTTGAAATGCTCAAGCAGTCATGAAAGGAAAAGAAGAGAAAAAATTTGCTGAGTTTTCTTAAGAAGAGTGTTTTCGCTCATTCGTGGTATCCGGTTTTCTCCTTTTTGATGGCTTCCTCCACCTCTTGGATGGCCCTCTTGGATGACTTCACCCTAACTATATTCTGCGAGAGTATCTGATAGACCGGCTCGCCTATCGGGCTGATCTCGTTGAGCCTCACAACATCTACGAGCACTAGTTTAATGTAAAGCTTGGTTCCGTCTTCCAGCTCGTACTCGTTCCAGTCTTCTTTTAGCGTCTTGAATCCTATTTTAATCCCGCTGACCACGCTTCCGTCCGGCTTCCTTATTCGAACTTCGATATCCTCACTCATGCTCTTTTTTAGCTCTTGCTTTATAAAATTTTTTCTCAAAAGAGGCCTTGTCATTTCAATCCCATTTTGGTCTGATTTGAACGTGATATATTTCACGTCAAACCCTCAAGGGAGATACTTGAAGGAATAGTGGCTTCCGTCTTCGAGGGCCTGGGCTTCAAAGCCACCACCAACGCGAAGAAGGAGTCGAGGAAAGCGAGTCCGATAGAGGTCGATGTGTGGGCTTGGAAGAAGATCGCCGACACTAAGTTCTCAGTCTACGTTTCCTGCAAGAACTGGGACAGGGCAGTTGACAGGTCAGTGATAGACGAGGAGACGGGAAGGGTCTTGAGCTTGAAGGAGTGGCCCCAGCTCAAGGTGATAATAGCGAAGGAGGTCACTGCCCCCGCTAAAGAGATAGCTGAGGCAGATGGCTTCGTAGTCATCGAGCTAGGGAAGAGAGCTGAGGCCGAGAAGGCGAGGGAGATATACGAGCTCGTCTACAGGGTCCTCAACGAGCTCTTCACCTCCATAGCCCCGCCGAGGCTGGGGGAGATAGCATCGAGGATAGCAGAAGTAAGGGAGAGCTTGAAAAAGGTGGAGGAGGAGCTGACCTCGCTATTGGCCAAGTAAGCGAGAAGTTGAAGTTGCGATCCCCATTCCCATCTAAGACTAGAGCTTTCTCGACCTTTACTTCCCATCCTTCTCTACAACTCTTAAGTTGAGGCTTCAGGACTGATTTTTTATTTTTATTTTTTGACTTACAAGTTTTGTGCAGTTGAAAGAACTTATATATTCCTTATTCGGAATTATCCCATGGACCTTGATGCGATCGTGGAGAAGATCAGGGATGCAATTGTGGGCGATTTGAAGAAGGAGTTCACCGAATTTAAGGCTGAAGTCAGGGGACAGCTTGAGGGAATGCAGAGACAGCTCGACGGCTTCAGAATTGCAATTGAAACTATGAACAAGAGGATGGACTCGATGGAGCAGAGGATTTCCAGAGTGGAGGCGAGGCTTGACGAGACTAATAAGAGGATCGATACTCTCACGCTAGACGTGAACAGAAGATTCGAGAGTCTCACGCTTGAAATGAACAGAAGGTTTGAGGACATGGCTAAAAGGATCGATGAGACGAATAAGAGGATCGACGATACAAATAAGAGGATAGATGAGACGAATAAGAGGATTGACACTTTATTTTCCGAGCTATCCCTGATCAGGGCCGATCTGAAGGCGATAAAGGAGAGGGATGATGTGATAAAGGACCTGCTGAGGAGGGTGCAGAAGCTGGAGGAGAAGGTTTTAGCCTGATTTCGGATTTTAGGGGCTGCAATCTCTCTTGGATTTTATCAGGTGCATCCTTGTTTTCTTTACACTCTTTTGATATATGCTGGAACTGTCTTTTTGAGATGCAAACTTAGGCTCACTCATGAGGGAGGTGGTAGAAGGTAGTGGAATGAATATAAATTTTCGGTTAATAAGAAGATACGATAAAATTAATTTTTGCTTTTAAACCCAAAATTGGAAAAGCTTTAAATGAAAAGCACAGAAAAGTTGGATTAAAACTTCCAAATCTCAAAAAAACGCCGGGGGTGGGATTTGAACCCACGCGCCCAAAAAGGCACCGGCTCTCAAGGCCGGCGCAGTACCGCTCTGCAACCCCGGCCAATTTAAATTGCTAGGTAAACTTATAAACATTTCCAAAATTTTTAGAAAAGAGATGGAGGACGTGATCAGGAAAATAGCAATCGAAATAGCTCTGAATGCAAAAGATAGAGAAGAGGCAATTGCGATTAAAAAGAAACTTGCAAAAGATTACAAACTACCAAAAATGCCTTCAAATGTTGAAATCCTCAAAGAAGCAAAAGGTAGCGATTACTATAGGAGATTACGAGAGATTCTCAGACTTAAACCTGTAAGAAGCCTTAGCGGAGTTGTCGTAATCGCTGTCATGAGTTCCCCGGCTAGATGCCCCCATGGAAAATGCGTTCCATGCCCAGGAGGTGTCGAATTCAACAGCCCCCAGAGCTACACCGGCCTTGAACCGGCTGCTATGCGAGGAAAGCAGCATGAATATGATCCATTTAAGCAGGTAACTTCAAGGCTGCGAGAGCTATATGAAATAGGACACGACATCGATAAAGCCGAAATAATAGTAATGGGCGGAACATTCATCGCTAGAGATGATGAATACAAAAAGAAGTTCATCCTAGGGATATACAATGCACTAAACTGCTTCAGGAGCAGAATGAAGATGGAAGAAAACATTGAAAAAGCCAAAAGAAAAAATGAGAGAGCAAAAGTTAGATGCGTGGGCTTAACTTTCGAAACTCGCCCAGACTATGCAATGGAGGAGCATATAATCGAGATGCTACGTTATGGAGCTACTAGAGTAGAACTCGGCGTTCAGAGCATATACGACGATGTCCTAGAAAAGATAAAAAGAGGACACGGAGTAGAGGAGACAATAAAGGCTACAAAGCTTTTGAAGGATTCTGCTTTCAAAGTCTGTTACCACGTAATGCCAGGTTTACCCGGTTCGGACTTGGAAAGAGACCTTAAAATGTTTAAGGAAATATTTGAGAGAGAAGAATTCAAACCTGACTACCTAAAGATATACCCGACTGTAATCGTAAAAGGAACAGAGCTGTACGAAATGTGGAAAAAGGGTGAATACAAACCTTACGAAACCGAAGAAGTCGTAGAGCTCATCGCAAAGGCAAAAAAGTTCATCCCAGAGTGGGTCAGGATTCAGAGGATACAAAGAGATATCCCAGTCCATGCAGCTATAGGCTTAAGAGTAGGAAATCTACGACAACTTGTGCAGAAGAGATTAAAAGAGCTCGGTTACAGCTGCAGATGTATAAGGTGCAGAGAAGTAGGCCACAAAGAAGTTCCAGAGGAGGAATACAAGAAAGCAGAATTGAAAATAACGAAGTATAGAGCTTCGGGAGGAGAGGAAATTTTCATCAGCTACGAGATTCCAGAGTACGATGCGCTGGTGGGATTTCTCAGATTAAGATTTCCAGCAGAGCCTTTCATTAAGGAGATCAGAGATTGCGCTCTAATAAGAGAAATCCATGTTTATGGAAAATCCACCCCGCTCGGAGAAATTGAGGCATTCCAGCATCGCGGCTTTGGCGAGAGTATGCTAAAAGTTGCAGAGGAAATTGCAAAAGAGAGTTATGATGAAATTGCCGTCATAAGTGCGGTAGGTGTTCGGGAGTACTACAGAAAGTTCGGATATAGAAAGAGATTCGAATACATGGTCAAAAGGCTGTGAACTTCTAAACTGCTGTTCCTAAAAGCAGTCTTTCAGTTGTGAGCCACATACCCTGAAGAGCGAGGTTTTCGGTTATAACTCAACAACTTCTGCCTTAGGTTTCCTCCTTTTTAGCACAAAATCTTTAACAGCAACAATAATTTCACAATAAGGCGGACAATCCCTCGAAACATAAATTCTACAGAAAGATTTTCTGTTGCAGTCAATTATCCTGTAATTTTTAGTTTCTTTCTCAAAAAGAACTAAAGCCCTCGTGTTTTTTAGTGAAACAGAGAGTTTCACTGTTTTTAGGTCTGAGATCATAATTGCAGTCTTTAGAAGTTATGATATAATTTTTCATCTTTTTTATAATTGCAATGTTGAAATTATTGGCCCAAAATTGCTAATTAAGTTAGAAAAGGATAAATAACCGGAAAATTCCTGATTATTGTGGTGGTAATAATGATATCAGCGAGGGACTTGTTCGAGGATGATATGCTAGACAAAAGAAGGTTTTTAAAAGTAATTTCCCGCAATGGGATAAGCGACATCCTCTTTGCCCTCGAAAGAAGTCCCCGAAGATTTTCCCAGCTAATGTTCGAGACAAAACTAAATCCCGGTATTCTCGACAGACATTTAAAAGCTCTGATGGAGTTAAAAATAGTCGAAAAGAATGAAGAAACTTATGAACTGACAGACACCGGCAGAAGGTTAATATCAATTCTACGTCAACTTTTCGTCTCCATTAAATAATTTTTTACGAAAAAGTTTTTAAATTTTGATGTTAAGAAACATTATGCCGAAATGTTCAAAAGGTGGAGGTAAGAAAAAGGCAAAGGAGGAAAAGAAGGCGGAGTATTCAAAGGGAGAGGAAAAAGCGAAGAAGTAAGTTACTCTTAAGCCTTTAGCTGCTCAGGTTGAAGTATTTATTATTTTTTGTACCAGAATTATTTAAAGCTTTGAGTGTTGCGAACAGGTAAGTTTTTTCGGTTGTGAGCACTTGCCTTTAAAGGCAAAGCTTCCGGGTTTTAGGCCTTTATCTGCGGTTCTTAAGAGCGCATAAAAGATGGCTTAGCCCTGAATCTGGGATCAAAGAAATGCAGTTCATCAGGCCGCAGAGGCTCACAAATACGAGAGACGAGAGCATTGAGAGAATAAGGCAATCTAATAAGTCTCATTTCACCGCTAGTAACCCATTCATCGATACCGAAGTTCGAATATTGTTCAGCTATTTCCCTTCTTTCTTCACGGGATAGTTTGAAAGCTTTCTCGTCAAGTACATGGATGTGAAAACCTCTACCTGAGAATACAACTTCCATTTTTTTGTATTCCTTACTGAGCTCGCCAAAAAGTCTTAAGGCATTCTTCCTAACTTTCTTAAATTCAATCATACAGAAGCTAACCGTATCCTTTCTCGCCACCTTGTCCTCAAGCGATCCATGATACGGGCAGTCAACATTCTCTGGATCGAGGTCAAATGCGAGCTCTTGTCCGAGAAAGTTCTCGCAATCCCAACAATCCTTTGAGCAGTTTTCGCATAGGCTAAGATCTCTCTGACCTCCTCCCCGCCCTTCAGGGCGGTTCGGTTCCCCGCATCTGTTCGGGGCTACACCTGTCATCTGCGGGGCAGTCGGGGCGGTCAGAGGTCCCCCGGAAAGGCCCAACAACCCTAAAGCCCTCTTCTCAATGTTCAGGACTGCTATCCTGTCCCTATCTTCCTCCAAGCCACACCTAGGACACTTGAGCCGTCTGTAGCCGTTCTCCTTTAGTCTAGAACTGCAGTTGGGACAAATGGACGACGTATGCTTTGGTTCTACTGGGATTATTGGAACTCCTAGCTTCTCGCACTGCCAGTCAATCCAGAATGAGAGCTTCCTGTAGCTCAGGATTAGAAGGGCGACTTTATGATCCCTCGGCAGTTCTCTAAGCTTCTCTATTAGGCCCGTGAGATCTTCTCTGGCGACCGCGTACTGATGCCGTTTGGCGAGTTCAGCTATCTCAAGCGAGGTCTTTTTCACCCAGTCTTCTATGATGTTGCGGGCTTTCCTGTGGAAGTGCTTGACCCTCTTGAGGATGCCTCTCCTCCTCAGCCATGCGTTGTACTTGCTAAAGGAATACTTCTGCTGCAGCTTTTCAGCGAGTTTTTTGTAATGAAGTGCTCTCTCTATGGCAGTCTCCCTCCTCTCCCTCACCACGCTATTGCCGAAAACGATCTCCTTCTCGTTAATGTCAACTGCCAGAACGCCTTTTGGAGTGTACTTTAAAGGCCTTGGGACTCGCTTGAAGATCATGAGGAAGAACTTGCCGTCCTTGTACATCAGCCTAGCTTCTCCATTTGGGTATTGGTCGTACCTCCTGTCCCAGCCTACTATTCTTAGCCTGTAGCCTCCCAAGACCTCGACATAGTTGCCTTTGATTCTATAGCTCAGGCTCGGCGTTAGCCAGAGCCTCAAAGTCTTCGCCTTCGGCATCGTCCCTTTATTCGGATTGCTGAGCCAAGACTTGGCTATTGAAAGCGCTTCCCTATAACAGTCCATAGCTATCCTAGAGGGCAGAGCGAATTTCTCCTTGAGCTC
>Ga0209225_1002120_pt1 | contig 18259 bp, 16 predicted proteins | sample WasSprMetagenome_FD_184732 | JGI IMG/M metagenome (GOLD analysis project Ga0209225, IMG submission 184732) | Sulfidic aquatic microbial communities from Washburn Spring, Yellowstone National Park, USA - WS (SPAdes) (version 3) | ecosystem: Environmental > Aquatic > Thermal springs > Hot (42-90C)...
TAAAAGTGGTAAGGCTATTTTGATTCTACATAATAAAGATGAGCGTCTATTAAAGGAAACTATCAGAAAAATAAAGAAAAATATTAGGAATGGTTTTTCGTTCAAAACTATCTATGAGTTTCCGAAAATTCCCTCTTCTACTCAAGGACTACACGGGCATAAAAAATATTTGTGTATATTAAAGATAACTAGAGTTAACTAATTTCGTACTTTGACAAGTCTGTAGCTTTTTTCCACAATTCCTCAAACTGAGCTTTTTCGGTTGCAATAGTCTCTGGATAAAGTTTTATCTCGGCCCTTTCAAAGTTTCCATAAAATGCGCTCTCAGTTAAATTAAATGACCCTGTAAGAACGATGTTATCTACGATGTAGGTCTTATCGTGAATTAACTTAATCTCTGGTTTATCTTCCACTCTAGCTGATAGATTTTTTAACCCTAAGTTTTCTTTTAGAATTTTGAGAGATTCCTTTTGGAAGCCGTATTCTTTATCTTCCTTTTTAGGCATCCAGGTTATTACCCTCACTTTTACCCCTTTAGATGCTAACTCAACCAATTTGTTAGCATAAGTTGGTGAAATGTATGGACAGAGGACGTCCAAATTTTTCTTTGCGTTAAATAGTATGGGTTCTATGTATTTTCCTAGTTCATTAGATCTTTTGGTTAGTCCGCGCATTATGCTATCCTTTAAATTCTCACTAAATTTGTGAAGTAGCATTCTACTGGTAGTTAATATTTGTTGAACACCTTCCCCGCAATATCTCTCCAGCCTAACACATCCGTTGCATCCATCTAAACAGAGTTTGAAACCGTATTTTTCAAGAATATCATCGAAATAATCACCTATTTCTTCCACATCACTTTCACTTACAATTTCACCAGCCAAAAGTACTGTTCTAGCAAGAGTTATGTCAAGTTCTATGTTGGACTCCTCCAATCCTTTCTTAAATTCCTCAACTTTTTTACACACTTTCTCGATCTTTTTAGCTATCTCCTGTTCCCTTGAGCTTCCTTTCTGTAATCTATTGATAGCTTGATTCAAGGTTCTTTCGGCTTCTTTCGTTCTTAGCAGTGTTACTTTCTCAAAGTTGTTATGATGAAGTGTAAGATACTTAGATAGCCAGTCGGTGAAGTAATAGATAAAGGCATGGAATCCATTTTCCCTAACCGTTCTAACAATCGTATCCACTATCCCTATCCTACCATTTTTTGCATTTTCTGCCAGGATTATTCTATCGCTGTACCTATGGTAATACTTAGTAAGGACAAAGCTCATATCGACACCAGCAAACTTCTCTAGTATGTATTGAGTTAAATTATGCTCAATCGAATGCAAAAGAACTCTTTTAGCAAACTCTACTAACTCGTCGTCGATATGTTGACTTTGAACGTAGTCGGTGTACTCTTTTGATAGCTCACTTTCTTTACTCATCAATGCTTGAACGGTTTTACTGAGTCGTTTGTAGTCGAGAGTTCTACCTAACGCTTTATAGAGAATAAATTTGAGAGCTATACTTCTTCTTACCTCTTTTTCCCTTCTCAAAATTTCTCTTATTGTATCACTAAGCCATTCCCTTTGAAATGAAATTTCCATAACTGAGGTTGGTATAGCATAACCAATCTCTGCATCGAAAAATATCCTTACTGTAGGTCTCGCATTGATGAACCACGTACCGATCTCAACCGCATACCATCTAGATTCAACCCTTTTCTTTTCATATGCTGCAAAGTTAATAAAGAAGAGTGGGAATTTCTCATCATATACTACCAAGCCTCCACTACCCAAGCGTAACCTCCTCAACGGATAGGATTTTGGATAGAATCTTCTCCTACCATACTTCTCGCTCCAAAACAGTTTTCCGTCGCAAGGACCACCTCTTTCTGAGCTAAGCCGGCATCTACTCTTAAATGGACAATTAACGTCGAATGGGTCAGTGGATAACCCTAAACCCTTGTAACAAAAGTAAAGATAATCTAACCTTAACCCCCACGATGCCAATGAAGGACCTAAACTTTTTACCAGGGTCTTTTCCTTCTCTCTTAAATGTTGTAGCAATTTCTGCTTAGTTTTTATAGCTGTTGTTCCTTTTTCTATAGTCGAACTTCCAAACTTCAAGAAAAACTGATACCTTCCCCCAACCTCTACAAGCAAACTCTTTGTCGATAAGTCAATCAATTCTATGAGTTTAGGTACAAGCAATGTTCCTTCATACGTATATTTTCCCCTAATCAATGAAGTTGCTCTACCGTCTGTTGTTTTTCTTAAAATTTCATTCCAAGAGTCCCAAGATACTTCTTTAGGCTTTATAAGTCACGCAAACCGAGAGCCAAGAATATCTGTTATTTCTTTATCACTTCCTATCTCATATCCACATTTTGTTAATTCATAGGGAGGAACTCTATACATGAAGCTTGTTATGGAAACTTCTGATAGAGGTTGTTCACCTTCCTTTAAGAGAACGTTTTCATATTTTACCTCATCGATCTTGTGGTCTATAGTTTCTATTCCAAGACCTCTGAAACCTGCTAGGGCCTCTGCTATCTGTTTCCCTGATCCAGCAACAGCCGGTATATCGGGTAATGATAAAAGGTAGACGAGTTCTTCAGGAGAATCTCTAAACTTTTCAGCAAGCTCCATAAACTTAAGCATTCTGACTTTATGCTCGGTGATTTTGCTTAGCGCATCCAGAATGTCTGTTGATATCGAGCTGGCAACTTTAGCATCTTCAAGCAATTCCTTTCCAGAAAGCTCCTCTTCTTTTAAACTAACCCTTTTCCGAAGTTCACCCAGTTTTCTTTTTATATCTTCTATAACTTCATTTAAATCGCCCATGGATATATCCTCCTTACTAACTTAAACAGATTTTTAGCAAGATTTTTAATTTCCTCATCTCTCACTCTTTCTCCAAATTTCATAAGCCTCTTTCCAACTTTTACGATGGTACTTATTACTTCACCAGCAATAAGAGCATAATCGTTCAGTTTCTTCCATTCATCCACTCTCCCTGGTAACTTTTTAAACTCTTCCTTCAATTCTTCAAGTAGAAGCCTACTATCAACATCTTCTTCTCTTCTTACTTTTGCGTCAAATTTATTCAACAACTCTCCAATCCGTGTTGTTACTTTAATTATTTCATCGATAAACTCCTTTAAGTCTGAAAACCTCCCATCCGGACCAAGAATATAGGTACTCCTTCCTTCTCTTCCCATTTCATCCATAAGTAAAGAGAAAATATGGTATCTTTTTACAGCCGTATTTTTCCACGCAACCGGAATATCCTTATTCTTAAATCCTTCTATCAGTTCTTCGGGATTATATAGGTAATAAAGCTCCATAGGTGTATTCCTGAGCACTATTATAGCTAGCGTTGTGTAGAGGGTCTTTTCAAGATTTCTTCCAGCTCGACCTATCCTTTGAGGTATGCTTTCTAACGTGAAAGGTACTCCAACTATCCCAATGAAGGTTACATTAGGATAATCAACCCCAAGTTCTAGGGTTGAAGTTGAAATTAAAACGCCAAGCTTACCGTCTACAAATTCTTTTTCTATATCTTCTCTATCCTTCACCCCAGCATGATGTAGTTTTATTCTTTGAAATATTTCGTGGGGTGTCCTTGTAGGATCGAAATGAGAATTTGATGCATAAGGCCAGTAAGCATACGGATCTGAGGGGTCGGATACTAACTTCACATTAAAATGGTCTTTAGGTTCATAATAGTAGGTAGCAGCCACTCTCGCTTGATGAAATACTCTATAAAGTTCTCTTATGCTATCAATGAATATAACGCCTTGCGCTTTTCTATAATAATACACGGTGCCCAAAAGTAAAGCAAGTTCGTAGACAACAGTTTCCCAGGATCTTAATGGATTTACTGCTAGAATTAAGTAAACAACTTTCTTATTTTCTCCTGCTTCTCTAGATTCGATAACAGTAAAATCCTTATCTGGTTCTAGGTCAAGCAAGTCTCTAGCAAATTCCCTCGGTTTAGATATCGTTGCAGAAGAAAGCACAACCAATGGTTCTGTTTTTGAACTCATCTCCAACCTTTTTAATAAGTATCTTACATTCCCTCCAAGTAAAGATTGATAGGCATGAGCTTCGTCTAATATGACCATCTTCAAATCTTTAAATACTTCATAATCGTGTTGAATAGTTTTGCTAGGAAGTCTCCAATCAAGCGTCCAAACATTAGTTAGTAAAATGTCGGGTTTTTTCTCCCAAATCTCCTCCCTATACCCATAGATCCAGTCAAATGTTGCTCCACAATTAGAGCATCGTATCCATGTTTTCTGAGCAGTTTTCGCGTACTGTAATTCTCCTCCTTCCTTCCCAGCAACTCCGCAAGCAGGGCATATAGCACCTCTAAACGATGAACCAGACTCTACATTTTCGTTATATGGGGTTTCACCATCATCTATACCGATAGTTATTTTTAAGTCCTTTGAGCCAAAGTTTTTAAAGTATTGGTTAAGTCTGTATAAAATTGCGAGAATTTTATTAAACTGGTCCCTTTCTAAGGATTTTCTTGGATAAACAAGCAGAACTTTAATACTATTTCCATTTCTCTCCTTAAGTTTGTTTTGTAGAACCATGACTAATGCTGGTATGAGGAATGCGTAAGTTTTGCCACCTGAAGTTGGAGCAGTTAGGACGTATGCTTTTCTATCGGCTTTTAGAATAGCTTTTATAGCATTGAACTGAAAATCGGAAAAACCTCCGATTTCACCAAAACCTTCGATTCCTTTAGGATCTTTATACAAACCATGCTTAATAAGAGGGTATATTTCTGGAGGAATAAAACTCGATATTTCGTCAAATGAATGGTCAGTAAAGCTGGGTATTTTTTCATCTCTAACATAAATTTTAGTTTCTAGAGGATAGCGTAGGCTTCCGTATTCAATTGTGATGTTTGAAACCCTATATGCGACGTCAAAGTGTAAAGTTCTTATCTTGTTTTCTCCATTAAAAACTATAAAACCCTTCTTAATTAAACTCTCTAAAAGATTTTTTGCTTCATTTTCATCACACTTTAAGCGTGAAGTTATAGCATTAATTGCCTCAGAAATCGTCAAATAAGCTTCCTCTATCCTCTCTTCACTTCCTTTGTACTTCTCATATTCTCGGTCTATTAAGGAATGATAAGCTAGAGCTGTGTTTTTCACAAGCTCACCTTACGTTCAAAGATTCAACCGTCTAATATATTAAGTTAGTCCTACTTAAACTAAAATGAGGAGCAAGGATATGGCGGTCGCTTATCCTTTTACCTTACTGGATAAAAGGCTTCAGTACTGGATTAGTAAGTTAGGCTTCTCCGAACCAACAGAGGTTCAAAAACTTAGCATTGAGCCTATACTTAACGGCGAGAATGTTTTATTGATAAGCCCAACTGGTACGGGCAAGACTGAGGCTGCACTTTTCCCACTTCTGCATAGACTATTGAGGGAAGAAAAGGAAGAAGGTATTAAACTTCTTTACATTAACCCGCTCAAAGCTCTTACGAGGGATCTTGCAGAGAGATTACGAACTTATGCCTACTTCATTGATCTAAAGGTTAGACCGCTTTATGGTGATGTAAGTAAAGCGTTCAAGAAACCGGTTCCCGAAATTGTTATAATAACTCCTGAAAGCTTAGAAATAATGCTCGATTGGGCTCCTCGGTGGTGGCCTTATCTCAAAACTATAAAGTATGTTGTGATCGATGAAGTTCACGAACTTATTTCTTCTAAAAGGGGCTACCAATTACTTGTTCTATTAGAAAGATTAAAGCAACTCGTTAATAGTAATATTCAAAGAGTTTGTTTATCGGCAACTATAGCTAACGCTAAACTGGTTGCTGAAATATTTGGAGGTTCTGATGGAAAATTAAAGGTTATACGCTCCTCTACAGAAAGAGAGCACGAATTCGAAGCAAGATTGGCTATACCTTTAACTCGTGAAGAAAGGGAAGATCCTTTCATTGCAGGAGCTAGGTTGGTTTCTGAATGCATCGATAATGTAAAATCTCTCATATTTGTAAACTCAAGGTATTCCGCAGAAAGACTAAAAGCTGAAATTGAAAAGAGAGGTATAAAAGTAGGGGTACACCACGGATCTATTGGTTTAGAGGAAAGAGAGTTTTCTGAAGATGCATTTAAACGTGGGTTAATAAGGGCTGTTATTGCTACAAAAACGCTTGAACTAGGTATAGACATTGGTGATGTAGAGCAAGTTATCCAGTATAGGTCCCCCGGCCAAGTTAACGCTTTGATCCAAAGAGCTGGTAGAAGTCTTCATAGACCAGGAGAAAAATCTGTTTGTAAAATAACTTCTACAGACCCAGAAGATTTCTTAGAATGTTTGGCATTGGTAAGTTTATTTAAAAAAGGTTTTCTTGAGGAACCAGTTATTTTGGAAAAACCTCTTGATGTTCTAGCTAAAGAGATCTTAGGCTATGCTTTACACAACTATAGAGGGGTAAAGAGCTATAAGAATCGGTTCACACCACTCAATTTAAAGTCTATCTATGGAACGATTAAAAGGTGTCTTTTGTTTAAGACACTTTCTGAAAAGGAATTTGAAGAAGTGATCAACAATCTAACTGCTAGCGGATTATTGAGCTTAGATGATGGCATACCGTTTCCTGGGTCTAGATTTTGGAATGTTTGGAGGTTTGAAGAAGTTGAAACTGCAGAGTGGCCTTCCTTAAACTTTAGCGAATTCTTTAGTATGATTCCCAAACGTGAAACTTTCACACTTTGGGCTGAACATGGGTTTGGCAAACGAAGAAAGCTTGGTGAGCTTGATTCATCTTTTGTTTACAGGTCTCTAGCTACGGGTATGGTGATAAGGTTCGCGGGTTCTAATTGGAAAGTTAGTGAAATAGATGAAAAGGAGCATAACGTATTAGTTATTGAAGCGAAAGAGGCTGGAGAAGTTCCTTCGTGGAAAGGTGAAGGTTCTCAGAGAAGCGAAATTGTTGCTAGAGAAATGTTAACAATTTTACGCTCTTTAACTAGAAATCCGCAAATTGTTTTGGAGTTAGCTAAAGATGAAAAAGCTGTAGAAACGATGGTAGAATACGTCAAGAGTATTGAAAGCTCTTACTTAGATGCTATTGGTGATGGTAAGTTTGTAGTTGAGCATGTTCCTTCTCTAAAAACCTGGGTTTTTATAACATTTCTTGGAGAGAACATCAATCGTACGTTAGCTGCAGCTATTTATGAGAAAATCAGTGAAGTCAGCTTACTAGTTAAGTATGTCATTTCTCCGATAGGCTTTGCTTTTAGATCAGAGGTGGTTAATCCCCTTCACGCTTTAGGTAAAATAAGCCTTGAAGAATTTGAGGAGCTTGTTAAGAAACACCTAACTGAGAAATCGCCTTTCACAAGAATGATTAAGGATCAGATAAAGGAACATTTTGGTTTTCCAAAGGATGAGGTATTGATAGAGAAAGAAGCTAGCAGACAAGCGATAAAAATTTACTATGATGTAAAGGGTGGGATAGAGGCTTTTAAGAAAATTAAGAATGGTTGTTTAGTTGAAGTTCCTAGAGAAAAGATTTCTCAGCTAGGTGAAAGCATAATAAGATATCCCTTCGAAAGACCGTGGAACGTTAGTCTGAAATCCATCATAAAAGAAGCGTTGGAGAAATTTCAGTTTGGAACTCTAGACGACATTTTTGAATATACGTGGAGCAATCCTTTAGAGGCTAAAAGAGAACTTCAGGAGTTATCGAGAGAAATTGATATTATAGCTTTTCTTGATTTGACTGTAAAGGGTTGGAGTACAGTTAAAGTGCCTTTGGAAGAAGGATGGGCAACGATTAAGGTACCAGTAGCGACTAAATTTTTCATAATAAGGAATGAGGAAGACCTCGAAAAGATACAAAAAGAGTTAGCCAAAGAGAAGTTCCCCTTAACAAAATTGTTGAATCTACAGATAGAATTTGCCTTCACTAGAGTAAGTGGTGGTGCAGAAGAGCCTTATCACTTGAAGATAACGAATGCTTTTGAAACCGTGCTTGATAGGTTAATTAAATCTAGGATAGAGAAGAAGTACGATAAAGTAGACCTCAAAGTTCATATCAGCGGAACTAGAATCACTATGATACATTATGGGGTCCCTGCGGCTTTGCTGAAATACATAATTCAAAAAGACATTATAACAAGCCATAACCTTCTAGAGAAAGGTATAGTTAGTGGAAGAAGGCAACTTATTTTTGAATTCCCTTAAATTTATCTAAAAACTTGTTAGCAATTGAGAAAGGTTTTAGCTTATTAAAGAATTTATGATCATTTCCCCTAATTCTTGTGCATGCTCTTTACTAGGTGCCAAAAGAGAAATGAAAATACTAACTTTTGGAAGAAGCGCCGAGACCTCAATATATCCCTGCGTTGAAAAGGCTGTGACGTATGTATATCTCTTTTCAAAAATAGTTGAAAGCTTAAATCCTCTTTCCTCAAGCTTTCTAACTAATTCTCTCACGTTACATTCAACTCTTCCCTCAATTAAAGCTCTAACCTCGTATTTAGATGCGTATTCAAAAATAGTGTATCGATATGAAGGTCTTTGAACAACTTTACAAAGTGGTTCGATGGTTTCTAGCCTCTTTAAAAGCTTCTCAAGGTCGAATATTAGCAGGCCAATTATTGCTTCTTTAAGTTTAGATGATTCTCTTAGCTGCTCTTTAAATTCTTTTGACAAAGATAATTCATATTTTAGACCCTTACGTTCTTTGTATAGATCCTTACATATTCTTTGTGCTATTCTAAATGAAGTAGAAACCTCTCTAAAAGACTGCTGGAATTTGATAGCGGATTCTTTCATCTTTAGAAAGTTGGTGATTATCTCTTGAACTCTTCGAATATCGCCTAACCATAAATTATCTCTAATTTGATTCATAGCTTCCACTATTTCTTGCTCTACCATCATACTTTGACCTCAAATATTACTCCTTCATAATTGGGATTCTTGTAAGCTATGAATATGAGCCCTCGGTCTTGAGATGTACGAATCACTCGATTAAGCTGGCAAAGCGCTTTCTCAAGCCTTTGCTTACTTATTCCATAAGTCGAGCCCTTAACCTCAGCATAGATGGGTAGCTGATAATTGCTTGTCGAAATCAATGCTGTGGTGGCAATGTTTTTATCCCATATAACAAAATCTGGAAGGAAGGCAGCCTTGTTTTTATATGGTCTCAAATGACCTACTAAGTTAACGTTAACACCGAGATAATCTAGAAGGTAAATGAATAGACTTTCTGCTATCATTCCTGATACATCGCCTGAAAAGAACTTAGCTGATAAATATCTAAGATTTCTAGGCAATTGGTGGAAAGGTAAGTTGAGTAATGGTCTCAAGCCAGAATGGTATTCTAAAAAATTCTCATCTATCCTCCTTACCCATTTCTCAGTATATCTTATGTTATACACTTCTAGCAATGCCGGATAAAGGGGTAATGTTATTAAAAGCTGCACCATCCTTCTTTGTAGGACATCATTTATAAGGTTTGGTAGCCAAATTTTTCCTGATGAGAAATTAGCCAATGAAATGGGTAAAACGTACTTAAAGACATCTAAAGATTGTACAGCATTCATAAGTGGTCCTTCAGAAGAATTCAAAGAAATAGCTCACCTCAAACTCTGAAAAATCTTTTTCCATACTTTTTCCTCGACATCTTTCCTTATTTTTGCATCAGCGATTAAAGTTAGCAAGAGTTTATCAACTTCTTCCTTTAGTTTTTTGTATTCCCCTTCGAAAGATTTAACTGCCGAAGCTGCTGCTTGTTTATCCAAGGGTATTCTAACACTTGAGCACCTTGTCAAAGCTGCAAAGTATATGAACTTCGCTTCATCATGATCCCATCCTCTATAAACTTCCTCTCCTCTTACTCGAACATAAAATCCGTTGATATCGCTTCCGAGAGTAGGTTGACCAGTAGGAATTTTTATTTCGTTAGACCATAAACCTTTATAACCAGTTAGGTAAGCATCAGGAAATCTCCCAATCTTTGTATTCAATCTATCTACAATACCGTTAGCTAAGGCTTCTATGTCAACACCTTTCTTCTTTTTTCTTCTAGCTACGGTTTTAGCTTTTTCGATTCTGGTTTTAACGAGATCGATGACAGCTTTGTAAACCTTTACTTGATCTTCTTCAGTTAATCCTAGGATGTTCTCCATGATAATTTTATCAAGAGCCCGCCTTTTGGACTCCACTTTATCAATTGAGACTTCTTCAGGTGCTAAAGCACCTATCTCTTTAAAGACGGATTCTATTTTCCTTCTAGAGATCTCATTTAGAATAGCATAAATTTTATCAGCATGACTCTCAACTACAGAGGGTTCTATTATTGGCATATTTCCGTATTCATATACTTTTACATCAAGTGCACCTTGACCTAAGTTCACTCGTCCCCAAAGTTCAACAAGAATTGGAACAAACGATGAGTTCAATATTGCTGAGAGAATCCTTGCTTTATCACTATAATTTGGATATAAGAAGATTCCATAAAGTCGTGCATCAATGAATGAGTTAACTTCATTTAGCCAAAAAATATGTCTATCATTGAGACTCATCATGCATAACAAATTGCCTTGTACTTCACTTAACTCATACCACCTTTGTCTTGATGCACAAGTAGGTCTTTCATGAAATCTTTGCTCTTCTCCCCACTCAATATATTTTAGAACGTTGGTTCCTCGTAGCTCTTCTTTGTCCTTATGGATTAATAGGACTCTATACTTAAGATCTTTTGGATTTACGATAATTGACCCGCATTCTCTCGGCGATTTAATTACATAATTAGGAATCCATATGACATTCCCATCTATAAGCACATCGTCAATCTTGTATTCTTTAACATACTGTGATTTTTTGAAATATTTTCCATTTTTATCAATCCAAACGTCTTCTTTAGGTATGAGATCTTTTATCTTAAGCCATTCATCGTATTTCACTGGATGCATCCAAAATTCCCTTTCAATCTTTAATTCGTTAATTCTCTCTTGGGTTAAGTAGAAGAATTCATTAGCACCTGTTGTGAACCCCCTTCTTACGGTTGCGACTTCCTTTAAAGGCACAAATAGGTCCTTACCTTTCTCTAGAATCTTAAAAAATATTTCAGGCGCTCTTATGTATTTGCCCCACTTTGACCCGTCATATTTGCTTTCTTCATCATTCCATCCTTCAGACCAAAGGTCTGCTTGACTTATCATCGTAATTCTAAAATTTTCGTCTTCGTAAATCCAAAGAGTTTTACCAAGGAAGTCTATTTTCTTTGTTTGACTTCTTATCTTCTCATCTTTGTCGCAATTCTCAACAAAGTCTACAAATCTCTCTACATTATTCCATCTTTCCTCTTCACTCTCTTCAACTGGTATGATTTCTCTCAGCTTTCTCTTAAGGTAAACAAACTTCACTAGGTTAGAATCTCTAGCTTTTTCATCGTCACATTTTTCAAGGATGGTTATTGCTGTATTGATATCAGCATCTTCAAACCACCTTTCAACTTTAGATTCGATAATCGCTATGACCTTGAAATTTTTCAAGAAGAATTCTTGAAGGTGCTTACCAAAATCAACATCAAGCCACGAATTGGAAGTTATTAAACCTATTCTTCCATTTTTAACTAAAAAGTTAGCTCCGTGTAGGAAGAAGTATGCATAGATGCTGGACCTCTTGCTTATTTCAATTCCACAAATGCTTTTAACTAATTCTCGAAGCCTATCTTTATACCCTCCTAGGAAAACATCCTCCATCTCCTCCTGCCTTGTGTAAGGAGGATTAGTTACTACAACATTACAATCTTTTGGAAATTCTATTTCGAGCTCTTCCTTCTCCACTTTTGGTACTGGAAAGGCAAGCTCATATAGTAAAGATTCCTTGCCAGGCAAAATCTCAAAGAAATCTTTACAAGCTATATTGGGAATGGTTTCAATAGCTTCTATATTCTCTCTAAGAATATTGATTAGGGCTAAATGGGCCGGGAATTTAGCAACATCTATACCCCAAATCTCTTTAACCAATTCTTCATGAGTTTTAGATGGCTTTGTATATTTTCCCTCTTTGAACAATTTTTGAGCCAAAAATCTTTTCCTATGATACGCTCTGACTAAGAACGTTCCTGATCCACATGCAGGGTCTAGCACCTTATCATCGGGATGCTTTATCGTAAACCCAAGAATTAAATCAACAATATCTGTAGAAGTAAAGTATTGCCCTAGCTTATGCCTCTCGGTTTTTGGAATTAGTTTCTCAAAGATCTTTCCAACTATATCATATCCTATCTCTGAAAAGTCATATTTGTTAAGCTCCGCTATAAGCCGTTTAAGCCCATCTACAATTTCATCCGGAATAGGAATTCTTTCTAAGAAGTCTGTTGCAAAAATTATGCCATAACGAGGGTTAATCGCCATGCCAAAATTAAAATATTCCTGAAGCCTCCTCTTCAGCTCCTCACCTTTAGAGACGTTTTTAACATCGATTTCTTTTAAGCCAAACTTCTCTTTCAAAATATTGTAGAATAGAATTTTGTTAATCATTAGATAGACTGCTTGCCTCGCAACCCTATCATAGTCATCTTCACTATCCTCAAATAACCAGCCCTGTCCAACGAACCATTCAACCAACTTACCATAAAAGTCAGCATCTTTCTCCTTCCTCACGATAAGGTTGTTAGAAACGGGGATGTAGAGAGAATCAACAGCAGTTTTAAGATAGTGAACCAAAATCTCATCCGGCGGAAGCTTTGGTAAAACGTATATTCCAGGCGGTTTTACTATTTTCTCTTCATAATACGCTTGTAGAGTTCGTAGGAACTTTTCTAGAAAAGACTTTACAGTTTTCTCAACTTCGGGTTTACTTAATTCTCTAAGATCCTTGATTTCCAGAACATCTTCGTGAAGCAGCCTTCTTTCAAGTAAAGTTGTCCCAGGTCGAAAAGTTTCCCAAAGAACTAACTTGTTTATATTCCACGTTACAAAGAATGGAATCCCTGCATCAGTAGATTTCTTTAACGCATCTTCAACCAATTCTTCATCATAAGCACTAATTATTGGGGTTTTGAGTTCTATGAGGCAAGCAACCTTCTCTCCAGTACCGTTCCAGATAACTATGTCAGGGTATTTGATCTTACCAACGACAGTTTTAACTTGAACTTCTTGATCAGCCCTCTTAAATGGGAGGTTATGCTCTTTTATAATCTGATTAATCCACTGAAGAATTAGACCTTGAGCCCAACGCTCTCCATACTGAACGCCCATAAATTATCCACCTTCACCATAAAAGAGTATTCACAACCACTTATTTAATGTTGAATCTCAGTTGTTATCAGTGTAGGAAAACCTTGTCTTTTCAACTCTTCCAATCTTTTCTTCAAATCAATTTTCTTTTCCTTCAATGCCTTTATGATTTCCTCTCTACTTCTACCACAATTTGAACAACCAGAAATAACTTCTAGCTTTTCTCTGGTGCGATAAAACTTAGTTTTTGTGCCGGCTGCAGCAGACCTACATCTTTTAATCTTAAGTACAGGAGGACAATAAATCGCTTTTACGCTTTCACTTTTACAAAATGGGCACTCAATGTTTCTTACTTCTCGTGTGCGAACGTCATAAATGTCTCTCATAATTTAAATTAGTTAGAATTAAATAAGAAATGAGGGGAAGAAAAATGCCGTCTAAAATTGAAGAAGTAGAAGTTAGTGAAAAGGAACTTGAAAATCTTTTAGTTGAGAATCCAGAAGCTATTGAAAGAGGTATGAAAATTTTGGGACGACAAATACAAACTGATACTGGACCTTTAGACATTTTGGCTGTTGATGAGGATGGAGTATTGACTTTAATTGAGTTGAAGAATGAAGTTGATGATGGACAATTGGACCAAGGGCTGCGTTATTATGATTGGGTTAGAACTAACATTCAATGGATCTCTCGAAGCTTTAAGGAGGTTGATGCTGAGGAATTGCCGAGATTAATTCTCATTGCTCCAGCTTTTTCTGAAAATTTACGAAGAATTGCAAAATATGTAAACGTGAACTTGGATTTAATAGAGTACCATGTTATTCAACTTCCCGATGGAAAACGAGGGGTTCTTTGTCACCGAATAGAAATAGGTGGACCTCCTGAACCACCGGTTGTTCCTACAAGAGAGGGTAACATAAAACGTATTGAGAATGAAAAAGTAAGACAACTTTGTGAAGAATGTCTTAAGGAATTGGAAAATAGAGGAATTGAAATAAGGCCGATACAAAACTATTGGTTCTCTATTTGGTACAAAGGTAAGCGGTTTATGTATATCGGTTGTAAAAAGAAATTTTTTGTTTGCGAAATACAAAAACCAGATGGCTCATGGACTAGAAGAATAAGAATCTCAACAAAAGAAATGTGGGAAAAGATATTTAATAATGAAGTTATACCAACTATAAGTAAAATCGAATCCAAGTAAAGTATCTTGATAACTTATTAATGAATTTAAGAATTCTTAGAAACATAATCACAATATGGACATTTCCCATTTCTCGCTTTTAACGTTTCATACGGTAGCGGTTTTCCACATTTTGGACATTTTATGTTCTTCTTTCCCAGCATCTTTTCATTTCCAAAATAAACTTGAAATTATGAAACAAAAAGCTAGAAATAATAGGCTAAGAGAAGCGAGATCTAATCCATTCTGTTTAGCGTAAATCGATGTGGCAATTAGAAAACCAATACCGCCATATCTTAAAATAAACCCTATTGTTTTTCTTTTAATTTTAACCAAACCCAACACCATAAAGTTATTGTTAGTATAGTTAGAACGACTTTCAAATCATCGATTCCAAGAGCAATATTCCTTAATGTTAGTTCTTCTCTAGTTAACTCCCCCACGACTTGTAAACTTTCGCTTGCATAAAGGATAGACTCAAAGATGAAGTTAACCAACAGGTAAATTAAAAGAGGGAGTAGAAAGCCTAGCAAAGCCTTCAAAAATTTCCTCTTCACAAGAAAGATTAAAAGGGTTAGAAACGATAGGAACATAAAAGTCCCAAAGAGGATCTGCTGAACGTTTGTTATGTAAAGCTCTAAATTCAGATTTTCCAAGCAGAAAAAGAAGAGGCTAGATAGAAGAAAAGCCGAGAAACCTACAGCGAGCGCTAAACCAACTCTCTTAGGCTTTAAACGCTCTTTCCACTTCATTACCATCTTTTTAATTTTGAAGTTTGACTTTAAATTCCCCCTTACACTTAATGATTACAATGTCTCCCATAGAATCTAGCGACTTGAAAAGCTTCTCATCAGCTTGCTTAGAGGTTGCTAAAGAATTAATAAAGTTGAGCAGCCAAGGTTATGACTGCCTTTTAATACCGTGCAGAGGAGCTTTCCCTGTTTTAGTAGGAGCTATAGAGGCGCTTAAGCTCATCGATGGAGGAAAGGAACTCTTAGCTAGATTCTTTACCCCATATCCGCATCCAATTCTGAGAGAATATCACATGAAAAACGGAGATTTCAAAATACTGATGTTGCCGTTTACAGCTCTCACGTTACCATTCCTGAAGAGTATAGGCAGAAATATGATTTCAAAGAGCCAATCGATGTTGTTGAATCCAGCATAAGGCTATGGGCAACTAACCTTGCTCTCTCCTTTCTAAAAGAAGCTGATGAAAGAAACGAAGACGATTACTTTAATTTTTACACGAAACTTCTGAATCTAACAGGCCGAAAAGAGCTTGAGAAACTATACAGAAATTTCCCAAAATGCAGCAAACTCATTTACCTCGAAACCGTAATCTCCGGCCTAGCTTCGCACACCATTTTGAAGGGATTTAAAGATGCCAATTACAACCCTTACACGATTTTTGTAGTCGACAATTATGGAGCTAAGCTTAAGCCAAAGTATTCTTGGATATTCAGAAGCCTTGAATCAAACGGATTAGCGACAAAAATCTTGGTCTCAAAATTAATAGCTGAAGATACAAACTCAGCTCTATTAGGAGTTAGCGCAACAGTTTATCCAACGATCATTATGGCAAGCTGGAAGAAGATTAAGCCATGCGGAGCTGTAGAATGGCATCCAGCAATGGGAAAGCACTTAGAGGTTTTCACCCAATTTCAGACATGCTTGAGAAAAAGCCTAGAAGGTAAAGACTTTACATCTGAAGTTGAGAAATTAAACGAATCCCTAAATTCGATCAAAGATAAAAGAGAGGAAATTCCTCCGCTTAGCTTGATAATAGAGAGAATGGATGAAACAAGAGGTGGTGTTGTAAATATCTACTTAACGTTAAAGGACTCAGAAAATTTCGCTCAAAAACTTTAACGATAATTTTTGTCCAAAAAGCAAAAATAATTTTCTTTCTTGAAAAATTTCTCATAATTTTTCTTTTTCACAAATATTTCTGGCAAGGAGGTGTTCCGAAACTCTAGAGTTTATAAAGTGATTAAAATCAAACATGGCTACACTTGATGTTTTTGCAGATAGCTATATTCCAGAGGTAATTATCGATAGAGAAAAAGAGCAAGAAACAATTAAGTATTTTCTTCAAGATGTCCTTAAGGGAGTGAACAAGGTTCTCTGCATTTATGGTAAGCCAGGAGTTGGAAAGACCGTTGTAACAAAGCATGTTTTGAACCAGTTTGATGAGCTTGAGAATGCTTGCTCAATTTATCTTTGCGCATCGCACTTAACCCCTAATTTAGCTTTAAAAGAGGTCTACGAGACTATTTGCGGTGAGGAAAAGAGGAGGCTGCCTTCACCTTTAATGGTTAGAGAAATTGGTAGGAAGCTTCTCAAGAAGAGAAATTACGCCATCGCTATAACTCTGGATAACTTCGATAAGATGAATGGTGTTGAAAGCTTTCTTTGGAACATAAACAACCTTATGGAGACCTTTCCGAGAATTGGCTTGATTTTAATATCTACAAGCGAAGCTGAAATTAGAGGGTTAGTTGGAAGAAGGCTCTTCTCAAGGTTAAGGCCAGAGTACTGCGAGTTTAAGCCTTACGATGCTGATAGGCTCTATGAAATAACTGAGCAAAGAATAAAACAAGCTTACGGGAGGGTTGTAATCAGCGAAGAAGCTCTATCTACGCTTTGCGAATTTGTTGCTAATGAATGCGATGGAAACGCTAGGTATTTGTTCAAGTTATTTTTGAATTCAGTAGATATTGCATCAAGAAATGGAGAGTACAAAATAGGGCCAAAAACTATTGAGAAAGTTATTGAGGAAGAAAAACAACTCATCCTAAAAAGCAAGCTTGATGAAATTAAGAGAAACTCTCCAAGGATGTATGAGGTTTTAAAGATAATCGCAGAGCTTCAGAATAAGCAAGAGGTTATTTACACGGGCTTAATTAAGGAAGAGATAAGGAAAAGGGGTTTAGCGATAAGTGAGAGAAGTCTAGATTATTACTTGAATAATCTTGAGAGTAAAGGATTCATAGAACTTAAGTTTATTAAGAAAAATAAAGGTAGAACAAGAGAAGTAAAACTAAAGATTTCAAGTAATGGATTTTGATAACTATTTAAGAGCCAATTTTATTTTAGCGAGTTCGTAGGTTGAAATGATGAACATTATTTTTCCTCTTTCTTAGACATTTTTCTTGTTTTGAATGTTTTGTACCCAAGTGTGAGAACAACGATGCCTACGATAAGGCATATAGCAGCTCCTACGCCGATTATTCCACTCAATGCCAATTCTTCGCTTCTCACAGCAAACATTACGTATGTAAAAGTCGCACCTGCCAGTATTGCTAATACTCCATAAACTATCGCTATCGCCCCAACAATCTTAGACCCTTCCTTCATAGCTTCCAAGCATGCTAATATGATAAGAACCGCGCTAATAATGCCTGGTGGTAAATGCCTTAGGAGTAGAGGCCCTGGCCATATTGGAAAAGGACTTGTAACCCCAAGTAATAGACCCAAAATAGCCATCACTATGTATTTCTTCAAAACAAACACCATCTATACATTTCTATCAGAGCTTAAAAATTTTAAGAAGAACTAGTATTGAATAGTCACAGCATTTTTATAAAATTAGCATTAGATGGCCCAATTGAGTACAGATACCTTACGGTTCACTTCTCATTTAAGCGCTATTTTCAACTAGATTTGTTGTATTTTATACCATGTATATGGAATAAAATCAAAAGTTCGGACAGCATTTTTTAAATCCAAACTTTGTTCCGGACAGCATTTACTCGCATTATTATGTGGCTAAAGCCCTCAAACTTTGCGGTAAAGAGCCGGACAAGAATATTCTGAGAAAGTTCATCCTTTCCTTACCCATTGTTAATGGTGAG
>Ga0209225_1002125_pt1 | contig 18236 bp, 16 predicted proteins | sample WasSprMetagenome_FD_184732 | JGI IMG/M metagenome (GOLD analysis project Ga0209225, IMG submission 184732) | Sulfidic aquatic microbial communities from Washburn Spring, Yellowstone National Park, USA - WS (SPAdes) (version 3) | ecosystem: Environmental > Aquatic > Thermal springs > Hot (42-90C)...
CACCTTCCATCCCCCCTCCTCCCTCCTCAGGTCCAGCAGGGGTGTCCCCATCCTCACCTCCACGCCCCTCCTGACGGCCAGAAAGGCCAGCTCCTTGAGGAAGAGCGCCTTCTCTATCACGAACCCCGCCGTTCCCAGCTTGCGGGAGTGGATGTCCACGTACCTCTTCTCATCGGGGGCGTGGACCCGGAAGATCTCCACGCGGTTTCTGATGAACTTCCTTCCCCTCACCCCCGCGTCCTTCAGGGTGGAGATGGAGACGGCCTCCCCGCAGGGCTTTTTGCCCAGCGAGTTCTCCCTCTCCAGCAGAAGGGTCGCGGCACCCTCCTCCGCGGCTCTCCTGGAGGCCATCAGCCCCGCGGGTCCGGCCCCCACCACGATCACGTCGTAGTCGGGCCGCTCGGGCATTCGTGTTAACTTTTCTGGGGGACTTATAAGGGAAGCGTTGAGTCGCGGGGAGAAAGGGATTAGCTCCCGCCCCTGATCTCCCTCATCTCCTGCTGGAACTTCCGGTAGGCCTCCGTCTGCTTGAGCTTCTCCTTGTCCCTCCTGTAGAGATCGTCCTTCAGCTTCCTCCCGGTTCTCCTCTCCCACTCCTCCACCGGGATCCCCTGGCTCTCCTGGTCCTTGTCCCTGTACCACTCCGGGATGACGTTGAAGGCGCAGAAGGGGACTACCCTCCTGTCGCTCATCACGTAGTGGATGCAGCACCTCTTCACCCTCTCGAGGTCGTAGTTGTAGAGGTCCATGAAGTGCATCATACCTACGAAGAGGGACCTGAGGTGGAACTGTCCCAGCACCGAGTAGTTCCTCTTCACGAAGAGGTTGTAGAGGAGGCTGCCCAGCTTCAGGTCCTTGGGCTTCTTCCTGGCGTCTATGAACCTCCCGAGGGAGACCAGCAGCTTCAGCTTCATCAGGGTCCTGCTCTTCCCCCTCTCCAGCTCCCCCGTCTTCTCCCTCAGGTACTCCAGGAAGCCCTCCACGTCTACGAACCTGGTGATGGGGATCATCCTCCCGTCCTCCTTGAAGACGTAGGTGGCCGCCCCGCAGACGAAGTGGGAGCCCAGCTCGTATCCCGGCCTGCCGGTCAGGGCCTCTATGAACCTGTTGATGATGAGGGCCGTGGGCACCGGGAAGAAGTCCTGGAGGGTGATCTCCCCGTTCGTCTGCTCCTCCAGCCTCTTGATGAGGTCGGGGATGGTTATCCTGTACCTGTCCCTCTCCTCCCTGGGCATCCTTCCCACCAGGGAGACGGGCTGGAAGTTCACGCTCCTGACCACGTCCAGGTTCCTGAGGGCGTACCTGACGATGTCTCCCACCTCGTGGTCGTTCACCCCCTTTATGACGGTGGGGACGAGGACGATTCCCGGTCCCACCCCGCGGCAGTTCTCCAGGGCCAGGGGGAACTCCCAGTGGTTCTTGGGGTTGGTCTCCTCGCTCACCCCGTCGAAGCTGAGGTAGAGGGTGTTGACCCCCGCCTCCCTCACCCTCCTGGCGAGCCCGGGATCCAGGGCCAGCCTTATCCCGTTGGTGTTCAGCTGGACGTGGTCGAAGCCGTGCGACTTGGCCAGCTTTATGATCTCGATCAGGTCCTCCCTGAGGCAGGGCTCCCCTCCCGTCAGCTGCACGGCGTTGCAGCGGATGGGCCTCTCCTCCCTCAGGATCCTGAACATCTCGTCGATCTGCTGTATCGTGGGCTCGTAGACGTAGCCGAGGCGCTGGGCGTAGTAGAAGCAGTACCAGCACGCCAGGTCGCAGCGGTTGGTCACCGCGATGTTGGCCAGGGCCGTGTGGCTGAGGTGGAGCCTGCAGAGGCCGCAGTCCTGGGGGCAGAGGGGGTTCTCCTTGGTCACCTGGGGATTCTCCACCCCCCTCCCGTCCAGGGCGTAGCGCTGCGCCCTGCGGTACCACTCGGAGGAGCCTAGGTAGAGTTCCTGGAACTCCCCGTGCTCCGGGCAGACCTTCTTCATCCAGACCTTCCCCTCGGCCTCGTAGAGGGTGGCGGGGAGGATCTTGAGGCACTCCGGGCAAACGGAGGTGGTCTTTCCGATTTCCATCTTTGCCGCTACACGGGGCAGGCTTTTAACCCTACCGAACTTCGGGGGGAAATAACTTAACCCCCCCCGCCCAGAGGGGGAGGATGGGAGGATCCTCGCGCAGGCTGATGGCCTTCCTCTCCCTCCTCAGACCCCCCAACTGCCTCATGATGGGGTTGGCCGTTCTGGTGGGGGAAATCCTGACCGCGGGCGGGCTGGAGCCCCTCCCCAGCCTGCTCGGTTTCTCCACGGCCTTCTTCCTCACGGGAGCCTCCATGACGGTGAACGACTACTTCGACCGCTTCGTGGACGAGGTGAACCAGCCCGGGAGGCCCCTCCCCAGCGGCCTCCTCTCCGCCGGGGAGGCCCTCCTCTTCGCCTCGGTTCTGGCGGCGGCGGGCCTCCTCTCCGCAGCCGGCAGCTGGGTGGAGCGGGGCACCCCCCTTCCCCTGGTCGTGGCGGCTCTCTCCTTTCTCCTTTCCTCCTACTACAACGCCAGGGGGAAGAGGACGGGCCTGCCGGGCAACCTGATGGTGAGCACCTGCGTGGCGGTTCCTTTCCTCTACGGTCCCCTGGTCCTGGGGGAGAGCCCCACCCCCGCCCTCTCCTTCTTCCTGCTCATGGCCTTCCTCTCCAACACGGGAAGGGAGATCCTGAAGGGGATGGCGGACGTGGAGGGGGACCGGAGGAGGGGGATAAGGACGCTGGCCGTCTCAAGGGGTCCCGCGGGGGCGGCCCCCTTCGTCCTCCTCTTCTACGCTTCGGCGGTGGCCCTCAGCCCCCTCCCCCTCCTCCTGGGTGAGGTCTCCCTCTGGTACCTTCCCCCCGTGGCGGTGGCGGACCTGGGCTTCCTCGTCGCGGGCCTCCTCTCCCTCAGGGACCCCTCCCCCGGGAGGTCCCTCCGGCTCAAGCGCCTCTCCCTTCTCTGGATGCTTTTCGGCCTGCTGGCCTTCCTGCTGGGGAGGTTGGGATGAGGCTTCCCGAGCACCTGAGGGATAGGCTGAAGAAGCCCTGGGGGAGGGTCTTCCCCGACATGCGGGAGGCCCTGGGGTACGTGAGGTCCCTGAGGCCGGTCAGGATCGTGACGGTGGGGGACAGGGTCACCGCCACCCTGCTGGAGGAGGGGGTGAGGCCCGATGTGTGCGTGGTGGATTTCAAAACCCTCCGCTCCCCCCTCTCCGGAGAGGAGAGGAGGAGGTTGGAGGAGCTGGACCTGCCGGAGAGGAGGGTGGTCAACCCCCCCGCCGTCCTCTCCAGGGAGCTGTGGGAGGCCTTCGACCTCCCCCCTCCCCTGAAGATCGTGGTGGAGGGTGAGGAGGATCTGGCCACGCTGGCCGCGGTGGTGAAGTCCCCCCCCGGAACCGTGGTGCTGTACGGGCAGCCCGGGGAGGGAGTGGTGGTGGTGGAGGTGGAGAGGGTGAGGAGGGAGGTGGAGGCCCTCCTGAGGGAGTTCGGGGGAGGCCCCCCGGCCCCCCGATAGGGTTAAACTACCCCTCTTCCCCTTTAGGCGGTGGAAGGATGCTGGAGGGAGGCTTCAGGAGGAAGGTGGCGGGGGCGGAGCTGGCCTTCACCTTCCACGACCTCATCCTCCTTCCTGGCCTGGCGGTGGAGCCCTCGGAGATAGACATCAGAACCAGGTTCACCACGAACTACTCCCTCAACATCCCGCTGGCCTCCTCCCCCATGGACACCGTCACGGAGACGGAGATGGCCATAGCCATGGCCAGGGAGGGAGGGGTGGGGGTGCTCCACCGGAACTGCAGCGTGGAGGAGCAGGTGGAGATGGCCAAGAAGGTGAAGCGGGCCGAGTCGCTGGTGATAAGGGAGGTGGTGACGGTGGAGCCCGAACAGACGGTGGGGGAGGCCATGAAGCTGATGGAGAGCCACAGGATCTCCGGCCTCCCCGTGGTGAAGGGGGGGAAGCTGGTGGGGATCCTCACGGGAAGGGACGTGCGCTTCGCCAACCCCGAGTTCAGGGTGGAGAGCGTGATGACCAGGGAGGTGATCACGGCCCCGGAGGGGATAACCCTGGAGGAGGCGAAGGAGCTGCTGCACCGGCACAAGATAGAGAAGCTCCCCATCGTGGACCGGGAGGGGAACCTCAGGGGCCTCATCACCTTCAAGGACATCATGCTCAGGGGTAGGTACCCGGAGGCGGCCAGGGACGAGGAGGGGCAGCTCCTCTGCGCGGCGGCCGTTTCCCCCTTCGATCTGGAGAGGGCGAAGAAGCTGGACAGGTACGTGAACGTTCTGGTCACCGACGTGGCCCACTTCCACAACTCCGCCGTGCTGGAGGCCACCAGGAGGATGCTGGGGGAGGTGGAGGCGGATGTGGTGGTGGGGAACGTGGGAACCTACCAGGCGGCTGAGGACGTGATCACCAGGCTGGAGAGGGTGGGGGGCTTCAGGGTGGGGGTGGGCTCGGGGTCCATCTGCATCACCACCGAGGTCACCAAGGCGGGGGCGCCCACCCTCTACGCCACCGCCAGCGTGGCCGACGCCCTGAGGGACTACGGTCTGGACATCCCCGTGATGGCTGACGGCGGGGTGAGGGGGCCCGGGGACATAGCGCTGGCCCTGGCCGCGGGGGCCTCCGTGGTCATGGCGGGCAACCTCTTCGCCAGGTGCAGGGAGGCACCCGGGACGCTGGTCAGCATAGGGGGAAGGTACTACAAGCAGTACAGGGGGATGGGCAGCCCCTCCGCCATGGCCAGGAGGTACTCCCTGGACCGGTACTCCGTGCCCTCCAAGGGGATAGCCGAGGGGGTGGAGGGATGGGTCCCCTACAAGGGGGAGGTCAGCGCGGCCGTGAAGGAGCTGGTGCTGGGGCTCAGGGCCTCCATGGGCTACGCGGGGGCCAGGAACATCAGGGAGCTGTGGGAGAAGGCCAGGTTCGCCCTCCTCTCCCCACTGGGGGCCCTGGAGACGAGGCCCCACGACGTTCTCCTGCCCTCCGAGGCGGAGAAGGGGGGCTAGCCCCTCCCTGTCACCATCCCGTGGGGGTCCAGCCTCCTGAGCGTCCTGAGCTCCCGGGCGGTGGGCTCGGGCTCCTCCTCCACCTGGCCAGCCCTTATCTCGAAGGAGCTGGAGCCCCTCACCTCCTCCAGGGTGACCCCGGGGTAAACCCGGAGGAGCTCCATTCTCCCGTCCTCCCCGAAGCCGTAGATCCCCAGCTGGGTGACCACCCTCCAGGGCCCCGTCCCCCTGGGCAGCCCCGCCCTCTCCCTGGCTCCCCTTCCCGTGAGGTAGCCCGGGGTGGTGAGGAAGTCCAGCCTCTCCACGAACCTGCTCCTGTCCTGCCTCATCAGCACGATGGTCCTCCAGGAGAGGGAGCCGAAGTCGTTGGCCCCACCGCTCCCGGGAAGCCTAACCCTGGGGCGCTCGTAGGGCCCTATCACGGTGGTGTTCAGGTTGCCGTAGGGATCTATCTGGGCGGCCCCCAGGAAGGCGTAGTCGGCGTAGCCGGCCTGGGCCAGGCACATGACGTAGTCCATGCTGGCCGCCATCACCGCCCGGTAGGCGGTCATGGAGTCCCCCACGGAGAGGGGCAGGGCGGGGGGGCGGAGGGGGGAGATGCTCCCCGCCTCGAAGATGATGGAGAGGCGCGGGGCCCTGGTCTCCCTGGCCAGCAGGGAGGCCAGCACGGGCATGCCCGTCCCGGTGAGCACGGTCCTCCCGTCCTCCAGCAGGCGGGAGGCGGCCACCACCATCATCTCCGTCCTGCTGCACCTCATCCTCCCTTCCTCCAGGGATAGGAGAAGGTCCCCCTCCCCCTCTCTAGCTCCTGCAGGCGCCTCAGCTTCCTCTTCCCCCCCACCCTCCTGAGGTACTCCTCGAAGTCCTCCACCCCGTAAACGTACCTCTCGAAGTACTCCCTGGTCCCCTCCTCCGTTCTGGTGAGGGAGAGGTACTCCGCCAGGTGCTCCTCGTCGAAGTAGTACCGTCCGGGCATGTTGCAGGGATGGGAGCCGTAGGGCACCTCCACCACGGCGTCCACGTACAGGTAGGGGATCACCGTCCTCCAGGGCTCCCTCCTTATCCTCTCCGTGGGGACGATCCTCTCCGTGGTCACCACCAGCCTCTTGGCGGCCCTGGCCAGCTCCGAGTCCTCCACCAGGGCCCCCTCTATCCTGCAGTTCCCGTAAACGTCGCACTCGTGCACGTGGATCACCGCCACGTCGGGGAAGCAGGCGGGGAGGAGGCAGATGGGCCTTCCGGTGAAGGGGTCCCTCACCACCTTGGCGGAGCTCCTTCTGAGGGTGTCGGTCCCGAGCATCACGTAGGCGGGCATGAAGGGCAGTCCCGCGGCCGCCGCCTTGAACCTCCACTGGTAGGCCGCGTTGCTCAGCTCCGCCACCACCTTCACCCTCCCCCCCTCCACCGCCCTCCTGGAGGCGGGGGAGAGCCCCCTGAGCTCGTGGCCGAAGGAGTAGGCCACCTCCACCTCCTCCACGCAACCAGCCGCGATCAGGCAGTCCAGGTCGTGCACGGCCGTTTTCCCGGCCACCTTCAGCCCCCTCTTTCCCTGCCTTATCACCTCGTAGATGAAGGCCATGGAAACCCTCACGTGCCCGAAGCCACCGAAGGCCATCAGGCACCCGTCCCTCACGAACCTGGAGACCGCCTCCCTCAGGGTGGTGACCTTCTCCACCATCTCCCTGGTCTTGTTCCTCCTGACCCACTCCCTGTGCTCCCAGGGGTCGCACCACCCCAGCAGCTTGCCCCTGCCCTCCTCCAGGACCTCCATTCCCACCCCCTCCCGGAGTTCCCCGCTAAAAAGGTGTTCCGGGAGGGCTACCGGGGCTTCAGACCCAGGATCCTCCTGGCCTCGTCCGGGGTGGCTATCTCCCTCCCCAGCTCCTTGGCGATCCGGGCGATCTTGGCCACCAGCTCGGCGTTGCTCTTGGCCAGCACCCCCCTCTCCAGGTAGAGGTTGTCCTCCATCCCCACCCTCACGTGCCCCCCCAGGATGATGGCCAGCGCCCCCATCTCCATCTCATGCCTTCCGGGGGCGCACACCGACCAGGTCCAGTTCTCGGGGATGTTCCTGACGCAGTAGAGGAGGGTCTCGGGCGTGGGGGACATGCAGCTCATCCCCCCGAACATGACGAACTGGAGGTGCAGGGGCTCCTTCAGCTTTCCCTCCCTCACCAGGGTCTTCGCCGTGTTTATCATCCCCGTGTCGTAGATCTCCAGCTCCGGCTTCACGTTGTTCTCGTACATGTACCTCGCCCACCTCTCGATCCTGGAGAGGGGGTTGCTGAAGATCATGTCCCTCAGGGGCTCCAGCCCCAGGTCCTCCCAGATGTTTATGGATCCCATGTTGAGGGAGGACATCTCCTGGCCGAACTTCATCCTCTCCTCCATCCACTGGTCCAGCTTCCGCTCGTACTCCTCGGGGGTGTACTTCTGCTGCACCCCCATCAGCTCGGCCAGCGCCGGGGGAAGGGGCCTGCCCCCTCCCGTGGTGATGTTGATGATGATGTCGGAGGCCTCGCTCTCCCTTATCCTCCTGATGTACTCCGGGAAGACCGAGTTGGGGTCGGGATGGGGCCTGCCCATCTCGGGCTCCTTGGCGTGGAGGTGGACCACCGAGGCCCCCGCCTTCCTGCACCTGCAGACCTCCTCGACGATCTCGTCCACGGTGCAGGGCACGTAGGGCGTGAGCAGCCTGGAAACGAACTCCCCGCCCGTCACCGCGGCGGTTATGATCAGCTTTTCCATCTTCCCCTTTCGTCCCGCCGATATAAAATTTCGGGCTTCAGTGCTTGAAGTGCCTTACCCCCGTGAAGACCATGGCCATCCCGTGCCTGTCGGCCTCCCTGATGACCTCCTGGTCCCTTATGGAGCCCCCGGGCTGGATGATGGCGGTGATGCCGGCCTCGGCGGCCTTCTGCACGGAGTCCGGGAAGGGGAAGAAGGCGTCGGAGGCCAGGACCGCCCCCCTGGCGCGGGGTCCCGCCTTCTTCAGGGCTATCTCCGTGGAGTCCACCCTGCTGGTCTGGCCCGCCCCCACCCCCACCGCCTGCTTCTCCCTGGCCACCACGATGGCGTTGGACTTGACGTGCTTCACCACCTTCCAGGCGAAGATCAGCTGCTCCCTCTCCTCCTCCGTGGGCCCCCTCCTCGTGACCACCCTCATCTCCTCGGGCCGTAGGAGCAGGGAGTCCTCATCCTCCACCAGCAGCCCCCCGCTTATCTGCCTGAACCTCAGCCCGCGCTTCCGCTCGAAGGAGGGGAGCTCCAGCACCCTCATGTTGGCCTTCTTCCTCATCACCTCCAGGGCCTCCGGCTCGTAGGAGGGGGCCACCACCGCCTCGATGAAGGTGGAGGTGATCTCCTCCGCCGTCTCCCTCGTCACCCTGCGGTTTATCCCCACCACCCCCCCGAAGGCGGAGAGGGGATCGCACTCCCTGGCCTTCACGTAGGCCCTCCTCACGTCCGGGTCGCAGGCCAGGCCGCAGGGGTTGGTGTGCTTGATCACCACCGCCGTGGTCTCCTCGAACTCCGCTAGGAGGTCCAGGGCCGCGTCCAGGTCCATCAGGTTGTTGAAGGACAGCTCCTTGCCCTGGTGGAGCCTGGCGCTGGCTATCCCCCAGGGCTCGGCCTCCACGTAGAGGGCACCCCTCTGGTGGGGGTTCTGCCCGTACCTGAGGTCGGAGGCCTTCCTGTAGCTCAGCACGAAGTAGGGGGGCAGGCCCCCTCCGGGCAGGAGGCCGGCCAAGTAGCTCTGGACGGAGGAGTCGTAGGAGGCCGTGTGGGCGAAGGCCTCCACCGCCAGCTCCAGCCTCTTCTCCTCGCTCACGTCCCCCCTCTCCCTGAGCTCCCCCAGGATCTCCCCGTACCTCTCCGGCCTCACCACCACCACCACGTCCCGGTAGTTCTTGGCGGCGGCCCGCACCAGCGCGGGTCCCCCTATGTCTATGTTCTCCAGCGCCTCCTCCAGCCTCACCCCGGGCTTCCTGATCGTTTCTTGAAAGGGGTAGAGGTTCACGGCCACCAGGTCTATGGTGGGGATCCCCCTCTCCCTCAGGGTCTCCAGGTGGGAGGGGAGGTCCCTCCTGGCCAGGATACCGGCGTGGATGAGGGGGTGCAGGGTCTTCACCCTGCCGTCCAGGATCTCGGGGAAGCCCGTGAGCTCGCTCACCTCCCTCACCTCTATCCCCCTCTCCCTCAGGAACCTGGCCGTCCCCCCGCTGGAGAGGATCCTCACCCCCAGCTCCTCCAGGCCCCTGGCGAACTCCTCCAGGCCCCTCTTGTCCCAGACGCTGAGCAGGGCGTTTTTAATCCGCATCTCACCCTCTCCCCCTCCCCAAAATTAAAAACCTTCCAAGGGGAGGGAAGGGGATGAGCTTCGATCACCGGACCTTCCTCTCCCCCTTCACCTGGAGGTACGGGAGCGAGGAGATGCGCTCCCTCTTCTCCGAGCTGGAGTACCGGGCCCTCTGGAGGAGGGTCTGGCTGGCCCTGGCCGAGGCCCAGGCGGAGTGCGGGCTGATCTCCCCCGAGGAGCTCCGGGAGATCAGGGAGAGGGCCGGCAAGGAGCACGTGGACCTGGAGCTCTCCCAGAGGGTGGAGAGGGAGATAAGGCATGACCTCATGGCCGAGCTGAGGGTCTTCTCCCAGCAGTGCCCCAGGGGAGGAGGGAAGCTCCACCTGGGAGCCACCTCCGCGGACATCGAGGACAACGCGGACGTGCTGAGGATGAGGAGGGCCCTCGACCTCCTGCTGACCAGGATGGTGAACTGCCTCCACGCCCTGTCCCTCAGGATAAGGGAGCACCGGGAGACGGTTTGCATGGGATGGACCCACCTCCAGCCCGCGGAGCCCACCACCCTGGGCTACAGGCTCTCCTTCTACGCCCAGGACCTGCTGATGGACCTGAGGGCGGTGGAGCTCCTGCTCTCCCACTTCCTCAGGGGAAAGGGGATCAAGGGGGCGGTGGGCACCTCCGCCGCCCTGAAGAAGCTCCTCGGGGAGAGGGCGAGGCCCGAGGAGCTGGAGGCCAGGGTGATGGAGAAGCTGGGCCTGCCCTACTTCACCATCTCGGGGCAGACCTATCCCAGGAAGCAGGACTTCATGGTCCTCTCCGTCCTGGCGGGCATAGCCCAGAGCGCCCACAAGTTCGGGGCGGACCTGAGGCACCTCCACTCCTCCGTCTGGGGTGAGCTCTCCGAGCCCCTGGGGGAGGCCCAGGTGGGCTCCTCCGCCATGCCCTTCAAGCGCAACCCCGTCCTCTCGGAGCGCATGTGCTCCCTGGCCAGGTACGTGGCCTCCCTCCCCCGGGTGGCCTGGGACAACGCCTCCCACAGCCTCCTCGAGAGGACCCTGGATGACTCCGCCAACCGGAGGGTGGTGATAGCCGAGGGTTTCTTGGCCACCGAGGAGATCCTCATCCTCTACCAGCACTTGGTGGAGGGGATGAGGGTCAACCTGGCCATGATCTCCAGGAACCTGGAGAGGTTCTCCCCCTTCTCCGCCCTCGAGCCCCTCCTCATGGTGCTGGTGAAGAAGGGGGGGAACCGGCAGGAGATGCACGAGAGGCTCAGGAGGCTTTCCTTCAGGGCTTGGGAGGAGGTGATGAAGGGCGGGGAGAACCCCCTTCCCTCCCTCCTGAGGGAGGATCCCGTGGTGGGATCCCTCCTCACCGAGCAGGAGCTGAGGGAGGCCCTGGATCCCTCGGGGCACGTGGGGGATGCGGTGGAGAGGTGTGAGAGCTTCCTCGAAAAGGAGGTGGGGCCCGTCCTCTCCCGGTACTCGGAAAGGCTGGGCAGGAAGGCGGCTCCCTCCTTCTGAGGGATGGCATGGTCGTGCTGATGGACGGGAAGGCCCTGGCGGAGGAGATCAAGGGGGAGCTGAGGAGGAGGGTGGAGGGGCTGAGGGAGAGGGGCATCACCCCCACCCTAGCCACCCTGCTGGTGGGGGACCACCCCGCCTCCAGAACCTACGTGGAGGGGAAGAGGAGGGACTGCGCTGAGGTGGGGATCTCCTTCAGGCTGCACCACTTCCCCGCCTCCGTGGAGGAGGGGGAGCTGAGGGAGCTCATCAGGCGGCTGAACGAGGAGGAGGGGGTCCACGGGATTTTCCTGCAGCTCCCCGTTCCCCCCCACCTGGACCCCAGGAGGCTGGTGGAGGAGATCTCCCCGGGGAAGGACGTGGACGGGCTCCACCCCTACAACGTGGGGAGGCTCTGGAAGGGACAGTACGATCCGGAGAGGAGCCTCCTCCCCTGCACCCCCAGGGGGATCCTGAAGCTCCTGGACAGGTACGGGGTGGAGGTGGGGGGGCGCCTGGTGGTCATCATCAACAGGAGCGACCTGGTGGGGAAGCCCCTGGCCAAGCTCCTGCTGGACAGGGATGCCAGCGTCCTCCTCTGCCACTCCAGGACCAGGAACCTGGAGGGGAGGACCAGGGAGGCTGAGGTGGTGGTTTCGGCGGTGGGGAGGAGGCCCTCCTTCGTCCTCACCGGGGAGATGATAAGGGAGGGGGCCGTGGTGGTGGATGTGGGGATGAACTACGTGGGGGGGAGGCTGATGGGGGACGCGGACTTCGAGGGGGTGAGCAGGAAGGCCTCCCACCTGACGCCCGTGCCGGGGGGTGTGGGGCCCATGACGAGGGCCATGCTCCTCTACAACACCCTGCTGGCCTGCGAGGGGGGAGGGGAGTGAGCCTCTACCGCTCCCTGGGGGTGGACGCCGGGAAGGAGGGGACGGAGCTCTTCCTCCCCCTCCTGGAGGCTGACCTGAGGCCCTTCTGCCCGGTGGGGAGAAGGGGTGGGGGGGAGGGGGTGGTCCTGCACACGGACGGAGCGGGGAGCAAGCCCCAGCAGAGCTACCTGCACTGGAGGGAGACGGGTGATCCCTCCTGGTTCCAGGGGCTCGCCCAGGACGTTCTGGCCATGAACCTGGACGATGTGGTGTGCGTGGGCCCCTTCCGGCCCCTGGCCTTCGTGGACTACCTGGCCGTGAACTCCCGCCTCCTGCCCAAGCGGGAGCTCCTCTCCTCCCTGGCCAGGGGCTTCGGGAAGGTCCTGAGGGGCCTCGGGGAGCTGGGGATCAGGGTGCCCTTCCTGGGAGGGGAGACGGCCGATCTTCCGGATCAGCTCAGGACCCTGGACCTCTCCGGGGCGCTGGCGGCGCTGGTGAGGCTCTCGGAGGTGAGGAGGGGGGAGGGGGTGAGGGAGGGGGACCTGATAGTGGGCCTCAGGAGCGGGGGGAAGACCAGGTACGAGAGGAGGGAGAACAGCGGCCTGATGTGCAACGGGGTAACGCTGGCCAGGCACGTGCTCATGTCCAGCGAGTACACCAGGAGGTACCCGGAGCTGGGAGGGGGGAGGGGATACCGGGGGAGGTTCAGGTTCGATGACTACTCCGACGAGCTGGGCATGACCGTGGGGGAGGCCCTCCTCTCCCCCACCCGCCTCTTCTCCCCCGTGGTGCTGAGGATCCTGAAGAGGGTGGGGGAGGGGGTGAGGGCCATGGTGCACAACACCGGAGGGGGGCTGACCAAGAGCCTGAGGGTGGGGAGGAACGTGGTTTACGTGAAGGACAGCCTCCCCGAGCCCGATCCCCTCTTCCTCCTCGTGCAGAGGGAGGGGAGGGTGGAGTGGAGGGAGATGTACCAGGTGTTCAACATGGGGGTGGGCTTCGAGCTGGTGGTGGACCCGGAGGAGGCGGAGGAGGTGGTGAGGATCTCGGAGGGCTTCGGGCTTGGGGCGGGCGTGATAGGGAGGTGCGAGAGGGGTAGGGGGAGGAACAGGGTGATCATAAAGAGCCGGTGGGGGAAGTTCGAGTACGGGTGAGGGAATGAGGTACCTGAGCAGGGTGGAGGTGAGGCTGAAGCCGGGATACCTGGATCCCGAGGGGGAGAGCACCGGGAGGGCCCTGAGGGACCTGGGGTACAGGGTCTCCAGGGTGGGGGTGATCAAGGTATACGAGCTGGAGCTCTCGGCCTCCAGCCTGGAGGAGGCCAGGAGGCTCACGGAGGAGATGTGCAGGAGGCTCCTCTCCAATCCGGTGAAGGACGACTACTCCTTCGAGGTGAGGGAGCTGGGGAAGGGCAGGAGGTGAGGGGCTGGGAGAGCTCTACCGGAGGCTCCCTCTCCCCTTCGAGGTCTTCGAGGTGGACCTGCTGGGGGCGGGGAGGGAGGAGCTGCTGAGGATAAGCCGGGAGATGGGCCTGGCCATGAGCCTAAGGGAGATGGAGGAGTGCAGGAGGTACTTCTCCAGGAGGGGGAGGAACCCCACCGACGTGGAGCTCCAGGGCATAGCCCAGACCTGGTCGGAGCACTGCTACCACAAGACCTTCAAGGGGGTGGTGAGGGTGGGGAGGAGGAGGGTGAGGCTCTTCCGGGACTACATAGCCAGGGTCACGGAGGAGCTCTCCCCTCCCTGGTGCGTCTCCGTCTTCAGGGACAACGCCGGCATCGTGGAGTTCGAGGGGGAGTACGCCATAGCCGCCAAGGTGGAGACCCACAACCATCCCTCGGCCATCGAGCCCTTCGGAGGGGCGGCCACGGGGGTGGGAGGGGTGATAAGGGACATCCTGGGCGTCTGGGCCGAGCCCATAGCCTGCCTGGACGTGCTGGGCTTCGGCCCCCTCAACTTCCCCCACGAGAGGCTTCCCCCGGGGGTCAAGCACCCCCGCTACATCTACAGGGGGGTGGTGGCGGGGATAGGGGCCTACGGCAACAACATGGGCATCCCCACCGTGGCGGGTGCCATATACTTCGACGAGAGCTACGTGGGGAACCCGGTGGTCTACTGCGGGTGCGTGGGGCTCCTCCGCCTCCGGGAGTACGTGAAGAGGACGAGGCCGGGGGACTTCCTGGTGCTGGCCGGGGGAAGGACGGGAAGGGACGGCATCCACGGGGTCACCTTCGCCTCCCTGGAGCTCTCGGAGGAGTCGGAGGAGGTCTCCAGACCGGCCGTCCAGATCCCCGATCCCATGGAGGAGGAGAAGCTGAGGAGGGGGATCCTGGAGGTGGGGAGGAGGAGGCTGGCCAGCTCCATCACCGACCTGGGGGGAGGGGGGATCTCCTGCGCCTGCGGGGAGATGGCCAGGGAGGCGGGTTGCGGGCTGGAGGTCTGGCTGGAGAGGGTTCCCCTCAAGTGCGAGATGAGGCCCTGGGAGATCTGGGTCTCGGAGTCCCAGGAGAGGATGGCCCTGAGCGTCCCCCCGGAGAACCTGGAGGAGGTTCTGGGGATCTTCGAGGAGGAGGGGGTGGAGGCCGTTCCGCTGGGGAGGTTCGGGAGGAGGGGTCCCCTCCGGGTCCTCTACTCCGGCCACAGGGTGGCGGAGCTGGACCTGGACTTCCTCTTCTCCCCCCCCGAGGTGGAGAGGAGGGCCAGGTGGAGGGCCCCGCGGCTGGAGGAGCCCAGCTTCTCCCCTCCCGATCCCAAGAAGACCCTGCTCAGGCTCCTCTCCTCCCCCAACGTGAGCAGCAGGGAGGAGGTGATCAGGACCTACGACCACGAGGTTCAGGGGAGGACGGTCCTTAAGCCCCTTCAAGGGGAGCGCGGGGGACCCAACGACGGGGTGGTTCTCAAGCCCCTCAGGGGCTCCTGGAGGGGGGTGGTGCTCTCCTGCGGGCTGAAGCCCAGGTACGGCAGGATAGACCCCTTCTGGATGGCAGCCTCCGCCCTGGAGGAGGCCGTGAGGAACAACGCGGCCGTGGGGGGGAGGAGGGTGGCCCTGCTGGACAACTTCGTCTGGGGGAGCCCCGAGAAGGAGGAGCAGCTGGGCTCCCTGGTCAGGGCCTGCGAGGCCTGCTACCTCTTCGCCAAGGGGCTGGGCACCCCCTTCATCTCCGGGAAGGACAGCCTGTACAACGAGTCCGTGCTCGGTCCCGTCACCCCCACCCTCCTCTTCACCGCGGTGGGGCTGATACCCGACGTCAGGAGGGCGGTCTCGGTGGAGCTGAAGAGGGAGGGGGACCCCCTCTACCTCCTGGGCCTCACCTACCCGGAGCTGGGGGGCTCCGAGTACTACGCCCTGCTGGGCCACCTGGGGAGGAGCGTGCCCAGGGTGAGGCTGGGGGAGGCCAGGAGGAACCTGGAGATCGTGAGGGAGGCGGTGGACCGGGGGCTGGTGAGGGCCTGCCACGACCTCTCGGAGGGTGGGCTGGGGGTGGCGCTGGCCGAGATGGTGCTCGGGGGGGAGAGGGGGGCGGAGGTGGACCTCTCCCTGGTGCCCTCGGCGGGGAGGCTCAGGGAGGACTTCCTCCTCTTCTCCGAGTCCAACAGCAGGTTCCTGCTGGAGGTGAGGGAGGAGGGGGAGGAGGAGTTCAGGGGGCTGGCGGGGAGGAGGGCCTCCAGGATAGGGTGGGTTACCGGGGAGAACGTCCTCAGGGTGAAGGGGAGGGAGGGGTGGGAGGTGGAGGGGGAGGAGCTGGGGAGGGCCTGGAGGAGTCCGGCTTGGTGAGGGTCTGCGTCCTGAGGGCGGAGGGGACCAACTGCGACGGGGAGACCCTGGTGGCGCTGGAGGAGGCGGGGGCGGAGGCGGAGCTCGTCCACCTCAGGAGGGTGAGGAGGGAGGGGCTGGGGAGGTACGATGCCCTGGTGATCCCAGGGGGCTTCTCCTTCGGGGACAGGGTGAGGGCGGGGGCCATCCTGGGGAAGGAGCTGGGGGTGAGGATGCTCCGGGAGCTGAGGGGGCTGGTGGAGAGGGGAGGGGCCATCCTGGGGATCTGCAACGGGTTCCAGGTCCTGGTGGAGGCGGGCCTCCTTCCAGGCTTCAGGTGGGGGGAGGTGGAGGCCGCCCTGGCCCTGAACAACTCGGGGGGCTTCGAGTGCCGGTGGGTGAGGCTCAGGGTGGAGGGCGGGGGGAGGTGCCTCTTCACCAGGGGGATGAGGAGGGGGGAGGTGCTGAGGATGCCGGTGGCGCACGCGGAGGGGAAGTTCCTCTTCCCCCGGGGAAGGGAGAGGGCCCTGCTGGGGAGGCTGAGGAGGGGGGACCAGCTGGTCTTCAGGTACTGCGACGGGGAGGGGAGGCCGGCGGGGGGTAGGTACCCGCTGAACCCCAACGGCTCCTTCTTCGACATCGCCGGGATATGCGACCCCACCGGCAGGATCCTGGGCCTCATGCCCCACCCGGAGAGGGCGGCCTTCGGCATCCAGCTCCCCGACTGGACGGGTAGGGAGGAGGTTCCGGAGCACGGGGACGGGATGAGGATCTTCACCTCCCTGGTGGAGAACCTCTGAGCCCACCGGAGCGGCGAATCTCCTAGTCTGCTCAAGACGGAGAGCAAAGTCTATCCCCACGGTTTGTCCCCGGACAGGTCGGGGGTCCCAGCCAGGGCTCTCGCTAGGCATGATCCCTGAAGCCTTCCGGCTGGTCCCACCGTTCCCGGGAGCATCGGCAAAGCTAAAAGCTCCCCTTCCCTCCTTGGCGGGAAAATGAAGGTGGTGATCCTCTACGGCTCCAAGTCCGACGTGGAGTTCGCGGAGCCTGCCAGGGCCCTGCTCCGGGAGCTGGGGGTGAGGTTCGAGGAGAGGGTGGCCTCCGCCCACAAGACCCCCGACAGGCTGCTGGAGATGCTGGCGGAGTACGAACGGAGCGGGGAGGAGCTGGTCTACCTCACCGTGGTGGGTAGGTCGAACGCCCTCTCCGGGATGGTGGACGCCAGGGTGAGGCATCCGGTGATAGCCTGCCCCGTGAGGATGGAGAGCTTCCCCTTCGACATCTTCTCCTCCCTGAGGATGCCCCGGGGGGTGGCCCCGCTGGTGGTGGCGGACCCCGAGGGGGCGGCGCTGGCGGCGGCCAAGATCCTCTCCCTGGCGGACAGGGAGCTGGGGGAGAGGGTATCCCGCTGGCAGGAGAGGAGGAGGGAGGAGGTGCTCTCCGCCGACGGGGAGGCCCGGAAGGGATGGAGGTAGAGGAGCCCCTGCTGAGGTCCGAGCTTCCCCTCAAGCTCTTCAAGAGGGGGAAGGTCAGGGACATCTACGAGGTGGGGGAGGGCCTGCTGCTGGTGGTATCCACCGACAGGATCTCGGCCTTCGATGTGGTGCTTCCCGACGGCATCCCCTTCAAGGGGGAGGCCCTCAACAGGATTTCCGCCTTCTGGTTCAACCTCTTCCGCGACGTTCCCAGCCACCTCGTGGAGGTGGTGGACGGAAGGACCATGCTGGTGAGGAGGGCCACCCCCCTCCCCTTCGAGTTCATCGTCAGGGGCTTCCTCTACGGCTCCGCCTGGGAGAGGTACTCCTCAGGAGGGGAGATCTGCGGGATACGCCTCCCCCCAGGCCTCAAGAAGGCCTCCAGGCTTCCCGAGCCCATCCTCACCCCCACCACCAAGGAGGAGGAGGGTCACGACAGGGAGGTGGGCTGGGGGGAGGTGGTGGAGAGGCTGGGGGAGGAGACGGCGGAGAGGATAAGGGAGCTCTCCCTCTCCCTCTACGAGAGGGCCTTCTCCCTGGCGGAGAGGAGAGGGATCCTGATAGCGGACACCAAGTTCGAGTTCGGGTTGAGGGGAGGGGAGCTCCTCCTCATAGACGAGCTCCTCACCCCGGACTCCTCCCGCTTCTGGCCCGCGGAGGGGTACGAGGAGGGGAAGGATCCCCCCAGCTTCGACAAGCAGTACGTCAGGGACTACCTCACCCGCTCGGGCTGGAACAGGAAGCCTCCAGCCCCCCGCCTCCCCAGGGAGGTCATCCTCCAGACCTCCAGGAGATACGTGGAGTGCTACCAAAGGCTGACGGGTAAGGAATTTTAAAGAGGCCCCCCTAACCACTCTGGTGGGGGATTGGGCTCTTTTGGGGAGTCATGCGGGGTCTTCGGGGCTTTTGACTTTGAGGGCAAGGCGGTCTTTTCCCACCTGTACTGGGGGCTGATCGCCCAGAACCACCGCGGACACCACTCCTACGGCTTCGCCGAGGTGAGGGAGGGGGAGTTCACCTCCTACCGCTCGCTGGGCCTCCTTCCCCCCGTGAGGCATCCGGTGATCAGGAGGCTCTTCAGGAACTTCAGGAGCCACGTGGGGGTGGGTCACGTCAGGTACGCCACCTCGGGGAGGAGCACCAGGTACTGGCTCATCAGGGACATGCAGCCCTTCCTGGTGGGAAGGGAGGAGAAGATCGCCCTGGCCTTCAACGGCAACCTGGTGAACGTGAAGGAGCTGAGGGAGGAGCTCAAGGGGGAGGCCAGGGGCCTCTCCCCCTCCTCCTCCGACATAGAGCTCCTCTCCAGGAAGCTGCTGAAGGG
>Ga0209225_1002126_pt1 | contig 18232 bp, 14 predicted proteins | sample WasSprMetagenome_FD_184732 | JGI IMG/M metagenome (GOLD analysis project Ga0209225, IMG submission 184732) | Sulfidic aquatic microbial communities from Washburn Spring, Yellowstone National Park, USA - WS (SPAdes) (version 3) | ecosystem: Environmental > Aquatic > Thermal springs > Hot (42-90C)...
GCCAACGCTCTCTGCTGGATGCAGAGCAAAAATCCCAATAAAGGGAATTGAAAGAAAATTTTAAAGGCAATTTTCAGCGGAATAGCAATTTGAAGATGCAGAGCAAAAATCCCAATAAAGGGAATTGAAAGGACGCGGAGGTAGCTTGTTGGATAGTACTCTTTATGCCAGGATGCAGAGCAAAAATCCCAATAAAGGGAATTGAAAGACTGGAACTTCGGCAGGTTCCTGTTTCAAACATGGCTTCGATGCAGAGCAAAAATCCCAATAAAGGGAATTGAAAGAGAATTAAAATCACAGTTCGAATCGAAAGCGGCGCAACAAGATGCAGAGCAAAAATCCCAATAAAGGGAATTGAAAGCTGCGCCTCCTGAACAGGCTTCCCAAACCAGCCAGCAATGATGCAGAGCAAAAATCCCAATAAAGGGAATTGAAAGACTGTCGGCGTCTACTATTGGCGTGTTAAAACTTGGGACAGGATGCAGAGCAAAAATCCCAATAAAGGGAATTGAAAGCAGGACATTCCGCGCAGGGGCCGTTGGGTGCAGTCGGGAGATGCAGAGCAAAAATCCCAATAAAGGGAATTGAAAGTACTGTCTAATGGGCGGGATCCCGTATCCCATCTGCGGCTGGATGCAGAGCAAAAATCCCAATAAAGGGAATTGAAAGTCAACAGTGTTCTCTTTTTCCTTGTCTCCGCTCTGCTTCGGATGCAGAGCAAAAATCCCAATAAAGGGAATTGAAAGGTGAACAAGCCTGTTAAGTTCGCGTTAAACGATCCTCTTGCGATGCAGAGCAAAAATCCCAATAAAGGGAATTGAAAGTAATAGTTGTTGGTGATGTCCACGTCGAACCATCTGTGCTGATGCAGAGCAAAAATCCCAATAAAGGGAATTGAAAGACAACAAGCGGCGGGAGGAAGTTGCCAGACAAATCAAACGATGCAGAGCAAAAATCCCAATAAAGGGAATTGAAAGCAAACTTTCGGCTACGCCACGCCCTAACTTCACAGACTGGATGCAGAGCAAAAATCCCAATAAAGGGAATTGAAAGTAAAGACTGCTCCGAAAAGGCTTCCAGCCGTGCTGTGGGATGCAGAGCAAAAATCCCAATAAAGGGAATTGAAAGGAAAGAGCGTCGGGCACCTTCCCTTCGAGTATCTTAGACGATGCAGAGCAGAAATCCCAATAAAGGGAATTGAAAGCAGTGTTTTTTGAAGTGTGGTTTCTCATGCAGCACCTAACGATGCAGAGCAAAAATCCCAATAAAGGGAATTGAAAGACTAACAGTCAATACTCAAATAAACAAAGCAGTGGACTGGATGCAGAGCAAAAATCCCAATAAAGGGAATTGAAAGTGAGCAGAAACGTATGGTACGGTAAATCGACTATTTTGAGATGCAGAGCAAAAATCCCAATAAAGGGAATTGAAAGCCCCAAATATGGCGACGTCATAAATCGTAACAGAGGCGGCGATGCAGAGCAAAAATCCCAATAAAGGGAATTGAAAGCATGTTTATCACTCGATATGAAACTGTTCCATGTTTAACGATGCAGAGCAAAAATCCCAATAAAGGGAATTGAAAGACTTAACTCAGCGATAACTTGCTCTTTGGAAGGCGGATGCGATGCAGAGCAAAAATCCCAATAAAGGGAATTGAAAGTTCAACGGAGGCGGAATCCTGCAGCTTTTAGCTTCACTCAGATGCAGAGCAAAAATCCCAATAAAGGGAATTGAAAGCTGGGTCACTGAACTCTCCAACACCGCTTCCACTTCCATGATGCAGAGCAAAAATCCCAATAAAGGGAATTGAAAGTCAGTTGGAACCAAAGCGACAGGCGGAGTCAGCTTCGCGATGATGCAGAGCAAAAATCCCAATAAAGGGAATTGAAAGATACACAAAATACACATATGCCACGAACTCTTTTGGAACGATGCAGAGCAAAAATCCCAATAAAGGGAATTGAAAGAAAACTGGAAGAATCGGGAAAAGATACGCTGCTCAGCAGATGCAGAGCAAAAATCCCAATAAAGGGAATTGAAAGTTCCAGGAGCGCCAACGTCTTCCCGCATGTAACTGTAGGATGCAGAGCAAAAATCCCAATAAAGGGAATTGAAAGGGTAGCCGCCTAAAACAGCCATGAACATCATGAAGTAAAGATGCAGAGCAAAAATCCCAATAAAGGGAATTGAAAGTGTTCTTCTCAATAAAGTCTTCCACATCCATCGTCATTTGATGCAGAGCAAAAATCCCAATAAAGGGAATTGAAAGGCCTTCTCCTTCAAAGCCACAATCGCGTCTCTATACACGATGCAGAGCAAAAATCCCAATAAAGGGAATTGAAAGACCAGTTCCAAAGCGGGCTTGTTCGAAGTATTATACAACGAGGATGCAGAGCAAAAATCCCAATAAAGGGAATTGAAAGAAGGGAGGGCGGGACAGCATGAGTAAGAAGGAAGGAAAAGGATGCAGAGCAAAAATCCCAATAAAGGGAATTGAAAGACAAAGTTGACGAGCGCGTCTCAAGCCTAGAGAAAATCGTGATGCAGAGCAAAAATCCCAATAAAGGGAATTGAAAGGCGTCTGTTTTGCCATCCAGAAGCTCAGCCCACATGGTAAGATGCAGAGCAAAAATCCCAATAAAGGGAATTGAAAGTATGAAGTATTTAAGTAAGTATTGGCGGAAAGAGGATTGGATGCAGAGCAAAAATCCCAATAAAGGGAATTGAAAGTAACACCAGTAACATCTTTAATCAACTCCAAAGTAGCTGATGCAGAGCAAAAATCCCAATAAAGGGAATTGAAAGTAACCATCTTAGAAACACTAGGCGCAAGCGTAGCCAAAGATGCAGAGCAAAAATCCCAATAAAGGGAATTGAAAGAGGAACACGAAGAGGTAAGACGCAAATACGTTAGCTTGATGCAGAGCAAAAATCCCAATAAAGGGAATTGAAAGTTCCACTCCGTCTCTGTTAGAAGCTGATAATATTGAATGCGATGCAGAGCAAAAATCCCAATAAAGGGAATTGAAAGCGATTATGTTTTGAGCTTGACTCTTAAGCTCCTCGTCTGGATGCAGAGCAAAAATCCCAATAAAGGGAATTGAAAGAAATTTGTGTTACAGAACATGACGGCATCTTTTACTATTGATGCAGAGCAAAAATCCCAATAAAGGGAATCGAAAGGAAATTGTGGAGCAAGCGCTAAAAGATTGGCTTAAAAAGGGATGCAGAGCAAAAATCCCAATAAAGGGAATTGAAAGGCTTAAGCCCTTTCCTGGCTGCGTACACTTTCACTTCGCGATGCAGAGCAAAAATCCCAATAAAGGGAATTGAAAGGGCTATTCGCATTTTCCCGACGTCGAAAATGAAACATTGATGCAGAGCAAAAATCCCAATAAAGGGAATTGAAAGCAGTTGTAATCCCTTCTATAGTGTACTTGTTGTCATACCAGGATGCAGAGCAAAAATCCCAATAAAGGGAATTGAAAGTTAAGCCTTTAATAAGCAGCATAACGGCTCCACCAGCAGGATGCAGAGCAAAAATCCCAATAAAGGGAATTGAAAGTTAAAGAGTTGGACTCTATACTGCCTAAGCTGCCTGCTAGATGCAGAGCAAAAATCCCAATAAAGGGAATTGAAAGTAATTGTTTCAATATCGAACGGCATAACGGTCAAGAAAAGATGCAGAGCAAAAATCCCAATAAAGGAAATTGAAAGAACTGAAGAGGTAAGCGCCTACGCCATTCATGCGCGCGCTCTGAAAAATATTACTTACATACATACTTAATACTACCATTCCATCGATGTGCCAAGCTTATAAAGGTTCGTTGTCTTTTTCCTTCGCGGACTACTCAAAGTTTCTTTAGTTGTTCTTCCATCCAACGTCTAACCGGATAATATTGAAATAGCAATCTAAATTCTTTTGGAGGATTATATTTCTCAATTTCTTTTTCCAACACCTGCTCTAAATTTGGGTGCACCTCGTCAATAACGCAGAGATAGGCATACACGGACTCATTTTCTTTCTCCTTGAAATTCTTAATCAATTGGATAATTTTGTCTACATTCTTCAAATAATATGTGAGCGCCCTTGCAGAGGGACCAAGCTTTTCCAAAGCATCCAAGCTTTTTATTTTCTTTTGTAAAGCAATTTTCACGTTTTCTCGGTCTTCTTTCGTAGATTTTCCTGTAATTGCATATAAAATTGGGAAGTAATTCCATGCAAGCGGACCATATTTTATCTCGGCAATAATTGTGGGGACAAGATCCTCAGCGCTCATAACAACAATATCTGCGACTATACCTTTGCCTTTTTTCATTGGTCTCATTGTTCTTCCGAGGCTAAACCGTTGGGATATGAAATCATCGATTTCAAACGGTACTGGAAACTCAACGTATACACATATTGGAAGATGCAGTTTTTTCAAAAGTTTACTTGCGAGATGAAGTTGAATGTCGGCTTCAGAGCAATACACATTAAACAATCTATTTTTCCCATATTCGTCTACCAGCTCTTCCCAACACTTTTCGAAAACGCCAACAATCTCAGTATCACTCATCCTTTCCTTCACGATAGCACCCTAACCAGTTTATGCGCGCGCGCGCGCACAAGAGTTTTAAAGACTTTCGGTTCTCTATCCCATCTGCATGCATAGCTTAAAAATGGATTATATCCATCAACTTTAAAACATTTATGCTATAATTAGTTTTGAACCTTTTGGCCCGCCCTTCTTTCCACGCGCGCGCGCGCGCCATACGCCTAAGATCAAAGCTTAAACGGCGGATCTCACCGTTAAAAGCCATGATCAAACGCAAATAACAGTTTACAGGCTCCAACCCCAAGCTTTCAAGCCAGTCAACACCCTTACGAGTGAAGAGGCTTAAGCCATCAGGAGGCTTCAACCCTTCATAAGCCAAAACAACGCGTATCTTTGCCATAAGCTTGGCCCTCTGCCTAACAAGAAAAGCTCTACGCCTAACTTTTTCTCGTAAAGCCGCAATGTCAGGAGGAGGCATATAACTCTGCGGCAAGGCTTCAAGCCTCACAAGCTCAGCAATAGCCTTAGAGTCTACGCGATCACTTTTAATCCTTGCCTCCGCTATGTAACGTGTCTTCTTAGGATGGCCAACCTCAACCCTAAAGCCCCTATCAACTAAAGCACGGTAAAGGGGAACAACGTAGGTTGAGGACTCCAAACCTATCTTTTCAACATTAAACTTTTCAAGGAAACTTGGAACGTGCTCATTCTCAAGCTTTCTCCGAACAACAACTCGACCAGTCTGGTCGAGGACAGTGGCGAAAGTCCAATCCTTATGCACATCCAATCCTATATAGGCGCTCATAAGATGGCTAGAGCGCCCCAAACATTTATCCTTTCTCATACCATTCGCGCGCGGATATAAAATGGATGAAAACGGAAGACCTAAATATATGGTTTCTGAGCATGCACATTTTCAACCTGAGAAGGCGAAAAAGGGAGTTAAAGGATGGACGGATATTGATATATTAGCCACAGGAAAAGAAGATTAGAAAGATATTCATTGCGGATTTCGGATTAAGCGAGACATTCCAAAAATCAATCGAAGGCTTTGGGATTGAATCCAAAAACTAGCAGATATTTTTGTGGAATACATCAACATCCTGCATAGCTTATATCCTGACATCTACCACTTAGGAAAAGAAGAAAATGATGTTTCTGTGTTATTCATTTAAGAAGGAGTTGCAGAAGTGCGCAATCCTCAAGGCGCAAAAATTGAAACACTATAAGATTGTTTGGAAATCATATCGTGCGACCCATCTGACAGTACATGAACCAGTTGAATTTCAAGAGGAAATTAACAAACTAGCCAAAGAAGGATGGGAAGAAAAATCTTCTACGTGCTTCGCCATAAAAACAGGGCGGTCGATTGGATTATGTTTTATGCTTTGTTGGAGAAACAAAGGTAGGTGCGCACATCCACTTTACCTGTAAAGTCTTTGTATTTCATTTCATGGTCTTATCTTTTAAATCTTTTAAAAAGAAAGAGGCATATGTTAAAGATAAAGAATGTTATTCTATAAACTCCTTTAGCAAAGACTTGATAACTCTTGTCTTCTTAATTTCATTTTTTAAAATCTGAATATGCTGGTCTTTTAGGTACATCCCACGTGCTGTTACAGTTTGCCCCCAAGGTCTAACCGTGCGATACCAGAACCTTAAGCCAAAAGAACCATCATCAAATTTCAAGGCTTGGATTATCGGTTCCCATTTTCCCGACGGTCTGTTTATGACTTTGCTCACTTCTTCTATTATTACCCCTTCAAATTCCTCCTTAGGCTCCAGCAAAACGCCATTCTTATCTTTAGGCGGAGGAAATTTAAATCGTTTGACCTTACTCAATAAACAACCCCCTTTCTGTTTATTCTTTTATTTTGCAAGTCTTGTAATATTTAAAAATATTTTTCATTCACCTGCCGTCTTATGATTCATTGTAACGCCAAACATCATACGCTGTTGGCGCATGCCAGCAATTAATATCCACGCAGTCGCTATAAGACGTTATCCATAAATCGAAAAACTCTTCGGATGTGAACTTAAGGCCATGTTTTCTACACAATTCCGCAGTAGATTCCATTATCTTCCGTCTGTACATATACTTAGGCAACTGCGCGCGCATTTAGCCTTATTTTTAGGCTTCAAGATAAAACTGGGAGTTTTCGCGCTTAAAACACCGTCCGGGCTTAATATTCCTTAGACAAAATTACGCATGTGCGCACCTCCAAAGCATATCTCCACATTTCGCTTAGACATTACTAATTGAAGTGCAGAGATGACTGGTGGACAAGGTAGACCGCCACGATCACTTCATGGCTCATCGAAGATGAAATATACTATAAACACCTAAAACTCTTCACCATAAAACGCGCGTATATAACGGCGCGGACCCCTTACCACCCGATGGCTTGCATAAAACTGTTTAACCAAGCGAAATCCTTTCTGCGTATTTTATTTCCCAAGTTTTAAATGTTTTATGTTTTCTGCGCGCGCGTATATTGGGGGTGAAGGGGCGCTAAAGTCTTTTGGACTCCTCACCTATTAGTGTTAACTCTTTATCTTTTTTCACGGCTACGCCGAGGGCGGCGGCAGTGGTCACAAACGAAATGACCCCAGTGCACTGCGTTATATAGGTGAGGTCAACAGTTTGTGAAGCCAATTCGAAATTGTAGTCCACCATGTTGGGCGTTAAAGAGACTCTTCCGTATGAATCGACAAGGATTATTTGAGTTTCCAATTCTCCATCGCCATAGCCTAGGAAACCCTCATTGTCATAATGCCCAGTGAACCGGACAACGTTTAAATTTAAGGGGAGGACTTGTCCTCCAATCCTTATCTGTATTTCAATTTTCCGGTTGTTTATGCTAATGTTTCTGCCGGCCTTGTTTCTGTCGTAGAGGAGACCGGCTGCGTAAAGCCTATTTAATAGTATTCGCGTTGTGTCTTGAGATATGCTGGCAAGCTGGTCCTCAATGTTTGGCAGTTTTACACCTACGTAATCGATGTAAGGCGTTCCTTCAAGAGAGTATTGGATTGTTGCTGATTTTATGTCGCCTTGGATTGATAAGCCGCTTGAGGCATAGACTGTGCCGAAAAGTAGCGTGGCCAAAATGATTGCGATAATTATTTTGGTGGTGTGGCTTAAACCACCAGTTTTGGCTGGTGCTGGTGTAAACAGCCTGTAAGTCAGAAACGTCGTTTGCCCCGCAAGCTTAAATTGGGTGAATCTTTCTTTGTTCGCAACCAGCGGAAGCAGCGCCATACCAGCTATGAAGCCCCCCGCGTGGGCGAATACGGCGGTGCTTCCGCCAAGCCTTGCGTAGCCGTAAATCACTTGGGTTGCAAACCAGAAGATTAGGTAGTAAGCTGCCTTCATTTTGAATAGTACTGGGAAGAACATGAAAGCCCAGCCCATGACAAGCGAAGTGCCGGGGAAAAGGATTAGATAGGCTCCTAAAACCCCGCTTATGGCGCCTGAAGCCCCTATGGCTGGAATCACGTAGGCTGCTGCTCCGCCTAAAAAGCTGAAGGCCGTGTGAAATATAGATGCAGCTATTCCAGAAACAAAGTAAAGGGCTAGAAAATGCCCCCGGCCCAAAGCGTCTTCAACAGCCCTTCCGAAAAGGTAGAGGAAATACATGTTGAAGAGGATGTGGAAGAAATCAGCGTGGAGAAACATGGAGGCAAAAATCCTATACCACTGTGTGGGCATGCCGATAAAGGATGGGACAAAGCCTCCGGCGCTAACCCAGTAGTCGCTTGTTTCAAAGAAAAAACCCTCATAAGAAGTTATAGCGTAAACCGCAACGTTCGCCGCTATGAGGAGTAGGGTGGCTATTGGCCTTTTCTTGGAAGGGGTTAAGCCGCCGATGGGTATGCCAACGCTTCTTTTAAGGTTCAGGTTAAACACTAAACTCCAACTCCCAACCTTCAAAAGGCACATGCATATTAAATATTTTGCTGGTCAGGTAGACTATTCATATCTTAGGGCTTCCACGCCCGCGCAAGATCAAAGCTTAAACGTGCGCGAGCCAACGATCCTTGGAGTAGAGCTTGCACTTGAAAACCCTGAAGATCGACGGACAACATATCCTAATCTAATTTTACGTATAAACAGAACATACTATGTTGTTGAAGCCAAACATGAAATGAAAAACGAGCCAAGGGCAAAGAAAACCGGTATGCGCCACTAGAAGGGTTTAAAATACTCTGGAATATGTGTTTAGCTGAGTTTGAAACAGAATCATTTCCGCCCTCTCTTCGGAATAATTAAATTACGCAGACAAAAAAGGTTAAATTGAGCTTCTTTTCCATGAGCTAAACACATACACGCGAAATATTTTATTTCAGCCTTACAAATCTGCTCGGGCGTCGGCTTTCTTCTAGGATTTTCTTCGCGCGCGCGCCTAACATGGCGCGCGGAAAGGATTTATAACTGAAATCTAGAATCGGATTTTATACGGGGGAAGGAAAATTAAGAAAGCCATTGTCGTGGTTGCGTTGACACTTCTCATAGTGGGAATCCTTTTGGCGTTTTCGATACAAGAATCACGTTGCGAAGAAACTGTGTTCGATACGTGGGATCCCTTGACGCCTTCAACGTTATATCCCGGGAACGTTACAGGCTGGGCTTTTATGGCTTTAACGCAGAATGGAACATTTTTGGAATTGAACATATCAGCTTCAGGCGATGTGAGAGTTACAATAGGAGCCCTTACCTTTTTTGATGAGGTCACAGGAAGAGAGAGTTGGAAGAACGTTATTTTCAGCCAAACTGGAGACTGTTTCACTCAAAAAGTTGAGATTGCCGGAAAAAACGTAGATTTTTTGGAAATAAAAAATGAGGGCACGGCCCCCGTCAACATTTCAGGCAACATAAAAAAGACTGGAAACACTTACCGAACATACTATCCCTACGCGTCTTTAGGAACCTTAACAGTGCTTGTGGGATTATCGCTGTTACTCTATGGACTTTTCGCTAAGCCCAGGAAAAGGCGCTTAAGAAAAAGTGGGAAGTTTTAGGCTTTTTCGTCCTCAGACTTTCTCTTACCTTGAGCACGTTTAGGTTTGGCGTGCATCAATGTTAAGGCTCCGAATTTCAATGCGCGCTAGCTTGTTGCTAATTTGGTGTAAAATGGTTTTTATTTCTCTTTTGCCATTTTAAGCTTGATATGGACTCCTTTGATAAGCGGATATTAAGCGTCCTTAGGGATGGGCGACCTAGGGATTTCCGGCAGCTTTTAATGGATGCTGGTTTTTCTCATAACACTTTGAGAACGCATTTAGCCAGCTTGGAAAGGCAAGGCTTCATTGTCAAGGATAAAAGGCCCATCAAAAGGCGAGGAAGACCAGTTTTCGTCTACACATTACCTCCAAAAATAAGCCATAAGATAGCCTTAACCATTAAAGAACCTCAAACGATAATCGTCAGCCTAACATTCCAAGGATTGAGACATCTATGCAGGTTTGAGAAGGGCGGATACTGCAAGAAAGCTAAACGAAAATGCGAAGCCAAAAACTGCCCCCAAATCCTAAAAGAAGAATAAAAACCATTTTTAACCAATTTAGCAACATCCTAGCGCGCGCAAAATGAAAATATTTGGCGGATGAATGAAAAGGGGAGTTTAGGTTTTTGTCTCTGCTTTTTTGCGTTCTTCTTCTTGAAGCACTCTTCTTAAAACTTTGCCAACCATTGTCATGGGCAGTTCTGTGCGGAACTCCACTTCCCTTATTGCCTTGTAAGGCGCCACCTTCTCATTCACGAAATCCATTATTTCTTTCTCCGTCGCCATCATCCCTTCCTTTAAAACAACAAAAGCCTTTGGAATTTCACCTGCAACTGGGTCTGGTTTGCCTATCACCCCGCAAAGTTTCACGGCTGGGTGCTCATATAAAACGTCTTCCAATTCTCTTGGGTAAACGCTGTAGCCCTTATATTTTATTAGGTCTTTTTTGCGGTCTGTGATGTAAAAGTAGCCGTCTTCATCCATTTTTCCAATGTCACCAGTATAAAGCCAACCACCCATCAAAACTTGAGCTGTTTCTTCAGGCATTTTCCAATAACCCTTCATAACTTGGGGTCCTTTTACAACGAGTTCGCCCGTTTCGCCTGGCACAAGCTCCTTTTCGCCTGTTTCAGCATCCATTATTTTTGCGTCTGTGTCAGGCCAAGGTATGCCTATTGAGCCAACCTTCACGGTTTTCATTGACTTGTCCAGTGGGTTGCAGTGGGTAACAGGTGAGGATTCTGTTAAGCCATAACCTTCCACAAGGACGCCGCCGATTACTTCCATGAACTTTTTCTGAATTTCCGGCGGAAGCGGCGCAGAACCAGATATGCAGAAACGTACTGATGTGCAGTCGTATTTGCCGAGGCCTGAATGGGCTAAAAGCATGGCGTACATTGTTGGTGCTCCACAGAAAACTGTAACCTTATACCTCTGTATGGCTTGCAAAGTGCTTACGGCATCGAAGCGTGGAAGTAAAACAATTCTTCCACCTATATATATGGGGGCGTTCATGCCTGTTGTCATGCCATAAATGTGAAAGAGCGGCAACACTGCCAAAAAGGTTTCTTCTCCTTCCATCACATCCTTAAGCCACGCCTTGCACATGATGGCGTTTGAAACTAGGTTCATGTGGGTTAGCATAGCGCCTTTCGAAGTTCCAGTGGTTCCGCCAGTGTACTGCAGAGCCACCAAATCCTCTTTCGGGTTTATCTCAACCTTCGGCGGGTTTGGAGGATACTTATCCACAAGTTCTTTAAAGAAGTAAACGTTAGGTTTACGTTCAATTTTATATGATGGAATCTTTTTCAACAAAGAACCTAAAAAGGCCGTGGCTCCAGGCATATAATCTTTCAAGCTTGCCACAATCACTCTTTTCAGTTTTGTTCTCTGCCAAACTTTCTCCACTATGGGATAAAGCAAGTCTAAAACAACTATAGTTTCAGCTTCAGAATCGTTAAGTTGATGCTCCACTTCTCTTTCCTTGTATAGCGGGCTTATGGCTGTCACGATGGCCCCTGTTTTTATGGCACCATAATATGCCATTATGAATTGAGGAATGTTTGGCAAGAAAATGGCAACTTTGTCGCCCTTTTTCACGCCGAAATCCGTTAGGGCAGTTGCGAACTTGTCTGTAAGCGTGTCCAGCTCCTTATAGGTGATTTTTCTGTCAAAATAAACTATAGCTGTTTTGTCGGGATATTTTCCCGTAGTGTCTCTAAGAAACTGGAAGAGTGGAATTTCAGGATAATCTATGTGTTTAGGAACGCCTTCAGGCCAAAACTTGTACCATGGTTTTTCGGGCATTTCCTTCCTTTCAATTTTTTCTTCCTTTACCTTTCTCCTTTTAGGACACATTACCGACCCTAATCTTAAATATTAGGTGTGATGGGGTAATAATACTTTCTACAATGAGGTCAATCTTTGAAGACAGAAACTGTTTGGATTAACTGTGAAAACTTGCGACTTTATGGCGAGCTACATATTCCAGACCATGTTCCAGCACCAGCCTTGCTCATCTGCCACGGCATGAACGCCCAAGGCTTTCACGCCATCAAAATCTATCAAAAATTAGCCAAAGCGGCATGCGAAAACGGTTTTGTCGCTTTGCTCTTCGACTTTAGAGGAGTTGGAAAAAGCCTTGGAAATTTTGACTATGGCTTTGGCGAACAAAAAGACGTTAAATGCGCCATTAACTATTTAGCCTCCCGAACAGAAGTTATTTCCGACAAAATTTTTGTTTTAGGTCACAGTTTAGGCGGAGCTGTTTCGATCTATTCCGTCCAAAATGATAGTCGCATTAAAGGACTAATTTTGTGGTCCACACCAAACAAACATGACTATAATGTTAAAAAGTTCATTACCCGCACAAGAGGAAAAAACGGCTTATGTTGGTTCCTGCTTTTCTCTTGGATTGATAAGCTCTTTGACACTTCAAAATTATTTAAACTGGAAGTTTTTGGAATAAAGTTGCGCCCAAAAAATGTTAGAGAGAAACTTATGAAGCTCAATGAATGTGAGGCTGTAACAAAACTAGACGCCATTCCACTTTTGGTTGTGATAGGCGATGCTGACGTTCTCGTAGGCGTTGAAGAAGCCCGCCAAGTTTTCGAGTTGGCAAAAGAACCAAAAACTTTCTTGATAGTTAATGGCGCTGACCACATTTATAGTGGAAAAGAAGAGACGGTTATAACTGAAACTTTAAATTGGATAAAAAAGTGGAAATAAAATTCCTACAGCGGAACAAACTCGTATGTGGCGTAGCCTTCAGGCGAAATCTTTGCCACAAGCTTAACCTTCATTCCAACGCCAATTTGTGACAGTTTAAAGCCCGTCAACCACGCTAGAACTCGCACGCCTTCTTTAAGTTTGCCAATTGCCACAGTGTAAGGCTTATACTGCTGAAAAGTTGTAGGTCTAACAACCACATGTGTAAAAGTTTCAATTTCTGCTTCGCTGCTAAGCGCAATCCAATCCATTTCAGAGACTAAACATTCTGGGCAATCAGCCGATGGTGGAAAATACACTTTTCCACATTTTTTGCATTTTGTTGCGTAAACTTTCTCTTCCTTCAAGCCTTCCCAAAACTTTAACGTCTTGCTTATGGGTATGTCTTGAACAATTTTTATTTCCCTAGATTTTATTGTTGGCATGCCTGACATATCCATCATCTCCTTAAAATGGTAACGTAGCAGTAATGCCCAGTTCCACCCACGTTATGGGCTAAGCCTATGTAATTTTTCAGCGGAACTTGTCTTCCTCTTTCAACAGCCTCTTCACGAAGCTGCTTTGTAACTTCATATATCATTGAACAACCCGTTGTGCCTATGGGATGACCTTTAGCCTTTAAACCGCCATCCATGTTTACTGGTATTTTTCCACCAATTTCTGTTTGTCCTTCACGGATGAGTTTGGCGCCTTCGCCTTTGCTGCAAAATCCCAAATCTTCATAAGCCATTATTTCGGCTATCGTAAAGCAGTCGTGAACCTCTGCGAAGTCAACTTGTTCTGGGGTGATTCCAGCCATTTTATATGCCATTTTGGCTGCTTGCACGCTGGCTTCTAAACCAACATAATTCAGTCTTTTGCTCAAATTCGCCGTTCCAGAAGAATAGCCAATTCCCGCCACCCAAACTGGAGTGTCTATGCCTAACTCTTTGACTTTTTCCTCTGAAGCTAAAATTACAGCTGCGGAACCATCAGTCATGGGGCAACAGTCGAAAAGTTTCAGTGGTGAAGCTATAACCATGGAAGACAAAACATCGTCAACAGTTATTCTGTTCTGAAGATGCGCTAAGGGATTCATGGAGCCATACTTGTGGTTTTTCACAGCCACCAAAGCCAAATCCTCCTCCGTAGTTCCAAACTTTGCCATGTGCGCGGTGGCATGTAAAGCGTAATAGGCTGGAAAGGTTGGTCCAAAATTGTGAAATTCCCATAGGTAATACCCAGCCCTTCCAATCCACTCCATGGCTGTTGGAGTGTCAATTTCCCTCATTTTCTCGACGCCTAAAGCCATGGCAATTTCCGCCTGCCCACTCGCAATTGTGGAGTAAGCTGCTTGAAAGGCTGCGCTACTGCTTGCGCATGCCGCTTCACATCGAACTAATCCCGCCTTTGTGAGTCCACAATATTCTGCTGCCACAACTGCGGGAAGCAGTTCTTCGTACCATGCTCCAGCGCCAACAGAGCCTAAAGCCACGAATTCCACATCTTTTGCGGTTATTCCAGCATCATCCAAGGAAGGCTTCACAGCCTCAAAGGTCAATTCCGCTACGTTCACGTCGCTTCTGTTTCCGAATTTAGAGTTGCCAACTCCTATTACAGCTACTTTCCTCATTTCAATCCCTTTCTTAGTGTGTTTAAACATAGAAAAGAGGGTGGTGTTTTAGAAAAGACGGTAGGCTACTTGCCTTTAAACTCGGCTTTTCTACGGGACATGAAGGCTTCTACGCCCTCTTTCAAGTCTTCTGTGGAGAATGCTAGTCCCATAAGCCCCGACTCAAGCCTTAATCCAACTTCTAATGGCACTTGTGTTCCAAAGTTTAGGGCATGCTTTGCATATTTCATGGCTATCGGCGGACCTTCAGCAAGCTTGGTTGCCAGCGTTCGAGCTTCTTCTCTGAGCTTTTCGTAGTGCACAACTTTGTGCACAAGCCCTATCCTTAAGGCTTCTTCAGCTTTCATTCTGCCTCCAAGCATAACCATCTCTTTCGCCCTTGCCAAACCTACGATGCGAACAAGCCTTTGGGTTCCACCCCATCCTGGAATCAAACCTAAGCCTATCTCTGGGCTTCCAAGCTCAGCATGTTCAGCTGCTATCCTAAAGTCGCATGCTAGGGCTAGCTCTAAGCCGCCTCCGAGGGCGAATCCGTTTATTGCAGCTATGACTGGTTTGGACATTTCCTCTATTTTGCCGAAAACTTTCTGTCCAGACCTTGAAAATTCTTCAGCCTTTGTTGGTGTAGCCTTTGGAAACATCGTCACGTCTGCACCAACGCTGAAGGCTCTGTCGCCTTCGCCAGTTATCATTAGACATCTTATTGATGGGTCTTTTTCAGCCATGTCTAAGGCGTCTGCAAGTTCTTCCATTAAAACATCGTTAAAGGCGTTTAATCTATGGGCTCTGTTTAGTATTATCCACAATAGACTTTGTTCTCTTTCAATTTTTATTGTTTCGTATGCTTTACTCAAAGTTTTCACCACACCCATCCTTTGCAACTGCACATATATTATTTTAATTATTTTCCTAGAATTTTCTCAAAAGATACTTCAGCACCGTCAGCTTTTGAATTTCGCTTGTTCCTTCGTAAATTTCAGTTATCTTCGCATCCCTATGATACCTCTCAACCCTATAGTCGCCCAAATAGCCATAACCACCAAGCGTTTGAATAGCAAAATCCGTAACTTCCATAGCTACACGACTAGCGTACTGCTTTGCCATGGCTGTTGCCATTGGATCCATTTTTCCAATGTCCACAAGCCAAGCTGCTCGATAAGTGAGCCATCTTGCAGCCTCAATTTTTGTCATGGCTTCAGCTAATCCACATCCGATCAGTTCGTGTTGGAGTATGGGCTGTCCGAAGGCTTCCCTTTGTTTGGAGTATTTGAAGGCTATTTCCCATGCTCCTTGTGCCATGCCAACTGCTTGGGCTGCCACGCCTACGCGGGTTTTGTCGAAGAATTCCATGGAGCTGTAGAAGCCTCTGTTTAGTTCGCCGACAATGTTCCAGTCTGTCACTTTGACGTTGTTGAAAACGACTTCTCCTGTTACTGAACATCTTATTCCCATTTTGTTATGAAGTTTTGTTGTTTCAAGTCCATGCGTGCCTTTTTCTACGACAAAGAGGGTTTCGCCTCTGTAGGTTGGTCTAACTTTCGTGTCTGTCTGCGTTAGAACAACTATGAAGTCTGCGAGAGTAGCGTTTGTTATGAAGGTTTTTGTGCCGTTTATCCACCACTCATTTCCATATTTTGTGGCTGTTGTTTCCATGCGCGTTATGTCGCTTCCGCTAACATTGGGCTCAGTGAAGGCTGCGGCTGACATCGTTTCACCTTTGCATATGGGTGGAAGATACTTTTCCTTCTGCTCCTTTGACCCATAATTCAAAATGAGCTCGCTGCCGAAGTTTCCGCTTGAAATAGCCACTCCAAGCGAAGAATCAGCCCTACACATTTCTTCAATAACTAAGCATGTTTCCAGTAGACCGCATCCTTGTCCACCATATTCTTGTGGGAAAAACATGCTTGTGAAACCAAGCTTTGCAGCTTTCTTGTAAAGCTCAAGGGGAAACTCCTCCTTCTTATCCAGTTCCAAGGCAAGTTCTGGCTTAAACTCTTTTTCGCAGAACTCTTTAACGGCGTTTTTTATTGCCAACTGCTCCTCCGTCCACTCAAACTTCATGGTAGAACCCTCTTCCAGCTTTTTTGCCAGTCCACCCTTTGCTAACATACTCTTCCAAAAGTGGACATGGCTTGTAAAGTTCCATATTATATTTTGCGTACGATTCCTTAAGCCTATTGAGCACAGTGTCTAAGCCAGTTCTGTCGGCATACTCGCAAGGTCCGGAAGGCCAGTAAGTTCCCAACTTCATTCCAGTGTCAATGTCTGCAGGATTTGCAGCATCATCGTGGATAAGCCAAGCTGCTTCGTTAATGGCCACAGCCCAAGACCTTTCAACATCATATTCCTCAAGCAAGTTGAAGGGTATCCTTGGTCTCCCCTTAGTCCAATCATAGAAGCCTACGCCTGTTTTTTGTCCAAGCTTGCCTCCCTTCACTAGGGGCTCTATTACTTCTGCGCATGGTTTCATTCTTTCGCCATAAGCTTCATACAAGATTTTGCCAACTTCGTAAGCTATGTCTAAGCCGACGAAATCTGCCAGTTCAAACCAGCCCATTGGAAAGCCGCCGCTGTATTTTACGGATGCGTCTATTCCCTCTTTTGTGGTTTCTCCTCTATGGTAAGCCCAGAAAGCCTCGTTGAAAACTACTCCCAATATTCTGTTCACTATAAAGCCCCTTACGTCTTTCCGCACCACTATTGGCGTTTTTCCAAGCTTTTTTGCAAGTTCCACTAACATATTTATGGTTTCTTGACTTGTGCTTTCACCTTTTATAACTTCAACCAAAGCCATCAGCTGGGGTGGGTTGAAGAAGTGCATTCCAGCAACTTTGTCTGGACGTTTTGTTGCTTTTCCCATTTCTGTTATGCTTAATGTTGAAGTGTTTGATGCAAAAATGGCATGAGAAGGAGCCAACTGATCGAGGGTGGCGAAAACCTTCTTTTTTATTTCAATATTTTCTAAAACTGCTTCTATAGCTAGGTCTATGTCCTTTGCTGCTTGCTCATAACTCGTTGTCGTAGTTATACGCGCTAAAGTGGCTGTAGCATCCTCCGCCCTTATTCGCTTCTTTTCCACAAATCTGTCTAAGCTCCATTTAATTTTCTCCTTCCCCTTTTGGAGTAGTTCGTCGCTTATGTCTACCATTGCAACTTCGTAGCCAGCCATTGCCAAAAGCTGTGCTATTCCATGACCCATTGCTCCAGAACCTATTACTGCTGCTTTTTTCAAATTTCCGATTGCCACAATTTTTCCTCCCTTTTAATGCATAATGGTGAATGGGGGCAAAGGTAATAAAATTTTTGCGCGCGCAACATAGCATTATCCTTTTATTCTAAATTATTTCGTTAATGCTTTATAAATAATTTCACATTCATTAATCAAAAGTCAGCTTTTTTCAAAATTTTTAATTCAAACCAGCTATTGAACCTGCTTTAAAAGTTTTGACTGCCTTCTGTTAGTTGCTGCTAAGCGAATGTTTTGAAATATCTATGAAAGCTCAAATGTAACATGAAATAATAGTGTTGACGCTGGATGCCGTTTGCTAAAAACTCCAACTTTTATTTTAGCAATTTTTAAAAGCGGCTATTTTTGAGACGCTTTCGGTTGCAAAAGCGCTAAAGGTTGTCAAAAAGCTTCCACTCGTGGGGTATAACTGGATTTTGCTGACGCATGGGATGGGGTGCGTTTTGTTTTGAAGGCAGAACCTGCACCTAATGTTTTCGCCCCACACGGATTCACGGCGCTCCAAAAGCTAGGCACGTTTTGCTTTTGCGGTTATAACATGCTGACTTTTAAATATAATTTTAGTCACTTCTTCCGGTTGCTTAATTGTTTTGGCACG
>Ga0209225_1002135_pt1 | contig 18188 bp, 12 predicted proteins | sample WasSprMetagenome_FD_184732 | JGI IMG/M metagenome (GOLD analysis project Ga0209225, IMG submission 184732) | Sulfidic aquatic microbial communities from Washburn Spring, Yellowstone National Park, USA - WS (SPAdes) (version 3) | ecosystem: Environmental > Aquatic > Thermal springs > Hot (42-90C)...
TTTTTCCATTTCACTTTTTAAATAAGGCTCCCTTTTTACTATTTCTCTTTTTGCATAAATTTTTAACAATTCTTTAGCAAATTTTTCAACTTCTTCTTTTACTTTCCTTTTTGTTTTTATCCAAGTTAGAGTTCCTAATCTTGAAATTTTAGGTTCTGAAAATCCAATATAACGAGAAATTTTTCTTTCCAGGCCAAAAGGGACATACAATTTATCTCCTCTTTCATATTCAATCACATAATAATCTGTAATTTTTCCCTCAATATTTAATTTACAAAAAGAGACAAACCTTCCTATTCCATGATCTAAATGCACCAAATAATCTCCAGGTTTTAGCCCTTTTAAGTCAGAAAAAATTTTTTGAGATTTTAACTTCTTTTCTAAAACCCTTTTTTGAGATTGAATATCTTTTAATTCAATTTGTAATCTTTCAAGGCTTTCTATTTTGTTTCCCAAAAATTCAATTCTTACTGGAAAACTCAAATTTAGAGGAAAAACATCAATTCTCCCCCCAAGATGAGAGAATTCTCCAATTTGAGAGACCTCCCAAACCTTTTCATATCCCATTTCTTCAAGTTTTCTTAAAAGGTCGCTTAGTTTTAATTTCTGGTCCTTTTCCAAAAATAAAGTATTCTCTTGCCAAAAACTTTGAATTTTTCTTGCTTCTAAAATTTTCTTTAAATTTTCTTCAAACCAACTTGGCTCTCTTTCTAAAAAATAGGGGATAATAGCTACAATTAAAACGTTCTCAATATATCTTGACAAATTCATTTAAATTTGGTATTATCTTAATAGCTTCTCTCTTTTTTGCTCGCAAGTGGTATAATGGGTTTCACCTCCTTACCATTATACCTTAAATGCGGGAGGGGTTTTATACCCAACTCCTGCGGCTTGCGAGTAAAAAAGAGGGAGGCTATTGATTGTACTTTTGCATTGCTTTTTCTAAACCAAATTTTAAAGAAAATTCTATTGCTTCAACAACCATTTTTATTACCTTTTTAACAATTTTTTCTTCCTCTTTATCAAAATTTTGAAGAACAAATTCTTTGATTTGAAGTGAAAAGTTTTGAGGTTTGATTCCCAAGCGAAACCTCACAAAATCTTTGGTTTTTATTTCTTCGATTATTGATTCCACTCCTTTATGTCCTCCAGGTCCTTTATTTTTTGAGATTTTGATCTTTCCCAAAGAAAGCGAAACATCATCGTGAATGACCCACAAATTAGAAGTTTGTAACTTTAAATCTTTAATTAATTCCCTTATAGCTATTCCAGATGAATTCATAAAGGTTTGGGGTTTGGCTAAAATTATTTTTTTCTCAAAAATATTTTTTTGTGTAATTTGGGCTTGAAATTTTTTAACTAACTTAAAATTTGGGAATTTTTTCTCCTTCGCAAATTCATTAATTACTCGAAACCCAAAGTTGTGGCGAGTTTTTTGATATTTTTTTCCTGGATTTCCCAAACCAACTATTAAAATCATGTTTTATTTAATTATACAATGGCTTGCAAAAAATTTGAGCTTTGCTAAAATATTTCTAATATGGTGAAAAAATTTTTTATTTTTCTTTGGGAAATAATTCAGACAGTTTTAATCGCTTTTTTAATAGTTTTGCCAATTCGCTATTTTATTTTTCAACCATTCTTGGTTCAAGGTCATTCAATGGAACCGAATTTTCACCAAGGAGATTACTTATTGGTGGACGAGCTTTCTTTTAGATTTCGTGAACCAAGAAGGGGAGAGGTTATTGTTTTTAAATATCCTCCAAGGCCTCAACTTCGTTATATAAAAAGAATTATTGGATTGCCAGGAGATGAAGTGGTTATTAAAAATGGTTTAGTTTTGATAAATGGAAAAATTTTGGATGAGTCAAAATATTTACCTCCAAATACCAAAACTGAAGGATATGTTGAAATAAAACTAAAGGAGAATGAATATTTTGTTTTAGGCGACAATAGAGGTGCATCTTCAGATTCAAGGTTTTGGGGTCCTTTAAGAAAAGAAAATATTGTTGGTAGAGTTTTCTTTAGGGCTTGGCCAGTTTCTGCCTTAGCAAAAATTGAAGCCCCAACTTACTAAAATGAGAAAAAAGATTTTGCTTCAAACTCCAACTGGAATGCATGATATTTTACCAGAGGAGCAAAAATATTATCAAAAAATTTTTGATATTGTTTCAGAAATTGCCAAATTTTATAACTTCCAAAGAATTGAAACCCCTATTTTAGAAAGAACTGAACTTTTTTCAACGAGCATTGGATTGGCTACAGATATTGTTCAAAAAGAAATGTTTTCTTTTAGGACAAAGGGTGGAGATTCGTTGACCCTGAGACCAGAAGGCACAGCTCCGATTGCCAGAGCTTTTATACAACATGGAATGCAAAACCTTCCCCAACCAGTTAAACTTTGGTATTTTGGACCTTTTTTCCGTTATGAACATCCTCAGGCAGGAAGATATCGACAGTTTTGGCAATTTGGATTTGAAGTTTTGGGAGCAAAAAATCCAGTAATTGATGCCCAAATTGTTCAGATATTTTTTAACATTTTCCAGGAATTAAAATTGAAAAATGTTTTAGTAAAAGTAAATAGTATTGGAGATAAAACCTGCAGACCTTATTATAAAAAACTTTTGAGTCACTATTTAAAATATAGAATAGAAGAACTTTGCGAAAATTGCAGGAGAAGATTAAAAGAAAATCCTTTAAGAGTTTTAGATTGTAAAGAAGAAAAGTGTCAAAGGGTAATTCATGGCGCACCCCAAATAATTGATCATTTGTGCGAAGAATGCCGAGCTCACTTTAGAGAATTTTTGGAATATTTAGAGGAGTTGGGTTTGCCATATCAATTGGATACTAAATTAGTGAGGGGTTTAGATTATTATACAAGAACTGTTTTTGAATTTTTTGAAGAAAGCGAAAAAGGAAAAGAGGTTGGAGCAATAGCTGGTGGGGGAAGGTACGATAATTTAATAAAAATGTTGGGAAAACAAGATGTCCCAGGAATGGGAGGAGCAGGAGGGGTTGAAAGGATTATTTCTTTGATTAAAGAAAAGGCAATAAAATGGCCAAAAGAAAAAAAGGTCGAAGTTTTCTTGGCCCAATTGGGAAATTTAGCAAAAAGAAAAAGTTTAGTCTTGATTGAAAATTTTAGAAAGGAGGGAATTCCAGTTTTTGAATCTTTGGATCGAGATTCTTTAAAGGCTCAATTAAGATTGGCAGATAAGTTTGGAGTGAAATATACTTTAATTTTGGGCCAAAAAGAGGTTTTAGAAGGAACAATCCTTTTAAGAGACATGGTTTCAGGCCAACAAGAGATAATCAAATTAGACAAAATTTTGCCTGAAATCAAAAAAAGACTTAAAAAAAGCTAACATGACATTAGAGATAAAAAGAAGAGAAAAAGAAAGTGTTCAAAGTTTAGTTAGAAGATTTAGCCGAGCTGTTCAACAAAGCGGAATTTTAGTAAGAGCTCGAGAAAAAATGTATCGAGATAGAGAAAAATCAGAGGATCTAAAAAGGGAAGCTGCTTTGAGAAGAGAGGAACTTAGAAAAAAATACGAAAAACTTAAAAAATTGGGGAAAATATAAATGCTAAAAGAAAAAATTGAAAAAGATTTTAAAGAAGCTCTGCTAAAAAGAAATGAAAGAGAAATCTCAACACTGAGAATGTTAAAAGCTGCGATTTTAGAGCAAGAAAAGGAAAAGAGATATAAAAAAAGTCAAGAAAAAGGGACTGAAGCTGATTTGGAAAAAGAAAGTGCGCTTTCAGATGAAGAAATAATTAAATTAATTTTAAGAGAAATTAAGAAAAGAAAAGAAGCAATTTTAGAGTTTGAAAAAGGAAAAAGAAAAGATTTGGTGGAAAAAGAAACTCAAGAAATTGAAATTTTGAAAAGATATTTACCAGAAATGCTTTCTGAAGAGGAAATTAAAAAGATGGCAAAAGAGACAATAGAAAAAGTTAGAGCCAAGAATATAAAGGATATGGGAAGGGTAATGAAAGAATTAATGCCAAAAATTCAAGGAAAAGCTGAGCCTTCTTTGGTCAGTCAAATTGTTAAAAGTCTTCTTCAAAACAATTAACATGATTTGTGGTTTAGATCTAGGAAGCTCGAAAATCAAGGTTTTATTAGTGGAACAAAACAAAGATGGAAATTTAGAGTTGTTAGAAAAGGTAGAAAAGGATTCAGAGGGAATAAGAAGGGGAATAGTAATAAATAAAGAAAGAGTTTCAAATATTTTGAGCGAAATTTTCGATCAGCTTTCTTTAACCACAAAGAAAAAAATCTCTTCAGTTTATACTGCCTTAAACGGCAGTCATATTTTTTTAGTTTCTTCTCGAGGATTAGTTTCGGTTTCTCGAGCAGATCAAAAAATTACCGAAGATGACATCCAAAGAGTAGTTCAGGCAGCCCAATCTGTTAATTTACAATCAAATCGCGAAGTTTTCGATTTTTTTGTAAAAGAATTTTCAATTGATGGACAAATAAAAACAAAAGAACCAATTGGTTTGAAAGGAGTAAGGTTAGAGGCTGAAGTTCTAATTTTAACAGCCTTTTCTCCTTATTTGGAGAGACAAAAAAAATGTATCTTAGATGCAGGTTTAGAAATTTCAGATATAATAGCAGCCCCCTTAGCTTCTGCAAGATCTGTTTTAACCCAAAAGCAAAAAGAATTGGGAGCAGGAGTAATAGATATTGGAGCTGGAACTACAGGATTAGCAGTTTTTGAAGAGGAATCATTAATCCATTTAACAATTCTTCCTGTAGGTTCTATAAATCTTACTAACGATATTGCAATTGGTTTAAAAATAGATCCTGATCTTGCTGAAGCCATTAAAAAAGAATACGGAACCTGTGTTTTAAAAGGAAAAGATGAACGCATAAAAGTTAATCTTCCAGATGGCACAACCTTAACTTTTTCAAAAAAATTTTTAACAAAAATTATTAACGCAAGAATGAGCGAAATTTTTGATCAAATAAATCAAGAGCTAAAAAAAGTAGGAAAAGAAAAAGGGCTACCTGGAGGCCTTGTTCTTTGTGGTGGAGGAGCAAAATTAAATAACATTTTGGATTTGGCTAAAGAAAAATTTCATCTTCCAGTAAAAATTGCAAAGCCTCAAGGAATTTTAGGACTTGAAGATGACCCCAGTTTAGCTTTGGTTTCTGGATTAGTACTTTTGGGAGCAGATTTTGAAGCTGAAACAAAAAAACCAATTTCCCAAAGGTTTTGGTCAAAAATAAAAAAATTTTTAAAAATTTTTATCCCATGATAAAAATTAAAGTTATTGGAATTGGAGGTTCTGGAGGAAATGCAATTTCTCGAATGAAGATGGCGAAAATAGAAGGTGTTGAACTTGTGGCAGTAAATACTGATTATCAAGATTTAGAAAAAGTAAAAGCAGATTTCAAATTGAGAATCGGAAAAAAGATAACGCAGGGATTAGGAACAGGGATGAGACCTGAAATAGGGGAAATGGCAGCAAGGGAAAGCTTGGAAGAAATCAGAGAAGTTTTAAAAGGAACTAATATGGTTTTTATTACCTATGGGGCGGGAGGGGGAACTGGGACTGGTGCAGGTCCGGTAGTAGCCCAGATTTCAAAAGAAATGGGAATTTTAACGATAGCTATCGTCACTCTTCCTTTTTCTTTTGAAGGTTTTACAAGGATGAAAATTGCAAAAGAAGGGATACTTAAACTTAAAGAAAATGTAGATACTCTTTTAGTAATTAAAAATGACAAACTTTTAGAATTGATAGATCCCAAAACACCAATTTCTTCAGCTTTTTGGTTTTGCGATGAGATTTTGAGAGAAGGGGTTATTGCGATTTCCAATTTAATTAACTCTCCTGGAACAATTAATGTTAGCTTTGGAGATATAAAATCAGTTTTAAAAAATTCTGGTAATGCAATTTTGAGCACCTCTAAAGCTTCTGGCCCAAAAAGAGCAGAAATTGTGAGCAATTTAGCTTTAAAATCTCCACTTTTAGATTTAGATCCAAGAGGAGCAAGATCAATTCTTTTTAATGTTTCTGGAGAAGATATTTCTTTGGGAGAGATTGAAGAGATTGGAAAAATTTTGACAAGAGAAATTAATCCTCAAGCTAAAATTATTTTTGGAACAGTAAAGGACAAAACCTTGAAAAAGGGAGAAATAAAACTTACTTTAATTATTGGGGGACTTCCACAAAAAATTGAAGAAATAATCAATTCAAGTTTGACTCAAAAGGTAGAAAATAAATAAAATTAAATCTATGAAAAACAAAATTGAAAAAGTTCAAAAAAGAGATGGTTCAATAGTCCCTTTTGATCAGAGAAGAATCGAAGAAGCTATTTTTAAAGCCTTAACAGCCTCTGGAGAAGGCAATGGAAAAAGAGCAAAAAGGCTTTCTAATAAAGTAGTTCAAATTTTAAATAGGAGGTTTAAAAAAGGAGAAATACCTCATGTTGAGCAAATTCAAGATATTGTTGAAGAGGTTTTGATTTTGGAAGGATTGGTAAAAACAGCAAAAGCTTACATTCTTTATAGAGAGCAAAGAAGAAGAATTAGAGAGGCAATAAAGGTTTCAGAAGAGGCCGTCGATAGGTTAGATCAATATTTGGAAAAATTGGATTGGGAGGTTCAAGAAAATGCCAATATGGCTTTTTCTCTGCAAGGATTGAATCATTACGGGGTTTCCTACATTATCAAAAAATATTGGTTAAACAAAATTTATCCTCCAGAAATTAGAGAAGCACACGAATCTGGAGATTTTCACATTCATAATTTGGATACTCTTGGACCTTATACATTTTTTGGGAAAGAAACAGTGATAGCTAAATTAAACGGTGATATTAAACTCCTTTCTCTCGAAAATCTTTATGAAGAAATTTCAGAGCCTGAAATTCTTTTAAATGAAAAAGATGAAGCTTTCGCAAAATATCCAAAAAACCTTTTTGTTTTAGATAGAAACGGATGGACGAAAGTTTTGAGAATGGTAAGAAAGAAAAAAGATAGAGAAATGAGGTTTATTAAATCAGAGCAAGGTCAAAGCGTGATCGTCACAGATAATCATCCATTTATTGTTAAAGAAAACTCCGAAACATTAGAGAAAGAAATTGAAGCAAGAGAGGTTCAAGTAAAAAATCATTTAATTTTGAGTTGTCATATTCCTTCTCTGCTGAGTGACGAAAAATTGTTTTTCAAAAAACACATCTATTTAGCAGAAGAACTTTTAAAAAGAAATTATGAAAACTTTTTTCTCGAAGGGTTTGATTGGAAAGATTTTATAGAAAATTGGGGAGGTTCTTTAAGAGTTGAAGGAACTATTAGTACTTCAAACAGCGCCAACAGCCTGGACAATAAATTAGAACTTACTGAAGACCTCGGATATTTACTCGGATTTTTTATAGCAGAAGGCAATTACGATAGCTGGAGATTAAGAATTACTACTGGCGAAAAAGAGATCATCGAAAAAATTCAAAGAATTTGTACCCGCTTGGGAGTGAGGAGCTATGTGAAAGAAAAGGAAGGTGAAACGAAAGATATTTCAATTAACTCGAGTACTTTAAAACTTGTTTTCGAGAAAATTTTTCAAATAAAACCATTGAGTAAAAATAAAAATTTACCTTTTGATATTTTGACTTACAATCTCGATTTCATAAGAGGGTTGATTGCAGGAATTATTGATGGAGATGGAAGCCTCAGCACTGAAAAAACTCAAATTATAATTCGAGTAACTTCTAGGACAATGCTTGAGCAACTTGCAATTTTGCTCCAATTTTTTGGAATTGTTCCTAGAACCGGAGCTTCTACTAAAGACATAGGAAAGAAAAATCTCTTTAGAGGAAAAGAAATTATTCAAAATTACCCTCTTTATAGGCTTACTTTTTCTAAAAAAGAAAACGTTGATTTCCCCTCTTTTAAATATCAAAAAGCAAAACCTGCTAAAAAACATTGGAGGTCAGAAGATTATGGATGGAATAGAGTATTGAATAACGAAATTACAACTATCCCTGACAAATTCATTTATGATATTACTACTGAATCTAACACATTTTTGTGTAATTCTCTTTTAGTTCACAATTGCGTTGGCTGGGATCTTTACGATCTTTTGATTAAAGGATTTGGGGGAGTACCAGGGAAAGTTGAATCAAAACCTGCAAAACATTTTAGAGCAGCTTTAGGCCAGGTAGTTAATTTTATGTATACATTGCAAGGCGAAGCGGCAGGTGCTATTTCTTTTTCTAATTTCGATACGCTTTTAGCTCCATTTATTAGATACGACAATTTGAATTACCAACAAGTAAAACAGGCTCTGCAAGAATTTTTGTTCAACATGGCAATTCCAACAAGAGTGGGTTTTCAGTGCCCTTTTACTAATATTACTTTAGATCTAAAACCCTCTCCAGTTTACGCAAAATTACCAGTGATTATTGGAGGAAAACCTCAAGACAAAACCTATTCTGAATTCGAAGAGGAAATGAAAATTTTTGATAAAGCACTTTATGAAGTTTACATGGAAGGAGATGCAAAAGGAAGACCATTCCATTTTCCGATTCCAACAATAAACATTACAAAAGATTTCCCGTGGGAAGATCCTGCTTTTGATGGAATTTTTGAAGCTTCGGCAAAATATGGAACTAATTATTTTGCAAACTACATTAACTCTGAAATGAAACCTGAAGATGTTAGGTCAATGTGTCCCTTGGGAGGTAAAGAAAAAGTTCTAATAAAGTCAAGTCGAGGAAGGGGGTTGGAATATTCTTCAATCAAAAATATTGTAAAAGGGAACAGCAAACAAAACGAATATTGGGTGTTTTCTGATGGCAAATTTGTAAAAGGAAAATTTCTTACTTTTAAAAATCAACAGATGATGCGGGTAGTTTTAGTTAACAATCATGAAATTGAAATGAGCGAAGAGCATTTAAATTTTGTTCTAGAAAATATTAATTCAAAGAAAATAAAAGTCTTAAAGGGGAAAGAATTAAAAGAGGGAATGTACTTTCCCTATTCATTAAATGCTTATGAAGGTAAGGGAGGAAATAGAGAATTAGGATTTTTTGTTGGAGCTTATGCCGGCTATGGCTCTTTCGATGGAGATACCGCAGTGATTTTTTCTTTAAATAAAGATCAAAAACAAGAATTAGGAACTAAACTTCAACAAATAGCTGAGAAATATTTTGGAGCTCATTGCAATTTCTATCCAGATCCAAAGAAAAAGACTTTATTTTTGCGTATTAATTCTAAAGCGGCAGTAGGACTTTGTAAAGAATTTGTCGCAGGAAAAGGCACTAATAAGTTTTATACCCCAAGAGTATTTGAAATGAGTAAAGAATTTAGATGGGGAGTGATTGAAGGACATTTAGCGACTGATGGAGGAGGGAGAAATAGGATTTATACTTCCTCTCTTAAAATGGTAGAAACCTTGAATATGTTAGCAGCTACTTTGGGAACTACTACTGCTATTTATAAAGACGATCGCCCAAACAGACTTGGGGAAAAACCAAACTATGCAGTTTTGATTTATAGATTAAATCGAAAAAAATTAAAAGGAATTTGGTTTAAAAAATTTGGAAAACTTTGGGTAAAAATCAAAAAAATTAAAAAATTGCCTTACAAGGCTGATGCCTATTGCTTTGAGGTAGAAAACGATGTTCCAATGTTTACTGTAGGAACTACTGGCATTTTAACTCACAATTGTCGCTTACGTTTGGATCTTACCGAACTCTACAATCGAGGTGGTGGAGGACTTTTTGGGTCGGGGTCAAAAACTGGTTCAATAGGAGTTGTCACCATTAATTTGCCAAGAATCGGCTATTTATCCAAAACAAAGAAAGAATTTTTTGAAAGATTGGCAAAGATAATGGATTTGGCAAAAGAAAGCTTAGAAATTAAAAGAAAAGTCATTGAAAACTTTATTGAAAAAGGGCTTTATCCTTATTCAAGATATTATTTGCAAGACATAAAGAAAATGAGGGGAAAATACTGGGCAAATCACTTTTCAACCATCGGTCTTGTTGGAATGAATGAATGCCTTTTAAACTTTATGGGAGAAAACATCGCTACAAAGAGAGGGAGAAAATTTGCTTTGGAGGTTTTGGATTTTATGAGAGAGAGATTGGTCAAATATCAAAAAGAAACTGGAAACATTTATAACCTCGAAGCTACACCGGCTGAAAGTAGTTTAGCGCCTAACGAGAAGGTTTTAATCTCCCAAAGCGACCCGAAGTTGAAAGAGATTGGACCTTTAATTGATGAGTATATGGAAAGAAACAAGGACAAAGTTTTAATTGTGGGAAGGAGCGAAGTATTACCACTAAAAGAAGGAGAGCTTTATACTTTTGGGTTTTCAAGAAAAGATTTGAAAATCAAAAAGTACCCAGTGACAGCTTTAATAAGGCATCCTGGAGATTCAATGTATGAAATTGAAACAGCTTCTGGAAGAAAAGTGAAAGTGACAAGATATCATAGCGTATTTACTCTTTCAGAAGATGGAGTTGTTAAGGAAGTAAAAGTGGAACAATTAAAGAAAGGAGATGTAATCGCGATTCCAAAAAAAGTTGAAATGGAACAAATTTATCGAGAGTTTAATTTAATTGAAGAGTTCAAAAAAATTCCAAAAATCAGGGAAAAATTATATTTGAAAACTACTCTAGAGTTTGTGGAAAAAATTTTAGTTGAGAAAAAAGTAGAAAATTGGGCCAGAAAATATTATCGACTCTCTTTTAGAAATGTGAAATGTTGTTGGAAGAAGAAAAAGGTAATTCCTTTAAAATTAATTTACGACCTCAACATTTCTTTAGAAAGAAAAGTTTTAGAAAATTCTGAAATATTTTATCGAAAATCTAAAAACACTTTTCCAATTAAGCCTTTAATTCCTGTTGATAGAAATTTAGGTTTTCTTTTGGGAATAATTTTGGCCGAGGGTTGGATTGGTAAAGAGTGTATTGAGATTAGCAATACTGACCAAAACCTCATTAAAGAAATAGGAGCAATTGCCGAGAAGGTTTTTGGTCCAGGAAGCGTGAGGATTAATTTAAGGAAAGATAAGAGAAGGTATAAATCACTTTTTGTTGTTACTCTGCGTTTGCTTCCTACTCTTTTTATCAGAAAAATTCTAAACCTAAAAGGGAAAAGCGGACAAAAATCCATTCCCTCTTTTGCTTACTTTTCTCCTGAAGAATTTGTAGCTGGACTTTTAAAAGGTTTCTTTGTTGGCGACGGGAACGAATATATTAACTCAGAAAAAAGAGATTACGCTCTAAGACTTTATACCAACTCAAAAAAATTAAAAGAAGGGTTAAATCTCTTACTTTTGAGATTGGGAATTTTAGCAAAGATGAAAGAAGATAGAAAAGACAAAGCGAACCTAAATTGGAAGAAAAATTATGTATTGAAAATTAGTGGAATTGAGAATTTACAAAAATTCTATCGAATGGTATTAGAGAAGGAATTCAGAGGGAAAGTTAAAAATTCTGGTAGAGAAAGAATCCCTAAAATTGTTCAAAACTTAAAAAAGTTAATTAAAGAAGTCAGTTTAAAGAAAAAAGAATTGGAGGAATTAGGAATTTGGCAGAGTACTTTTGACAGATGCGTTAGGAAGAACACAATTTCTTTACATCAGTTGAAGGAAGTTATAGAAAAATTAGGCAAAAAGATAAAAGATCCACTTTTGGAGCGCTTGAAAATCTTAACTGAAAGCGATCTCTACTGGGATCCTATAAAGTCAATCAGAAAAATAAAAACTCCAAAGTATGTTTACGATTTTGAAGTAGATGTTAAAAGAGATTTAGTGCAAAACTTTTTAGGTGGAGAGGGACTAGTTTGTTTGCACAATACAGCTTACCGTCTTGCATTAAAAGATAAAGAAAGATACCCAGATATTATTACTGCTGGCACTAAAAAGGTTCCCTTCTACACTAATAGCTCCCAACTCCCCGTAAATTTCACCGACGATGTTTTTGGAGCTCTAAAACTTCAAGATGAACTTCAATGCAAATATACAGGAGGTTGTATTGAAAAAGGAAATAAAGTTTTAACTGATAAAGGTTTGTTGTCTATAGAATACATCGTTGAAAATTTTGAAAAATTAAAACCGATTAGGGCTTTGAGTTATAACAAAGAAAAAGAAATTAGCGAATGGGATGAAATAGTAAAGGCAGTCAAGATCGATGTAAGCAAAGAAAATAAAATTAGGATAAAAGGAGAAAAAAACTTGGATATTGTTACTTCGGATTGGCATCCTTTCTTTGTCCTTGAAAAGATTAAACCAAATCCTGCTTGTCCAGTTTGTGGAACCGAAGTGAATAACATTAAAGGTTTTGCTACTCATTTGAGGTGGAATTTAGAATGTAGAGAGAAATACAAAAAAATTCCAAAATACAGAATTGTAGAAAAAAGAGCAGATGAACTAAAAGTAGGGGATTACATTTTGCAAAATTTCACTAATGTTTATCCTCAAAAAGAAAGTGAATTAAATAACGACTTAATGTGGTTAATTGGATTTTTCATTGGCGATGGGTGTATTTCTGAATTTGTGGATAATCGAGGAGGCAACAATCTTAAGAGATACAAAGTTCGATTTTTTAGCAAATCTCAGGAAGCATTAGAAAAAGTAGCCAAAATTTTAAATAAATATTTTAATTGTGATGTAAAAGTAATCAAAAACCACAAAAGAAGCGACCAATTGAGAGAAGTTTCTACTTCAAAAAAGGAAGTTTGGGAATTTTTCTTTAAATATGGCTTTTGGGCAGGGGAAAAAGTTTATAATATTTATGTACCTCAAAAAGTAAAAGAAAACTTCACTCAAGAGAATGTTTATGCTTTCCTTTCTGGTTTAATGGATTCTGATGGAAGCTTAGGTAAAAGAGATGGAGATTTTGCGTATGAGACAGTATCTTATCAATTGGCCGAAGACCTTTTAGAAATTTTTACAAAAGCTGGGATAATGGTGACTAAAAGATTAAAAAAGACAAAAAGAAAGAATGAAAAAGACATCTGGAGGATAAGAATTCCGCAATACGAATTGACTAAGATAAAAGAAAAATTGTGTATTACTGTAAACCCAGAAAGAATTAAATCAATCCTTTCAAACAGAAAAAAACGACAACTGCCAGTAGTAAGAGTGAAAGAAGTTTCTAAAGTTGATGTTGAAGACAATCAATTCTACGATTTAATGACAAAGAAAAATCACAATTATTTGGCTGGAAAAGATTGTTTAGTTTTTGTTCACAACACAGTTTTACATATTTTCTTGGGAGAAAGAATGCAAAGCGGGGAAGGAGTAAAAAAATTGGTTAAAAAAATTTTCGAAAATTTCAAACTGCCTTATATCACAATAACGCCAACCTTCTCAATTTGCCCAGTCCACGGCTATATTCCAGGCGAGCACTTTTTCTGCCCAAAATGCACGATAAAACAACCTTGCGAAGTTTATTCAAGAATTGTTGGATATTATAGACCCGTTCAGCAATGGAATTTGGGAAAACAGCAAGAATTCAAACAAAGAAAAGAATTCAAAATACCAAAAGAAAAATAAGAGAACCCAAGAATAATTTTAAATGAGTTTTGGAAGAATTTTTCTTTATTTTTGCCTTTCTTTTATTTTCGGGATTTTTTTAAGTTCTTTTTTTCCAAATTCTCAACTTTTTCTTTTTATTTTAATATTAGCCCTTATTTTCCTTTTAATTTCTCCAATTTTTCATTCTTTTTTAATTTTTAGTCTTTGTCTTTTATTTTTGCTTTTTGGAATTTGGCGACATCAATCAGTTTTGCAAAAGATCAAAGAAGATCCATTGACAAAATTAAATGATTCAAAGAGTGAAATTGTTTTGACAGGTTTTGTTTGCCAAGAACCAGAATTTACTCAAAAAACTCAAAGATTGACAATAAAAGTTGAAAAAATTTTTTTAAAAGATGGAAAATCTTTTCCCTCTCAAGGCAAAGCTCTTTTGGTGACAAAAAGATATCCAGAATATTCTTTTGGACACAAAATTAAAGTTTTAGGAAAGCTTCAAGAGCCAAGCGAAGATCTTGAAGGTTTTGACTACAAAGAATATCTTCAAAAGGATGGGATTTATTCTGTAATAAATTTTCCAAAAGTTGAATTGATAAAAGAAAAAAATTATCCATCTTTTACTTGGCTAATTTATGGAAAAATTTTGCAACTTAAAGAGAAATTGAGAGAAAGTATAAATCAAATTTTCCCTTTTCCACAGAGTTCAATTTTGAATGCAATGCTTCTTGGAGATAAAAAACAGATCCCGCAAGATTGGAAAGAAAGACTAAATATTACAGGTCTTCGCCACATTGTTGTTGTTTCTGGCCTTCATATAACAATTTTGACAACAATTTTGCTAAATGTATTTTTGGCTTTAGGTTTTTGGCGACAGCAAGCTATTATTGCCTCTCTAATTTTTATTTTATTGCTTGTTGCTCTAACTGGATTTCAACCTTCAGCTATTCGTGCTGCAATTATGGGAGGACTTTTTCTTTTAGCCCAATATTTTGGAAGAATGAACGCATCTTCAAGATCAATTATTTTTGCTGCCTCAATAATGTTACTCCAAAACCCCTTACTTTTGAAATCAGACATTGGATTTCAACTTTCCTTTTTAGCCACGATGGGAATTATTTTTCTTTCTCCAATTTTAGAAGACTTTCTAAAAAAAATTCCAAATACCTTTCAACTCAAAAGCATTTTATCTATGACTCTTTCAGCTCAAATTTTTACTTTACCAATTTTAATTTATAATTTTGGCTATTTTTCTTTAGTTTCTCCAATAACCAACATTTTAGTTTTGCCCTTTTTACCCTGGATTTTAGGTTTAGGTTTTCTTTCTGGAATTTTGGGAATTTTCTCTCAATTTTTAGGTCAAATTTCATCTCTCTTTTGTTGGGTTTTTCTAAGTTATGTTTTAAAAGTTGTTGAATTTTTCTCTCAACCTTGGGCATTTAAAACATTTAAAATTTCTTGGATCTGGTTAATAATTTCTTATTTTTTCTTGGGTTTAATTACCTGGCGACTTAATGAAAGAAAAAAGTTAAAATTCTTGAGATATTAAAAAATAAATTGGGCAATATGATATAATTTGAATAATGCTAGAAAAAGCTTGGATAATTTCTGTTAGTATGGGTTATGGTCATCAAAGAACAGCATATCCTTTAAGGTTTCTTGGAAAAATTATTAATGCCAATGATTATTCAGGAATTCCAAAGAAAGACAAAATTATCTGGGAGAAGACAAGAAATTTTTATGAAGCTATCTCAAATTTTTATCGTTTCCCCATTCTTGGCAAATTAGCATTTAGAATTTTTGATCGGTTTCAAAGAATTTTAAAATTTTATCCAAAAAGAGATTTGTCTAAACCAAATTTTACTTTAAAAAATATTTACTCTCTTTTTAAAGAAGGATGGTGCAAACATTTAATTGAAAGCTTAAAAGAAAAAAATCCAAACTTACCAATTATCTCAACTTTTTTTACTCCAGCTTTCACTGCTGAATTTTTTGAATATCCAGGAGAAATTTTTTGTGTTGTTTGTGATGCTGACATTTCTAGAACTTGGGCACCATTAAATCCAAAAGAAAGCAAAATTAAATACTTTGCTCCAAATGAAAGAGTAGTCGAAAGATTAAAACTTTATGGGGTAAGAGCAGAGAATATTTTTCTTACTGGGTACCCTCTGCCCTTAGAAAATTTGGGTAAAGATTTGGAAATTTTAAAGGAAGATTTAAAAAATCGGCTTTTAAATTTGGATCCAAAAAGAAAATACTTTGAAAAATATAAAATTTTAATTGAAAAAAATTTAGGAAAATTGCCAGAAAAATCTGATCATTTATTAACTCTAATGTTTTCAGTTGGGGGAGCAGGCGCCCAAAAAGAAATTGCTAGAAAAATTCTCAAAAGTTTAAAGGAAAAAATAAAAAAAGGAGAAATTAAAATAATTTTGTCAGCAGGGATAAAAGAAAAAGTCAAAAATTATTTTGAAAAAATTATTGACGATTTTGGGCTGAGAGAAAATTTAAAGAGAGAAATTGAGATAATTTTTGAAAGGAAGATCGAAGATTATTTTGAAAAATTTAATTTGGCTTTAAGAAAAACTGATATTTTATGGACAAAACCTTCTGAACTTTCTTTTTATTCTGCCTTAGGGATTCCAATTTTAATTTCCCCTCCCATTGGTTCTCAAGAAGAATTCAACATGAGATATCTTTTAAAATCTGGCTTTGGAATTTTCCAAGAAAATCCAGATTATACAAAAGAATGGCTTTTTGATTGGTTAGAACAAGGATATTTAGCTGAAGCAGCAATGCAGGGATTTATTGAAGGAGAAAAATTAGGAACTTTCAAGATCTCGCAAATAATTGCGAATTTGGGCATGAATGTTCAAGAATAAAATGAAAAAAGTTTTAAAATATTTTTTATTTGGATTTTTAATTTTTCTTTCATTTTTCATTTTTTATCTTTTTGTTGGGAAAACAAAGCCAGCAGAAAAAATTGAATGGGGAGTAGTTTTTTCTCAAAAGCATGCCCAACTTTTAGGATTGGATTGGAAAAAAACCTATCTTCAAATTTTAGAAGATTTAAGGGCAAAAAATCTAAAAATTATTACCCATTGGGACTTAATAGAACCAAAAAATAATCAATTTAACTTTGAAGATTTAGATTGGCAAATAAAAAAAGCTAAAGAAAATAAAGCAAATTTAATTTTAGTTATTGGATTAAAAACTGGTAGATGGCCAGAGTGTCATTTACCAGATTGGGCAAAGAATTTGTCTCAAGAAGAACTTAATCAAGAGGTTTTAGATTTAGTCCAAAATATAATTCTTAGATATCAAAAAGAATCCCAAATTGTAGCTTGGCAGATAGAAAATGAGCCATTTTTCCCCTTTGGAGAATGTCCAGAAATTAAGAGAGATTTTGTAAGAAGAGAAATTAATTTAGTTAAATCACTAGACAAAAGACCAATAATTTTTGGAGATAGTGGAGAGTTTTCTTTTTGGATTGAGGCAGCAAGATTGGGAGACATTGTAAGCACTACATTGCATCGAAGAGTCTATTTTAAAGAATTTGAAAGATATATTACTTATCCTTTCCCACCAGTTTATTATTGGAGAAAAGCAAAACTTATTGAATTTTTCTTCAAAAAGAAAGTAATAATTGGTGAGCTTCAGGCAGAACCCTGGTGCAAAAATTTAATTTATAATTGTGATTTAAAAGAACAAAAAATTACAATGGACTTTGAAAAATTTAAAGAAAATATAGATTTTGCCAGAAAAACAGGAATTGATACAATTTATTTATGGGGAGTTGAATGGTGGTATTGGTTAAAAGAAAAGGGGGATGAAAGCATTTTAAATGAAGCTAAAATATTGTTTCAATAAATTAAATGGAACCAAATTTTTTAGATAAACTAATTGGAGTTTCTTTTTCTTTTCTTGAGTTTTTAGCCTTTAGTTTCGCAGCCTATTTTGTAATTTCAAAAAAGAAAAAAATTGAATTGCCAGATATTTTTTTGTTTTGTTTTTGGATTTCAACTGCCATTAGCTTTTTTCTCATTTTTGCTATGCTTTTGAATTATCACTTACTTGGTATGCCCTTAGAAAAAACCTGCTTTTTCATTCTAATAGCTTGGACATTCATTGGTGTTTCACTCTTTTTTATTTTTCTTTTTTTCCTTTCTAAAATTTCCATTACATCTTTAATCAAAATACCTTCAGCTTTTCTTTTTTTGTGTTTAATTATTTTTATTTTGTTTTTTTATTTTAAAGATGCAAAGATCGAAGTAAGAATGAATGATCCTTGGATATATTCTCCTTTTGAAAAAACTGGAGTTTATTTTTTAATCGGGATTATTTTTGTTTGTTTTCTTGCATTTTTATTAATCATCAAGGAAGAATTTCAAAAAGGGAAAATCACTTGGCAAAATCTTTCTTTGCTTTATAATTACTTTGCACTTTTTCTTTACGGAATTATTTCCTTTATTAGAACCTTTTATTTTTTCCCCAGACCAATAATAATAGAAATTTTCTACTTTTTAATTCCTTATTTAGTTTATTTAGCCCGCAAAGAAGAATTAAAACATGAAAAGAGTTAGTATTTTTTGGAAAATATTAGCTGTTGTTTTAGGAACCGTTTTGGTTTCCAATTTAATCTTAGCTTACATTATTTATCGAGGTTATGAAACAATAATCTCTGAAGCAAGATCTTATT
>Ga0209225_1002138_pt1 | contig 18175 bp, 15 predicted proteins | sample WasSprMetagenome_FD_184732 | JGI IMG/M metagenome (GOLD analysis project Ga0209225, IMG submission 184732) | Sulfidic aquatic microbial communities from Washburn Spring, Yellowstone National Park, USA - WS (SPAdes) (version 3) | ecosystem: Environmental > Aquatic > Thermal springs > Hot (42-90C)...
TTGAAACCTCCAAACCCGTGAAGGATACAGATGTAGAAGCAGCATTAGTTGCTACTTCTACTTCGCCAAGTAAAGTAGTGCCATCATACAATCTCAAAGAGTTAACTTTACCGAGGTTATGATCAGTATCAGTTTTAATTGTTGCCTCGAGTGCGGTTACTTTTCCACCAAGATTTTCCCATTTAACATCAAATTTTGCTAACTCAACCTCAGAAGTTTCGGCAGTACCAGAAATGATTGCTAAGCCCTCTGCTGGTGTTTGGGTAGAGAGAGATGCTTTCAATGTACCGGAAACTGCAGCACCTGAGGTCTTGAATGTTCTTGAAACATTTCCTGCATATTGCTGATATCCAGCGCTGTCTACTCCACGTACTCCTTGAAGAGGAATAGACAAAGTGATTGTTTTGTTTTGACAATCTGATGGATAAGTAGAAACAGCGCTTAACTTTACAGTCAATACTTTTGAGCTGTTTGCAGGAATTGTCCAATCAAGACCAGATAATCTCAAAGTATATACTCCAGGGAAGGTTTCCAACACTACATCTTTAGTGATGGAAACTCCCTTTATTGCATTATCTCCTTCATACAGAGATAAATAATTGAAGCAGCGATAAGGCTTAACGGTATCAAAGCTTAGATCTACTCTCTCTACCTTAATTGGAGAGACAATAGCATTAAATTTAAATGCTGCTACTGCCTTGTTTTGTTCTCCAGGATTTACTGTTACATTAACTGGAGTTGGCTCTACACTAACAGTCAATGCACCTTCTACTGCTGGAGTGGGAGTTGGTGTTGCAGTTGGCGTTGGGGTTGGGGTTGGGGTTGGGGTTACACCAGTGAGCAATTCATTCAATTTTGCTCTGGTTTTTGGCCCAACCAAACCAGTGCCAGTTGTCAATCCAAGGGGTGTCAAAATGTCTGCAGCATATTTTTCCTGGAATTTAACCACTGCTGCCTTGGTCAATGGACCAAAGTAGGTGGTTTCGTTTCCAAGTGAACCAGGACCTGATTCAGCAACTTTTGTTGCTGGGTCCTTGTTCAATAAAGCCTGCAAACACTTCACATCAGCCCCTCTGGATCCCAGGGATAAATTCCTGGTGAAGGTAATCCCAACGCAAGCTGCTGGAACCCCACTCTCTTGAGCCAAAACAGGTAATGCGCTAATTACCATTCCCAAAACTGTCGCTCCAGCAATAATCTTTTTTAGTATCATCTTGTTTTTTAATTAATTTTTAATTTCCGACCTTTTCGGCTCGCTTTTAAGTTTACGAGCCTGCTTGATTTGTCTCATTTAACTTTTGAATTAAAATTAAAGCTTCAACAAAATTTCCTTGCTGATAATTCAATTTTACTTTTTCAAAGATTTCTTTTTGCTCTGGCGTCAAGGTTTTGTTTTCTAAATCAGAAATTAGAATCTCTAAAGTTATTTTAGCTGGATTTTCTTCGTTTTCAAGACCAATTTTTGTAGCTAAGATTTTATCTTCTATCTCCTGTTTCGTTTTTTCCACATCTAAAACTGTTTCTATAATTTTTTTATCAATTTTTTTTGACTTTGACAAATTTTGGGCAACTATTGAATTTACTTCTTTTACCTCTTGAAAGGCAGAGAGTAGTTTTTTAATTTCATTCTTTTGAGCTAAAATTTTTAATTCTTCAAGTCTTTTTTTTGCTAATTCTAATTGAAAGTTTGTTCTTTGATCTTCTGGCAAAATTGTTGCAAAACTTCTTTCTGTAATTTTTTTCAAAGAATAAAGGGGATCACCAGGTAAAGAAGAAAAGGAAAAATAAAGAGTGGTGGCAAATAAAAATAAAAGAAGACCAGTAGCTAAAACTGGCTTTAAAGGAAATTCAAAAATAAAGGATGTTTTTTTGCCCAAAATTTTCTCTTTTGTCAATACAACCCAGTCTTTTTCTGGTTTAATAGTCTTTAAAAGCCTGAGTTTTTCAATAATTTCTCTATTTTCCTTCATATAAATTATGACGAAAAAGTGACTAAAATGTTACACTATTCCTTTTTGAATTTTGTCAAAATTTTCTCTTAAAGCTGAAAGGGCTCTGTGAATTAAAACCCTAGTTGCGCTTTCTGATTTATCTAGCATTTTTGCAATTTCTCTAATTGAAATTCCGTCTAAATAGTACCAAATTAAAACATTTTGATAATCTTCATTTAATTGAAAAAGGGCTTTTTTCACAATTTCAAAATCTGAATTTAAAACCTCTTTTTCTTGTAAATTTGTTTTTGAATCAGCAAGTTGAAAAGAGTCTAAAGGAAGGGTTTGGAATTTTTCTTTTTGGCGATAATAATCGAAAACCAGGTTTTTAGCAATTTGATACAAAAAAGCTGAGATATTTTCAATCTTTTCATTTTTTTCTGTTTTTTCTTTAAAAGATTCCCAGGCTTTTAAAAAAGTTTCTGAAGTTAAATCTTCAGCAATTTCTTTTGAATTTACTTTCAAAAAAATAAATCTGTAAATTTTTTCAATATATTTGTCGTAAATTTTGCTAAAAGTTTTTTGTTGGGGCGTCATTGAGTTTTCAATTTATAAAAAGTGTTATTTTGAGAACCCACTCTTTCTATTATCCCCGCCTTTACCAAATTGGCAAAATCGCGCCTAAGAGTTCTTTTGCTCACTTGTGGAAAAATTTGCTTTACTTCCCAAACCTGAATTTGGTTTTTTTCTTTCAAAAGTTCTACAATTTTTTGTTGTCTTTGTAAGGCTGAAAGAAAAATTTGGGGCCTTGGTAGGGAATTTTTTGGAGTTTCTTTTATTGTGGATTTTAAATTATTGTATTGTTGTTTTAGTGCTAAAATTTCTCCATTTTTTACCCAATTTTGAGCAATTGCTATCTCAAAAAAAGCATCTAAAATATCGAGTTTTATTTGGAAAATAGGAGAATCTTTTGATTTTTTGTCCAAAAAAAGAGCTAAAATTTCATTGGCAACTTCTCTCATTTTATACCTAAGAGGTTCTTTCTTGGGGAATAACAAAGTCAGTCTATATAATTCTTTTGTCATTTGTAGAAGCTCTTCTTTATTCATAGGAAAAAGCTCTTAGGACATACTAGGTCACTATCGTGACCTATCTTGTCCTAATTAGAGTTGGGAGATTAATTGAACGTATTGAGTCAAATTATGAAGCTGGACTTCGGTTAATCCTTTTGCTTTATTAATAGCTTCCTGAATCAATTCTTGAGAAAATGTCACCTCTTGTCCTAACTGCAAATAACCATAACCTAAAGCTTTTGCTAGATAATCTTCAATATAAACTTTATGCTCTGGAGTGACATTAAAATCTTGGGGATGATCTTGAAGATATTTTTTTAAAGCTCTTCTTGCAAGATGGGTCAATCCTTCTCCTTTTTGAGCTACCTCTTTATATTCTTTCGGAGCTTCCTTTGGAGCTACAGTACTGATTTCTTCTGGCTTTAATGTCTGTTGAGCTGTAGGACTTGGAACAATCTCTGTGGCCGTAGGAAAACCAGCCTTCATTTTACTTACAAATTCTGGCGATGCTCTCCATGCCTTTCCTAAGAAATACCCTACTGCCACAACTAATATAACACCAACTACAATCTGAAGAGTGCGGTTAAAAATTAATTGTTTGACCTTAGGAAAAGCCATTAGTTAATTTTTACACAAGAAAAGGTTCTTGTCAAGAATTAAAAACCCGTAAATTGACGAATTTTAGTGATTGGGATTGAAAGAATTTTTTGTTTTGGATCCAAATAATTAATTCCCAAAAGTTTTCCTTCGATGTCAAATAGAGCACTTCCCAAAAAGTTTGAGTCCTCTGTGATATTTGTTTCAATTTTTTCTTCATCAAAATATCTTACAATTCCTTCATTAACTGCTTTTTGAATTTTTCCTTGATTAAAAAATGAAGAAAGTGCAAAAACTCTTTCTCCAATTTTTAGTGTTTCAAAATCAGAAAATGGAACTGGAGTTAAATTCTTTTTTTCAACTTTAACAACGCCTAAATTTAATTTTGGATCCCTTTTTAAAATTTGATATGAAACTTTTTCTCCATCAACAAAAAAATTTATTGTCTCTCCTTGAGGTAAAAGTTCTGATAAAGTCAAAACAATACCATCTGTGGTCAAAATTATTCCAGAGCCATTAATTATTTTTCCCTTTTTTGTCTGGATTTGAATTGCAACAATTGAGTTTTGAGTTTTCTCAATTGCATCTTTTAATGGAGTATTTTCTTGAATTTTAACTTCTTTTGTTTCCAAACGAATTGTGGGGGAAGAGTAAAAATTGCTTTTTGATTTTAAAAAGACAACTTCGCTTCCAAAAATTCCTCCTAAAGCTCCGACAAAAAAAATAAAGAGGATTTTTAAAAAATACTCAAACTGTTTTGACATTTTTATGTTTTAAAAGTTGCTTTTGGACTGACAAAAATTATTTTATTGTTTTCATCTAAATCAATTTTAACTTTTTCTCCTTCTTTTACTTCGCCAGCAACAATTTTTAAAGCTAAAGGATCTAAAACTTCTTTTTGAATAACTCTTTTTAAGGGTCTGGCTCCTAAATTCACGTCAAAACCCTTTTCTGCTAAATAGTTTTTAACTTTTTCACTAACTTCAATTTTAATTCCTCTTTTAAAAAGTCTTTCTTCCACTTTTTTTAGTTCAAGCTCAACAATTTTTCTGACTTCTTGTTTGCCAAGATAATTGAAAATTATAATTTCATCAATCCTATTTAAAAACTCTGGACGGAAATGTTCTCTTAGGGCAGCAATTACCTTTTCTCTTAAACTTTCTCTTTTTTCTACTGGCACAAATCCAACGGGCGCTTCTTTTGCAATTATATCTGTTCCAACATTTGAGGTCATAATTAAGATCGCATTTTTGAAAGAAGCAACTCTTCCTTTAGCATCAGTTAATCTTCCATCTTCTAATACCTGAAGTAAAATGTTAAAAACTCTTGGATGAGCTTTTTCAATTTCATCTAACAAAACAACTGAATAAGGCCTCCTCCTAATTTTTTCTGTTAATTGTCCTCCTTCTTCATAGCCAACATAACCTGGTGGGGATCCTATCATTTTTGCAACTGAGTGCTCTTCCATATATTCTGACATGTCCAATCTAATCATTGCATTTTCATCATTAAATAAAAATTCTGCCAAAGCTTTTGCAGTTTCTGTTTTTCCAACTCCAGTTGGTCCCAAAAACAAAAAGCTTCCCAAAGGTCTTTTTTCTTCTGAAATTCCAGCTCTTGCTCTTCTAATTGCATTAGCAATTGCTTTGATAGCTTCATTTTGATCGACAATTCTTTTGTGCAATTCTTCTTCCATTCTTTCTAATTTTCTTGCTTCTTCTTCTAATAATTTAGTAACTGGAATTCCGGTCCACCTTGAGACAATTTTTGCCACTTCTTCGGGACCGACTTCAGTTTTTAATAATGGTCGCTTTTTTTGAATTTGAGCTAATCTTTTTTCTTTTTTCCAAATTTCTTTTTGAAGTTGGGGTAAAATTCCATACTTGATTTCTGCCACTCTTTGAAGATTTCCCCTTGAGGCCTCAACATCCATTTCAATTTTTAATTTATCAATTTCTTGTTTTAGCTTTTTAATTTCTTCAATTAATTCTTTTTCAGATTTCAAACGAGCCAAAAAAGCATCCTCTTTCTCTCTTAAATTTGCCAATTGTTTTAAAATGGCCTTTTCTCTTCTTTTGTTTTGTTTTTTCTCATCTTTAGTAATTGCTTCTAATTCAATTTCCAACTTTTTAATTTCTTCTCTAATTTTTGTTAATTCTTCTGGCTCGGATTCAATTTCTAACCTTAAGGATGACATTGCTTCATCCATCAAATCAACTGCTTTATCTGGCAAAAACCTATCTGTAATGTATCTTGCTGCCAATTGAGCACAGGCAACAATGGCATCGTCGGTTATTTTCACACCATGATGTAATTCATATTTTTCTTTGATGCCTCTCAAAATAGCAATCGTATCTTCAACTGAGGGTTCAGCCACATAAACAGGTTGGAATCTTCTTTCTAAAGCAGGATCTCTTTCAATATATTTTTGATAATCTTTTAAGGTTGTAGCACCAATAGCTCTTAATTCTCCTCTAGCTAAAGCTGGTTTTAACAAATTTGAAGCATCTACTGCTCCTTCTGCAGCTCCTGCCCCAACTATTGTGTGAAGTTCATCAATAAAAAGTAAATACCTATCACCTGCTCTTTTAATTTCTCTTAACAAAGCTTTTATTCTTTCTTCAAACTCTCCACGGTATTTTGTTCCTGCTATTAAGGCTCCGAGATCTAAAGAAATAAGTTCCTTTCCTTTCAAACTTTCTGGTACTTCTCCTTTCACTATTTTTTGAGCTAATCCTTCAACTATTGCAGTTTTTCCAACTCCAGCTTCTCCAATTAATACTGGATTGTTCTTTTTCCTTCTACACAAAATTTCAATCACCCTTTTAATTTCGTTTTCTCTACCAATTACTGGATCTAATTGTCCTTTTCTAGCCATCGTTGTTAAATTCACTGTATATTTTTCAATCACCTGATATTTAGATTCTGGCTCTGGATCTGTAATTCTTTGCCCTCCTCTAACTTTCATTAATTCATTGTAAAAAGTTTGATAATCTAACTTTCCAAAACCAATTGTTCCAACTTGGGCAGGTTGTAAAAATGTAGCCCTTTCTAAAATTTCTCTAGCTTTAGTATCAGTTGATAAAAGAGCTAAAAATAAATGTTCGGTAGAAATATATTCATCGCCCATTTTTATCATTTCCTGTCTAGCCCTTTCTAAAACTTTAGCCAGATCCTGAGTTAAGTAAAATTGAGAAAAGGAGCTTGGAGTATAAATTGGGGAAAGGGAATTTACTGCTGCCAATGTTTTCTTTTTTAAATTTTCAATATCAACACCTATTCTTTCTAAAACATTAACCACGACACTCCCTTCTTGAGTTAAAAGCACATAAAGTAAATGGACAACATCTACTTGCTGTTGCCCCTTTTCTCTTGCTAAATCTTGGGCTCCCAAAATTGCTTCTTGTGCTTTATGTGTAAATTGTCCACCATCCATGTTTTTATTCGCTTCTTTCTGCTAAAATAACTTCGACCATTTTTTCTTGCCCATTTCTTAAAATTTTTAAAGTCACTTTATCTCCGGGATTATATTTCATTATAATCTTTGCTAAAGAATTTTTTGAAGTAATTTTTTCGCCATTAAATTCTAAAATTATATCTCCTTCTTTTAACCCTGCTTTTTCAGCAGGAGAACCTGGAAAAATTGCGCTCTCTTTTTCACTGCCAACAACCCAAGCTCCATAATTTACAGGTAAATTGTTTTGTTTTTGAACTTCCTCATCAATAAGAACGTATCTTACTCCCAAAAATGGATAAACAATTTTTCCTAAAGTTTTAACTTGATCTAGAGCTTTTTTAACTTTATTAATTGGAATTGCAAATCCAATATTTTCTCCCTCAACTGCCATTGCTGTATTAATTCCAATAACCTCACCTTTTAGATTTAAAAGAGGGCCTCCCGAATTTCCTGGATTAATTGCAGCATCAGTTTGAATTACATCTTCCAAAGTTTCAATTATACCTCCCCCTGAAGCAACAATTGATCTTCCAAGGCCAGAAATTACTCCTACAGAAACTGAATTCTGAAACTGCCCTAGGGCATTTCCGATGGCAATAACTGTTTGACCTACTTGAAGATTTTGGGAATCACCAAGTTTTAAAGTCGGAAATTTCTCTGTAGATGTGATTTTTAAAATTGCGAAGTCTTGGACAGGATCTCTGGCTAAAACTTTTGCAGGATATTTTTTGCCATCAAAAGTAACAACTGTGTATTGAGCGTCCTTATCTAAAACTACATGTTTATTTGTCAAAATGAGTCCGTCTTGAGAAACTATAAATCCAGAACCCCAACCTACTTCTTTTGATTCATATCCTTTTTGTCGAAATTGAGGAATTTTGAATTTAAAAAATGGCTCTTCAAAAGGTGACCATTCTTCATAATATTGTTCAAAAACAGGCAAATTTTTACTCACAACAATGCTAACTACTGCCGGGGATGCTTCTTTTACAACTTTAATTACAACTTCTTCTTGTGAAGTTTGAGGAGTGTAAGAAGTTGGGGTAGGAGTTTGAGAGGGATGAAGTTTTTGGGGAATAAAAAATTGGGGGATTTGAACCTGAGAATAAAGGTAGAAATTAGAAAGAATGCCAAATCCAAAACCAAGAATAAAAAATAATAAAAAAAGTAAAAAGATTTTTATTTTCTTTCCTTTGGGAGGGGAAAGGCTCGGATATTTCATTTGAAATGATGGGGTTGGGAGTTCCATAATTCAATTTTAATTATAGAAGTTTTGTATTGAGGGTCAAGAATTAAAATTTGTAAAAGAAATCTCTTTTAACCGGGCCAAAAAAGAACATATGAAGTCCTGCAAGGATATAAATTAAATATGTTTTAAGCCTTCCATCTCTCTCAAATCTTCTTGCAGAAGTCAAAACGGGTTCAGTTTTAATAAATCCAAATTTTGAAATTTTTGCTGCTCTTTTTGCTAAATCGTGATCTTCTCCAATTTTAACTTCCTCATCAAAACCTCCAACTTTCTCAAAAACCTCTCTTTTAATTAATACGGAATTTGTTGCAAAGGCGGTCCAATTTTGAAAAATTTCAACAAATTTGTTGTAAAGAAAATAGCAAATCTTATCAATGAGATTTCCTTTTGGATAAATTGGAAAAGAGGCAACTCCTAAATTTCTTCTTTTGAACTCAGAAATCAATTTTTCTAAAAATCCATCTGGCAAATAAATATTGTCTGCATCCATAAATAAAAAAATTTCTCCCTTTGCAACTTTTGCTCCTTCATTTCTTCCTTTTGCTGGCAATCCTCCTTTCACAACTTTACAACCAAAAGATTTTGCAATTTCAACTGTTTTATCTTGAGATCCTGCATCAGCGACAATTATTTCGTAATCAAAAAAGTTTTGCTTTTTAATTTGAGAAAGCAAAATCGGCAAATATTTCTCTTCATTTTTTGCAGGAATGATAATTGAAAGCATAAACTATTTCGTTGATTTTTTAATCTTTTTAAATAGCAAAAAAGCAGAAAAAAGAAAACCCAAAATAAAAATTAGCAAAAGAGAGCTTAATTTAAAATTTGAAAGAGAAGCCAAAAGAAAAAAGTTTGGAGTTTCTTTGATTTTTTCTGGAGAAGGAATAATAATTTTTTCTCTTTTTGTTTCTTCTTTTTGTTGGCTTGTTTCTGGTCTTTTTAAAAATTTATAACTTAGCTTTTCCCCTTTCTCTTTTTTTAATTTTAAATTTTCAGTTTGAGTTGAGGTTTTAAATGCCGAACTTTCTCTTTGTGAAATCTTGCTTCCTGACATTGATAGAGCTGAAATTTTCACTTTCGTTGTCGTAGAAGATGTTGCCATTCCATCAAAAACCGTCAAATTTATTAAATAGTCTCCAGGATTTTTAAAAATATAAGAAATTTTTTGTCCTCTAATGATTTCACTATTTCCAAAATCCCAAAAATATTCTAAAGGGTCTCCGTTTTGATCAAAAGATTGAGAACCATCAAAGAAAATTTCTTGTCCCACATAACCTTCAGATGGAGCTGAAATTTTTGCTGTTGGTGGGAAATTTATTCCCGCTCCCCCATTTTCAAATCCCAAAATCGCAAAATACTCTTTTCCTTCATATTCAGTAATTTCCAATCTCATTTCATAATTTTCTCCATTAACAGGGCAAGTGCTCGTTACAATTTCTCCCAAAATCAAATCAATTCTGCAATCGCATCTTGGGTTTATTTCTTCAATCTTCGTTGCCAAAGGACAAACATAAACTTGCCCTTCTTCATTATAATGAATTTGAGCAAAAACAGAACTCGCAAAAATTAACCCAATCAAAACTATTCCACTTTTCCGCAAAAGTGGAATTTTTGAATTTCTTAATTTGATATTTCTAAATTTCATGCTATTTTTTCTAGCCTTTGAATTCCTCCATAACTTTTCTACAATTTTCTTCAAAGGTTTCAATGTCTTTAGTCTTTATAAGTTTACCGTTTAAAAACTCGTAAATATCTCTTTTTAATTTACAAGGATCTGAAGGATAAGAAGAGTAATCTATCCAAACTTCTAATTCGCCGTCGTCATCATAATCTCCCAATTTTATTCCCGAATTATTTAAGAAGCCCTTGATTTTCTCTTCTGGAACTATGGGTATATATTCCAACCTGTTCTTTTTATAAGAATATATCAAACTATTTATCCCATTGGCACCAACCACTAATTCAATAATCAACTCTTTTTTCCCATCTTTATTTATATCTACCACGAAGGCTTCGTTGAACGCACCCTCTAACTCTAAGGGGCTGGTGCTTTCAATCTGAACCAGAGTTTTATGCTCTGTTGTTGGAGTAACATAAAAGCTAAAATTAATTTTTTCTAATTTTCCATCAGAATCTAAATCGTCGACAATGTTTCCAAGTTTAACTATTTTATTCTCCTCCCAAGCTTTCTCCATAATTGGCCAAACCTCATCCTTAGTTATTTTTTGAACAACCTTTCTTTCTAAATTAAAATGTCTTAAAAATACGCCCGCAGTTGCAATACTTATAAACAACATCAAAATTATCAAAAAAGACAACTTCGCTTTTCCTACAGAATTCTCTTTATGAGAAATTTCACTCGATAAGCTAACTTCCTTTTCATAAAAATCTAAAGTACATCGAAGAAGTCTCAATGTCCGAGGGGAATTTTGATAATCTTCTATTCTAAATGGTCCTTCTTTTGGTACTCTTTCTGGACCTAGGCTCCAAGCAACGATTGATTTTTCCATCCAATTTTCGCTGCCTTTGTATTTGGCAAGTATTTCTTTAAAATATCTAATTCCCCCATCGATGTTTTGATCAGCATCGAATGGGTCAGTAATATTGCCGCCGTATCTCTCGTTAATATCTTCGATCGCATCATCCATCAGCTGAAAAATACCTTTGGCTTCTTTTTCTGAAACTGCGTAAGGAAAAAATTGGGATTCGCAATAAGCAAGACTTAACATTAATTTCGAATCTACGCCCAATTCTTCGGCTTTTTCCCTGATTTTCTTTTTTATTTCTTCTTTCCCCTCGCCCTCGATTTCTAGGGCTTCGCAATATACAAAACCAACTTTCCCCTTATAAGAAACTTTATGCCAACGATCGGAGATGGCTGGCTCATTGGGACGATAAAAAGGTCTTTCTCCTTTAATTGCTTTTTCCAAGATAATTACTTTCTCTTCTTTTAAAATTTCAGCCAAAATATTCTCATTAATAAGCGGCTTTTCTCTTAAGTTCGCTCTTTCCCAAATCACTTTAGCTTTTAGGAAAAATAGGGGTTTTTCCAATTTAATTTTTATCCCTTTTATTTTTGGCGACCTATCTGCCCAAAGTTCAATGTAATGAATTTTAGGTTTTAAATTCAATTCTCTTTCAAAAATTTTTTCTTTTCCTTTCAAGACCCTCCCGCACCAATACCAATTTCTGTGAGATTTTGGTTCTTCGTTTTTCTGAATTTCGCCATCGATAATCAATTTTAAATCTGAATCGTCTCTTTTGAAGGCAAAAAATTTATTTCCCTCCTCTGCTGAGGCCTCAATTTTTAGTGCCTTGATTGGTAAATTAACCAAAACGATTGTTAGCCATTGCCTTCTATTTCCATCTTGAATAGGGTAGTTATCTCTTGGCAAAAAAGAAATTTCTGATTCTTCGATTTGATAAATTCTAATTGACTCAAGAAGAGGAGATTGATCTACTAAGAAATTTAGATTGTGAATTCCCGATGAAAGATAAATTATAAAAAAGTTAGTTTTCTTTAATCCTTTCAAATTATTTCCACTCCAAGCAACTGATTTTTTAGAAAAGGAAATTCCATCAATTTTTACTGATAACTCATCATCTCTTAAAAAGCTTTTCAAAAAATTCTGCCACCAAGATTTAGAAGAACTCAAAATCTCAATCCCATAAATTCCCTCTTTTTCAACTTCAAAACTCCAATTAAACTCTTTTCCTTTTAATCTCAAATTAAGTTTTTCCTCCTTAATTAGTTTCATCTTTAATTAGCTTAAAAAATTATTTCCTAAATTTCTATCCCACTTTTGCCACGCTAAGCGCGGCAAAACTAAAATTTTTAAATTGTTTGTTTTGACACTTCCAGAGTTCATGAATTCATGAAATCGTGAAATATCAAATTTCGATTAAAATTAGCCCATATTTTCACAAAAATTTTCCCTCATAAAATTGTTACCTTGTCAGAGGTCTGACCCCTGCACATTGATTTTCACACATTTTATTAAGCACATTTGCGCAATTGCGCAAATGTGAAAGTGTCAAGAAAAAAATTTATTTCATCTTTACCTTTCTGGGCCGATAACGAACATTTCATCCCAATAAATACTTGTTTTGGGTATATCACTACTATCCCTTTTTGCTCTTACCTTTAGTTGAGCATAAGCTGCATTAGGAGGCGCATCTTTTTCAATTTGGATTTCTTTCCAATTTTCAAAGGTAGAAAGCTTTTGTCCTTGAGAAGGATAACATTCTCCAATTATACTTTTATCTTCTGTTAACCAACAAATTTGAATGAATATCCGATAAGTTGTGGGGTCTGCGTTACTCCCTGGATTAGATAAATAATACCAACCTCCAAACTTGTAGTTTTCTCCTGGGTTAATGGGAATCGGGGAAGAAATAAATTCTCGACCATAAGAAGTAGTAATATCTTTTTGTTTCATTGACCAACTACCGCTCTTTGCTAATTCATTAATTCGAATTGTTGCAGCGGCAGTGGAATCTTGTGTCCAATTTGCTGCTATTTCTGGGCTTTCTCCTTCTTCTTCAAAACTGTAATTTAAAAGCAGGTTTTTTATCTGTTTTTGCTGCAATTGCGTTTCATTTGATAACGGGGTTTCCTCTTTTGTTTGAGATTCCGGAGTAATTGCAATTTCAAGTTCTTTTACTTTTATTTCGTCTTTAAACTCTGCAACAATTTTTTTATTACTCGATTGCCTCACTTTTGCCAAAATTTCTGCTTCGCCTTTGAGGTCCTGATATTTGTCGGAGATTCTTAATTTAAAGTCGCCAGAGAAGGAAGTTCCTGTGAAAACTTTGGGTAAAAATTTCCAGGAATCTTGCCACTCCTCTCCGGTTTGTGAAATTTCAGAGATTGTTCTTTTTTGCTCTGATTTATCAGAGATTTTTAAAATTGAAATTTTGATGTCATAGGTTTCGTTTTCTAAATCTGAAACTGAAAGCGAAACTTGAAATTCTTGGTTTGCAAAAATTTCTTTTGGAAAATTAAGAGAAATTTTTGGTTCTCTTTCCTCCTCTTTTTCAATTTCAACAAAGCCTGAACTGTTTTCCCTTCCTGGAGTTCCGCCAGGATCTAAACTCGTTTGCCAAGAAAGATCATTTTTTCTTTCTGCTGTCCTCTTTGAAAAACTATCTCCTGCTGGCCAAGAAGAGGTTGCAAAAACTTCATCTTCTAAATTGCAATTTTTGTCAAATAAAAATAGGGCTTCGTCCGAATTTTTGATTGCCCCTGAAAAATCATCTCCCCTTTTTAAAAGCAAAATTTCATTTGGAGAAATTTCTGTCCCTTCTTCAAAAATAATTTTTAATTTCTGATTTTTGTTTGAAATTTGCCAGCCTGAAAGATCAATTTCATCTTTTGAAATATTTTTTATTTCAATCCACTCATTTGCCGGCGACTCTTCATCTCCCATCCAACAAATCTCATTAAAAATTACTCGATGCCCTGGCAAATCTTTTTCTTTCTTTTCACAAATTTTTTCCTTTTTTATTTCTTTGATTTTTTCTTTCTCTTTTTTCAATTTCTCTTCTAAAGCACTCAATCTCTTCTCTAATGCTTCTTTGAATTTACTATTTTCCTTCTCTATAGAGGACAGCTCGTCTTTTAAACTTAAGGCTTCTTTTATAGATTTTTTAAGATTTGAAATTTCAACCTCAAGATTCGCAATTTCATTTTCTATCTCTTTTAGATTTCCATTTTCTTTTTGCAAAGAGCTAACTTGAGCCAAAAACGGAGAACTTCTTGAAAAATAAAGAAATCCTCCAAAAAGAGCCACCAAAATCAGAGAAATAAAAATTCCAATTATTAACCCTCTTTCCATATTTTTAAAAAATTTTCTCTGATTAAAATTGTTAAAATGCAATGTGCCTTCTTTCTTTTTATCTCTTTTTAAAAACTTCCTCAAGCAATCACCGTTCCACTTTTCCACAAAACTGGAATTCTTGAATTTTTGTTTTGACAGTTCCAAATTTCATGAATTCATGAACTCGTGAAGTGTTAAAATTTCAAAATTTGATAAATTTTCATTTAAGGAAATAATACAGTGGAACTATTAATCCAATTAAACACAAAACAATTCCTGCGATGGTGAATCTCTTTTTTGTGGATTTTAAACTTAATATCCCAAAAATTATTCCCATCATCCCTATTAAAGGAATGAAAAGAATTTTCAATTTTTAGATTGTCTTTCGTCATTCTGGCATATAAAGGATTGATTTTCTTTTCTTAAAATCAATGTCTTTTATGGATTTTTCAAGTGAATATTGAAACCCCATCTTTGTCCAAAAAATACCAACTGAAATTACGGGCCCGAAGCTAAAAAAAGAAGAAATGGCAATGACAGTAATATCCAAATTAATCCAATTAAAGACAAAAAAATCCCTCCGATACCCAATCCTGTTATTAGTCTTCTGCGAGGTTTCGATCTTAGAACCATTATTCCTAAAATTAGACCAGTAATCGAAGTTACGAAAATAAACGATGAAAAATTGAGAATACCAAATGGAAGTAATTGTTCTAAAATTAGATCTAAAACTGTTACATAAGCTTCTGAAATTTGGTTCAATGCTTTTATGGAGAAAAAAAACCTTTCAAATATCGTCGTGATAGGTACCAAACTGCTAATTATGCCTAATACAAAAGAAATTATCGCTTTTCCTATCAACTTATTTTTTGTCTTCTGATCAAAAATGTCGTTTTTCATAACTTTTTATTTTAAATTTTCGACCTTGATTATTTTGAAATAGATAAAAACAAAACTCTTGATTCTTCAATCTCTCCTGGCCACTTTTCCATGTAAAGAATTGATTTCCCTTTTTGCGAATCGATGTCAGCAACTAAACCTGATAAATCAATATCTTTCGTGGCTCTCTCAAAATGAACATTGAAGCCCCCGATTGGCACAGAGGGCGATGCTAATTCCTTTTTTAAAAGAACAAATCCTTCTGTGCTCTGAGCGTTTTCTTCTTCAGTCAAAACAATATTTTCTTGACCATTTAGTAGAGGAAACAAATTTGATATTGGTAAAATTATTTTCCATCTTGGTTTTCTTTCTCCTATTTTCAAATTCCAAGAGATTTCTTCTGAATAATTGAAGCTAAGTCTAATCTTGACACTACTTACATGAAAGTAAAAAAGGTTACGGCTACATAACCACAAAACAATGAAAAAATTAAATCAAGTGTGCACAAAATTAACCCAAAAATGGCGAGGAGTTTTTTTGAAGATCTTAACCCTTTTATTCCTAAAATAACACCCCAAATAGAAAGGAAGAATGTCCAAATAAATGAAAAATCAAACAAAATTACAGCAACATTTAAGCCAAAAGTAGAAAAAAATGAATGATATACCAATTTCCCTATTCCGGTATTTAAAAGTCTACCGTTATCTATCCATAAAAACAAAAAAAATGCTCCTATTATTCCAATTATCAACGAAGCAGTAGCTTTTTTAGGCTCAGTGTGAAGTGTCTGAATATTCATTTTTTGGAATAAATAATATTTTCGACCTTTCAATTTCCTCTGGTCAATCCTTCATATAGAGGATTGATTTTCTCTTCTCAAAATCAATATCTTTTGTTGTTCTCGAATCTCTCATTCGTTTCGTTGTTTACATTCATTTTTGATTTTATCTTGGAGTTAAGATGATAAGCCACCAATAGCCAATATATAATGAAAAAATTAAATCAATACAGCACAAAATTATCCCTAAAATTGCAATTCCTTTTTTCAAGGATTTTATTCCCTTAATTCCTAAGAAAATGCCAAAAATGGAGAGGAAAAATATGAAGATGAAGAGAAAGTGAATATAAATAAAAGAAAGAAAGATAAATTTACTAAACCATTGAGGGAGTTTTGAATTATCAGCAAAATCAAGTATTCTTTTCCAAATGAGTTCTCCTGGAAAAAGTCCAAATGATGTTACATTTAAAAATAAACCAATTATCCCCACTGCTCCAATTATTAATGAAACAATTGCTTTTTTCTCTGACATAAATTTGAAAATAATGTGTTTTTATTTTGGAATAAACAAGACCTTTGATTTCTCAATTACATCTGGCCATTCTTTCATATAAAGGATTGATTTTCTATTTTTCAAGTCAGAATCAGCAATTAAATTAGAAAGATTAATGTCTTGATTGGCTTTTTCAAAATGAACATTAACACCTCCAATAGGAATGATAGGCGAACCTATCTCTTTACTTATTAAAGTAAATCCCTCCGTATTCTGGGAATTTTCTTCTTCAGTAACAACAATATTTTCTTCTCCATTCAACAAAGGAAGAAGTTTTGGTATTGGCAAAAGTATTTTCCACCTTGGTTTAGTTTCTTGTTTTATTTTAACATCCCAAAAAATTTCCTCATAGTACTCTGGATTACTTTTAGGGATTACTTTTAAACTTACTCTATAATTTCCCGGTTGAGAGTAAGTGACGATACATTGTGAATGTTCATTTTCTTTCCTTTCACACTGAGCGGAATAATTTCTATCAAAATCCCATGCATAGGAGAGAATTTCATTTGGTTTTAAATTTTTAGTTTTGGCTATGAATTTTATCTTCTCACCTACAGCAACTTCCTCTTTATTAGTGATAAAATAAGGATTTATAGCTTGAGGAAAACCAGTAGCAAATGTTCCAAAATCAATATCACTTAGATTCCCACCAGTAATTTGAATGATTCTTATAAATTGACCGAATGAACCTGAACACCTCTTTGGTGGTATACTCACTAATGGTTGCAATAAAGCCTCAGTCTCAATTACTTCACTGGGTGACATTTCCCACCATTTTGCAATGTGAGTGCAATGGGTATGTCCAGCAAAAATATAAGTTTTGCAATTACATTCCTCTGTTCCGCATTTGCAGTATTTTTGAATAATGGGTTCTATATCGAATTTCAACTTCGATAAATAAAGCTCGACTACTAACGGTTGATGCACAAATATGATGACTTTCTTTCCCTGATTTTCTTTTAATTTCTCCTCTAACCAATTTAAGGTTTCGTTCCAAACGCGAACTGTAGTACAACCCATAGGAATAAGTTCATCATAATCTCTTGCATTAAAGTCTAAAGCGATGAAAGTTGTGCCACCGAAATTGAAGGCATAATTTTGAAAATAGGGAGGACCTTGATATAGAGGAGTTTCCTCTTGTCTTTCAAAATTATCAAAAAGAGCTTTTATCCTTAAGGTGTTAGTTGCATTGTCTTGCCAGAAAATTTTTTCGAAATATTCATCCCCTAAGGGTTCGCCCTCTTTTCTTTTTTCTTTAATCGTATTCCATCTCCCACCCAAACCATCAGGATCTGTTGTCAATTTTTGGGTGTTTGGCCAAATGTCATGATTGCCGATTAAAGGAATGTAAGGAATTTTTAACTGGTTTAAAATCTCTCTGGCTTTTAAAAATTCTGAATATTCTGCTGTGTCAGAAATATCACCATCCACTACTACAAATTTAATATTTTGTCTTTCATAATTATCATTTATCCAATCAACTACCATTTTTAATCTTTTGGTCAAATAGTAATCTTGTCCTTCTTCTTGATCGTTATATCCTTCTCCGTTGTAATCTGGAATTCCCCAACCAATATGCAAATCTGTAATAAGAACGAATGAAAATGGTTCGACTTTTATAATTGTTGAGGTTGAGGAAGTGGCGCCGTTTTCATCTGTCACAGTAAGAATGATTTGATATTCGCCATTTTCGTCAAAAGAAAATTCAGTTGTTGTGCCATAAAAAGTGGAGCTTGCAATTTGCCATTCAAAACTTACAATTCTTCCATCAAAATCAAAAGATTTCGCACCATCAAATTTAACCTTTGTTCCTTTTACTGGAAATTTTGGAAAAAATTCAAT
>Ga0209225_1002141_pt1 | contig 18152 bp, 15 predicted proteins | sample WasSprMetagenome_FD_184732 | JGI IMG/M metagenome (GOLD analysis project Ga0209225, IMG submission 184732) | Sulfidic aquatic microbial communities from Washburn Spring, Yellowstone National Park, USA - WS (SPAdes) (version 3) | ecosystem: Environmental > Aquatic > Thermal springs > Hot (42-90C)...
GGTAATCTAGGGGGCCGAAACATAATACATCAATGCAAGCTATTGGTGAAGCCCAAACACCGAGAATATCCCTAATTACACCACCAACACCAGTGGCAGCACCACCAAATGGATCTATTGCTGATGGATGATTATGAGTCTCAACCTTTACAGCTATGGAATAATTATCATCAAATTTAATTATACCAGCATTATCTTTTAGGAACGAAACAATCCAAGGCTTATTGCACTTTTCAGTTGCTTTTGCAATATAGCTCTTCAACATATCATCAACTATTGGTTCCCCATTTTCATCAACAATTAAACCTCTAAAAACCTTATGCCTACAATGTTCAGACCATAATTGAGAGAAAGAGTGCAATTCTAAATCGAAAACACCCCTATTAAGCTTAGTTCTAAAATATTCCCTAATGCTCTTCAACTCCACCAAATTCAGATTTAACCGCAAACTTTCCGATAAACTGATGAGCTCCTCATCTGATAATTCAGATATATGGAAGATGTAAACTTCTGGGGGTATATTGATTACCTCATACTTCATGGCTCGACACACTCACAAAATACTTATCTTTAATAGGATTAGCCAAAAGCCTTTCACACATATCAACAACTATCCTTTCAGCTTCACTTGGCGACTTAGATTCAACAATGAATGTATAAACTTTACCAACCCTAACTCCAAACACATTGTAGCCTAAATCCTTTAAAGCCTCCTCAACGGTTTTACCTTCAGCATCAACAAGCTCATCCTTCAACCAAACTTCAACCCTAACTTTGAATCTAGCCATAAGCATCACCATCAAACTCTTCAGTTATCCTCCCCTTAACCTTAACGCCCTTCAAAGCTAAATTCATAGCTAAACGTGAAAGTTTCATGGCATATTTTGTTGGATAGTTTAGGGTTAAGCAACCTAAACATACATTCTTGGAGGATATGCAATCAACGAAATCTTCTATGGTCTGGTAATTCACACTGTCAGCACCAATGAATTTACGTATCTCTTCATCACTCCTATTAAATGCCGCCAACTCTTGGAATGTCGCCATATCAATACCATAGAAGCATGGCCCTATAATCTTTGGGAACGTTACGAAAACATGTATCTCTGAAACTCCACTCTCACGCAATGTTGAAACAAGAGTTTTCAAAGTATCACCCCTAACAATACTATCATCTATCAATGCAATCTTCTTACCACGCAACCTATCAAACAGAATATTGTACTTGTGTTGTAGGATTACCCTTCTATCCTCAGGGAACAATATGAAAGCCCTCTGCTTAACATACCTGTCCCTAACGATCCATTGCTGCAACGGTTTACCTGAAATTTCATGGAATCCATAGGCTGCATCCACAGCAGTTTGAGGAACTGGAACAACACAGTCAACCCTACTTGCAATATCACTATATCTAATGGCAAGCTTCCTACCAAGATCTTGCCTAACTTCACAAACATATTTACCATTAAACTTAGAGTCAGGTCTAGCGAAATATGCAAATTCAAATGAACATAAATGTTCACCGGGGCTATCTGCAATCTTAACAATCTCATTTCCACCTTCCTTAGAAAACATGTGGAGGAAGCCTGGTTTCACAACTTTAAAATCCCTAATCCCATTGGCATTTAACGCTACACTTTCAGATGCAACTATTAGCATACTTCCATCACCACTGAATCCATAAACTAGAGGCCTAATACCATATGGATCTCTGAAGAATATTAGAGTTCCATCATTTAGTAATGCGGTGACAGAATATGCTCCATCCACCATCTCCATAACATTTTTAACGCTATCCTTAATGCTGTAACCCTTATTAAGCCAATGCAACATCATCAAAGCAAGAACCTCGGAATCGGAAGTCCCCCTAAACTTGTATCCAACATTGGATAAGTACCTCCTAAGACTATTAACATTCACTATGTTACCATTATATGCCAAGCAAAGTTTAATATCATCACCAACAATTATTGGCTGAGCATCTAAAGCTAAATTGAATTTTGAGGATTCACCACTAGTAGCGTATCTCACATGGCCAATACCAACATCTCCCGTAAGCTGCTTAGCCATGGAAGTAATTTTATCAATGGGGATATCGGAGATCAATCCAAGATCCTTTAATGAGTGGAAATCTCCATCATAGGTTACAATACCATACGATTGATGCCCCCTATGATTCAATGAAACCAAAGACCAATACAAGTATTCCAGTACACTACCACCATCAAACCTATATACAGCGGAAACGCCACAGTTGTGTCTTAAATAATCCATGGGAGGTACCTCTCTAAATGAACTCCTCCAACCCCCTTAATGGCAATTCATCAATACATCGACCTAAAGCTATAACTTCATATGCACCCCTAACCCTCCAAGCCACCTGCCTAATAACATCCATAGGTATCTGTGGAGGAACTCCAGCACCATTAAACCCTTTAGCCATCAAATATGCCCTCAAAAACTCCTTATCCAAACAATATCTCTCTTGAGGTTTACCAACACAATAATACTTCTTAACCCATATCCTAGCTGAATCATGTGTGGGAGCTTCATCTATCTGTATCAATTCACCCTTAAACCTTCCAAACTCAAGTTTAATGTCAGCAATAATTAAGCCAACACTCTCAGCAACACTATTATAGTATGAGTATAGTTTAAGGGATGCTTCTTCAAGTTCACCCCACTCATCACGTGAAACAAGACCTCTATCAATAGCTTCACTCTTACTAATCTCCACATCATGACCAACATCAGATTTCGTTGTAGGGGAGAGTATTGGTTGAGGAAGCTTCTCAGCATAACTTAAACCATTGGGGAGCTCAACACCAGATATCACCCTCTTACCACTCGAATAACTTCTCCAAGCAGACCCATACAAATATCCCCTAACAATCCACTCAATATCAATACGATTAGCTTTAACAACTTTAATTGACCTATCATCAACCATTTCAACGAAATGATTTGGGAATATGTGTTTTGTACGTTCAAACCAGAATGCTGTAAGTTTATTGAGGTAAATACCCTTCATGGGTATAAGCTCCCTTAAAACGACATCGAAGGCGGAGATCCTATCGCTATGGAATAGTATTAAGTGATCTCCAAGATCGTATATGTCTCTAACCTTCCCCCTCCTAAGCAATGGGAAATTTAGATTTGAATATCTAACGGCATCAACGAATCCACCATCTGAAAATGGGTTTGGATACTTCTCCACAATATACAAATCAACCACCCATTCACGTGACAAGGAGATCTAAAGCCTTCATCTTAACTGCACGCTTAATCTCCAAACCTATCCTCTCACCCAAACTTATACGCCTATTATACCTAACATTGGAGTACTGACCACCAATACCCATATGCACATTAGTTCCACCACCATGTCTAAAAGCAACATCTTGAGTGACAGGTATATGCATTGGGGGGTTTTCACCAAAACTATCATATAAACCAAACCCTAAACCTTCAACTTCAAAATCTGGTTTAAACCCTGCTTTCAAACCATATTCACTTGGTCTACCCCAAGTTATTACAGTCTGAAGACACCATGATCCAATAATTCCAGGTGGAAGCTCTCTTCTCAAACATAATAGGAGTCTATTAGCACATCTCAATACATCCTTTATAATGGATTCACGTATACTAACCATAGCGTGAAGTGTAACTTCGAAAGATGGTAAAATCTTCTCTTCAAGTTTAGATTGAACATCTACTGGAAGCCTCTTCAATCCATCGAGGATTGTTTCCCTACGCTCATCTATGGATAGGAATTCATTGGCCAAACATACCCTAGCCTCCTCCAAACTTAAATTATATAGTTTCGAATAATACTCCTCAACACTACCCCAACTCTTAATTGAATTTAATGGTGAGAAGAAGAAGTTGAAGTTGGCATGAGGACCTAGAATTAACTCCTCAACCCTAGCAGCCTTTAAAGTCTCCTCATTTAAATATCCATCTTCAATAGCCTTCTCAACTTTACGTTCAAGATCATTGGAATCTGCTGCAAAAATGAATACCCTCTCAAAAATCCTCTGTGGATGATAAGTTTTCAATATTAATGGATTTTCATATGGCTCCTTAAACCTAATACCACCACTATAAATTTCATATCTAATGCTCTTGGGGTATGGTATGCCAGCCCTTTCAAGATACCAGTAATAATCCTTCTCAATCCCTCTATTCTCAATTTTAAGAAGCCTCCTAGAACCTACAATTGGAACTGCAAAATCATTCTCAATAACACTACAATAATCGTCACCACCAACATAAACGGAGAAAGCCCTATTTGGAATCTGTAAAGCTTCCAATTCAATAAGGTCATCCACATGCTTCACAATATCAGAATACCTATCCAAAATTAGAATAGCATACCTCCAATCTCCAGATAAATCACGTAAATCTTCAACAACATGAACATCCCTAGAAACAACTTGCGGTAAATCTTCAATGAATTCATCGGGACCTCCAGCTATAGCATTATGAAGATATATTACAGCCCTCTCCCTCGTAGTGTAAATTATACATCTCAAACCATTACCCCTAGCTCCACTCCAAGCATCAAGAGCTGAATGAGACCCTATAATTAGCATACATGGATTCCTATAACCACGAACTATCTCACGCATCTCCTCAACCTCAATCATATGGTAAACACCTGACTAATTCTATGTATAAATGTTTATTTATATTTTGTATTTAAAGGACAATTAAAATTTAAATAACTGATTAAATATGGAAACATTAAAATTCAAGCTTACATATGATTGGAAGGGAATTATGAAGATAAAGATTATAGCGACTCTTGGACCATCAACAAAAAATCTGAAAACTGTAAGAGAAATGGTGTTGGAAGGGGTATCATCTTTCAGAATAAATTTTAGCCATGGAAATGAAGAAGAATGGAATAAACATTTAAAGAATGTTAGGAAAACTGAGGAGGAATTAAGAATGGTAATAGGGGTTGGAGGAGACTTAAAAGGGGGGAGTGTAAGGTTAGGGTATGTTGAAGAACCGATAAAACTAAAACAAGGCATGGAATTAAAAATGGTAAATAAAGTGGAGGATCATGAGGGAAATATACCATTACCCAATGATGAATTCTACAACATAGTGGCTCCAGGAGATATAATACTAATGGATGATGGAAATATAAGTCTAAAAGTAGAGGAGGTAAGGGAGGGGGAAGTAAAGGTAAGGGCATTAACACCTGGAAAGATAACATCAAGGAAGGGGATAGTGATAAGAGGGAAGGAATTCAACATACCATCAATAACGGAGGAAGATTTGAATAGCATAAAATTCGCCGTGAAAAACTCCATGGACTACATAGGATTAAGCTACGTTAAAAGTGGAGAGGATGTGAAGAAGCTTAGGAAGATATTGGCGGAGGAGGGGGTGGAGGATATTGCGATAATGTCGAAGATAGAATGTGTAAGTGCAGTGAAAAACCTAGAGGAAATAGTTAGAGAATCAGATATGATACTAGTGGCGAGGGGAGACCTTGGAATGCAATTCCCATTGGAAGAAATACCAATACTACAACACAAGATAATTGAAACTGCAAGGCTCATGGGGAAACCAGTAATAGTTGCAACACAAGTACTTGCATCAATGATGGAAAATCCAGCACCAACAAGAGCTGAAGTAACTGATGTTGCACATGCAATAGCTGAAGGGGTTGATGGGATCATGCTAACTGGAGAAACAGCTGTTGGGAAATACCCGGTGGAAGCTGTGAAGTGGCTTAGAAGCATAATAGAAGCAAATGAAGAAAGAACCAATGTGGAATTAAAACCAATAGATTATGATATTCAGAAAAGATTTGCACATAGCATAGCAGTATTAGCGGAATCAATAAGCTCCAAACTAGCAATATACACGCAAAAGGGTAGGATGGCCATTAGGATAGCTGCATATAGACCGAAAATCCAGATATACGCAGCTTCAAACAACATTAAAACACTTAGAAAACTCACTATGGTATGGGGAATAAAACCAATAAAGGTTGAAGCAAACGATTATAAGGAGGGGTTGGAGGCAGCATATCAAGAACTACTGAAAAACAAATACGTATCGGAATATGAAACTGTCGTATTAACTTATGGATTAATTGAAGAGGGGGAGCATATAGTAAAAATAAAGAGGAAGGTTTAGAATCCATGGGCAAGATAATGGTATGCTAGGGCAGCATACGATGCTGAACCATACTTCAAAGCATTCTCATCAATATTAAATCTTGGATTATGATGTGGAGAAGTTATTCCACGCTCAACATTCCTCGTCCCAAGCTCCAAGAATGCTCCAGGAACCTTCTCAAGATAGTAAGCAAAATCCTCTCCACCCATACTAGGCTTAACTTCAACAATATTATTTAAACCAACAATCTCACTTAAAACACTCTTAGCCATCCTAACTGCCACTGGATTATTTATAGTTGGAGGGACACCATCAGCAAGGGTGACCTTACATTCAGCATTAAATGCCTTGGCAACTCCCTCAGATATCTCCCTAATACGCTTCTTCAACAAATCCCTAACCTCAAAAGTTAAAGCCCGATAAGTTCCAATGATTTTGGCAGATTCTGGAATTATGTTAAAGGCAGTCCCTGAATGAATGGAACAAGCACTAACAACACCAGACTCCAATGGATCTAAATTGCGACTCACAATGGTTTGTAAATTCAATATTATACTTGCAGATACAACTATAGGGTCTATGGCTAAATGGGGGGATGCTCCATGTCCACCTAAACCCTTAACATCTATTTCAAATCTCCCAGTTGAAGCTAATATTGGACCCTCCCTTAACCCAATTTTACCGGAATCCAGATTATTCCATACATGGAAGCCAAAAATTGCTTCAACATCGGGATCCTTCAAAACCCCCTCTTCAATCATCTTGAAAGCACCACTCAAACCACCACCCAACTCCTCGGCTGGTTGGAATATGAGTTTCACAGTCCCCCTAAGTTTATCCTTCATCTCAGATAGAATCCTAGCTGCAGTTAAGAGCATAGCTACATGGGCATCATGTCCACAAGCATGCATAACGCCTGGAACTCTAGACTTATATGGAACTTCATTCTCCTCTTGTATTGGTAGTGCATCCATATCAGCCCTTAAAGCCACAACCCTACCCTCACCACACCTTAAAACCCCAAGAACTCCAGTTTCAGCAATGCCAGTATGAACTTCATAACCCCACTTACTAAGCATTTCAGATACAAGTTTAGCTGTACGCTTCTCTTGAAATCCAAGTTCTGGATACATGTGTATTTCACGTCTAAAAGATATTGTTTCACTCTCCAACTCCACAGCTCTATTCAAAATCCAATTGTAAACAGACATTCAAGACACCAATTAAACATATCTGTGAATATGAATTAAAGGCTTTCCAAACATTATGATTGCAAATAAAATATAGTGTTTTGAATTTGAGTGAAGCTTAGAAACCAAGATTTGCATTAACCAAAACTACATGATAGTCTCCAGCTTGAGGTTTACGCTCAATGATCTCAATAACCCTAACAGGACAATCCGCTGAATCACAATCAACACAATATCCAGCCTCAGCACATGGAACTTTAACTCCAAGTCTACGTGAATTCATGGGGGCTGCAACATTATATATCCTCCACAAAGCCATATCAAGATCATATACAATCTTATTAACGCCAACAACCATTATCACGTTTTTAGGACCAAAGGCTAAGGCTGCAACTCTATTACCAGAACTATCAGCATTAACTATAACGCCATCAATTGTTAAAGCATTACAACTTGAAAGGAAGAAGTCACTACTAATTTCCATCATCCTAAGCCTATACGAATCTTCAGGACTCAACCCTCTAATCCAATGGTGAATAACCTTAACCCCCCTAGACTCCAAATCCTCAATTATCCCAAGCTCCCTAATAGTGACAGAACCACCCACACCAACAGTAGCATTTTGAGGTATCATTGATAGAATATAGTTCTTAGCCTCCTTAACATCATCAAAACATTTAGCTTTAAATCCACGTTTAATTAGATTTTCTGCAACAATATTTAAATTGCATTTGGAATGCCACTCCCTATACTCCTTAAAAGCCATGAAGGTCACGATAAAAATGTGTATTTATATGGGGTATATAAGTGATTTCAGTTTATCTTGGGCGACTGAAAAGCCTCCTAGCTCTATCTAGCCAAAGCCTTATCTCAATATGTTGCGGGCAAAGCTCTTCACATTTACCACATTTAATACAATTTTCAGCTCTACCATTGGGTGGAATTTTGAGGTTATATTCATCTATTACAGATGGATCCCTACCCCTCTTAAAGTAGGCATTATAATATGCAAATATGTCTGGAATTAAAACACCATTGGGGCATGGTTGACAATATCTACAACCACTACAATTTATGAAACCCCTACCACGTATTATTTCTCTAGCCCTATCAAATAGAGCCAACTCCTCTTGACTGAGGATGTTTGGGATGGCATTCTCAGCATACTTAACATTCTCAATAACCTGCTGCATGGTACTCATACCACTCAAAGCCACTGAAACTTCTGGATGATTCCAAACCCACATTAAAGCCCACTCCACAGGGCTACGCTTAACCTTAGCTTCATTAAACACATTTATAACTTCAATTGGAGGTGATGCAAGTAATCCACCAGCCAAAGGCTCCATTACAACCACGGCTATACCTTTAGAAGCAGCATACTTTAACCCCCTAATCCCAGCCTGATAATCTACATCTAAATAGTTGTATTGAATTTGACATAAAGTCCAATTATATGAATCTATAATTTCCTTGAATAGATCGAAGGTATCATGAAAGCTGAATCCAATATGCTTTATTTTACCACTGGATAGAGCATGTTCAATCCATTCGAAAACCCTAAGCTCCTTAAGCTTCTTCCACCTTTCCCTATTCAAACCGTGAAGTAGATAGAAATCCACATAATCCATGCCCAATCGATCCAACTGCTCATCCAAAACCTTATCCATATCCGACTGTGAATTAACGAGGTAAACGGGCATCTTCGTAGCCACACGGACACGTCCATGATAACCATCCACAGCTCTGCCCACTATAACTTCACTTTTACCACCATGATAACCATAAGCAGTATCAATATAGTTTATCCCATGCTCAATACCATACCTAATCATCTTTATAGCTTCATCCTCATCCACATTACTATAATTGTCGCCGATAACTGGAAGCCTCATAGCCCCAAAACCAAGCACTGAAACATGCCAATCTAAACTTCCAAAACGCCTATACTTCACAGTATCCACCTTCACCCAAGTTAATAGAATACTCTATGACAATATGCTTATAAACTTATAGTATGTCTCGAAGCCATCCCCCACCAGCCCAAAACTTTCCACGAACATTAACGCTATACCCACATTTTGGACATTTAAGGTCTTCAGTGATATTGTATGCTAAAACTTGGAATCCATACCTCTCAATCAATAATTGACCACATTGTGGACAGTAGGTGTTTTCCAGTCTAAGTTCAGGTGCATTACCAACATAAACATGCTTTAATCCGGAATTACGGGATATCTCATAAGCCTTCTTAAGCATATAACTTGGCGTTGAAGAACGATCATATAATTTGTAGTCTGGATGAAATCTAAGGATGTGGAATGGGGTTTCAGGGCCAAGGTTCTCAGCAATCCATTTAGCTAAATTTTCAAGATCCTTCTCCCACCCATCAATTCCAGGTATAAGTAGATTGGTTACTTCAATGAAGACCCCCTTCCTCTTCAATTCCAATAGGCAATCGAAAATTGGTTGAACATCAAATACGCTAGATAAAGTTTTATACGCCTCAGGATTTGCTGAACATTTGAAATCCACTGTGGCGGCATCAAGATATGGGGCTATGGTATCCACAGCTTCAGGAGTCATATAACCATTAGTTACGAATGTATTGAATAAACCCTTACTCTTGGCAATCTTGGCAGTGTCATATGCGTATTCAAAGAATATTGTTGGTTCAGTATAAGTGTAGCTTATACCTTGACAATCATTCTTCAAAGCCAATTCCACAATCTTCTCTGGAGGCAACTCTCTACCATAAATCTCTTCCTCTTGACTTATAACCCAATTATCACAGAATAAGCATCTAAAATTGCATCCAATAGTAGCTATACTCAAGACGGATGCACCAGGATTATAATGGAATAGAGGCTTCTTCTCAATTGGGTCACAAGCCACAGAGCAAACTTTAGAGTAAACGAGGGAGTATAATTTCCCACTCACATTCCTTCGTACACGGCAGAAACCAGTTTTACCTTCAGGAATTATGCATCTACGACCACACAAATTACATTTAACACTTCCACCACCCATAGATTCATATAACATTGCTTCCTTCATGGGAATCCAAGTATAATATTGTGGAAGACATAAATATAACCATTGCCCATAGAGCATTGCAAAATCTTTATCTTATATGTTAACGTTAAGTTTCATACTGAATGAAGGATTACATAATACTTGGGATAGCGGTATTCAGCGTATCATGGGCTTCAATATTTGTGGTGTTATCAAATGCACCTGGAATAGTGTGCGCATTCTGGAGGATGATACTATCATCAATACTAACACTATTAATCATGATGGTGAACGGTGAATATAAGGGGATATCCAAATTCAGCCCCCTAATAGTAATCTCAGGATTAAGCCTAGCAACACACTTCACACTATGGATGGAATCACTACATATGATCCCAGTAGCCATCAGCACAACAATAGTAAACCTACATCCAATATTCTCTACAATCATAGGAAAATTCATGGGTGAAAGGGTTAGTGGAAAGAGGCTAATGGGAATAATCACTTCAATAATTGGATCCACAATGATGGTTACTGGGATTGGGGAATTAAATATAAGTGAAGTCAATATTCAGGGAATAATTTATGCATTGATAGGTGCAGCATCATTCTCAATATACTTGTCAGCCAACAGAATACTTAGAAATGAAATGAGCACACAAGCTCTTACAGCATGGGTTTATGGGATAGGTGGAATAGCCACATTGACATATATATTTGCAAACAACATAAACTTTACATCATACAACATAAACACATGGACATACATCATACTACTAACAATAGTACCAATGCTAATGGGACACACATTACTAAACTATTTACTTAGAAGCCTTGGACTAATAACTGTAGCTACATCAACATTAGGGGAACCTATAATATCAACCATACTTGCATACATGATTTTAGGTCAAACCATTGACCATATCAAAATATTGGGCATGATGATCACATTAATGGGAATATATCTAGCCATATCACAATAACGAATAACATGAAAATCACACTAAACACCATTAAGTAAAGCATTAGATAATGTGGATAACATGAATGGGTTGAAACCAGTATCATCGATGGTTTCAATCCCCCTCAAACTCAACTTATACTTAACACCCCTAGGAGCTTTAACCATCGAAACCACAAAGGCTTTTTTGGGTTTATAGAGAGATTGATAGACTTCAACGACATCCAACGCCTTAACATTCTCCAATTCCCCATTAGTAAGATTTCTAATACCCTTAGATAATCTTGAACTCTTCCACCAACCCTCAACCTCTTTACATTCAATTATAATGTAGGGGCGCTTAATGATAGAATCCATTTTCACCCTACGATCTTTACTCTTCAAAATATTTTTGACGAAACCCCGATATATCATTATATCCGGTCTTGGAGCTGCATGAAGAGGTATTTTCGAACTCTTCCTAACCTTCCTACTCCAATCAATAGGTCGAGGGGCCTCTATGAAGAAGCTGAATCGCCTACCATCAATCTCCAAGACATAATTGGGTGGGAGAGAATCGTTATTCTGAACCCCCTTCCTAGACAATATTATCCAACCATTCTTGGGATAAACTATTTTGGGATTATGTGAGTGAAGATTGTAGGGTATAGATAAAGCAACAAAATTTTGGAATATCATCTTAAAATTCGCATCAATACACTTCTTAATGGTAAGATTAATTGATGAAGCAAACTTATTAACATCAACTCCCATGGAAATTAGATTGAAAGCCTTCTTAATGAAAACATCAATTATGTGATTCATGGGATCTTCCAAGAAGTGGGAAAGCTGTTTAGTGTGAATTATATGCGGAGAATTCAATATGATTTTAACGTCATCGCAAAAGTCATTGTATAAGTGTATATATTTATCGACCTCACCAATGATGCCACTTAAATTTTCTTCAATATAGCACTCCGCAAGTTTCCTATACAAGTTTTCATCAAAAACCCTCATGGAGCAAAGCTTTTCATACATTGACTCCCACATGTCATACACCATCAAAATTCCAAGCACAATGAATATTGGCATCGCCACACAATTTAGATGTAAAATAGCTAGTTGTAATAGACATGAAGGGTAAATAAAAGTAACTAATCAATTAACATCAAAAGACTAAGCGGCAACAGAAACGTACTATAATCCCCACATATCTAAAGCAACGAACCAACGCAACAAAGAAACATATTTCCATATACCAATTCCTATGGGTGAACTCTAATCACCCTCAATGATGGAACTATCATTAAAATATCATTTATGAAGGAATTAAGTTTGAATATTGAAACTACTGGTAAACCATCATAGATCCCTGCCACGTAATCTAGAAGTGTAACCACAACTGGAATGAAAATAAGTTCTCCACAATAACGATTAATCAAAGGTTTAGGTGGGAATTGTAGGGAAAATATTGAAGTCTTCCTATAATGATTTTCCAAAGAAGATTTTAATGCTGATAAACGACCCTCAGACCAATGTTTACAATCCAAACAAACAATGTATGGAAGCTTATATCCAACAACATCTATTTCAAAACGTTTCGAACCATACTTAAACCTCACATTCCTATCAACATGAAAATCAAATTCCCTCAAAACATCAGAACATAATACTTCAAATTCCCTCCAACTAAGAAATTTTGAAACTTTCTCAACATCAACATCTAAATCAATCAAGTAATATGCAAACCTAAATCTATCCGGAACATTAACACTGAGAAAGCCATCCACATCAACCAGCCTTATCAACCCACGCATCTCAAAATCCTCCAATACATCCATTAGAGAATCCAATGAAACAAAACTCTTCTCAGCAATCTCTTCAACACTACAGAAGGGGCGATCCATAGTTAACATAAGAATATACAATCCAACATTACGATTCAAAACATTCAACTTAAATCCCCAAACATGTATTGTAAATGTGGATATTAAGATTTGTATAGTGATGGTAAAATAATGATGATTAAATGATGACAACTTTATAGCAACATAGCAAGTTAGGTTTAAACAAATTTAGAATACTGTGAGGAAAAATCCCCCATGAAACTTTAAGCACGAATTTAAATAACAACTTAATTAGTACATAATATACAATATATTTGAAACCCAATGTCGAGAAGGAGAACAACAGCAAGAGACAGATGCTATATCTGCGGTAGAAAACTTTCAAGAAACAGTTTAATAGAGCATGATGGGGAAATGGTACCAATGTACGAATATGTATTAAAGAATGGTGAGAGGAAAAGCGTATGCGTAACATGCTTCAACAAAATTATAGGAGGAGAATTCATGGATAAAATAAGAAAGAAAAGCAACATAAACAACATCAAAAACTTATGATGAGTAACCAGCAAATACCTATTTATAATGGCAGAGTATAGATAAGCTTGTATGAGTAAAGGGTTAAGTTCAGATGAAATTAAAGCCATAGATATAAACTGTGAATATCTAGGCGTTCAAAGACTCATTCTAATGGAGAATGCAGGTGCAGAAGTTGCCAGAATAGTACTTGAAAGAATTCCTCTCAAAAATGGGAGGATAACAATAATTGCTGGAACAGGGAATAAGGGTGGAGATGGATTTGTCACAGCAAGACATCTAGCATCAAGTGGATATGAAGTTACAGTGATACTGGTAGGTAAACCTGAGAATATAAGGACAAAGGAGGCGCAATCAAATTGGAATATTGTAAGGAGTATGGAGAAATCAATAAAAATCGTCACGATTGAGGATACAAGCCAAATAGATCTTGTTAAGGAAACCATATTGAAATCAGACATCGTAATTGATGCATTACTTGGAACTGGAATAAGAGGGACTGTAAACCCACCATTCTCAGAAATAATAAAGTTAATTAACCAATCAAAGGAGAACGGTGCAAAAGTAGTTTCAATAGATATACCATCAGGAATAAACCCAGACACAGGAACTCCCATGGGCATAGCTGTAAAAGCAGACATAACAGTAACTCATCATAAACCAAAAGCTGGATTGGAAAGCATTGAGGGGGCTAAATATGCTGGGGAAGTAGTTGTGTCGAATATAGGGGTGCCACCTGAAGCAGAGATATTTGCAGGACCTGGAGATGTAGCAATAAGCATAAAGAGGAGGAGGGAAACTGCACATAAAGGAGATTTTGGAAGAATATGTGTAATCGGTGGAAGCATAGAATACACTGGTGCACCAGCATTAACGGCATTGGGGGCATTGAGAGCAGGAGTTGACATATCAATGATAATGGCTCCAAGCCACATTGCAAACGCAATAAGAAGCTTCTCACCAAACTTAATAGTTAAGGAGTATGAGGGAGAATACTTGAATAAGAATGCCATAAAACTATTTGAAAGAGAAGCTGATAGAATAGATACGATAGCCATAGGACCAGGATTATCATCAAATCAAGAGGTTTTGGAAACAGTATTGGAAATATTGAAGATAGCTTCAGATAAAGGTAAAAACATAGTTATAGATGCAGATGCATTGAAAGCCTATGCGAAGGACCCAACAATAACCAAAGGGGCAAAGACTGTTATAACGCCACATGCTGGGGAATTCAAAATAGTAACTGGAATAACCCTACCAAGCGAGGAGGGGGGTGGCTGGAAGAATAGGATACCAATAGTAATGGAGCAAGCTAGAAGGATTGGGGCAACTATACTGCTTAAATCACATTACGATATAATATCTGATGGTGAAAAGTTTAAAGTTAATAGAACTGGAAATCCTGGAATGACTGTAGGTGGAACTGGAGATGTCCTTACCGGGATTACAGCTACATTCATAACGTGGACACAAAACCCATTCAGAGCAGCAGTTGCAGCAGCATTCATAAATGGGTTGGCTGGAGATATAGCTGTAATGGAGAAGGGGTATCACATAACCGCCATGGATGTTATTGAGAAGATACCTGAAGCATTCAAAGTTGTAGAAAAATACCTATAGTTTAATGGATTTATTTTGGAATTAATTTTGAGAGTATGTGGGGTACATCCATCAACTTCCTAAGAATGTAGGGTTTACGCATTACTGGGAGAACTCTCCCACTAACAATTGAATGAAGTATTTCATCACCACTACAATTTGAATGGGGAATGTAGGTGTATGCGAAACCCACAGTGTATGGAGTATGCGAATCTGAACCGGCAATTAATGGGATTTTAAGGGAGTATACATCGAAAACATCACTAAATGGATAAACTTCCAAAGCATCGAAAACCCCCTTCAATTCAAAAACCCTTCTACCAACCCCTGAAGACCTAAATATATGTGCAGCAATAACAATACCACCACACCCCTTAACAAATTCACGAAACTCCCAAATATCATGTAAAATTCTATTCGGGAAACTCAAGTTGAAGTCTGGGAATACTGCCAATACATGTCCAAAATCAAAGGATAATTCAAATCCAGGTAAAATTGTAAATCCATCAAGCTTTACACTTCCATAAATCTTAAAGCGCCTTTCAAGAATTTTCAATTGATCCATAGAATTTATATGATCAGTAAATGCTAAACCATCAACTTTACCCAATGCACCCTTAGCAGTTTTTAAAGGTGAAGATAAACCATCGGATAAACATGTATGAACATGCATATCGATGCGCATAATTAACAATAAAATTGTAGTTAAATTCAAAGTTATATGATTAACTGAGAATAATTTATAGGGTTGCTGAAACATAAGTAAACCATGAATACCAATGCATGAAAGTTTGAATTACCCATTTACAGCAATAGTTGGTCAAGAGAATGTTAAAACAGCACTACTCACAATACTCGTAGATCCAACAATAAGTGGAGTGTTGATAATAGGTCCAAAAGGGTCTGGGAAAACCACGATTGTAAGATCAATAATAGACTTGCTACCAGAAATAGAAGTTATTGAGGGATGCCAATTCCATTGCAACCCATACAGACCAGAGGAAATGTGTATGAAATGTAAAGAGACTATTACGAGTGGAGGGAGTATACGTACAAGGAAAATTAAAATGCCATTTGTAGAGCTACCATTAAACGCCACGGAAGATATGGTTGTTGGATCCATAAATTGGGAAAAGGCCATAAGGGAGGGGGTAAAAGATTTCGAACTAGGAATATTGGCGAAAGCAAATAGGGGGATACTATACATAGATCAAGTAAACCTCCTCCCAGACACATTAACAGATGTAATACTTGATGCAGCAGCTTCAGGATGGAACATAGTTGAAAGGGAGGGTGTAAAGATAGTTCACCCAGCAAAATTCATACTAATTGGAACCATGAACCCGGAAGAGGGGGGTTTAAGACCTCAAATTTTAGATAGATTTGCAATTTGCGTAAAAATGGATGAAATAAACCGCATTGAAGATAGAAATGAAGTTATTAGTAGGAATATAGAATATGAGGAAGATCCACAAGGATTCATAATGAAATGGGTTGAGAAGCAAGAAGAGTTAAAGAAGAGGATTAATGAGGCTAGGAAATTACTGCCCATGACAAAGGTAAGTGGAGAAATAGAGGAAAAGGCTGTGGAATTATGTGCAAAAATGCATGTTGATGGACATAGACCAGATATAACTATCATTAAGGTTTCAAAGGCATTAGCCGCTTTAAATGGTAGAATCGAGGTAACCATCGATGATATGTTAAAAGCAGCTGAAATGGTTTTACCACACAGGATGAAGAGTGGTGAATACACGCCAATAACCAGTGAAGAATTAAAGCAAACATTGATGGGAGCAGTAACAACAACTAAAGGTGTGAAAGAGGAAGCTGAAGAAGAGGAGATAAAGCAAGTTAAGGTGGAGATAGGTGAAAGTGCAACTTTACCACAAATAACAAAACCACCAGCAATGAAGAGTAGAACACTAAACATACCAACACCAATAGCATTCCTAATAATGGGTATAATGTACTATCTAGTATTCTACTTTGCCTTTGCAGCAATAACATTAATGTTCGCTGGAGTGAGGGGTGGAGGGTGGGAAGAGATAAGTGAATTCATGAGCACAGAACTATTTAAACTAGCAGCAATAGCCTTCGCAATATACATGGCAATACAGGCAATAATCAATATGTTATTGAGAAGGAGGGGGAGGGCAGTGATGTATGCTAAAGCTATTAGAGCCCAAGAGGAGGAGGCTAGGAGGATCATTACACATAGGATCATGGTTAAAGAGCAAATAGTTGAAGCTCCACCACCAATGCAGAAATTTGGTTCAAGAGCATATCAATATATAGCATTATTGGGGGCTAAGATAAAGGCAAATTATAAAGCTGCAATAGATAAGGGGAGGAAGATATTTCAAAACATTTATGAGATAATGACTGCGCCACCACCATTATTCAAGATAACATTATCATCAGAGTACATGAAGGGTAGAAGGAGGGGGAGAGCTGAAGTTGCAAGGGGGATTTGGATTAGGAGGGGGAAATATGTTAAACATGCACTACCAAAGGAGAAGCCATACGACATAGCCATAGCACCCACAATAAGAGTAGCAGCACCAAAACAAAAGAGTAGAAGTGGAGGAAGTCTTGCAATAAAAATAGATTATGATGATATTAGAGTTAAGGTGAAGGAAACTAGAATGCCATTAATAACAATGATAGTATTAGATATAAGTGAATCAATGATATCATCAATAGAAAGTGTAAAGACTGCTATAAGAGGGTTACAGAAGGGGGCTCATGCAAAGAGGGATAAAGTTGGATTAATAGTATTCAAGGGGAGAAACGCCGAGGTACTCCAATATCCAACAACAAACATTAATGCAGTGATAGAGAAACTTGTGAATGTTGGTGTAAGCGACTTCACACCAC
>Ga0209225_1002143_pt1 | contig 18141 bp, 15 predicted proteins | sample WasSprMetagenome_FD_184732 | JGI IMG/M metagenome (GOLD analysis project Ga0209225, IMG submission 184732) | Sulfidic aquatic microbial communities from Washburn Spring, Yellowstone National Park, USA - WS (SPAdes) (version 3) | ecosystem: Environmental > Aquatic > Thermal springs > Hot (42-90C)...
GCTGGAAACCCGTTTTAGGCGCATAATATCTAGAGTTGTTTGCCGCATATATTCTATCATAAAATGCATTCTCAGTCTAATGTTACCATAAACACTTTCGTGTAACCCAAGTATTTAAAGGGTTTAAGGTGTAATACAATGCGGGGACCATTAGAGTTTCAAATGTCGTCGATCCTTAGGGATTTTTTGCATTACTGCCGGTCGACGACAACTAGGTTCCCATGGTAAGGATTTGAAATTTTGTTAGATGATCTGGCAGGAAAATCTTAGAAGATGTCGAATAAAGTATATAACAGTTACATGCTGGCAAAGAAACAATAAGGGATGTGGGGCCGCCATGGGGCGCTTACCCTAGAGAATATGGAACTGTCGGCGAAGAGACAATAAAAGGATGTGGTTGTGGCTTGCGTATTAGCATTACCTTGTCGGGTTTATCCGATAGTGTAATGTTGCCTATAGACCATAACTACCTGCTGCAGGCAGCTATCTACCAGCAGATCGAGCAGCCTGCACTTCGCAGCTTCTTACATGAACAAGGATTTGAGCTTGGGAAACGAAAATTTAAGCTTTTTACCTTTTCGAGGCTTATGGGGAAGGTGAAGGTTGATCCCCAACAAGGATGTATGCTATTTTCGCCCCCTATAAAGTTAGTTATTTGCTCCCCTCTGGCTATTATATTGCAGGAACTAGCCAGCAGCCTTCTAAAGCAGGGATACATCCGGTTGGGTAAAGAAGTTCTTCATGTGGAGAAGGTGACGGCTACAGACCAAGTGGTCCGAGGGAAAAACATAACAGTCCGGATGCTTTCGCCTTTAACGGTATACAGTACCCTAATCGATTCGGGACATCGTTATACCCACTATTACTCTCCCTTTGAACCACGTTTCCAGGAATTGATCCAGGCTAATTTAACTAAGAAATACTGGTTAATTTTTGGCCGGCAGGCTGAGGAGGAAGGATTTTCTATAGAACCGTTAAGTGTTAGTGAAAAGGATTTTAAGGTTGTAAAGTACAAAGGCACTATTATAAAGGGATGGATGGGTACTTATCGTCTACGAGGTGATCCTCAGCTTCTAGAAGTGGCCCTGAATGCTGGATTAGGGGCCAAAAACTCTCAAGGTTTTGGGTGTTGCGAATTAATAGGGGTGGAGGAAAGTTAAAGGTAGTGTATTTGGTATGGAACAGCCGAGCAAAGTTACCGAAGAAGCCACCATAGTAGGGAGCCTTGTCCAAGCCTATAGTATATGTCCCAGGCAGGCTTGGCTAATGTCTAGGCAGGTCACCCCCGATGAGGATAATGTATATCTGCAGCTCGGCCGGCTCATACAGAGCCAGGCCTACTCCCGTGAGCGGAAGGAGCTGCATTTAGGGCATCTGGCCCTCGATCTTATTAAGCGGGAAGGCAAGACTTTAGTAGTGGCTGAAGTGAAGAAGAGTTCGCGGGCCTCTGGAGCTGCACGCCTGCAGCTTGGCTTTTATCTGTATGAACTGAAAAAAATGGGAATTGAGGCCGAAGGCGAGCTCCTATTTCCCGAGGAACGTTATCGGGAGGCCATCATTCTTGATGAGAATCTAGAAAAGGAGATAGAAGAACTCAAAAAGAAGATCTGGGCCCTCATTTATCAACCTCTTCCCCCGCATCCGGAGAAAAGGGGGAGATTTTGCGGCAAGTGTGCTTATAATGAGTTTTGCTGGGCTTAGGCTGTCATTATAAATTATTGGCAAAACAAAGCTTGCGAGAAAAGGTGCGTAAGTTTATGCAAAAAACCCTTTATCTTTTTGCCAGCGGACGCTTGCGCCGCAAAGAGAACACCGTTTGTGTGGAAACAGAAGAACAGGTAAAGTATTTTCCGGTGGAGAACATCCGGGATATCTACGTTTTTGGGGAGGTAGATCTCAATAAAAAACTTTTGGAATTCTTTCACCAACACGAGATCATCCTGCACTTTTTTGATTATCATGGATATTACATCGGGAGTTTTTATCCTCGAGAGCATTATAATTCCGGCTATATGATTTTAAAACAGGCTGAGCACTATCTTGACCCCGAGAAGCGCCTGTTTTTGGCCCGCCAGTTTGTAGCAGGAAGCCTGGCCAACATTATCCAAGTCTTGCGTTACTATGCTAACCGCGGCAAAGAGGTTGCTCCTTATCTAGAGACTATAGACGAGTTTAACCGTTCGGGTTTGGGTAGCTGTCGTACCATAGAGGAGTTGATGGCTATAGAAGGAAACGCTCGCAATTATTATTATGAGAGCTTTAATGTTATTCTGGAGGGTTGCCCCTTCGTTATCGATGGGCGCTCTAAGCGTCCGCCAACCGATCCTTTGAACGCCCTGATAAGTTTTGGAAATTCTTTAGTATATACTAAGATGCTCACCGAGATCTACAAGACCCATCTCGACCCGCGGATAGGCTTTCTCCATGCCACTAACTTCCGGCGGTTTACATTAAACCTAGATATGGCCGAAATTTTTAAGCCGATTCTAGCGGATAGGGTTCTTTTTTCCTTAGTAGGCAAAAGGATGATTGGCCCTAGCGATTTTGAGCGGTATGGTGGAGGAGTATTTTTGAAGGAGAAAGGACGCAGGACCTACGTAGAAGAATTCGAAGCCAAACTCCAGAGCACCTTTTACCACCGGCGCCTTAAGCGAAATGTGAGCTATCAAACTTGTTTACGGCTAGAGCTCTACAAGCTAGAGAAACACTTAATAGGCGAAGAGGTTTATACTCCTTTTGTGAGTCGTTGGTAATAGTTAGTTTATCTGGGTGCGTAAATAGGCATGTTGCAGGGTTACGGTCCACCAGGAAGGGTGGAGCAGAGTTGTACGTGATTCTAGTGTACGATGTAAACGTAGCCCGGGTATCCAAAGTGCTAAAAACGGCTCGCAAGTATCTGCACTGGGTGCAGAACTCGGTTTTGGAAGGAGAGCTCACGGAGGCAGGCTTTAGGAAACTTAAACTGGAGCTTGAACGCATCATCGACCGGGAAGAAGATTCTATTCTCTTTTATGTCTTAGGTAGCCAACGGTACACCCGCCGGGAGATGATAGGAGTTAGAAAGGGAGGCGAAGAATGGGTGTGGTGAAAAAAGTGGTAAAGCGAGGGAGGAGGGGCCGAGGAAGGGTAAGGTATGTCCAGCCGACAGCAGCTTGAGCGCATATTGGAAATAGATAGGCAAATTCGAGCCCTTAGGTATCCTAATGCCCGGAGCTTAGCTCAAGAGCTGGAAGTCAGTGAGCGTACAATCTATCAGGATCGCCAGTTCCTGGTCGACAGGCTGGGAGCTCCCCTGGCTTACGACCGTAAGCGCGGCGGGTGGTACTACACGGATCCTAACTGGGCTTTGCCCTCGGTATTGGTGACGGAAGGGGAGCTTTTGGCCTTTTTCTTAAGCGTGGAGATAGCTAAGCGTTACTTAGGTACGGCTTTTGAAGCTCCTTTGCGTTCCGCAGTAGAGAAGATAACGGCCGGTCTAAATGGACAAGTGGAGGTAAGTCTAAGGGAGCTGCAGGAGTGTTATATTTTTGCTCCTCCGTCTGTAGTAGCGGTAAAAGAAGAGCTCCTCCTTGATCTTTATCGGGCCATTCAGCAGTGCCGGCAGGTGAAGATACGTTATTTTACAGCTAGCCGGGGATGCTGGCAAGTACGGGTAGTGGAACCCTATCACATTTACAATCTCCGAGGGGACTGGTACCTCATCGCCTTTGACCACCTGCGGGGTAAAATGCGCATCTTTCATGCCGGAAGGATTGATCAGTGGGAGGTGCTGCCTCAAGTTTTTACCCGTGATCCCCAATTCTCTGTAGACGAATGGATGGCTCAGGCCTTTGTGGCTGAGAGAGGAGAAGAGCCGGTGGAAGTGGTGATCAAGTTTGACCCCTACCAGGCACGCTATATCCGCGAGAGGCGTTGGCACTCGACCCAGGAAATAGAAGAGCTTCCCGACGGAGGGCTTATCCTCCGCTTTTTTACGGGAGGGCTAGATGAAGTAAAGCGTTGGGTGATGGGCTACGGGAGCCATGCGGAAGTTCTGGTTCCTTCCTCTTTAAGGCGGGCGGTGGAGGAGGAGATTAAGAAGATGATGTGGCTTTATCGAAAGAGCTGTTAGGTTTCCATTATAAATAGACGCCTGCTAAGCTGGATTTTCTCGACCGATTAGTTTGGCTAAGAGCTAGAGAATTAAAATAAGAGGCGACTTTCTTATTTATTGTGTATCACACTGAAGGTTGGTTGCAGTAGGGTGTGCTAAAGTAAAAATGGTTATGTTATGTTCATGGGGGGAGTAGGTTGTTCATCGAGAGACTGATAGCCCAAGGAGAGCCGTTGCGGGAGTACGGGATGACACCAAGGGAAACCCTTTTACAGATCTCGGACGTTGCTAATGAAAAACATGGACGCTTCTTTGAGAATGTTATCGTGATAGAAGTTTGCTACGACAGGAAATTTGAGGCTGCAGCTTTACCTCTGCAGACGTGGGGTGAATTCATTACCCAGGAGGGGAAAAAGAAGAAGATCATAACGTTTAGGCCCGACGTGGAGCGCGGACTAGGAACGCCATTCATCATAGTTACCGGGGGTATTAAGACATATCCGCAGGGAAGATATGGTGTTCCTGTTTATCCGGCTTATCCTCGAAATATAAATGACATTTTAAGCAGTAGAGACGAAGCTCTTAGCTTCTTACGTGGGCGTTTACGAAGAACCTTACATCTTCCTAAAAAATTTACATCTGACGAGGAATTGCGTCTTGCTGAGCTACTGAGAGAGACTGCGTTGCAGGTAAAAAGGAGAGTGGAAGAAGGTGTAAGCCAAGGTTATGCTTTGGTAGTTCTTGCTTTGCCAACTCCTAACGGTCCATATAGATATACCGGAAAAATACCAGTGATAGGAGATCCTTCGTACACACTTGTAGGGGAAAGTACGCTGTATAAGGGTCGATTTATTGTTGGCCACCTACCGACAATTGTCGATTATTTTTGGGTGTCAAAAATGGAAGAAGGAGCTGAAAAAGGAAGAAGAGAGAGATGTTCGCTATGTGGTGTTAATGAGGAATCAGTATCCGTATATAGTAAAGCTTGGTCCTGGCTGGCCCCAACGTGGCACGCTCCTCTTTCTGAGGAACTAAAGAAAGGGAAAAACATTGATCTGGCTGCTGCGGTAGGAGCGCTCTGTAAGAAGTGTTATTCTTCTCTTATAGTAGGAGCAGGGGTTTTCAAGGAGATGTCGACGGAATTACCTATTACGCTTACTCGGGAACTTTTTGTACCTGTTGCATCTGCAGCGGGAAAGGAAGTGGCTAGAAAGTCTAGCAAACGACCTCCTGGGATCTGGGGATGTGCGATGGTTATTCCACTGCTAGATAGAAGCAAGGACGACGGCGGGGAAGCTTTCAGCGAAGCATTGAAAGTATTACGTCAAAAGCAGGTTCGGCCGAATCGAGGAGACCGGTTCTTGACCTCTATAACCGGGTTTGAGGCTGTCTTACCCGAAGATTTTAGCAGTGATGAGTATCGTTTGACTATGGTATATTTTTCCGGCCAACCCGATAGAGGAGACATACATTTGCGAGCCGTAATTGAGGATGTACTTCCTTCAACAATAAATAAGCTCTTGGAATACATGCCAGAAGTTACAGCCGAAGCAATCGCCGTCTGGCGTTGTTTGTCAGCAGAAAGTGGGGGTGATGATAGAGTACCTGGATACTACGACTCTCTTTTTTATCTGCTTACCCGGGCTTACGGTGGCTGCTACCTCTGGTCTACTTTACGGTCGGTGTTACACAAAAGACCAATCAGTTGGGAGGCTTTTGTCTCTAGTGCAGCGGCACGAATGAACGGGTGGGCCCGTATGCATAGCAACAAAGAAAACGAAAAGCAAGCGTTTTGGAATTTGAAAGATGAAGTAACCTTTTACTTGGCTTTTCGCCACTTTTATAACTTGTATAACAGATTGCTTGGGGGAGGAGGAAGAGTATTGAGTGATTGGCGGGAGATGTTGAAAAAGATATCTAGTGTTCCTCCGGTAGAACTTTCATTCAATGACGTGGAAGAGCTTGGTTTTGCTGCTGGATACCTAGTACGGCTTTTTTCTCGCTGGTACTGGGTAGCCACTGGTGCGGAAAAAGGAGGGAAAGATTTTATAAAACATAGGATGATGGCTTTCGGCTCTGCTCTTACTCCAGATATGATCTGGAAGAAGGGGTTATCCAGGTTTCAAGAATATGCTCTTAAATTAAACAAATTGGATCAACTTATGTCGGACGACTTTCGTCGTCGAGCTGGAGTTGTGGAAAGTGAGTATAGGCGGCTAAGGGCGCAGGTTGCTTCACGTAAGGATGAGTTTATTGGTGCCTTCTGGAGCGGATATATGTTGGCTTTAGAGGGTAAGCAGGAGAAGCTTTAATTATTATATTATTATATACTGTTTATTTTGACTGCATAACATCTGACTAAGACTAAGGAGTGATAAGGGATGGCAGTTGCCACAGGTGAAATTTTATTTGTTAAATGTGTTAAGGATGGTATACCTAACCGTGATCCACTTAATGATAGTGATGCACGGCGTATTTTCGGTGAGGAGGACGGCCGTATATCCCTTTCTGATGTAAGCATTAAAAGGGATGTCCGAGACTATGTTATGGCAAAATATCCGGATGGTGGACCGGGGAAGCGCTACTTTGTCTGGTGTAGAGAAGAACGAGCACCAGATGGGAAACTCTATGACCGGAAAAAGTTGGCAGATCTTATTTTGGAAAGAGCTGGTAGAGATAAGGAAGTTAACAAGGAAAAAGCATTGCTTGAGTCTGCCTTTGATATGCGAGTCTTCGGGGCGGTATTTAGTGTAAAAGACCAAAACTTTCATCGTACAGGACCTGTTCAATTCGGCTGGGCTCACTCCCTACACCCTGTAGAAACTAAGTATGTTCAGGGAACTGTGGTTATGCCCAGCGATGATGAGGCCGGTCAAGGTTCTATTTGGATCACTTACATCCTTCCCTTTGCTGTTTTTGCTATGCCAGGTGTAATAAATGCTACTATTGCTATGGAAAATAACATGACTGATGACGACGTAGAGTTATTGCTAGAAGGTTTATGGAAAGGAACGCTTTATCGGCAGGCCAGGGGTAGAGGACTTCAGCAACCTCTATTACTGGTACATGTAGAGTATAATGATCCTTTTTTCCGCATTGGCTACCTAGAAGATTATATTGCTTTAGAACCTGAGAAGGAACAGTGGTTGGGTGGTAGCCCTCCCACGCAATTATCTGAGGTGGCGCTGGATGTTCGAAGGCTGGCTAGTGTGCTGGGCTCTGAAAGTCCCTTTGCCAAGAAAATTAAGCGAGTTCGGTGGTGGAAAAATCCCGAGTTGACCTTGAAAGGGGAACTTCCGGGTATTGAGAGTAAGGTATGGTAATAAAAGGCATTAGAATGGTTAGGTTTAGCATAAATGGTTTACGAGGTTAGGGATAAAGTTAGAATAAAGCTAGAACTCGAGGCGGGGTCGGGAGTTTAAGCCGAACCTAATGTCGAGAGACTGCCGCCTGGGTAGGGAGGGGGTAGTGATGAGAAACAAACGTATTCAACTATTAATATTCACTTTACGAGGGAAGCTAGCTCACTTCCGGCAACCGGATACTATTATTACCCAAGCTACATACCCGTTCCCGCCTCGTCCCACGCTTCATGGCCTCTTGGCATCTATCTTGGGGATTAATCTTTCCACCCAACAAGGTAGATCTTTCCTAGACGATGAGCACTATATAGGACTTTCACTTTTGGCACCGGTGCGCACGGTATGTATGCAGATGTCACTTTTGGGGAAAGGCTTCATAAGCGGGGAGACCGACTCTTTCAACCGCCCTACGGTAGTAGAATTGGTAGTAGAACCCTATTACCGGGTTTTCTATGTAGGAAAATACTTACATGAATTGGCAGCTAAAATCCGCTGCAGGCAAAGTGTGTACCATACTTATCTGGGCAGTGCTTACTGTCTGACTTTCCCCGAATACGAAGATGTAGTAGAAGCAGATTTGTTGTATCCCTTACCGGAAAACTACCTGGACGTTCATACCGTAGTACCTAGGGAAGCAATAGCCCAAGTGGGAATAGAGCCTGGATTAGCTTACGCTGCAGCACGAGGTATGCCCTATCGACATTGCGGAGGAAGAATCTTTGAAGACACTGTTAATGTACTTTATGAACAAACCGGGAAAAGCATTAAAGTGCGCCTTAAAGAGAATCCGCCTTTCCCTTATCAGGTCCTAGAGCTGGAGACAGGGGAAGTGATATACCTGTGGTAGAAATGCGTTATTCTTTGGCAGAATGTTTAGCTCGTCCAACCGGGCCTGGTAACAGAGAATATCCTTTATACGAACACTTGTTAGCTGTAGCTCATGGAGTAGGTCGACCCGATGGAAATATCTTTGAACGGCTACGATTTTTAGCGGGTCTCTTGCACGACGCCGGTAAAACTCGCCCCGGGTGGCAGAAATATATACGCGGTCACGGCCAAAGTGTACCACATGCCTTTGCGGGCTCCATGCTATTCGCTCTTTGCTTGGATGAACTCCTGAAAAGATGGGGTGTATCTGGTAAAGAGAAACAGGCCCTCCTTCATTTAGGAGTGGCCCTTACTTTCTTTCTTTATGAGCACCATGGGGATATACCTGATACAGGGCAAGAACATCCACCTTGGCTCAGAAGATTCGTACCTGAAGATCTGCAAGATTGCGACCTAAAGGGGATCTTAACGCTAGTGGTAGAGTATTTTCCGGAGTTGGAGGAGTTAAGTAAAGCAAGTGAATTGTCCTTTACTATCTTTGAAAAGAAGCTAGAGTCTATTACCTTACGTTGGCGGAAATGGTCCAGTGATGTGCAGCGTTATATCGGTAGGTTACTGGAAAGGAATAATCCATATGCCCAAGCGGCTCGGTTGTGCTTGCAGATAGAAAACTCGCGCGTGGTTGCTGCAGACCGATTTCACGCCGCGGGTTATATTTTAGAGGAAGAGAAACTTTATGAGACTATTAGTTCCGAGACGGCATATGGAGCATTGCGGAAATTAGAAGAGTTCTGCCGCACTCGGCAGGAAGCTTTGGTTTCGGTGGGAGCAGATAAGTTTTTACTAGAGGCTAGGGGAAGATGGCGAAACAAAGCAACAGAGACATTTGTGAAAGAGCAGGGCAGCAACTTATTTACTCTGGAGCTTCCTACAGGATACGGTAAAACGTTAACTTCTCTTACAGTGGCCTTGGAGGCCATTAAGAGAAAGTTATGTCGGCGTATTATTTACGTGGCACCTTATCTTTCTATATTATCCCAAGCGGCAGCGGAAATCCAAAATGCCACTGGCCTAGATGTGATGAGCCATCATCATCTCTCGGCGTTTGAAAGGCTTGGGGAGGAAAAAGCCGAGGACCTAGAAAGAGATGAGGATATAGTACTGGATTCTTGGCAAGCCCCGGTGGTGGTTACCACTTTTAATCAACTTTTTGCTGCCCTTTTCCCTGCCCGGGCCCAGCATACCTTGCGGCTTCAGGGATTAAAAGATTCTTTTGTAATTATAGATGAACCGCAAATTATAAATGCTGGGGTTTGGAATCTCTTTTTGGCCCTTATGGAAGCTGCAGCCGCGGAGCTTAATCTTAAGGTTCTGTTTACAACTGCTACTCTTCCAGAATTGGGCGGAGGTATTTTCGGAGAGGCTGTGTCTTTAGGTACAGCCCAGCCAGTATTGTCACGCTTTAGGGTGGAAACGCTGGGGGAAGGAGATGAAGATTATTTTGCCTGTAAAGCCATCGAAGCATATAGATCCTGTGGTTCTGTTGCTGTGATATGTAATACTATCAAAGATGCGTCAGAAGTATATTCAAGAATAAAAGACCAGGTTGGTAGTGAGGGCGTTTATTTCCTTTCTGGTAGGCTCACTCCTTTGCACAAAAAGGCCCGTATAGAGGAGATCAGAAACACGGTAAACAAGGGTTCACAGGTGATAGTAGTTTGTACTCAAGTGCTGGAAGCTGGAATAGATTTGAGTTTCCGCGTAGTCATACGTGCCCTGCCCGTTATCCCTTCTGTAGTACAGGCCGCTGGCAGATGTAACCGTCATGGAGAAGGGGAAATAGGAAGATTATACGTAATCAAACTTCTGCGCGGAAACGAAACCGACACACGACCATATGTTTATCGAGATGGAGACCAAAGGGAGGTTACTGATCTATGCCTTACTCGACATCCCACTTTTTCTGAGAACGAAGCATCTCAGATAGTACGAGAGTTTTATCAAGAATGCTTCCGGCGTAACACCCACCAGGCTGTCTTACAGAAACTTTTGGAAGCAGCTTATGGCTACCACTCTGTTTTAAGGGATATTCATCCGTTTGGGCCGGAAGTGCCGAGTTGCGGAATTTTTGTACCACGATGGTGGGGCAAGATCGATAAAACAATGGAAGTTGCTATGAGAAGGTTTGGTATTTCTCAACCTGAGGATATATGGGAGCTATATGTACGAAAAGATTTCTTGGGGAGCTTGAGTTTTACCGCAAGAAAAGCTTTTATGGGACTGATGAATCACTTTGTGGTCCAGGTTCCTTTGGAAGTAGCAGCGGAGATTGGACGTTGTGTTCCTGGTCGGACGATATTACGTTTAAGTGAAGATACTTTGTATCGGGAGGATACCGGTCTTTCTATAGTAGATAGAGATGAGCTAAATGAAGCCTGGTTTGTGTAACTTATGAAACTTAGGCACAAAAAGTTTATCCGTAAAAGAAGTAAAAGGGGAGACAGCATACCCACTGCCGTTCTCTTTATCTTTTGCGGCCAGACTGTAGGGGACACCACTTAATAATTCAGGACCCAGAAAACGTTCTCTGGCGAGGTAATCTTCTTAGAGTGGGGTCTTAAGCTTCCATCCTATGCAGCCGTCGCAGGTCTTTTTTCGGCCTGGCGACGGCTGCATTTGACGCAACTGTTGGCCCCCTTTTACAACGCTTACAACATCCCTTACACTTTCACCAGCTTGACCAGGGTGTCGTAGAATACGGCACTGCCGCCGGGGAAATCGGTCAAAGCACATGTTTTTAAGCACGGGGTCTACCCGCATGGCAGCGTTGGCGTGTACCCCGCGCGCTCTTCGGAGATCTCCCTTTATAACCTTGCCGTCAACTACTATATCGCTAGCTCCATAAGCCCAGTGACCGAAACCGAGGCTGAAAGTCACTGTGCCCGGCCTTATCATTTCCGTAATTTTTACCTTACCTACAATCGGCTTCTTAACCCCTTCGGCGATGGGCCAGATACCTTCTGGATTGCTGGCGGATACTACCTTGACGGTATCCCCGTCTTTTAAGCCTAAGTTTAAGGCATCTTGGGGATGAACCATGAAGAAGTTTTCTTGCATGAGACCGTGTAGCCAGTAGTCTACCATGGTACGGGACTTGGTGTGTACTATCTCCCGGAAGGTGATGAGTTTAAGTCCGTACCCCTCTTTTTCATCTTCCAGCGGCCGGCCGAGGCAATCGAGGTAGGGCTCTAAATAGGTGGCCACTCACGGGAAGTTTTTACCGGTCATGCTGTTTTTGGTAAGGGCTGTTTTCTCCTGGAAAATGTTTATTTGCTTATCGTATTTGTTCTTAACCTGAACCCCAGGCGAGAGAGCAGGGTAGTCTTCGAAACGGCCGCCGCGGTTTAGTACATAAATTACTTTTCGCCACCAGGCGCTACCGGCTGCTTTTTCCCAGCGAACCGGGTCAAACACCGTGGTTGGCAAGTGCTGGCGGGCTTTCAAGAATATCTCTACTTCTTTTTGGCTGGCTTCGGGTACCTGGTCGCTTCCGTCTTCCTTATCTCCAAAGGCGAGATTGGCCACCATCTTGAGGTAATAGTCCTCCGGTCTAGTAAGCTTTCCGGCTGAACCCAAGCCTTGGGGTCCGAAGTTGGGTAATCCCAGTTTTTCAGCCAGGGCCAGCAACAAGGCCTCTAAGCTCAGAGGTTGTTCTTCGCCGAATACTTTAACTGTATCGGTTAAAGGAGCCACCACTGGCTGGCGGACGGGCTGTACCTTAGGAAGGACGCTGGGATGGGAACCGTGAAATTCCCAGCGTTCGAGGTACGTAAGGTCCGGGAAAATATAATCTGCATACATGGAAGTTTCGCCTACGGTGATGTCGATGGCCACAAAAAGGGGTAGTTTTTCTGTATTACGCAGTATTTCAATATTGGCATGGCCGGCGGGCAAGGAATATACCGGCGAGCCCATGTAGAGAAACAGCGCTTTGACCGGATAAGGGTAAGATTCGCCTATAGAAGGGATTATTTCCTGGTAAACGTCGCTGGAAAGGGGATACCAGGGCCTCTTTGAGGGGTAGCCTTTAAACAAGGTGGTATCTTCATATTTTACCTCATGGCGAATAATGCTTATGCCGAAGGGAGAGAGCTTGCCGGGATTTAGCTCTTTTAGGTTATACGGCTTTCCTTTCTTTTCCCCAAAGTGATCGTAGGTAGTGGCCTTTACCATTCCTCCGGCCCAGTTGAAGTTGCCCAGCAATACGTTTACGCACATCCAGGCGAAAACGTTGTAGAACCCGTTGGTATGCTGGGACACGCCGCGGTGGACGTCTACGGCCGCAGCCGTTCCATAGGAGGTTAATTCTTTTGCTACTTCCTCTAGGTCAGCAGGGTTGACTCCGGCGACTTCCGCCCATTGCTCAAAGGATTTTTTACTTGCTTCTTCGTAAAGGAGTTGGAGGGCACTTTTTACCCGGTGGCCGCCTACAGTGGTGTCCACCAGCAGGTCTCCTTCTACTGGGTTATCGGCATCGTTGGGATCGCAGGGTAGGGGCTTGCCCCCAGCCAGGACTACGAAGGGATCAAATTCATATTTTACCTTTTGCCCCTTCACATCTGCTTCTCTAACCTCTTTGGGCCAACCGAGATCCGAACCCCGCAAAAACCTTATCGGATTTCCGTTTTCAATTTTTACTAGCCAAGTAGCATTAGTCCAGGAAGCCTCACCATCGACCTTAGCTGCTGCTTTATTGGCATTGGAAACGTACCTTTCGTTGAAACGCCGGTTGTCGATCATCCACCGGATTATAGCTAGGGCTAAGGCGGCTTCGGTCCCGGGTTTATTGGGCAGCCACTTCCAAGCCTTGGCCGCGGTTTTGGAAAAGCGCGGGTCTATAACCGCATACTTGAGGCGGCCGCTGGCCAAGCCCTCGGTTATCCCGGGAACCCGGTGGGATGGCCCGTAGTTGCCTTCAAAGGGCGAGGCTCCAACGAAGAGCACGAAACGAGCATGCTCTAGGTCGGCCTGCCAGTAAAATTTCTGACCGTCCGCCCATTTCATCTTTCCATCGCTTTCACTGAAAACATACTGTTCGCTCATGGCTTTACACAAAAAGTACAGAGAGCCTTGGCAGACGGTAGTATGACCGTGGGTATTAACGGAGCCGAAACCGTCCTGTACAAAGCGCTTGATGAATTCTTCCCTACCTTTTTTAAGGCGGCCCCACATAAATACAAGTTGGTTGTTTTTGGGTCCCAAATCTGGATGATCCGGATCTATCAGAACATCTAAATAGTCCTTATACTTGGTCTTAAACTGGTCTACAGTCAGCTCTTTGCTCCAGATTTTCTTTATATCTTGGCTCATTTCTTTACTCAACTTAGGGTCGCGCAGGGCAAATATCTCCTTAAGGCCCGGCACGTAACGGTTTTCCTCTCCGGGTACGTCTTTAAACAGGTACCCGCCATTGACTATTTCTTCCACGGCCTGTTCGAAGGGAATGGTGACCCACTTGTTCTCCCCACGTTTGCCTGCACGTTTTAGAACTTTACGTAGGCGGTAAGGATCATATAAAGTTTGTATACCCGCCTGACCTTTGGGGCATATGGCACCGTCTATTTTGGCCACCTCTTCTAGGTCGGAGTGGTAGGGCAAAGGAGGATGCATGGTCCAAGGGTTTAAGGGATTTCCATCGATCTTGACTACAACTCCGTCGTAGATCTTGGCCTTTATTCCACATCCTGTATTGCATTGCAGGCAAACGGTGGGTATATGACTTTCCGGCCGGGCCAGAGGATATTCGCCTCTGCTTTGGGCTTCGGCAACGTTATTAAATGCCTTTTCCACGTTGGAAAGCAAGATGGCCGAACCTCCTAAGAGGGCAGAGGTTTTAAGGAACTGCCGCCGGTTCATAAGCCAGCCTTTAGACATTTATTTTCGCCTCCTTATTTTTTTCTCCTTCAGCCAACCCCAAGTACTTGAACTTATACAGGCCCGCTAGCACTACGGCTATTACCAGACCGCAGAGAAAGATCGTAACCAGCCATTCCCCTATACTGGGAAGGTAGCTGTACGAATAGCGGGGTTCCATAACGGCATTCTCTAGCCCCTTAAGGGACGCTACACTCTGGGGAGGTACCAGAAATAAAAACCTTAGGAAGAAAAGCCCGATTAAAAGTGAGATATATCCTCCTACGGTTTTGGTTCCGGTCGACTGAAGGGGTAACAATAAGACGGTAGGGAGTATGAAAGCTAGCACCACCACTCCTAACCAGAAAGGCCAGGCATAGCGACCTGCCAGTAAGGAACGGGCCACTTCATAATGTTCCGGGATACCGCTTTGAACGGCGAGTAAGATCTCGCTAAACTCTATAAAAGCCGTGAGCAATAAGGAATAGAGAACTAGCCGTTTAAGTAGTACCAGAAGGGTTTTGTCTTCATGCCCGAGGATACTGGTTAAGATGGCCAACGAAGCCCCGCCAGAGGTTATAGCTACACTTAAGAAAAGGAGGGGTAAGATGGCCGTGTTCCACGAGGGTTTGGCTATGGTTAAGGCAAAGAGAGAGCTACTGCTTAGAATGATGGCCAATACCAATACGACTCCGGCAGATGTTAACCCGCTGTTTTCCTCTGCTCCTTTCCGGAAGTTACTATAGTTAATCCATATCAAAAGTATAAAATACAAAATATACAGCCAAACCAGCCAAGCCATAGGAGAGGAAAAGTTAGGATAAATTAGAGCTCTATAAAATCTCTCCATATGCCCGAGGTCCAACCAGATGGCCAATAGGCCTCCTAGGCAGGTAGCTAGAGCGACAAGCCGTGATATCTTCTGGATCTGTTTAACCAGAGTGCCTACCAGGAAGGAACCAACAGATATACCTATAAAGTATAAGTAAGCGCTTACCCAGATTCCCCACGTCACGTAATTACCGTAATTTTCGGCCAAGTGCCCGGAAAAAAGTCGACTGTATAATCCATAGCAACCGATGGCAAGGATAATAATGGTTAAGGCCCAAAGCCAAATTTTCTGTTTCACGTGTAGCCCCCCTTTTAGAGTAAGTAGTAGACACGCGGTTCGGTACCCAAGTATTCTTTAAGACGCATTACCCGGGGTGAGACTATGAGCTGGGAAACCAGGGTGTTTCCATCGGCATCACCCAAATAAGTAGCCCGGCCTATACAGCTACTTACGCAAGCCGGAAGAAGACCGTTTTCTACACGGTGAAGGCAGAAATGGCATTTGCGGGCGTTGCCTACGGGAGACTTATTTTTTTGTCTTACCCACCTTCTGCCGTATTCCCAGGAGGGGGCATTTTCGTAAGGCATAAACTGAGGAGTCTGGTCAGTGTAATATTCACCGAAGTCAAAACTCCGTGCTCCGTAAGGGCAGGCGGTAAGGCAATAACGACAGCCTATGCACTTGTTGTAATCAATTACAACTATACCGTCGGCCTGTTTCCATGTGGCCCTTACCGGGCATACCTTCACGCAAGGCGGATTATCACATTGCATACAGGGGCGGGGTAAAAAGCGTCGCCCGATCCGGTTATTTTCTTCCAAGTGTTCTTCTAAAACCGGCCGGTAGGTTACGTTAGGGGGCAGAATATTTTCGGCCTTACAGCTAATGGTACAGGCGTTACATCCTACACACTTCCTGAGATCAATAACCATAACCCAACGCCGCTTCTCTTTGGGCTTGCGCAGGGCTTCCTCCAGTTGCCTGCGTAAAGCAACAAGAATGTCTACGCTTTCACTAGTCAATCGCAAGACCTCCTTCGCTATTGCTTGTTCCCGCGATAATTTTAATTTTAACTAGCTTATTCTGAAATTAGGGCAAAGCTGTATTTTTAATTAGGGCAAAACCCTGATTTCTATACTATTTGGAGAGGAGGCCTTGCTCAATGGCAAAGCGAACCAATTCTGCCCGGCCCTTGAGTTTGAGCTTTTCCCGGATATTAGTTTTATGGGCCTCCACGGTTTTAATGCTGATAGTTAATTCCTCAGCAATTTGACGGTTAGTATACCCCAGCGCTACCAGGCGGAGAACCTCTTTTTCTCGCTCGCTTAAGTGGTGCATTTCCCTTTTGGAAGCAGGCTTATTTTCCTTGCTGTTAACGATATAATCAACCAAGGATTTCATGAGCGCAGGATCAAAATAGGAAGCCCCTTGAGCCACTGTCCTTATAGCCGAAATCAATTCTGTATCGGCTGCGCTTTTTAAAATGTACCCGGCTGCTCCCCATTCCACTGCCTGGCGGAGATAAGCCACATCATCGTACATGGTAAGTATTAAGATACGTGTCTTGGTATCTTTAAGTTCTTCTAGGACTTGAAGTCCTGTCTTGCCGGGCATGTTAAGGTCCAATAATAGCACATCGGGTTTGAGGGTTTTACATAGTTCTATCGTTTCTTGGCCATCTCTAGCTTCTCCTATTACTACCATATCGGGTTGGTTATGGAGCAAAAGTTTTAGACCGCTACGTAAAACAGCATGATCATCGGCTAGCAGTATGCGAATCTTATTTTCCATTTTCCCTGCCCCCTAGAGGTACTTTTATATATATTGTGGTACCCTGTCCAGGAGAAGATTCTATAGTAAAGGTTCCTCCTACCAAGGCAACCCTTTCCTGCATTCCAAATAGTCCCAAATACTTTCTTCCTTGTGCTTCGGATAGCACCTCTTCTGGAATAAAGCCGCAACCATCGTCTTCAATAATAGCCATAACTTCGCAGTCACGTCTTTCCAGGATTAAGCTCACTTGGGAGGCTCGGGCATGCCGGGCTACGTTGGTTAAAGCTTCTTGTATTACGCGGTAAAGTGTTGTGGCTATCTCTGAGGGAATGGTTTTCCATTCGCCGTATGCCTGGATATCAACTTTAATTTGGTATTTATGAGTATAATCATGGCAATATCGTTCTACGGCTTCCTTAAGACCTAAGTTATCTAATAAAGAAGGTCGCAATTCGAAGGCCAGCTCACGTAAAATTTGCAAGATATCCCCTGTTAACTTGCGTAATTCCTCTAGCTTTTCTTCCGTTTCTACTCCACCTACAGTTTCTTTAAGTCTTTGCAAGCTGATTATAAGGTAAGTCAAAGATTGGCCCACCTGGTCGTGAAGCTCCCGGGCAATACGCTTGCGCTCTTCTTCCTGAGCTGATATTACCTTCTGCAATAAGTAAGTGCGCATCTCTTCTTTGGCCCTTAGCTCTTCCCATAAGTTTTTCAGTTCGAAGTTCTGACGCTGTATTTCTTGGGTGAATGTCTCCAGGGTATCCATCATATAGTTGAAGGTTTCGGCCAGGAGGTAAGTTTCCTTGCTCGCCAGGCCCAATTTTACCCGCTGGCTTAAATCTCCTTTAGCTATCCCCTGAGCCGCCTTAACCAGACGGGAGATGGGAGCAGTCAGAAAGCAGGCTAAAATAAAGGCGGCTCCGCTCCCTAGCAGGGCCACCGAAAGGGCTACAACCGCCATCTGCCAGGTAAGGTGCCGAAGGTTGGCTAAAAGATTTTTCTCGGTTAATCCCACTCTTACCATTCCCGCTTTGCCTTCCCAAACGGGCACGGCTATATCGTGGATAAGACCTTCGTTGGTGGGCAAGTGGGCTACTTGAAAATTATTTCCTTCTTTTATAAAGTTGGCTTCTAGGAGCCCTTCCGGAAGACCGTGACCGAAGGAATTACCCAAGATCTCTCCAGAAGAATCGGTTATAAATAGATAACGTATATCAGGGTTGCTCTCCATAGTTATCTTGATTAATTGGTGTATAGTGTAGAGATTATTAGTAAAAATTAGGTCTACGCTTTGGGCTGCTACAGTGGCGCCCAGGTAGACCCCCGCTCATCTAATTGCT
>Ga0209225_1002157_pt1 | contig 18034 bp, 10 predicted proteins | sample WasSprMetagenome_FD_184732 | JGI IMG/M metagenome (GOLD analysis project Ga0209225, IMG submission 184732) | Sulfidic aquatic microbial communities from Washburn Spring, Yellowstone National Park, USA - WS (SPAdes) (version 3) | ecosystem: Environmental > Aquatic > Thermal springs > Hot (42-90C)...
CTCATAAAACATGAGAGGCCGGACTTTCTGAGAAAGAAGGTCATAAAGGTAATATACACTGATTATGCAGTTCCTGATGCTGTGGAAGCTGCTAGAAACAGAAAAGTGTGGATATTGAGGCGGAAGAAGGATCTGACACCAATGGTGATTGAGGAAGTTGGTTAAACTAATTCAAAGTTTTAGAGATTTTTTCACATGAATTACTTGCTCCTTCTCTCAGTTCTTCCTTGATTTCAAAGATGATAAAAATAAACTAATCTCTTAAGGTTATTATCAATATTGATATTTTTCGCCCTCGTGAATCCAGAATCGATATATAGCAACCTTCTTGTACCGAGTGTTATATGCCTATGCTTCCCATAGACGTTATTATTTCTCTTGTTGATTTCGCTGCTACGATATTAACAATTCTGGGAGTTAATTATAAGATTGGGCAATATACTAAGGAGATGTGTGCGCATTAGAATAGATAAAGGACTTGTAGAGGCACCTTTAAGCACTTTGAGAAGAGCAGTAAAATATCTTCAGGATCCACTAGCCGAAGTAGCAGAGAATGAGATCTCTAATATCTCCAATTTCAAGAAGGGGCCGATTCCAGAGCTAAGTAATATGATAGAAAACGCCAAGAGGAGAAGAGGGGAATGGATCCCATCTATTAAACCTCAATACAAGGATGCGAGAATGATAAGGAATATGAGAAGGAAGAATTAATGATAGCACACGCAGGGCTCGATTTTAGATCTATAGAGGTAATGTTTGATGAATCCGGAAAAATCTGGGTCAGATATAGGAGAGAATGCCTCGAAAGAACAAGAGAAATTATAAAAGAGACTTTTAGAGAATACTAGAAGGATGGTCATAGACGACGAATAGCAATATATTTTAAGATATATTATGCAGAAAATAAAACAAAAATTTAAGAATAAGACCCAAAGTCAGATGATATAGGATGGTTATCCGGTGATTCAGATGGTTCAGCCCAAAAAGGAGGAGGGAACCATATATGGTTGGGCCTTTGTCGCTGGACAGAAGATTCTTGAAAAACTTGAGTCTTTGTATGATGCAGAAAGAGCTGAAAAGAGGATGGAGAACTTGCTTCTCACTCTAAGGTCAGAACTAATACCTGAGCGCTTTAAGAGGGCTATAGTAGACTCTATTATCGAGGTGAATCCTGAAGTTGGAATACCTGAAGAAGTAAAGGTGGAGAGAAGATGGAGCGTTGACGAGTTTTACCGCTACAGTACCGCTATTTTAGCAGGCTTCTTTGACTCACTAAATAAATGGAGAGAAGAGAAAGAAAAGAAAAAGGAGAGGAAGGAGGTGAATACCGATGCCTAGAAGAGTCCTTATATCTCTGATCTTAAAAGTAAGCGGAAATGTAAATGCTGATGCTGGAATAGGGACGAGGATACCGCTTAAGAAGGTAATTACATGGAACCAAGAGATTAGGCCCTTTGTCTCGGCTCGTTGCATTAGGAGATGCATAAGAGAGAGACTTCACGAGAAGGGCTTTTCAATAGATCCTCTTCAAATAGTGGGAAAAGGTGAGAGGCAACAACAGCTAGGAGACATCGGCAATCCTGTGAAATATGTCGACGATGATATTTTTGGTTTTCTTTTGCCTCAAGAGCCTCCGATACGCAGGAGCAGCCCGATTAAGCTGTCTCATCTCATATCTCTAAGACATGCCGAAGTTAAAGTAGAGTTCGCAGCTAGATTTCAAAGAGACTTCTTATCAAACTACACTAAGGGCTATCCAGTACCCTTTGAGATTGAGCTCGCAGATTGGCTAGGCAGGCTCAATGTCATAGTTTCTGATAGGATTGGGCGCTTCAGTGAGGAGGAACTAAGTGAAATTGCTAAGAAGGAGCTAGGGGACAAGCTTGAGCTATCCAAAGAAGAGAGAATTAGAAGACTTTCGGGTTTCTTAGAGGTCTTGCTGCAGGAAGGATGGATGTTTCCAAGAGCAGCTCAGAGTCCTAGCGTTCCAGAGTTTTACTACGCTATCATAGGGCTGACCGATCGCTTTGCTCCGATTTTCGGTTGTATAGACGTGAATGACAGTGGAGAGCTCGACAAAGGTCTCATAGAGAAGATGAGAAGAGCATACGGTTGGTTACTAGAAGAGCTCTTTATATTGGACTACAAGAGTTGGGAGTACATGAAGTTCACTTATGTCAAAAGTGGAAAAAGCGTGGAAGAAAAGCAAGAAGGGCCGAAGCCCCTTGACTCAGGGTCTATGAGCAACATAATCTCAGAAATATGTAAATATTTGATAGGAGCGGATCTTCTTGAAGGCCCTGACCTTTAAGGTTCGTTTCCTCACAGCACAATTCAAAGATCACACATCAAAAGTTACTAGAAGAACCTACTTGATACCTCCGCCCTCAACTGTTGCTGGTTTTTTCGGGGCCATATTAGGTCTGGAGAGGAAAGAACTGAAGAAGCTTGCCAAAGAAATCTTGGCAGGTGCTGAGCTGAAGTCTCTAGGCGGGCGCATCACTACTTTATCTAGGATACTTAAGTTCGACCGTCCGGCGTCGGGGCTATTAGTGCTAATTAAGAAGTACTATGAAGATAGGAGTAAAGTTTGGAAGGATATACAAGAGTTATCACCAATAGCTGAAAGTGAAGAACTCTACATGCCCGAGTACAAATTTGCGATAGCATCAAGTAATGAGTCTTTAGTGGAAGAAGGGGAGAAGAGATTGAGAGAACTCTACTTTGCCTATGAAGTATTTGGTGGAAACGACTATCATTTCGTCGACTACATAGGAAACCCGAGACCAGCCAATGTATACAGCAGTCGAGAAGGGTATGGATACTGTCCGCGTGAAGATTTTGAACGCATCGAAGCCAAATCGTATAATGTAGTGTTTGATGCTAATGCTATTGAACAAGTTAAGGGCCCAATAGTAATGCCTGTAACATTTCTAGCTAAAGTTAATGCCGAGTATGTCCAAGTTTATGGAGCGAAGATCGTCGCAAAGAGAGAGTTGAACGTAGTAGATGATGGAGAGAGTAAAGTGTTTGTCTATGAAGTAGACCCATTCTTGATAATGCGAATTTGAGGTGTCTCCTATGCTAAACTTGAGAGACAAAGTAGAAAAGGTCTCCGAGGAGATAAGCATCGACGAAATTCAAAGAGCTCTTGAGAGAATAATCGAAGAGGCACAAGGAAAAGTTACTAAAGGGAATATCGCTTATAACCTCTTGAAAGAGATAGACTTCAACAGAAAGTTGCGCAGCCATCCTCTTGTATGGAAAGCCATCGACATTGGAAACCTAATTCAAGATGTCAGGAGATCAGAGTATTACAAGAAATTAGATGAAAAGTTAAATGATATTTTAAAGCGAGGTGCAGAGGTCGAAGACCTCAGAGAAATAAAGAACCTTGTAGATGGCTTAAGAAATAGAGCAATAGACTATATCGTCAAAAAGATTAGCGAAGCTGAACAAGGCTTAAGACATTTCCACAGACCTGGCTGTATCGCCAAAAGCGAAGGTAGAAACCTTTACTTCCCTGGAGAAGATTATACAAAGGAATCATTAAGTTGGCTGGCTTATGGATTTTTTAGTTCAATAGCCTTTGGGGATAGCATTGGGATTTATAGCGAGAACGATAGATTGATGTTTGATCTTAAACAATTAACCCGAAGATTCGGATCTAAATTCAGGATTGAACCAGGCATATTGGGAATCAGCGAAGACGAGAAGGATCGCCCTTATGCAGCTCTTTTGGCGTTTATTCTTTGGTTGGTGAAGAAGCTTAGTGACGAGGAAGAAGTCGAGATTAAAGCTCTTGTTCAGTCTATATTAGACAATCTTAGAGTGTCTACAATAAGCTTACTATTCATGCCCCCTAAGAAGGAGAAGTGGAGCACAATAAACCTACCTCGTCTCGACACATTTATAGATGAGTGGATTTTAAATAAGAGGTCAAGGGCTAAGATAGAAGCTCTGAGAGATACGCTCAAAAATTTTGTAGCGGTGGCTCGTAGAACAGCAAAGAGGAAGGAGAGAATAAGAGAAGTGGAGAATGCCATAGATCTCTTGATAAGTAGCTATGAGACCCTTTGTAAGAACTTAATAGAGCATGGTAGCCTGGACCTTTACGCTATGAGGAAGCTCATGAATGTAATTATAGATATTGCTATTAAGTATGATATCAAGACATTCCTGAGGCCTTTAGGGTTGGTCGTTGGCCGTGATCGCCTTGCATAAATTGCAGAAGAAGGGCTTGGACATATCGAAGGAGACTCATCCAGGCAAGCCCTATCATGTTCATGTAGAGGAATGTTGTAAACTCGTCGATAAACTAATAAGAGAGGTTTACAGCTTTCCTGAAGATCTAGTTAAATTAGCGATTTTATTTTCCGAGTTACATGATCTCGGGAAGCTCCTACCAGAATGGTCCTTAAGTCAAAAGAAGAGGCCTTATCATGCAATCGAAGGAGCCGAATGGCTTTTAAGGGAGAACCTTGATTTTTTCATAAACAATCCATATGATAAACTATTGGTCTATGCTATTATGACCCATCATTCATCATTACGCGTGCCTGATGAAGTTAGAGAAGCTGTGGAAGGAGCTGAAAAGGTAGTACAAAGGCACTTCAGAAACTACTTTAAGTGTAAGACTCTCATCAGAACTTTAAACGAGCTCATCAAAAGAGTGGAGAAAAGTATGAGGTTTGATATCGTAGACGTAATAGGTATCACCAAGCTTGCCGACATAATATCAGCTAAAGACCTACCCATCGACAGCATCTTTATGCAATATTGTTGGCCAAAGGGCCTAGAAGAGAGTCTTACTGAAGGGATATCTAAGAGAGCTTGTGAGAAGAGAGGATTCTTCGATAGATCTAAGTTTGAGAGGCAGGCGGAGATAGCTTCCTCTATGAAAGAACATTTACTCGTGGCAGCGCCAACCGGATGGGGAAAAACAACCTTAGCTTTAATTAGAATGGTAAAGCTTAAGCCCGTTAAAATTTTTTATATTCTGCCCACAATAACTGCCATTAAGGATTTCTACGACACTTTTACTAAAATAATTGATGAGACATATATAGGGGAATACTTCTACTTCGCTGATGCAGAACTACTGACAAAGCGAGAAACTGAAGAAGAGGATCTCCTCGACATTTATCGCTACTTCATCCCTAAGATCACCATAACTACGATAGATCAGCTTCTCCTTACAATGCTTCAAGTAGGGAGATACCACATTAGACGCTTCAATTTTAGGAACTCACTCTTAATCATTGATGAATTTCACCTTCTTACTCCACAGATGATCGCCTGCCTCAGATCCTTTCTAAAGAACTTGCCCCAGCACTATAAGACTTCATTCCTCTTCATGTCGGCTACACCCAGTCCAGTCTACACTGATGTGCTTAGAGAAGCCCTTCCACGGTTGGAAACTGTGATTCTAAGCGATGAGTATAGGCGTTTGAAACGTCATAAGATTGAGGTCTATAGTGATAAAATTAGTAATTTTATAGATGAAAAGCAAGATTTACTGAAAATGAATCGCACTCTAGTAATAGTAAATACTGTCGAAGTAGCCCAGAAAATATATAAAGAGTTAAGAGAGAGCTTGAATCGTTCAAGAAAAGTCGTATTAATTCACGGTGACTTCGCTTACAAGGATAGGGCAAGAAAGGAAGATCAGATAAGCAAGGCAGACGTGCTAATCTCCACACAGGTCGCTGAAGTCTCTCTTGACGTTTCTTTCGACTTATTAGTGACCGAGCTCTCCCCGATTCCATCTTTAGTTCAACGACTGGGCAGAGTAAATAGATATGGTGGCAGACCCGAGAAGGTCAACGTCTTTTTGTGTGAGCCCAAGAGCTATGAGCCTTATGGGAAGATCTTAACCAATTTAGCCCACGAGAACCTTCCAAAGTTGATCGAGGGTCTTGAGAAGAAGGGCGAAGAGGTATATCTTGACAAGGAGTTTTGGCTTTACGAGCAATTGTATCATAAAGAAGAAATAGAGAGAGTAGAGAGAGACGTCCTCGATGTGATTGAAACCACACTCAACTTCTTCAGCTCTACAGCATACGAAAGAGAAGAAAGAAAAATCTTGGATATATTGGGAAGAGAAGAGACTTATTTGGCTATACCCGATATTTATTTAGAAAAAGTACTTAATTTGTACAAGAGGCTCAAAGAGCTTAAGGGTATTGAAGGCTATAGGGAGCGCTTGAGGATTTATGCCCAGATTAAGAGCTATCTCACTCCAGTGTCACGCTCAGACATCAGAAAGGCGGACTGGCATGAGGACTTGAGGCTTCCAGTGATTAAGGGCTACGATGAGGACGTGGGTGTAATAAGGAATTGAGATCATGCCCTTGATAATCTCTTTCAATTCTCTTTGTGAGATTCCCCACAATATCACAGCTACGGCATGACCTCTTGGCGTGCTCTTTCAATTCTCTTTGTGAGATTCTGAGATTATGCTTTGCATTATGCCTATTATTGTAACTATCAGCTTTCAATTCTCTTTGTGAGATTCTATCCCAAAGCAAGGGAAGATGATCAGTACCTTTATATCACTTTCAATTCTCTTTGTGAGATTCAGGACTAGGCATGATCTATGGCTGAGAATGAGGGAGAACTTTCAATTCTCTTTGTGAGATTCGGGGAGGTGTGATAGATGGGTGGGTTTTCGACAGTTGGCTTTCAATTCTCTTTGTGAGATTCAAGTATTTCGGGGGGAAGTGATATGAGTGAGCAGGATACTTTCAATTCTCTTTGTGAGATTCCAAAAAACAATGGATAAGCGTAATGTTTAAGTATAAGAACTTTCAATTCTCTTTGTGAGATTCCAGACATAGCAGGCTTTATATGGGATCACCTTCCTGACTCTTTCAATTCTCTTTGTGAGATTCTGTGTCAGACAGATTTATGAGTATTTAATGCAATGGGGACTTTCAATTCTCTTTGTGAGATTCTATACTGGGGATAAACAATACACTGAAGGAAATTGTGCTTTCAATTCTCTTTGTGAGATTCTCTGATGCAATAGAAAACTTAGCCACAAAAAACCCCCAGACTTTCAATTCTCTTTGTGAGATTCTGTATCCGTCCCAGTAGAGCCACAGCTTTGCTGTTACTTTCAATTCTCTTTGTGAGATTCAGGGGGTGGTGTTGTTGTTGAAACCCCTTGTATTTTTTTGCTTTCAATTCTCTTTGTGAGATTCTCTCCCCTCAGGAGCTCATCAGCAATCACCTTTTATCTTTCAATTCTCTTTGTGAGATTCTTTGTCGAGAGCATTCAGAAGTTCACAAACGGCTTTGCTTTCAATTCTCTTTGTGAGATTCCTCGTTGCGGAGGCGAGAACATGAGGATATATTTAGATCTTTCAATTCTCTTTGTGAGATTCTTGGCGCTAGTATTCCACCGGCACCGGCTCAGGTGCCTTGCTTTCAATTCTCTTTGTGAGATTCTTAATCATATACACAGTGATACACTTTATCGTATTCAAAGCTTTCAATTCTCTTTGTGAGATTCTATATAGCTCACTCCTATACTCATAATGGATCCTTTCACTTTCAATTCTCTTTGTGAGATTCCGCATACAAGCCAGCATCCAAATGTGCAGGCAAGCCTTCTTTCAATTCTCTTTGTGAGATTCCGATCAAGTTAAGCGATACCGAGCTTTTAATTTTGCTTATACTTTCAATTCTCTTTGTGAGATTCTTGCATCGGGAGTTACCATAATCAACTGGACTTACATCTTTCAATTCTCTTTGTGAGATTCTAGAATACAATGAGGAAGAGGACGAAGGTCACTATCCCTTTCAATTCTCTTTGTGAGATTCACAGGAAGCTACTCGGCAACAGTCTCCGACGGATACGTGCTTTCAATTCTCTTTGTGAGATTCTTTGCTATTTCATTTTGAATCCGGGCATTCTGAAAAACTTTCAATTCTCTTTGTGAGATTCGGAGGCCCCCTGAGGGGCTCCTCTCGGTGTATGTTGCCTTTCAATTCTCTTTGTGAGATTCTGGGACACAGTCAACAGTGCTCTTTGGCTTCTCTGACTTTCAATTCTCTTTGTGAGATTCGCTTCACTTGTATGCTTCCGTTTCCGACACCTTATGCGCTTTCAATTCTCTTTGTGAGATTCCCCAGTACGCATTGTGCCTTCGATGTCCATCCCAAACCTTTCAATTCTCTTTGTGAGATTCAGCGGAGGCAACGGCAAAGGATCCAAACGGAGCTGAGGGCTTTCAATTCTCTTTGTGAGATTCCCAGCTCATTTTCTCACCTCTATTTTCAGTTTTATGACAGCTTTCAATTCTCTTTGTGAGATTCATGAGATACAGAAAGAGCTAGCGAAGCTAATCATGGCACTTTCAATTCTCTTTGTGAGATTCAGAGGGGGTGATATGGGATGCCGAAAGATCCAAGCACTTTCAATTCTCTTTGTGAGATTCAAGCCTTCTTTCCAGTGAGCACAACCACAAAAATAACTTTCAATTCTCTTTGTGAGATTCATGCCCAAGCTGAATTTATCGGTTAAGCCTCTGGGACTTTCAATTCTCTTTGTGAGATTCCACTAACGTAAACTCTTTTTGCTCTCTCATATAGTATCTTTCAATTCTCTTTGTGAGATTCTCCAGTTTGTCCACTCTCTTCTCAAGTGCCTTTATTCCTTTCAATTCTCTTTGTGAGATTCTTACCACCTCTGAGCTTATAGAGGAGTCAAAGAAGTGCCTTTCAATTCTCTTTGTGAGATTCTGAGAGGGGGGCCTTCGACCCCCTGACAGCTGTCCCCAGAACTTTCAATTCTCTTTGTGAGATTCTGGATCATGGACGAGCCGGGTTGCGGGCTGGCCCTAGCGTCTTTCAATTCTCTTTGTGAGATTCATTCTATGTAGTCACGTATAAAGTAATTGCAAAGAAGAGACTTTCAATTCTCTTTGTGAGATTCCATCAGTGGATTTGCAGTGGAGCTCAACGGACAACAGCTTTCAATTCTCTTTGTGAGATTCATTGATCAACATGATCATTCAAATGTAACACATAATATTGCTTTCAATTCTCTTTGTGAGATTCGAGGAAGCTGGACGAGGTGGCTAGGAGGGAGCTTGGCAGACTTTCAATTCTCTTTGTGAGATTCCAAATACATTAAATCCATTGCTCTGAGGTGTGGCATTCTTTCAATTCTCTTTGTGAGATTCTGGAGTTGCTCTCCCTCTTCCACTTCGCCCTCCTGTCCCTTTCAATTCTCTTTGTGAGATTCCAAGATCCAACGTAACCTTGTGGATCGCATCGTCGTGTGTCTTTCAATTCTCTTTGTGAGATTCACCACTCGCCCGTTAGGGCATAGAAAAGACCTGTGCGTCTTTCAATTCTCTTTGTGAGATTCTTTTCAGGCTGGCTCATTCCTCCACCTCAAATATACTTTCAATTCTCTTTGTGAGATTCCTGTACTACTTGGTCGCGGGCATGGCCCTCCTCTTTTTCTTTCAATTCTCTTTGTGAGATTCTGACGAATGGACTGAGCTCCCTGTCATAAAACTGAAAATAGCTTTCAATTCTCTTTGTGAGATTCTCAAGCTCTCAGTATCGGCCTATGACCCTGATTCCCCTGCCTTTCAATTCTCTTTGTGAGATTCATTATCTGTGGTAGCTCCTTTCGTTCATATATCTTCCTCTTTCAATTCTCTTTGTGAGATTCTATGAATAGCCTCCGCCAACGAGGGTTACCTCCAGCTCTTTCAATTCTCTTTGTGAGATTCCTCTGTCAGAATCCACAGTGCGGTGCTCACATAGTTGTTGACTTTCAATTCTCTTTGTGAGATTCAGAATACAGTCAGCAGCTAGGATACTCATGCCGTTCACTTTCAATTCTCTTTGTGAGATTCCAGGCAAAGGCGATACAGATGAGGGAGAGCGACATTAGTGCTTTCAATTCTCTTTGTGAGATTCACGGATCTATCTTAAGGTGAACGTCTTTGGGATTGTTAACCTTTCAATTCTCTTTGTGAGATTCCTTGGAATAATTTCTCTGGGAAACTTGGTCTCTGGTGTCATCTTTCAATTCTCTTTGTGAGATTCCTGGTTTTTACCAGCTCCTCAAGCTGACCAAGCCTCTCAAGCACTTTCAATTCTCTTTGTGAGATTCAGAGGGGGTGATATGGGATGCCGAAAGATCCAAGCACTTTCAATTCTCTTTGTGAGATTCGTGTATTTGATTATCGTTGTGCCTCCTTCATCAAGCCTTTCAATTCTCTTTGTGAGATTCATCACAGAGGAAGAGATGAAAGAGCTTCTTAAGGCACCTTTCAATTCTCTTTGTGAGATTCGTAAAAGCGGGGGGCGGCATTATTTTCAAGAAAAAGGACCTTTCAATTCTCTTTGTGAGATTCATCAAGCTTTATACACACTATTTACAAGGAGAAGTAACTTTCAATTCTCTTTGTGAGATTCATATTCCACCTTATCGTTCAGCGGACACTAGATGCTTTCAATTCTCTTTGTGAGATTCTTTCTATGTCCTGCTTAATGCTGTTTATAAGCTTATAAACTTTCAATTCTCTTTGTGAGATTCATAGCATAATGCTCTTTTATGAGGAGGAAATAGAGGAAGCTTTCAATTCTCTTTGTGAGATTCATTCTGTTGCTGATCTGGTTTGCAGCTGGGATTTTCTGCTTTCAATTCTCTTTGTGAGATTCTGCAGGATCGACAACTGGTACTCTGTCCATACTTTCGGTCTTTCAATTCTCTTTGTGAGATTCCTCTATGCCCTATAAACCCTATGCATGAGGTGGTTCCTTTCAATTCTCTTTGTGAGATTCAAGCACCATCTGCATCTGTAACAGTATAGGAAACGGAATCTTTCAATTCTCTTTGTGAGATTCTGTGGGATGCTCCATTCTATGAGCTGTTGGATGAGACACTTTCAATTCTCTTTGTGAGATTCCTTCCATGTCTGCGTGAGGTGAGATAGATGGCTGGCTACCTTTCAATTCTCTTTGTGAGATTCATAGTAGATCAGAGGGATATTCAAAAAAAGACAAAAGCACTTTCAATTCTCTTTGTGAGATTCATTATGTAGTTGTCTGATGTGAAGCCGAAGATCCATGAATGACTTTCAATTCTCTTTGTGAGATTCGAGAAGGAAGTAGCAGTCAAGCTCTTCTCAGGAAAGCTTTCAATTCTCTTTGTGAGATTCGAGGTTCAGGGAGAATCTGCATTTCAATGAACCTTTTACTTTCAATTCTCTTTGTGAGATTCGGGGATAATAAGAAAAGGGAAGGGAATATGGTTCAAGGCTTTCAATTCTCTTTGTGAGATTCGTCAGGCTGTGGGAGGAGCACCAGAAAAAGCTAGCTGAGGCTTTCAATTCTCTTTGTGAGATTCACTGTCTCCCGCCAAACTATGCCGTCTCGCTTGCGACTTTCAATTCTCTTTGTGAGATTCGCAATGCAAGCTTTAACGCCTTAAGTTCAGCACTTCCCTTCTCTTTCAATTCTCTTTGTGAGATTCGTATAATGCTTCTAATTTTGCATACAGCGTTGATGATACCTTTCAATTCTCTTTGTGAGATTCACCTACTAATGAATAAAGTTTTGAGATTTGATAAGGATCTTTCAATTCTCTTTGTGAGATTCTCCGGGCATTTTGAGAAACGATCAGGTGGAAAAGGAGCTGACTTTCAATTCTCTTTGTGAGATTCTTGGCTTTGTCCAGCTTATCGCCTGCCTCCCTGAGCTCCACCTTTCAATTCTCTTTGTGAGATTCCTGGAGGAAAATATTGGAGAAGTATGCACCTGATAAATTGGCTTTCAATTCTCTTTGTGAGATTCCAAGTGCCCGAGACCCAAGAGGTGTACCTGAACCTGACTTTCAATTCTCTTTGTGAGATTCATAAACAACATCATCAAATACGAATCCATCAATATCTTTCAATTCTCTTTGTGAGATTCTTCGTCGTCGACCAGGTTCACCAGGCCCTTCCAGAACGCCCTTTCAATTCTCTTTGTGAGATTCGTAGAGGGGTAAGGTTCGTGAGAAAGGGAGCGTGAGATGAACTTTCAATTCTCTTTGTGAGATTCACTACCAGATTCTTAGCCTCGTCATCTCCACTAATAGTGCTTTCAATTCTCTTTGTGAGATTCTAAAACAGCTGAAGAAGAGCTATGAGGAGCTAAAACAGCTTTCAATTCTCTTTGTGAGATTCAGCTGAAATCCAGAGGATGACCTTTGAGCTGAGAGATCTACTTTCAATTCTCTTTGTGAGATTCCAGGAGGGATATTTCATTAGCCTGAGTTTCCCAAAATCTTTCAATTCTCTTTGTGAGATTCATGCAGAATATGAAATACCTAATAGAGTTGGAATTCTCTTTCAATTCTCTTTGTGAGATTCAGGAGGAGGCAAAAATAGGGTGGCAAACCGGTTTGTATAGACTTTCAATTCTCTTTGTGAGATTCGAAGCAGTATCTGAAGGGTTCACCTAAATGGTTTGCACCTTTCAATTCTCTTTGTGAGATTCCCATAACAAACAGAGAGTATAGCTGTGAAAAATATATCCTTTCAATTCTCTTTGTGAGATTCGAGCTGGAATCCAGTTATAAATGCCGGAGGCTATCCTTTCAATTCTCTTTGTGAGATTCATAAGAAGAAACAACTCAGGGTAAGATCATACCTTATCACTTTCAATTCTCTTTGTGAGATTCATCTCCATGTAGTCGTTATTCAGAGGTTCAACGAGCTTTCAATTCTCTTTGTGAGATTCCTCTTCAGGCTTCGGGGTCTTCCACTTTCAGGTAAACACGCTTTCAATTCTCTTTGTGAGATTCCTGTGACTGGAAGCGAAAGCACTTTGTGTTTTAAACTGCTTTCAATTCTCTTTGTGAGATTCTGTTATCGAGCAATGCTATATTTATCTCCCTGACTGCTTTCAATTCTCTTTGTGAGATTCATCTGGCGGACGCCTTCTGGACCTTGGACTCCCCGCCCGCTTTCAATTCTCTTTGTGAGATTCCCCCACACGACGGGGTTGAAGAACATCGCCAGAATCACTTTCAATTCTCTTTGTGAGATTCACCTAAGGCTGGAACATATCACAAGCACACCATAACCGTCTTTCAATTCTCTTTGTGAGATTCGGAGAACCTGCACTTCAACGAGTCTGCCTTTATTCCATTTCTTTCAATTCTCTTTGTGAGATTCCGATTTTACGATGAAAACGGCTATTTACTGCCATTTTACACTTTCAATTCTCTTTGTGAGATTCATTTTTCCTCCTTTACTAATGGCACAAGATGGTATATACTTTCAATTCTCTTTGTGAGATTCAGTGGTCAGCTATCACGTCCTTCATTGTTTTCCTGCTTTTCCTTTCAATTCTCTTTGTGAGATTCAGGTAAAGGAAGCGGAAAGCATCATAGAGGATCTGGAAATCACTTTCAATTCTCTTTGTGAGATTCGTAACGGTGGAAAACGGGACATTGGTTTATCTGATGATAACTTTCAATTCTCTTTGTGAGATTCACACAAACACCTCGAAGGTGGTTTTCATGCAGAAGACTTTCAATTCTCTTTGTGAGATTCAAACTCATTTCTCTCCATTATATCCAGAAAACGCTCCTTTCAATTCTCTTTGTGAGATTCTTCCTTCTCTTACGGATGTTGTGAGGATGATGATAACTTTCAATTCTCTTTGTGAGATTCAATCCATCCACTGACTTAAAAGTTCAGTTTAACGATGCTTTCAATTCTCTTTGTGAGATTCTTAGCGTTCCTGAGTATCTGAAGAAGGTATTCACACTTTCAATTCTCTTTGTGAGATTCAATCAGCTCAAGAGCACTTATGACCAAGTAATTGACTCTTTCAATTCTCTTTGTGAGATTCATGAACCATCCAGCCTTCTCCAGACCCGCCCAAGGTATCTCCTTTCAATTCTCTTTGTGAGATTCGGGAGATAAAGACTATTCAGGGACAAGTAGCTTATATTTCTTTCAATTCTCTTTGTGAGATTCTTCACTTCACACTCCCCCCGCCGGCCTTTTCAGACCTTTCAATTCTCTTTGTGAGATTCAACACCATCACCTCCCCCAATTTTCTCCTTCAGGATGAAAAAACCTTTCAATTCTCTTTGTGAGATTCGCTAGCTGAACAAATTGTTACTAAATTCTCTGAATTGCCTTTCAATTCTCTTTGTGAGATTCAGACTATGGCAGTGATCTAAATGTTTATTTCCGAGGAATCTTTCAATTCTCTTTGTGAGATTCACAAGCACGAAGAGTATGGCACCCAGCAAGACCCACATCTTTCAATTCTCTTTGTGAGATTCCCCTGTATCACAGCTATTCCATCGGCCTGATCGAAGGGAAGCTTTCAATTCTCTTTGTGAGATTCTAATGCTTCTGCTCTCAATGAGGGATCTAATTTACGCTTTCAATTCTCTTTGTGAGATTCATAAACCCTGAGGGAGAGACAATAACAATAAATGACTCGCTTTCAATTCTCTTTGTGAGATTCGAGACAGAGTGCATGAGGGCAAGCATATCCGGCACCGAGCCAATAACTTTCAATTCTCTTTGTGAGATTCAGGTGCCATGACGGCACTATGAAGTAAATGTTTTTATTTTCTTTCAATTCTCTTTGTGAGATTCCTTCAGGATGTTGTTGAGATAGAAGAACCTAGGGTGAGCTTTCAATTCTCTTTGTGAGATTCAGGAAAAGAAGGAGGAGGAAGGTGAGAAGTAGATGGAGAAGCTTTCAATTCTCTTTGTGAGATTCCTCTCCCTGATGGTCCCTCTCAGCGATTGAGATGATCCGTCTTTCAATTCTCTTTGTGAGATTCGATCTGAATGCCTTCCCACTTGGTCGCCTTTTACGTTGCTTTCAATTCTCTTTGTGAGATTCCCTGGATACAATCGGAGAGCTGTGGAGGGATATAATATCTTTCAATTCTCTTTGTGAGATTCCTAGCCTTGCCCCTCGCCTCGGGGCCCAGCCTGACCCTCCTTTCAATTCTCTTTGTGAGATTCCTAGGACAGGCTTACCAACCAGAGCTGACTACGAGGACACTTTCAATTCTCTTTGTGAGATTCAATGTGGACTTCTCCAATCCGGAAGTGTTCTCAATAACTTTCAATTCTCTTTGTGAGATTCTATGTATGACATCGTCGCCACAAAATATGGATGAGTACTTTCAATTCTCTTTGTGAGATTCACGGGCTATGTCCATGTGGGAAGATTTAAGCTACCCGTACTTTCAATTCTCTTTGTGAGATTCATAGACATAAGAAGGAAGGAAAACATGACGGAGATAACTTTCAATTCTCTTTGTGAGATTCAGGAAGCTCTCGTCCACACTCCTTAGCCCTTTTTCGTCTTTCAATTCTCTTTGTGAGATTCAATTCCAGCTTCTTCTACTAAAACTATATATCTTTACTACTTTCAATTCTCTTTGTGAGATTCCAGAAAAGTTTAAATACTTTTCGACGCCCGTCTATTTTTACTTTCAATTCTCTTTGTGAGATTCAGCTATGTAGTTCTGTATCGCCGGCTCTAAGTACGCTTTCAATTCTCTTTGTGAGATTCTAAACTGGAGCCTAGAGAAGCTGTGGGATTCTTGGAAAAAGCTTGCTTTCAATTCTCTTTGTGAGATTCGAGCACCTTCTGCTCCTCCGCCAATAGGGGTTCCCTTCCCCTCCTTTCAATTCTCTTTGTGAGATTCACAGAACAATAGCTAAAAAAACTGAAAATATTGAAGAGAAGATAACTTTCAATTCTCTTTGTGAGATTCGGACTTAAGTATATCGCCGGGTCTGGCGGACGCCGGAGCTTTCAATTCTCTTTGTGAGATTCCTATCTATTCAGTATCGGCAAAGCCATCAAACACAACTCTTTCAATTCTCTTTGTGAGATTCGTGGAGGGGCCTGACGTGCCCCTTCCTCCCCGCGTTCACTTTCAATTCTCTTTGTGAGATTCACAGATTTAGCAGGCTGTGTCCTCGTGTTTACCTGAAAGCTTTCAATTCTCTTTGTGAGATTCAGAGACTACTGAAACAGGAACAGAAGAGAATATAATACTTTCAATTCTCTTTGTGAGATTCTGTGGAGGTGGGCTCAAACGCGACCGTGCCGTCCCCGTCCGCTTTCAATTCTCTTTGTGAGATTCAAAAGAAAGGAAGGGGATGGTCATTTTCTCATCCTGTGGACTTTCAATTCTCTTTGTGAGATTCGGGAGGAAGACCATCGCGGTTATGAACGCGCTAGTGACACTTTCAATTCTCTTTGTGAGATTCCAACTGTCTTTACTCCAAGAGCCTCTTTAACCTCTCCTTTCAATTCTCTTTGTGAGATTCTAATATCTTGGAAAGCTAAGTTCTGTGCAATGCTTCTTTCAATTCTCTTTGTGAGATTCACCACTTCTGAGCTTCAGGAGGGAGAAAGGGCCAAAGGCTTTCAATTCTCTTTGTGAGATTCTCCACCGTGATTACAACGGAAAGGCTTCCTGCAGGGGAATCACTTTCAATTCTCTTTGTGAGATTCTGTGGCTGATAAGCTGTACTGCTTTACAGTTCCGTTCTTTCAATTCTCTTTGTGAGATTCAAGTTCTGAGGCAACTTCATCAACGCTAAGCAAGTTGCTTTCAATTCTCTTTGTGAGATTCTTTGCAAACTTGAATAACGCTTCTGCAACAGCTTCTGACTTTCAATTCTCTTTGTGAGATTCTTGTGGGATAGCTGCATGTATGCCAAACTACTACTGTCCTTTCAATTCTCTTTGTGAGATTCACTTCAAGGAGCTTAGGGATGTCCTGAGAAGAATAAGCTTTCAATTCTCTTTGTGAGATTCATAATTTAGCTAATAAAAATATGCTCTATACCTAAATTTATGCTTTCAATTCTCTTTGTGAGATTCATGCTATCTTCCACCTATCCCCTCTTATCCCTGATGATCTTTCAATTCTCTTTGTGAGATTCTGGAAAGAGGCACTTGAGAGGGCAATGAGAGAGGAAAGACTTTCAATTCTCTTTGTGAGATTCATTGTATCCACTTTAAGAAGGTTCCCAGGCTCCTGATCTTTCAATTCTCTTTGTGAGATTCATTTTGTCAGGTGTCTGGAGGACAAATGCGCCTGGTCTTTCAATTCTCTTTGTGAGATTCCTCAACCTCCTTTATGCTCTCCTTTACCGTATCCATCACTTTCAATTCTCTTTGTGAGATTCACTGGTAAACACTATCCTCCTGCTCTTAGCCACTGTTCCTGCTTTCAATTCTCTTTGTGAGATTCTTTCTGAGCTTGTGGAGGGAGGCTACATAGCAAAAGCGCTTTCAATTCTCTTTGTGAGATTCTGGTGAAGGATGATGTATTGACTCAGACAGCACCAACTCTTTCAATTCTCTTTGTGAGATTCCTGATGAAAGGCTGACATTGAGAAGAATACTGAATGGCTTTCAATTCTCTTTGTGAGATTCGAAATTGGCGCAATACACATAAAAAGGAGTAGGGGCATATCTTTCAATTCTCTTTGTGAGATTCCCTCGATAATCTCCCTCTGAGGGATGTAAAGCATGGTTACTTTCAATTCTCTTTGTGAGATTCATATTTTTACTTTAGCTCTGAATAGCGCAGGAATATCTCTTTCAATTCTCTTTGTGAGATTCTAACGGTGGAAAACGGGACATTGGTTTATCTGATGATAACTTTCAATTCTCTTTGTGAGATTCAAGCACCCTTAAGTCGGCCTTTGAGCATGGATACACTTACTTTCAATTCTCTTTGTGAGATTCAGTCCAGGGTACACGGTTGAAAAAGCACTGGATATTACAACTTTCAATTCTCTTTGTGAGATTCGACAATACGGAAATCGTCAGGACTTCTAGGCTTAGGTTTGCTTTCAATTCTCTTTGTGAGATTCGCGAAAAGAGAGGGGGGGAGAGAGATAAACATATAGGCTTTCAATTCTCTTTGTGAGATTCATTGGGAGGCCCTCTGCAGAGGGGAGGTCATCCAGCAAGCAAGCCTTTCAATTCTCTTTGTGAGATTCGGTGAGGG
>Ga0209225_1002159_pt1 | contig 18032 bp, 15 predicted proteins | sample WasSprMetagenome_FD_184732 | JGI IMG/M metagenome (GOLD analysis project Ga0209225, IMG submission 184732) | Sulfidic aquatic microbial communities from Washburn Spring, Yellowstone National Park, USA - WS (SPAdes) (version 3) | ecosystem: Environmental > Aquatic > Thermal springs > Hot (42-90C)...
ACTCCTCTGACTGCTTTTTCAACGGTTATTTCGTCCCTTATATCTCCCTTTATAAATTCAATGGAGTCCAGCACTTCCTTAAGATTGCTCAGCGAGCCGGTGGAAAGATTGTCGAGAACCCTTACCTCGAATCCCTGACTCACCAGTTCTCTGACCAAAAAGCTGCCGATGAAGCCTGCCCCACCGGTCACGAGAATCCTTTGAGCCATAGCTGACCCTCGTACGTAAATAATGGCTGTAAACTAGCGGATCAATCAGTGCTAATAATTCTTATGCTTAAAAACAGTAGTATTAAGTGTAAATCAACTAGAGAGGTATACTTTTCCTTAGAAGCGAAAACAGAAAAGACTTTTTAGCTCAAGAAGCCCAAAAATCTTTAAAAAGAATAATTGCAGAAACTAAAGCTTGCTAAGCTCTGAGATACTTAAGAAGAATATCCTGCTGGATAAGAATACTTTTCAGCAAATCTTCATTCTATCACCTTTAGGCTGACAGTAACTCTTATTCCTACACTTGGTTCTTCCTCAGCCTTCTGATCTTCTTCGGGATCTATATCGAATAATCCGGGATATAGGCGCTTGATAAACTCCTCAGCGTCAACCGAGTGGAGACCAAGATCCTGAAGCAATATCTCCTCCTGCTACTCGAAATACCAAGCTGATGTAAGCCTTTTGCTCACTCTTTTCACGGCCTCAACATCCCTCTCAACATTGCTGTTCTTTAGCTCCTCAACTCTCCTCTCATTGCTCCTCAGCACAAATTTCCATATGCTATCGGGGTCGATTTTGTCCAGCAGCTCTGTATTAGGTATCAAGCAGTGGCCTTCTATGCTATCAGGATAGTAGACAGGCCTGTCCCTGAGCACCTCATGAACCTCCGCTATGAACTCAGCTATCTCCTCCAGACTTGCGTTAAATCTCCCAGATAACCTGTGAACCTCATGCCATGCAGAGATCATCACAGCCCTGTAGGCTGTCTCGAAGAGCTTTGCCAGCTCTAGTGTTTCAGGATTGCTCGCCACTTTCACCTTTAGGCCAGCCTTAGCTAGATGATCTGCAAAGCTCTTTGCAGATTCAGCTGGATATGAGGAGACCCATTTTGGCCAGAACATTATATGTCTCTTGAGGTTGGGGTGCTTTCCCCTAACAGGTGAGTATGCCACAGGGATTCTTGACTTCTCATGAATTATCTTCGTGGTTCCCGGGATCACGGTTGAGTGTATCATCACAGCTTTTGGCCTCAGCAAATCAACATATTTAAGCGTTGTATCAACAAATGCCTCCTGATAGGGATATGCTATGTGGAGGAAATCCGGGCTTTTCGGCAGAGTCTCAAGCTTGTTTGGTGAGATCTCCTCCCTTACATCATATCCGTATGTGTTGAAGGTGGATCTCAGGATCTCGTATAACGGCCTTCCGATCTCGCCCAAGCCGATTATAACGGTCTCCATAGCGAGTTTCTGCCACAGGTTATTAAAAACATTAGCTACGTAAAATTCAATTTAATATAATAAGGATTATTATATAGCCCCTTCGTATTATACCTTATTTGCGCGCAACCTGGATCTTAAAGATACCTAAAGGTAATTAACGTTTAACATTTAAGCCATGTTTTGTGAGCCTTTTCCTTACGATCTCCTCTATCGATTCTTCTGGACTTTTTAGCCTGCTTAAACCTAAGAAATCAATGGCTTTCTTTATATTCACTTTGATCCTGTTCTTGTCCTCTTCTCTGAATAGAGGTTTTTGCCCTGTGTCAATTATATCTATTTTTGGTTGTATGGCATTATTTGTGAGCTTTATTACAGTCCTCTGAACCATTTGTGCCAGTTCTAGAATGGTTATGGGGCTTGGATAGTAGACGTTTACTATGTGAGCTAGGCTATTGCCTCCTTTTTCCACCTCTCCATTTAGTATTTTGATTGCAAACCTCTCGTAGGCCTGACATATGTCCTCGATATCAACGTACAGCATAGGCCTGTGCATGCTATGCTTGTATGGCGTTATTGTCTCTCCTCTCAACGCTCTCTCTATGAAAATGTTCGCAGCTGTTTTCTCCGGCATTCCATCACCAAGCACCGTGCCCATCCTTATTATTCCGAAAATCTTCTGTGACATCTCATCATAGAACCTCACTATCGATTCTTGGGCAATTTTGGATAAAGCATAAAGCCTAGCCCTATCCTCTACTTTATCTGGCCTAAACCCAAACTCCTCATCTATAACACCTTCAAGCCCGCTCTCACCTATGGTATGCCATGAGCTTGCCAGTATCATGCCCTTTATCCTTGGATTTTCGTCAACAGCTTCGCATACATTTTGAGTGCCGAGAAAGTTAACCTCATATCCGAGTTTCTTCTGCTCGTTTATCAGTGGAATCTGCACTATAGCAGTATGAATTACAAGGTCCACATCTCTCAGGCTCTTCCTAACTTCTTCAATGGATCGGATATCGCAGGCGGTGTAGTCAATTTTCTCCGAATTCTCTGGAGGCTGTCTCACATCAAGGATCTTCACGGCAAATTTGTCTGAAAGATGCCTTGCAAGAGAATAACCTATGTATCCTGAGCCACCTGTAATTCCGATCTTATAAACCATCGCATCACCTTAAGCTTGTTTTTCGGCTATATAATTTAAGTTTTACTCTTCTTCGGCAACCTGCTACTAGCAATTATAAATAATCTCATCCTAAGTGCAAACCTAAAAAAACGGCTTTTTTCCTCTTAAATGAGAGAAAGCAAAGCAAAAAGGTTGAAAAATGCCGTTTCAAGTGAATTCGCTTGAAAATCATCTCACCTTCTCAATGCAAAGAGGATTGAAAAAGAATGCTTTTTACTATCTCCTCAGCATCGGGACCTTCTATATTTAGCCACTCTATTTGCTATCAAAGATGCTACTATTCCAGCAGGAACTCCTCCATCTATGTTCACGACAGCTAACCCTAGGGAGCATGACTGAAGCATCGACATCAAAGCGCCCAATCCTCTTTCCCCGAAACCGTAGCCTATGGATACGGGCACACCTATGACAGGAATATCGACGAGCCCTGCAACCAAGGATGCAAGAGCTCCTTCCCTTCCAGCCACCACTATCAGGACATCCACGTCATGTCTTATCATCTCCTTCAGAGGCTCAAAGAGTCTGTGAAGGCCAGCCACTCCCACATCATATGCTTTTAGCACCTCGCAGCCCATCTCCTCAGCTATAACCCTGGCCTCCTCAGCCACCCTAAGGTCCGATGTGCCTGCAGCTAATATTCCAATCTTTCCCCCGCTCTTCTCAACTTTGAAGTCTATTCTCCTCACCACAACGATTCTGGCCCTCTCATTAACCTCAACTAGGGCTTCTGGGATCATATCAGCTATTCTCTCCATCAGCTCGTCAGATGCCCTGCTTATTATTGCTCTTCCAGCATCATGAACCATTCTCTTAGCCAAATTGATGATATCACCCAACTCCTTTCCCTCAGCCAGTATTATCTCAGGAACTCCCTTCCTAATCTCCCTTCCTAGATCAAGCCTAGCTAGCTCCTCAACTTCAGCTATTGAGAGAATTTTGAGCAGTCTTTCAGCCTCTTCAACTGATATCTCTCCCCTAGCAAGCCTCTCAAGTATCTCCCTCAAGTGGACCCTCCTTTATATATGAGGGATCTATAATCCTTGCGATGCCCTTGATAGCTCTCATAGATTGTAGCTCAGGGATAGCTGGGGACATGTTCCTGGGAGCTCTCTTGGATTTAGGAGCTGATGAAAGGAAGGTTATTGAAGCAATAGATTCAATAGGAGAGCTTATTGGTCGCAGAATAGAGGTGAAGATAGGGGATGTGACCAGAAGGGGGATAAGGGCAAAGAATGTGAAAATAAAGGCAGAGAGCTGGCCCTCCATGACTGGAAAGGAGCTAATAGGCTATGTTGAGAGCTGCGTCAGGAAGCTGGATGTAGGGGATGAGGCCAAGAATTATGCTGTTAGGGTAGCTGAGACCATAGTTGAGGCTGAGAGCAGGATACATGAAGATGTCCATCTTCATGAGCTGGGCCAGCCTGATACAATAGCTGAAATAGTAGGAGCCTCGGTTGCCCTTGATAATCTAGGCCTCTTCGATGCCACGGTTTACTCAACCCCCTTAGCCGTTGGCGGGGGGAGCATTGAGATCTCCCATGGAAGGGTGCCAGTTCCGGCTCCAGCCACGCTCGAGATACTTAGAAAGAAAAGATTCCCGATTGTGGGGGGCCCTGTGAAGCAGGAACTGGCTACACCGACCGGGGCTGCCCTTCTCGTGAACATAGTTGATGCAGTTACGGAGCTCTATCCGATGATGAGGCCCTCCAAGGTGGCCTATGGGGCCGGGGATAGGGAGCTAGAGATACCAAATGTGCTCAGGATCGTGTTAGGCGAGCCCCTGAATGATATGATGAGGGATGATGTCCTGATACTTGAGACGAATGTGGATGATGTTCCCGGAGAGCTAATAGGATATACAATAGATAGAATCATGAAGGAAGGGGCAAAAGATGCTTGCATTATCCCCATAATTGCGAAAAAAGGTAGGCCAGGCCAGATACTGAAGGTGATAGCCGATAGAAATGATGCAGATCGCCTAGCTAGGATAATGATAGAGGAAACAGGCAGTCTAGGAATACGAATCTACAGGTGCGAGAGGAGGATCCTGATGAGGGAGATTATACCAGTAAAGGTATCTGTTGATGGACATGAGGCTGAAGTGAGGGTGAAGGTATCTAGGGATGCCAGAGGTTCCATAATCAGGGTGAAGCCCGAGTATGAGGATCTAAGGGAGATAGCTGAGAGGACAGGGAAACCATTAAGGCTTATATTGGGACTTGTTGAGGATAGGGTGAGGAGACTATATGAAGTATAAGGCCCTTGAGAAGTTTATAATCGAGAAGGGGAAGGAGGGAGCTATTGTAGCGCTCTCAGGCGGACTAGATAGCCCAACTCTGGCAGCTATATGCAGAAGATTGCTGGGGGACAAGGCTTTGGCTGTGACGGTAGTCTCCGAGCTTCAACCTGAGGAGGAGATAGAGGATGCCAAGAGGGTGGCTGAGGAGATAGGAATAAGGCACATCTTGATAAGAATGGACATACTGAAGGAAGAAAATGTCGCGAGAAACGAACTAGATAGGTGCTACTATTGCAAGAGAGCCATCTTTGGGAGGATTAGAAATTTAGCTGAAGAGCTTGGGATAAAGGCGATATTCGATGGGACTAATGTCTCTGATGGCCAGAGGCCGGGGCTTAGGGCACTGAAGGAGCTAGGAATATACAGTCCATGGGCGGAGACTGGGTTCAGCAAGGAGGAGATAAGGGAGATAGCCAGAGATCTTGGTCTCTCTGTTAGTGAGAAGATGCCACAATCCTGTCTGGCTACCAGAATACCTTATGGGGAGAGGATAACACCAGAGAGGCTGTTGAGGATAGAGAGGGCCGAGAGAATAATGAGAGAGCTAACTAATGTGAGGCTTTTGAGGGTGAGGGATCATGGAGGCATCGCTAGGATAGAGGTGGCTAGGGATGAGAGATCCTCCTTTTTTGATACCTCTAAGATGGACAGAATATCCGAGGAGTTAAAAAAGCTGGGATTCAGATATGTTACTCTCGATCTTGAGGGGTATAGGCCAGCTGATAGCTTCTTTTCAGTAAAGTCCTAGCAATATTGCCCTTAGACTATCCTCCCTCTAAGGAAAAAAGTTTTGTGGGCTCATTAATGCCGACATACGAAATGATTTTACCCTAATCATAGCACCTCTTCTCATAGGTGCAAGCTTACCTACCATTCCAAAGAAGTGTATAAAAAGAGAAATAGTGAAAAATTAATATAAGAAGAAATCTGGCTGCTTAGCTGGGTGCCCCATAAAATAGAGATCGAAATAGAGAGGGAGAAAAAGGAAGAGGAGGAGAAGGAAAGTGCCAAGAAGGGAAAATAGAGTAAAACTGGGAATTACTAGCTCAGTAGAGAATGATGGAGATGTTAAATTACTTCCTGAAAGAAAGGCTTTGAGAGCGAATTTCTAGTTTCTAACAGCTTTGAAGATCCTTCAGGTTAAAATTAAGTTAAAGTAAACAGCTGAACCACACTTCATGGTAATTTTTCCCTGCTTGAGCAGATTATCACTAAACTTCTCTCATAGAAAACTTTTTATTATCTCCCTTCTGCTAAGTTCAGCTGCACTCAGCTACAGCAACATCAATGGTGGTTAAATGACCCCTCTCAAAGCCGGGTGTCCTGCCTCCTCCGAGCTTCTAAGAAGCTCCTCGAGGAGCCAGGGCATATCAGATGGAGGGGTGAGCGATGGGGCCATTTGGCCCCTCTTTTCAGCTTTGAACGCTGAATTCTGCACATTGAACGCTGGGACGAGAGGCCTTTCCTGTCATGGACGTACATTTTTTGATAGAGAGGTTATTCTTAGACCATTAAGGTGCCTTAAAAGGATCATAAAGAAGTTTTAAAGTCATGAATACGCATACAGTCGTTGTTATTCAGAAAGATATTTTTGTTTATCCTCCTTTTCCATATAATCCTCCACTAAAATACCCTGAGCTGGAGAATTTACCTTATAAAATTGATATAGATGAAACAAATCAGGTTTATGAAATGGTAAGAGAATTGTTGTCTATGTACGAATTGGACAGTGCCAACTATGGTACTTCGATATGGAACCCCTTATCTGCAATAATCTCAAAAGGAGAAACTGTTGTTATAAAGCCAAATTTAGTTATGGATAAACATCCTTTTGGAGAAAAAGCGGCCCTATCAAGTATAACTCATGCTTCTGTTCTAAGGCCAATCATTGATTATACTATTTTAGCACTTAAGGGAAATGGAAAAATCATTATCTGCGACGCTCCTCTTCAGTCGGCTGATTTTAACAGGATATGTCAAATAAATGGATTAAGAAAGCTGGTTAACTTTTATAAATTTAAAGTTAAAAACATAAAAATAACACTACTCGATTTGCGTAGGGAAATGGCGCTGCCTAATGCATGTCTTAGAAAAAGAACAGTACAGCTGAAAGGAGATCCACTAGGATATACAATAATAGATCTTGGAAAAGATTCTTTTCATTCAGAAATTGATAAATTTTGGAAGAAGTATGCTATAACAGATTATGACCTTAAAACACTAAGAAAATATCATACAGATAAAAAACATTGTTATTTTATTTCTAATACAATACTTAACGCTGACACTATTATATCAGTGCCAAAATTGAAAACCCATAAAAAAGCGGGGATAACTGTAGCTTTGAAGAATTTTATAGGTATAAATGCCTCAAAAGATTTTCTTCCGCATTACAGAAAAGGAATACCAATAGATGGAGGGGACGAATATCCCGTAAGCCCAGATTTTTCTATGATAATTAGAGAGAAATTGGCGGAAATACCTATTTTTAGAGCAATGATCTCATTATTCAAAAGAAAAATGCCGAAATTAAGCAATGCAATCCAAAAAATGAGAAGGTACGAGATTAGGGAAGGGAATTGGTATGGAAACGATACACTTTGGAGAACAATATTAGATTTAAATGTAATAGTTAAATATGCTGATAAAAAAGGAATATTGGTGAGCATCCCACAAAGAAAGTTCTTATTTTTGGTGGACGGGATTCTAGGCCAAGAAGGTGAGGGACCAATGCATGGAATACCGAAGAAATGTGGTGTATTAATAATGGGAACAAATCCATGTGCGGTGGATTATGTTGCGGCAAAAATAATGGGGTTCAAATATGAATTTATAAAACAAATCGTAGCGCCTTTTATTTTAAAACGAAAAATGAGATATTCCTTAGTAGATTTTGATTTATATGATATACAAGTAAAATCAAACTTAGATATCTATAAAGATATTCATAAACTGAAACGAGAAAAAAGCTTAAGTTTCACAGCTCCAGCTGGTTGGAAATTATTAGAATAAACTAGAGGGGATTGGAATGATAAAAAAGTATCTCTATGATATTTTTTTGAAGATTTCGAGAAAAGATTTTGAAGTGCAATACAACTCAATAGAGTTATCTAATTATAAAAAATATCTTGAAAACTTATTATTACACTCATATGTTAATGTTCCTTATTATTCCAAAATATTCCAAAATATCAATCTGATTAATAATAAAATAAATATGTATAAATTCTATAATCTTCCTATACTTACAAAAGATATAATACGGAAACACTACACAGAACTTATATCAAAAGATTATATGAAGAGAAAATGGTACTACAATTCTTCTGGGGGCTCCACGGGGGAGCCCGTCAGATTTATTCAAGATGAATTATACAAAAAATGGAGTAATGCAACTAATAAATATTATTATCACAATATGCTTGGTATAGATGAAATGCATTGTAAAAAAGTTATTCTGTGGGGTTCGGAGAGGGATATATTCGAAGGAACTATTGGATTAAGAGCTAAAATAAGTAACTGGTTGACTAATACTATTTTTTTAAATAGCTTCAGAATGACAAAGGAGGATATGGAAAAATATGTCAAAATTATAAATCAATATAAACCAGAGTTAATAAGAGGATATGCAAGTTCATTATACGAATTATGCAAATTTGCTGAGATGAATGATTTAAAAATTTTTACTCCTAAAGTTTTAGTTTCTGCAGCAGAAACATTGAATGATTATATGAGAGAAAAAATTGAAAGTGTATTTGGAACAAAAGTGTACAACTTTTACGGTTCAAGAGAGGTTAATGGAATCGCCGGTGAATGTAGGGAGGGGTCAATGCATATTTTTATTTTTTCTAATTATGTTGAAATATTGGATTATCATAATCTCCCGGTGACAGAAGGGAGGGAAGGAAAAATAATAGTTACTAATCTCCATAACTATTCAATGCCCTTAATAAGGTATGAAATTGGAGATACCGGAATTCTTGAATCTAGGAGGTGCAAATGCGGAAATCAACTTCCTATTTTGAAAAAGATTACAGGAAGAATAACAGACCATTTTATTAAAAAGGATGGAACTATTATACATGGTGAATACTTTACTCATTTATTTTATCTGAAAGATTGGATAAAAACTTTCAGAGTAATTCAAGAAGATTACGATAAAATAAGGATTTTAGCTGTTCCTCAAGGGAAAATAAATGAAATCGAAAAAAAGGATATAGAAAATAAGATAAAGCTAGTAATGGGAAAAGATTGTAAAATATATTGGGAGTTTCTTGAGGAAATTTCAAAGCCTAAAAGCGGAAAACATCTCTATACTCAAAGCTTACTTTACGAACGTTAATTTACTTGACTTATTATTAATTTTGTATGCACACAAAAGTGGCCGAAGAATCCGTAGTCTTCTGAGTTATTTTTTAATTTATATTATTGATAGTAACAGCAAATTGGCCATTTCATCCTTTTAATTAATATTGCGATTCCTATTAGTATAAGCATCCAAAAATAAATCACTAAACTGATATAGATTATTCCCCTAAATCTCATAAATGGATTTATTGCAAGTAGAAATACATACCAAAATAACTCTAATGGAGAGATTGAGTAGATGATCTTAAGGTAGACTGGGACTTTAGGGGTAAACTTTACTCTGAAGCTACCAGTAGCATTAGAAAAAAGACGATCATTTAAGATGATATCTGCACTACTACGGAGATTATTTATCGTTAAGACTGCCTTGTTGATATGCATATAGCGCAAACAAGATAGATTTTGCCATAGATATTCTTCTTCAATTCTATTAAAAGAAACTACTTTAGGAGCATAAAGATCAGGATAAACTTTGATACAAAGTTCTACTTCTCTAATTTCGCTGGAAGGGATGTTGCTTGAGATAAAAAGGCTTTTCGGTATATAAAGAGTAAAATCTTTTCTTCCAAAAAGATAAATTTCGTTATGATTCCATACATCTTTGAAAACGATCTCTACATTGTTATCTATAGGCAATATTTCATCATTTATACAGATACTTGGAAAGGTTTTTAATTGTAAAATATTTCCAAAGAAAATTTTTGCCTCTATCGTTTCATTCTGGCTATAGGTCAAAGCATCGGATGTACCCAGAGTATAATATGCTCCTTTAAATCTTGTAATATTTAAAATAGAATAGATTTGAAAGATATGGGTCGCATTAATGCAGACGACAAATTTTGAACGAACTCCATAATAATCAATAGATATAAGATTATATTCAGGATAAAATGCATGCACCTGTTTTAGACCGTCGCTCCTATTCCAAGGAAAACATTCTATTTCAATTTTCCAAGTTTTTTTATTGAATTGTTCAAAATAATATACAGAAACAAACCTATTCATATGTTTGCTCCATGAAGTACTTCCGCTGAAATCAGCAAGCAACAAAATATAAAAAGATCCGTTCATTTGGATTGGCTTAGACAAAAATGAATACCCACCAATATATGATGCATTTGCTTCCCTTTCGTTTGGATCTAAAATCATATGCAAGTAAATACCCCCGCTCGGGTTGTTTTCCAACTCTATTGATGCACTATCTGCATTTCGCTTAAAGAATCCAGGTTGTCTATTTTCGTTAGTTATAGTTTCATTCGGGAAAGGCTCTATATATGTAATTTTGAATAGGTCGATTTTTATGTAGTTGATGTCTGCATTTTTCAGGTTAAAAGCTTCACTAATATTAATATATTTTATATCTATTGTTCCATTTACTGTAATGTAAATATTGCTAGCATTATATAATTGATTAAATAATTCTAATGGAGGTATCCCCTGCGATATTATCGAAAAGTTAATTATTAAAACTAGTATGGGAAAGATTAAGCTACCCAGAAATATTTTTACAATCTTTTTCATATGATTCAGATATTTTTATTTATTTTTATTTATTAGATTTGAAAAAAGTTCAAGATACTGTTTACCTATTATATGTATATCATGATTCTTTTTGATATAGTTCCTAGCGTTTTCACCCAATTTATCTCTCAATTTTGGATCGTCGAGTATTGTCTTAACTGCATATTCTAATTTCTCAAATTTACCTGATGCATAAAAACCGATCTTATATTTAGAAATAACTCTATCAGGATCATAATATAAAGCTACATAGGGTGTGCCTTGATTTGCCGCCTCTAATAATGTATTCGGGAATCCCTCTATGAAGCTTGTATTCACTACAACAGAGCTTCTTCCAATAATCTCTTCTGCTTGTTTAGGGTCAACAAAGCCAAGATACTCTAGGTTAGGAAGTTTCTTGGAAAAATCTTTTACAATTCCTGATAATGGACCATATCCTGCGATTAAAAATTTAAATTCTGGCAGATTCTTCGCTAGTTTAATGAAGTCCAAGGGGTTTTTATACCAAACTAATCGACCTATCCAAAGAGCGAATGGAGGTTCATCTTTACATGTTGTATTTGTTTTAAACTCTATGGCTGAAGGTATATGTATTACAGTTCTCTTCAGTTTTTCTTCCGCAAAGTTTTTTATCTCTCTAGTAGGGGCAATTACAGCGGACGCTCTTTCTAAACCTTTCCAGTAAAGAGCATTTTCGAGAGGGGACAAGATTGTTTGTGGTGAAGTTATATCCCACAAACTTGCAAAATTAAAAACAAAGGGTTTCTTTTTTATTATGCAGCAATATGAAGCTACGCTTGTAATGTAACTTGCTCCTCTTAGGAAATATAAGTCTGCATCCACTATTCGCATTAGTGCATAAGAGAAAGTCAACATATTCACAAAACCCAGAAGATCTGAAACTCCACTGCCATGACATAAAAACGGGAGCCCTATATAAATGAAATCATTTCTGTCATTAACTCTTAAATGAAATTCCTTAGAAAAGTATAAATTAAAAATTTTATGTCCATGTTCAATCAAAAATTTGCTGATTAGATATACTTGTTTCTCTGCACCTCCAACAGCCTCGTGCAGAGGTCGAGAAAGTATGCAAATCTTCATAATTTTTATTCTTTATAAATTAAAGTTATTATTCCTGAAAATATATTTATTAGCAACCCTAAGCTTATAAATAAGGCTTCCTCGCTATGAAAATCTAAAAAAAGGAGACTAGGATAGAGTAGTACTTGAAGCACAGAAGATACTATCACATTTAGCAAATTGCGTGATGATAGCCCTGCTATTATACCGTTTAATGCCCAGAAAGGAATAAATAAACTTACATAGTAAGTGATCGAGGATGCATAAAGAACGTTGGGATCATATATAAAATAAAATTTCGGGGGATGTCCAATAAATGTTTTACAGTACTCCAAGAAGCCTGCAATGGTAAATCGGTTGGGCATTAGAAGCAGGTGTCTGAGAGAACCATTAACTATCACTAGAGCATAAGAAATATAGAGCATCTCCCACTCAAGTATCACTGGAATGAGCGTGCCTGATAAATTTGCGATCAGATTTTTAATTGTTTTCAATCCAAATCACAATATGCTCTCCAAATATTTTGTAAGAAAAACCTGCACGTTGCAGCTCTTGTAAATCAAATTCCTCTAATCGCATAATTCCAAAAGATATATTTTCACTCTTAAAATATGCAAACAGATTATCTGCTCCCAGTTCCATTATCGCGCTGTTACCTATAACAGTTCTAGGGCTTAATAAGCTAGCAACTATATGATAATATCCAACATAACGATCGTTCGGACAGGGATTCCAAGGAGATGGAGGTGGATTTCCAGGAGTAGATTTAAATTTATCATATGTTAGTATAACTGATTTAGGTGAATTAGGACTTCTATTTTTTATATAATTAATGGCATCGATCAGGTGTGTATCCTTAGATATCATTATAGCACATATTGGCGCCTTATTTATCTCATAAGAAAAGCATAATATTGTTGAAAAGATAAAAGGTAACATCATAATAATTGCAATGTGCTTAACTCTAATGCGTATACATCCTAACTTAGTGATTTTAAATTTTAAGACTAAATTGCATTCTAGCATCTTCTTCAGTAGCATCGCGGAAAAAATGCATATTGGGAGTGAAAGATGAGCAGTTATCCTATTATTAGAAAAACCGAGGAAAGAAATAGGCATGAACGAGAAAAATAAAGTAATAATAAAGTATAACCTCAAAAAAGTTAATCTTTCATTATGCAAACTCGTAACAAATCCTCCTATTGATATTAAAAAAGGCAGAAAACCTAAATTTGCTCCGTCCATATAAGACCAAGAGTCAAGTAAAAAGGAATTTAAATCAGTAGGACTTTTCACTATATTTTCATAGCTGTATAATTGAACATTTAGTGGTTGCAGAATCTTAGATATAACCCAAGGAAGAAGAACAAATGTAGAACATAATGCAGCCAAAATATATATTAATAATTCTTGTTTTCTGTTTTTTAGCAATAGTCGAATAGAATTCCATATGAAAAAGAAGGCAAGAGCAACGGTTAAAGCTAAAGCTTCTCCTGGATGATACAAAAACATGGAGGCAGCACCCAAAAAGCATGCAATTATTACTATAGGCTTTTCTAAGCAAAAGATTGATACATATAATATGGGAATCTCCATAAAATATGCATAAGTTCTCGCTATGAATCTAAATGATTCAATATTTATAAGTTTACTAGAGAAAAATAGTAAGGAGAATAATATAGATAGAAAATCACTTTCAAGTAATCGTCTAAAGAGAATAAAGACCATAACCGATGATGCAACCGAAAGGATAATCACCATACTTCTGGTAATAAAGATATCATTCATTAATGGATTGGCTGTTAGATAACTTAGTAATGCTTTATGGGGTAATTCAAAAAATTGGAATTGATATTCCTCAGGAAGGAATCCGCTATAAATAATCTGCTTAGCAAAATAAAGGTCTCCCCAAGGATCCCAGTCGGTTAATGTTGGATTGAATGTATACCACTTTGTACGTAAGGCTACTGTAAAACAGGATATGAACGATATGCCAAGAAGAAACCTTCTTATATAAGATGAATTTACAAGTTTACTAAGGTATTCTATAAAGTATTTAACCTCATTTTTTCTATAAAATTTAATGAGTAAAATAAAAGCATTTATTAAAATAGGTAGAAAATACTCAACAATACCTATTCTTCGAAGTATTGCAAGGAAACAGCTCATAATAACTTGATATGACATCCCAGCAAGTAAGGATAAGACAAATTTATCAGAATTCCTAATATTAATGTTAAGAATTTTACAAATAGATGCGATTAAAACTATTCCAGGAAAAAGAATTATCATCATTGACCAAGCAAAAATTATGATATATTCAACAAAGGTTTCTAACAAAGAAGTCATGATGAAATCCGCCGATATTGACCACAATAAGAACAAGACATGCTTATACTTTAAGCATTCTGTAAAGATTTAAACAAACTTATGTATTGTTCTGTTATCATCTTTATGTCATGTTCTTTTTCCACATATCTTCTTCCATTTTCACCCATTTTTTTCCTAAGTTCTTCGCACTCCAGCAACTTAGTTACATCTAAAATGAGATGTGTAAATGTTTTAGAGCAGAATCCCAACTTATATTTTCGAATGATTCCGTCTGGATTCACATTAAGACTTACGACAGGTGTATAATTTGCCCATGCTTGAAGGAATGTGTTCGGAAACCCCTCTATACTTGAAGTGCTAACAAAGATCGAAGCTCTTCTAAAATATTTGTCAATTTCATGATATGGTACAAATCCATGAAACCTAAAATTAGATAATGTTTTTTCTTCCCTCTTTATTTTCTCGTAAAGTTGCCAGTCCTTGGTTTTACCACCCACCATTTCAAAATATGCATTAGGGATAGATTTTGCTAGCTTTACAAACAAGTCAGGCCTCTTTTGGTAAGAGATAGATCCTACCCACAAGACAACAGGTGGATTCGGCTTCTCTGGATTAACATAATGGAGTGGCAACCCGTTTTTTATCAAAACACTTTCTACCCCAAACCTTTCTTTTAAGATTCTCTTTTGAAAGTTGCTCTGTGCTACTATTATATCGGCACTTTTGATTTCAATTATATCAGCAATTTTTCCGATAAAATCATAACTCCCTGAAATAGATTTGCTGAGAACCACGGCATCCGAAGGAATGCGATAAACATGCTTCTTCTTATTTAAGCGACAGAAAAGCGGAAGCACCCCAGTAGCTCCTGAAGAGTGAAAGTATATATCTGCGTCTGCTTTTTTTAGAGAAGACCAAATAGATGCATATTTTAACGTAATACTTATTTGATGGGCTTTCTCTCGCTCATAGGTCTTTATTACCTCAATTCCATCTATACTTTCGATTTGATCCTGTCCGTGACCATATGTGACAAAGCAGACTTGGTATCCTCTAGTTACTAACTCCCTGCCAAGAAGAACTTGTTGAACCTCTGCTCCTCCAGCATATCCTAAATTTTTGTTAGTCAGTATAGGATATGAGCTCAAGGAGAGAAAGCATATTTTCATGTAATTATCAGAAATTTAATAATATTAAATATTGCTTTACTATATCTTCCCAAGTAAACTGTTTCATGAGGGATACATTCGTAATTAACTTTTTCTTTTCGATATTATCGAGAAATCTGCATATTTCTATGAAGCTGGGTTTGTGTAAATCTATTAATATTCCATATCCTACTTTAGAATTTATTATGAATCTATGGGCTGGAATATCTGATAGAATCAATGGGAGACCGAAAGATGCAGCTTCTAGCACGGCGAGTGGAAGTCCTTCATAACATGAAAGAGAGATAAATGCATCGGTTGCTCTTAATAGCGTCCATATTTCTTTATGAGGAATATTTCCTAACATATGTATATTAGGGTAATAAATAGCCTTTCTCCTCATCTTTGCAAAAAGATTTCCTGATCCTGCGATTACTAGGTGAATGTTCGGCTTAATAATACTAATTCCTTTGAAAAAATCTATTAAAAGCAGAGGCTGCTTTAATTCTGTAATACGGCCAATATAAAGTAATACTATATCTTTTTTAGATAACTGTAGCGAATATTTTTTACAGAGAAGCTCACGTGCATGAAATTTATCAGGCAGTGTAGAATGCTCAATTTCAAGTCCGTTTGGAACAATATGTATAAAATGTACTAAGCCATTTCTACGAAGTTCTTCAGCAACCGATGGGGAAATTGCTGTTATAGTCATATTTTCGTAATATGACAGTTGTTTAAGGAAATAATATTCAAGTTTAGTTGCAAAATAGTAGTATGGTAGAAGATGACTAATACCATACGTCTTACACGCTCTATAATGGCCATAGTATGTTGTGTGAAATGAAATCATAATCTTCTGTATATGGCTTAGTTTTTTTACATTAATTAATAATGGGGAATGCAACCATATGGCGTCATAGTAATCAGACTTCTTTAAAATATAATCTACTGCTTTCTGCCAGAAAGGAACTAAGTGAAATAAGCCAGGAGCATTAAATGGGCTGGTTATGTTTATATCTGCTCCCCCTCGACTTAAAACATCGACATCTACACCTTTTTTTGACAGATAACTACAAAGCATGTAAACTACATTTGCGATGCCAGAGCCATATGGCGGATATTCTGGGGCTACTAAAAGAATCTTCATGCCAAAGTTAAGGTAGATGCGATATTTTGTGATTTTTCGGATTCTGTTTTATCATAGCCTGCTGAGCTGAAAAGCTAGGGATATCTTGTTTGTGTTAATAGGTTAGTGTCATGCATGTTTGTTAGACTTGAATAAATGTTCTCTAATTCTTTTAAAATTTTTTCCCAGCTATAATTTTTTAGAATATAGTATCTTGCAGTTGCTCCAAGTTTATGACGGAATTCTCGATCTTCGATTAAGTCAAGCACAGCCTTTGCAAAACCAAGATAATCATATGGTTTCACGAGTATGCCACTTTTTCCATTCATTATGACTTCTCTTATTCCGGGTATATCCGAAGCAACAACAGCCTTTCCTGAAGACATGGCTTCAAGTAAAGCTTTAGGAAGCCCCTCCTTTAATGAAGGAAGTATGAATACACTCGCTCTTGCTAATATCCTACTAACATACCATCTTGATACTGCTCCGGTTAATAAAATATTATTTTCAATATTATATTTTTTAATTAAATATTTAACTCTTGTAATGAATGGACCATCACCTACGAGCAGAAATCGTACATTTTTATTGTATTTAACAACCTCTCTTGTAACCTTGATTAATATGTCTAATCCTTTTTCAGGAACGAATCGACCGATCCAAACTACTATGTTATCTTCTTCAAATTTTGGTTGTGGAGCAAAAAATTCCACATCTACTGGATTAGGTATTATTTTTATCTTCTTGGCTGGACAGCCAAGCTTCATAATCTCCATAGCGTCACTCTTGGTAAGGCAATGTACTACTGTAGCTTTCTTAAAAATCCAAGAAGCTAAAGTATAGAGATATATCTTTTGTGATAGGTTGATTAAATACTGTCTTTTTGCCATAACACCACGTACGGAAACCACGGAAGGTTTCTTTTGATTGATACAATATTTTACAGCTTGATAAGTTGTTAGAAATAGATGAGAATGAGCATGAATGATATCTGGATTTATTATGTCTAAAATAGAACTCATACTGGGGGTAAATGGATACTCAGTTATGTAACCATTGAACTTAAAGTTTATGCCTGCAAGTCTCCATATCTGTACATTATCAATATAATCTATCCTATTTAAAGATGGAGTTGCTTTATTCCAAGTAATAATGGTCGCTTTATGCCCTCGTTCAGACATCTTCCTAGCTAATTCTAGTGAACCGAATGGATCTCCGACAACATCAGGAAAAGCTACGTGAGTTACGTAAGCTATATCCAATTTCTTCATCTCATCTTCTTATGTGTGCACATTAACCTTGCTTACAACTCTATTAAGTCCGTATAATGTGAGTGCTGCAATGATTAAAGTCATCCCTGCCAGACCTGCTCCAAGGGCTATTATGGCTATTGGCAGGCTGAAGTATCTGGTTGCATTGAACAGCAACAGCAGATATGCTCCTAATGCCATGGTGATGAGCATAAGCACCATCCCCGGAACGCCCAGAAAAAGCAAAGGCCTTTCCTCCACAACCAGCCTGAGCAGAGAGGCGAT
>Ga0209225_1002164_pt1 | contig 17992 bp, 19 predicted proteins | sample WasSprMetagenome_FD_184732 | JGI IMG/M metagenome (GOLD analysis project Ga0209225, IMG submission 184732) | Sulfidic aquatic microbial communities from Washburn Spring, Yellowstone National Park, USA - WS (SPAdes) (version 3) | ecosystem: Environmental > Aquatic > Thermal springs > Hot (42-90C)...
ATTACAACAATATTTTCAGTGGCCTTTACAGCATCCTCCACAGGGGAGCCGTAGTTTGAGGCACCATCCGTTATCAGTATTATGGCTGTCGGCAGAGCTGAGGCCCTTGCCTTGGCATAGCCGAAGAATATCGCATCTCCTATGGCTGAGAACCTCTCAAGCTTTATATCCAACTTGCATGCGGAGCTGTTTACGCAAAGAGGCTTCACGGAATCGCTGAAACCGTAGACATCCACCGTGTCCTTCTTGCTCGCAGCTATTTCAATTATCTTCTCCACAAGGCTTACAGCGTTCCCGATCCTAGATGGGAAGGTATCAGTATAGCCCATGCTTGTTGAGATGTCTAGGAGCACGACAATCCTTGAGGTGGCGTTGACCTCAAGGACGTTTTCGGGTGTCACGGTCATGCGGCTGTATGTTATTGTGTAGGGCTGGGCTGCGGCAAAAACAATAATAATGGCTGTGGCAAACTTAGCTGCTGCCAGAATTCCGGAGATTCTCGCATTATCTATTCTGCCAAGCCTAGATGTCAGGTTGTAGGACCTTTTCCTGCTCTTGATGTAGAGAAAAGTTAGGATGAAAACTGATGCAGGTATCAGAACTAGTGCATAGGGGTTCTCAAAACCCACGCTAATCGTCTGATTCTGGAGGGGCATAGCCCGCACCACTTCCGCTGGTATTACCACTGCAACTTCTCCGTTGCTGCAAATAGGATTGTATGAGGGATTCTAGGGCATTCCTGGCACTCATTATTTCCGGCGAGAGGGGTCCAGTGGCCCTCACACGATTGAGATCGCTCAGAAGCATAAACATGCCGTCAAGAGTGGATGAGTTCACAGGTCTTCTGCTGCACATCATCTTTATGTATTCCCTGTGTCTCCTAGCTATCTCCATGAGCATGGAGGCATTGTAGAGGGAGTTAAAGACTTTTTCCAGCCTCTCCCTAGAATTTTCAATTATCGGGACATGGTTCTCTGCAACTGAATTTTTATCAACCCTGCTGAGGACAGATATTGCTCCTGCAAGATTTGATAAAGCCTGGGATGTGTTTTCCTCGACGCTGTCGTATTTTTCCAGAGCCTCATCGACTTTGCAAAGGGATAGAAGCTGAAGAGCCTCTCTAAGCCCATCGACATCGATGTAATAGGCAGCTGTGCTGTTTGTCGACGCATCCGCAACATAGAGGTAATTTTTGGCAACTCTCACAGAAAACGTGTTATCTGAGCCGTAGGCCAGTGATAGATTGTGAAAATACTCCTGAATCCTGTTTCTCACATAATAGGCATCGTTAATGCTGAAGTCCATGGATTTGGTGCCGGCAAGTCTTCCCTCAAGAGCCGCAGAGGATCTGTTGAGATAATGCACAGCTTTGACATAATCCTCCAATATGTTTGGGCTGCTGGTGGAGTGAGGCAGGAAACTGTAAACAATGTAGGTTAAAGAGAGAAGCATTATTAGCAAACCCATTAGAGCCAAGGGATCGTGAGAAAATCTCATCTTTCTAAGAAAATCTCCCATCACAAGTGTAAATATCAACCGTATATAAATCTTTTAATAGACATGAGATTGCGGACGAGATGAAAAGCAAAACTGCTTCTATGCAAGTTCTGCCGTTTAGCATAGCGGTCTAGAGATCCAAGCTGCTCTCAGCCTTTTATCAGGTTGCTCCACTCTCCTATAGCTTTTCTGTTGCTTTAAGATGCTTCTCTTGCTTTGCTGTAAACTGATCTTAGTTCCTCTCGATTATTGGATCCTCCATTTCTGGTACAATGCACTTCATCGGAGAAACCAAAGAGCCTAATGCACCACTACATTAAGGCTTCTATAATTGCCTATAAATAAACACTTTTATCTTCATCTTCTTTTTCAGGAGATCTTCCAGCAGCTTTCCCTTCTTCTCCACTCTCTCCACATCAATATCTAAGCTTTTGGCACGTACCTCGATTGTTATGCTTTCCTCATCCTTTTCACTGAAGAAGGCATGATTGACCACTCGATTAAGCCCGTAATCTAGGGCATCTGCAATTCTCAGCACAGCTATTGCCAGCAGCATATCCCTGTCATCTTTTATTCTCTCATCATCCAGCGGATTGGGCTTCTTCCTGTGATAATAGGCGATTATGGATGATCTCTCAGCAAGGCTCCTATCTTGCAGTTTATCTCTGATTATCTCAGCTGAAAGCTCGTGATGAATATCCCTATTACGGTAATCCCAAAGGCCCACATCGTGAAGAAGTGCAGCTGTATAAAGAGCTCTCTTTACATCCAGATTTTTACCAACTAAACCCATATCCTCAGCTGAGGTCCATAGATCAACTGTTAGCTTTGCCACTCTGGTGGCATGCTTTTCTGCGCACATGTGCGCGCGGCCCCAGCCATATTCATTGCCTATCTCCACTATTTTATCCAGAAGATCTTCCTCTATCACTGTTTCTGGTATAAATCTCCTTATCTCGGATTTTATTTCATTCGTAGAACTCATGATCCCGTCCAGCATAATACTATATCAAGTTATATAAAATTATTTTTGAGCTTTCCTGGAGAAAGTTTTCTGAAAGTTTGCTCAAAGTTTTCACATTAAAATTTAAATTTCAGAAGTCTTTATGATTCGTGATGAATGTGGATCTGCTGGCTCTTGTATTTTATCTGTGCGGTGGCAGGATAAAAGGAGTCACCAGACTGAACAAGATAGTCTTTCTTCTGCAGGAGGAGTTCGGCCTGAACGGATATAGCTTCTCCGCCTCCAAGTACGGACCTTGGTCAGGTGAGCTAGCTGATTCCATAGATGAGCTGGAAAAGAAGGGGCTCGTCAAAATAGAGGAGTTCAGCGATCCTATTTACAGCTTCATGCAGGAGAATCCAGCCAAGATAATAACGGCATCCGATAGCCTGATGGAGCGGGGTAGAAGGGTATTTGAGGATATCTCAGCAAAAAACAAAACTATAGGGGCCGAGATGCGCAGAAGAGTCAGGTCTTACAACAGCGTGCCGATCACCTATCTGCTTGCCTATGTCTACATGAAGTTCCCCTCTTTTGCATTGAACAGCGCAATAAGGGAGAGGGTTAAGAGCCGGAGAAGGATCCTGAATGTCCAAGTACCCTGAATATCAATCTCATATTTTTCAATATATTTGCTCTGTAAAAAAGAGATTAGTAGCGTATAGGAAGAAGATCTTAGCCCTGATCTTTATTCTAGCTTTGATTGGCACCTTATATGCTGCTTTTGTAGAAGTAAACCAGCTTCAATCCGCTGTTCAATTCATCGAGCAGCACTCAAACTTTTTCCAGGTAGTAGCATCTTTTGCCTTAGTGATTGCCTCAACCTACTTTAGTGGCAAGATGTACAAAAATGCGATAAAGATGGCGGAGAAGCCTGCTATGGCGGAACTCTGTCGATTTTTAATATCGCCACTCGAGAAATATCTTCTACCTCAGGTGATAAAAGGACAACTCATGTCGCCATCTATTCAGAATCTGAGAGAGGGGTGTAGAAAATTATACCTTGAATTTTTCCTTATGGAGAAATCTCCCTCCAAAATATTTCCTTTTCCCTTCGGGAGGATTCTTTGGACGAAGTTTTTCTCTATCCTTGAGAAAATGAATAAAAAGGAAAAATGGGGTCAGGAGGAGGAAGAGTTCAACAGATCTTGTGATGAGCTAACCCCGAGGATTGATAAGCTAGAAGAGGAGTTGAAAGAGCTTATCAGGAGATATGTGGAGGAGGTTAGGGAAAAGTATGAAACAATTGAGGAGATAAGAAGAAAATACCCTGATTTTCAGGAGCTCCTTGATAAGCTAGTCGATGAATCTTACGCATATTACATAAAGAAAAAGAGAAATCAAAGCTTAGAAGACCTTTCATGGTACTACTTTGACGATCTATTTAACAGAATAGAGCAGGAATTGAACCGTGACCTTGAGGAAATAGACATCTTATGGACGAAGAGAACCCACCATGCAAGTAATCTATTCTCTCTGTTGGAAGAGGTACGCGAATATCTCGAAAAGGAGTATAAGCTGGCTCCATTGGAGCAAGTTCCTTTGGAGAGGAGATACTTAACAGGGAGTATGCGCGCACCGACTACATAAATTTTTGATCATCTCGACTTGAGACTGAACCTCCTCTCCACTTATTCTACTTCATTTTGAACCTGTAAAACCCCTCAATCTTCTGGAAAGTAACGAGGACAATAGCTTCAGTTTCAGCTCTTTGAAAGAGTTTCTAGGGCAGCTTTTAGCAAGATTTCCATGCTTTCTTTAACTGATTTTTCATAAAAAGCTTGGAGCCATCCCTTCTCTGTCAAAATATCTGAGATGACCTGAACTGAAGCTGCTTCAACATTTCTATATTTTGCAACAGCGAAAATTGCTGATGTCTCCATATCCACAGCTAAAACGCCATTATCCCTGAATCTGCGGAACTTGCCCAATGTCTCCCTGTAAACGCCGTCAGTGGACCAAACAGGGCCGACGAAATGCCTGATTCCTCCCTCATTTAAGCACTTAATTAACATCTCCCTCAATCTCTGGGAGGACTCAACTTTCACTTCCGGTGGAAGATAATGATAGGAGGTTCCCTCATCGCGAATTGCCTCTGTCACAACGATTATGTCGGCTGGTTTCAGAAACTCCTGCAAACCTCCAGCTAGGCCGACCTCGATGATTATTTTTGCCCCGCAGGTGACAGCTTCCTCAAGTGTGGCGACTGCAGCTGGTGCTCCAATCCAGAAACGGCCAATCCCTATCTCCACATTGTTAAATTCGCCGATGCAGAATGGCTGAGCTTCACCGTAAATCCATTCGACAGATCTGCCATTGATCAGGCCCTTTGCGCACTCAAATGCGCTTCTCTGATAGGTTAGAAGCAGGCGTTCCGGGATTTTCAGGGCATCTATTGGAACTCCTCTCTTTTCTGCAACATAGCGAATGGTGTCCAAGGGGCTAAATATGGGGTCATCCTCCTTCGCCATCATAAAGCTTAGTTCTTTCCAGATTTAAATGGACATCAAGCCAATATCCCTCTCCACGCTTATATGATTTTTGGGAATTATTTACACTCATAGCAGGAGTTTTTGAACTGTTATTGATTAGTTAATTTTAAGTATGCTTTGCATGCATTATCGAGGTCAACCTTTAATGGTGAGCAGTAATGGGAAAAGCTGAGTTTTTCAGCGATAGGAGATCGAAGCGCATCATCCCATATGTTAAGGAGGGTAGGATTGTTGAGCTTGGCTGCGGCACCGGTGCCACATTATCGGTCCTCTCCAGAGCTTTTCCAAGAAGCATAATCGTCGGTGTGGATCATGAAATGGATAGTTTAGAGGTTGCTAGTAAAAGAAAACTGGAAAATGTTATATTAATAAAAGGAGATATAACGCAGAGGATTTTTCCATCCTCATCTTTTGACACTGTTATTTTCAAATTCTCTTTGCATGAAGTTTACTCCTCACAGGGCGATAAGGGTGTTGAAAGGGCCTTACACAACGCACATGAAATTCTGAAGGACGATGGAGTTCTAATAGTCTACGATCACCTCAAGCCTAACCCTCAAAGAGTTGAGTTCAGGATAAAGCAGGATGTTTACAGGATGAAATTTGAGAGATTTGTTGAGGAATTCGCTCCGAGAAAAGTGAAGTATGAGATGAAGGGTGAGTGGATAATAATGGATATATCGGATTGCCTTGAGTTCCTGACCAAGTATAAGGGATCAAGATGGCAGGAGGAGATGAGGGAAACGCACTTTTTCTACACTGAGGAGGAGTTCAGGCGGATTTTAAAGAATTCAGGGTTCAGCATTGTTCATGTGAGGAAATACGGTTTTGAGAAAGATGTTTGGAGGGAGAAGACATCGATCTTTGATGTGAATTTTGAAAATCCAAAGTGTTACATATTGATAGTAGCAGAAAAATAATGTAGAATTTTTACCGAGGCTGTCAGAGTTTTCCGATCTCTGATACTGACAATAACTCAGCTTCAACTCACTGTTTTAACGGCATTTTGGGTAAAGCCTCCTCGAAAAGATCCTTGATGGATTCACGTATATTCTTCTTAGATTCAAGATGATTGGACCACCAGTTTTCCACGATCTGCTTGAGCTCCTCCGGATCGTATAGGAACTCCTGCCTCGATTCCGTCTTCCATATCTCTATATCCCTGATGGGATCGTTAAAATCGAGTTTGTTCAGTATTTTGGCTTCAATTAGGGCTTGTTGAGCCACTAAATCATTTGCACATTCAGCCAAGACCTTTCTGCGTATATCCTCCTGATATGCTATGTCTGCGGTGTTCAGATGGGCTATTTCATGCGTAAGGCCGTGCAGAGACACTGGCAGCGGGGCTTTAGCAGCCTCGAAGGTGATTGATCCTTCTTCGGGGAAGGCATCACCCACCGCTGAGCCATTCTCACTAGCAATAGGCTCCACAAAGAAGACCTTTATCTCCTTGATATTCCATTCAAGCCTGCTTGCCGAGCATATCCCCTTGAGAATCTCCCTTCCATGAATTTTCCATGCTTGTAAGAGCGGGGAGACGTTATTTCTCAGGAAAGGTAGGATGGCCTTCCAGTGATCCTCATAAATTTTCATGCTCTTCTGCAGGAGCGGGAGGATAATATGTTCTCCCAGTCTCTTAACTTTGACATTGAAATTCCCCTTCCGCACATGAATGCCCTCAGGTGCCAAAATAGATTTGGTAACGATAGTGCTTCTCGCCATTCCTCAAGAAGTTCTTCGCTAAAGGGCTGTTTTTCTACCCTCATTTTTATTTTGTGGGTATGCAAAGCCATCTCTATGGCATAAACAGTGGCTATATCAAGAGAGAATTTAAATGAAACCTTTGGAAGCTCTGGAAATACACCGGACATCATGGTAAGTAGGACAGAACTTAGAAAAACTTTTCGGCAAATTACTGAAACCCTACCATGCCCTCATACTCCTGCTTTGTTAGGTACTTTCCTCATTAACTGTTAATGAAACTCTTCGCTTGTGTGCTTTGGATAAGGATAAATATTATTGAAGGATCCTTCAGGGAATATTGTGATAACTTTTGTCTTTCCCTTAAGAACCCGCTTAGCCAAGAGACCTTTCCTTCGAATGGTAACTAAACCGGTGCGATCTAGGTGCTTGGGATGAATTAACCAGAGCCTCAATCTTGCACCTCAAGATGAGCTCAAAGTGCCAGTTTGATGATCTTTTCCATTGCTTTTATAGAGCTATCAACCGCATTTTCATTGGGATCGGCGTAGATCACTGCCAGCACTTTACCATTGCTGTCAATCCATATAGTTGCGCCCTGATACTTCGCTATCTCGCTGTAAAAGCCTTTATGAAGAGAAGTCTCCTCATCTCCTCCTTCTTCCACACGCGGAGTTGGAGCTACAAGTACAGCGCAGTCGGCATTAAACTCATAGAGATAAGCTAAGACCTTAAAACGGGCCTGAACTAGATAGTTATAGCTTCTGGTGTACTTATACTCCACCAAGAATTTTCTCTTTTCTCCATTTGAGTTCTTGATGATAACTGTGTCTGGTATACCATGCAACCTCCTCACCAGCTCTCTTGCAAGTTCCCCGTCTATCAGGCCTTCTGCTTTTGATCTAGCAAGTCTTGATTCCACATCATTCGGTAAGACATTGTAATAGACTCTTACATTGCTACCATTCTTTAGCTCAAATATTAGAGCTCTTTCATCCTCAGTAACATCGCCATTAGTCAGCTTAAGCTCCTCAACTAGTGCTTTTAGTAAAAGAGTGAACCCATATAGCTCGTATAGCTTGTCCAGACTCAGCTCTCCTATGCACAGTTTTTCTCCGAGCTTTGTGATTTCTTCTTTCAAAAGATGTAACTTTTTACGAAGGTGTTTACGTAGCTTTAAAAGGCGAAGATAGGCCCTATATTCGCGTGGTCTTCTAAGGGCATCAATGCTCACAGTCTTCTCCAGCTCAGTTAAACTTCTGTTGTCTGCTGCTATCAGCCGAGCCCTAGCAAGCAGAGGTCTAAGCACCGGTTCATACAGGAGATACTCGCACCTTCCGATCAAGTCCCGTAACCTCCTTTCAGCCAATTCTCCCAGAATTTTAGGCTCCAGCTTAGTTTGCTGCAGATGGCTGATAAGCTCCAGCAATCGGGCATGTATCTCGGCCAATGTAGCCGCAAGCAGCAGATTTGCTGGTGTCTCAAGTCTAAGCTTTGTTCTTTTCACAGGAATTGCTACCGGCAAATGCTTGGCCACCAGCCCGGTAATCACCCTTCCCCTTGCAGATCCTCTGGAAATTTCCAGTTCCTCGAATAGCTCAACCTGTATTCTTCTCAGGATCTCTCTAACTACATAGGAGAGATCATATACCGCATACAGAAGCTTTATGGCTTCCTCTGCATCTCCGCCTATCACTATATCCCGATCCACGTTCCTCAGCCTCAGCTTCTTTCTAAGTTTCAGTTTATCATGCAGTCCGAGCAGCATCTTCCACGTGAACTCAGACATAAATCGGGCTTCCTCATCGAGTTCAGGCCGAACGCTCACCGTACTCAGCCTCTTGATACAGCCTGTTAAACAGATTCAGTGACTCCCTGTAGTTCCTAGTCTTTAGGGCATCCTTGATCTCTTTCAGCTGATCCGGCAGCAGACCTTCAAGCTGAGGAACCACCACCATCTTGATCGCAATATCCACCGCTTTTTTGACCTCACTGCTCTGCGCCATTGCGCAGGCTAATTTAACGGAATCGATAAGAAGGGCAATTCCTAACTCAAAATTTTTGTTCTTCAGATCCTGATAAAGCCCAAGAAGCTCGTTAATAACAGCTTCATTGTCGCAGCGCTTTGAAAGAACTTTCCTCAGTTCATCCTCACTTGGATTGCTCACCTCCACAACAGCAAAACGCCTGAGCAATGCATAACCCAGCGTGAATAGGTAGCGTCTGTCGTAGACGTTCATCGTGGCTATTATCCTGAAGCTCTCCGGCACTTTCAAAGGTCCACCATGCCGTTTTTCCCACTCCTCCATTAACAGCATTCCCTGCCTGTCGAGCTTGCCCTCCTTGTACGCCTCCATTTCATGAAACAATGACTCGGGTATTGCCCATTCATCCAATTCTCCCCCGAATATCGTGAAGAACTCCCCGAAAGCCCTGTCCATATTTGCCCTGTTTATCTCGTCGATGAGAAGCAGGGCACCGTTTCCCGTAAGATGTTCTGCTATAGCCTCAAGAAGAGCTCCAGACTTCCAGCGCACCTCTCCTCCTACGAACACCGGTCCCCCGATTATATCCACCCTGCTCCACTCGCCTGAGGCCGTTTTCTCCACGAGCTTGAGATTACATGCTTCAGCAATTGCACGTGCCAGCGTGGTCTTGCCCGTGCCAGGTGGACCGACAAGCAGAAGATGCTTTCCACTTTTCAGCGCAGATATTACTTGTTCAAGCACGCTGGACTCAAAGGATAAACCCCGCTTTTCAAGAACCCCCCTAAGGCGCTCAACGCTTAATCTCTCTGCAATAGATGATAAGCGAACACCCGATTTTCCATACTCTCTTACTCTGATTTTTAGCATCGGACGGAGCTTATCAATAACGTCCGGTCTCACTATATGCTGTAGCCCGCTTCTGGTATAGTCCTTCAACAGCTCTGTAAGCTCCTCATCACCACGCCATTTATCAGTTAGGACAGAGGGCTCAAGCCAGAGCACCTTCATCTTAAACCTGAAGGGAAATTCAACATTTCCTGACTTTTTCTCATCCGGCCAGAAGAGATTTAGGAAATCGAACTCACACTGCACGACAAGACCAGCGCCCATTATACCGACGTTATTAGTGTAGAAAATCACTATATTTGGCCTTCTCCCGTTTACGAACTCCTCAAATAATTTTCCGGATGTTGCAGCGACTCCACCCTTGGCCGCGCTAAATATTCCGGATAGCTCCTGGGCCTCTATGCGTGATCCCCAGTAAGTGCATTCATCTTCATATTCTCTGGGATAATTTAAGCTCCACCTCCAGTGATCGTATGTGCCGGCAGAGACCCAGAAATCCGCCTCATCTATCATTTTGTCCGGATTCTCCAGCCACTCCTTTAACTTTGATGTCGGAACTACAGAGCGGATGTGCACCATCGCAGATTTTTTTGAGGTTTAGTTTATTAATCTATCTCTGGAATAAGCTGCCTCAGCAGAGCCCTATTTCCGGCTATATCCTTAGCTAGCTCAAAATGTTTTAGAAGCTTCCTTCTGAGCTCAGGCAGCGGAATTCTGCCGGCATCGTCAGGTCGTATGTAATCATATCCGGCCTTCGGGCCGTGTAATATCTCATAAAGTGTGTAGCGCAGGATCCTCTTTTTTAACAGATAAATTCCACAGCAGTCGGGAGCTCTGATGAGTTTGTAAAAGCCCTCGCGGCAAAGCCCAAACCCAAGTCCTCTCTTGGCTATAGCTTCGCCGAACAATGCATAGGTTCTGGATCTCCAAAACTTTCTTGGATGTTTCTGAGATCCCATGGGAAAGCGCTCCCAAGTTATCCGGTCACCGAGCCTCCTAAAAGAGTTCTCATTCATAACATGCCTGAACTGTTCCAGATCCCGCCAGCTTGCAATCCTGAGGATCTCGGCTATCACATGCCTGGCACCCACTGCTTTCGCGGTTTCAGCATACTTCTCCGCAAATTCCTCATCTGAGTTGAGAAAGGGGACAATTGGCTGCAGTCTGAGGACAACAGGTACACCCTCCTCCTTCAGCCTTTCTGCTGTATCAAGCCGTTTCGAGGGCGAAGGGGCATCCGGCTCCAGCTTTCTAGCGATACTATCATCGAGAAATGCGATGCTTATCTGCACGATGGCAAGCCCTTCATCAGCCATCTCCTTCACCGCATCAAGCCATGGAGGCTCAGAAACCAAGCTAGATTTTGTTGAAAGTATGAGAGAGAGTCCCGATTCCTTGGCTATCTTGAGCAGCTCCAGCGATAGATGGAACTTCCTCTCTAAAGGCTGAAAAGGATCGGTTAAAGCGGACATGCGGAGTGGGGGCAGCTGAACATAAGCTCTCTTCAGTATCTCAGCAGTTTTATGCAACAGCTTAGGGTAATCCATCCTAGCAACGGGTATGGCGGGCCTTGCACCAGGCAGGAACCTCGTATAACAGTAAGTGCAGGAGTGCTCGCAACCGGCATAAGGATCCAATCGGAAGATTGAATAGCAGAAGCCGGACATCGTCAGGCTAGGGCCCACTACGAGCTCTCCATCCAGCTTGCTTTTTCCTGTCACTTCATAGGCACCTCTGCCAAAAGACAGCCCTCTTTTAACCTTTTTCTCCCATTGATTTCCAAAAGTTTTCTTGACTTTCCCTAACTTTTCCTTTTAACAGTTTCATTATGATCCGAAAAAGAAGGGATGATCGGTTGTAAGAGTAGAGATAGCGCTGCTGTTGCATTTAGAAACGAATATGGAGGCTATGTGCACGGGCGTGCGGCTAGAAAATCCCAAGCAATCTTAGAACAAACAGAAGAATAAGATATCCGTAAACTTTATAAGAAATAGATCGAATATATTAAGTTTGGGTCACCATGATCAAGATAAGGTACTATGCTGATGATTACGATAAACAAAGACACGAAAGGAAGATAGAGCTCCTGAATGAGATCTACAATCGTCATGGGATTCCTGTGGAGATAACGAGAGTCGATCCCCGTCATAGCCCTCTCCCCAAATTTCAGGGAAGCATTGAGGAAATCTCTGAGGAAAATGCTTGGAAAAGAGACTTTTCTAGAAATAAGGATCTCTCTAGGAATTTGGGTGAAGCTCCTTCCAGGGTTTTCAAAACTAGAAGTGGAAACTTGGCGATTTCTAGTGCGGTAGGGGTGGTTGTTGATGGGATTCTTCAATGGGCTGCTTTATACGATGATGGATTAAATTTCTTACAGAGAGTTCTTGATTTAGGGGAAAGTGCGATAAAGGAAGTTTATACTTCAAGAGAAGAGGCAAAAGATCTGCATGAGAAGGTGGTTAGAGAATTTGCTGAAGCTGGGGTGATTCCGGGAAATCCTAAATTCGGTGTAATAGTGGGGGAATTATCAGAAAGCGAGTTAGCGAAGTATGATTGGGATTGGCGAAATTTCGCCAGGAGAATGGTTGAAAAAGAAATAGATCTGGTTATGGAAAATCCCGACAGAGACTGGATCATAGAGGTGAAACCAGAATTTACCTCCGATAATGTTGAAAAGGGATTGGGCCAGCTTATGCTCTATGAATATCTTTATCGGATCAAAAATCCTCAGAAGAAGATTGAAAAAGCGCTGGTTTTTGCTAAAGTAAAAATAACAGGGACGAAATTCGATTATGGAAAGGAAGAAAGTTTAAAACAGATGATAGAAGCCCTCAGATACTATGGCATCAATGTCTGGCTGCGTTATGGTGAAAAGCAATTCTATAAACTAACTTAATCAACCTACAAGCCGGTTTTAATTCCTATTCGGATGAATTTGGCGAAGAAAAAGTCGGGAGAAAAATAGAGGAACTAAAAGCTACTTCTCAGAAATAGCAAAGAGGCAGATCAAGTAATTCTGATGACCTACTACATGAGTGAAGGAGCAGCTAACAAGTGAGAGAATTAAAACGATCGAGAAATGAAAAAATTAACATAAGGATTATTATAGCATCTGTAGCCATTTGTTACACAAAATGTTTATATTTGATATATTCCCAGAGTATTTGGGGGTGATATATTGGCGGCTCATCTTCCGCTGGAGCGGAAGAGAATTACAGAGTGGAATCTGCTGGGGACAGCCCTAGGTGGCATAGATACCCAGCATCACCTCTCGCCGGCCACTCGGGCGATTATAGATGAAGTCAGAATAAATCTTCATGATAGGACGATAGACGCATATTATTATACTAAGGGGAAGAAGATTGCTGAGCAACATCATCTGGAAGAACGCTAGACAGCGAAGTAATAATTTTATTATTCTAATATACCTTCCCTTTCTTTCTTTTTTGTGTCACAGAGTCTACAGAGGCTCCAGCTGGATCTCTAACCATGTTGCCCTTTTACTCAGTGGCAGAAGGCGAGGAAGCTGTTGATCTCATGGATAATGAGAATATTAGGTATTTCTAAATTCGGCAGAAAGGTGCGAAACACCGTAAGGACTCCTGTGTTGTTATCCCTCGTTGATATCGACGTAGATATCGATAGTAAGTAAAAATATTTTAGTTAAATATCGACCATTTTCTTCGCATTAATAAGCCTAGCTTTAAGGAGAGAAGATCTTCCGCTATCTCAGATATGATTTGCTAATGATTTTTTTATAGTCCATTTTACCCCTGAGTTTCTCTTTCCTTCAAATTGTCCTCCAAATCCTTGGTCAGCACTGTTCTCGATGCTAAAAGAGAAATCTAACGGAAAAGATATAAAGTAAGAATGAGGGAGGTAATGAGCCGGTGGAACAAAAACTTCAGTCCTTGCTTGGAACTTATCAAAAGAAGGATCAACTATTATTCACATATATAATAGATCAAGAGGTCGAGCTTATGGGAAGTTACACGATAAGGGATGAAAGAGCTGTTAAGAAAAATAGAGGAAGGTCTGCTGAAGCTGCTGGCCCCCAGCGGTAATGTGAGCAGGAGCGAGCTAAAAGCCATAATGGATATTGTGGTGGAGTACAGTAATAAGGTATGTTGACTGGCTTCGCATACTTTCTCCAAGGGGAGTTTCCGAAGAAGAAACTCGAATATAGTTAAAGTAGTCCAGAATGAGAATGGAAAAGCAGATCTATTCTGTGCTTTCTAAAAAAGTTAAAGAGTTATTTTGGCTGATTCTCTTCAGGTCTCAGGGGGAATAGGGCATTAGGATTCAGCTGTTTAACTAATCATGCAACTAATTACAGACGATAAAACATAAATATAGTAACTATCCTTTTTCTCGGGCAGTAAGCATGAAGATAAAACATCCTAAATCAAATAACGCACGAGAGGAAATAGGTAAAATACTGAGTGAAGCTAAATGTCATATCAATGAAACTAGCCCATTAACTTTAATCTATGCATCAAGTTATATTATAACAACGGCTAGCTCGTTGGTAACGGAACTTACTTCAATAGCAGAAAGAGGTGCCATATGTATAGTGAGGACAATGGCTCCAAGTGCTTTTGGAGGAGCTATAGAGCGATTGCAGAGAGAAGCTGTAGATGGATTACGAAGGAATTGTTATGTAGCTCTACATGGCGGAAAAGGTCAAGAGATTACATTATACAACTTTATAAATCATGCAAAATTTTTGCTTTATTATCACCTATGCTCTGATGGATACATCCATCATCAGAGATTCTATGGGTCGACCAACTTTACAGTTAGAGGACTGGGGGGATCCGGCCGATATGGGAATTATGAGGAATTCTACTGCTCAAAGTTGAAAAAGAACCCCAAACTTGCATTGGGAGACATGTATTTCATAAAGGAAGCGATAGATATTCTGGAGCATAAGAACAAACTGTACACTGACCCTCAATACCTACAGCAATATGCAAGCGCTCACTTACAAAAAATAAGAGAGAAACTCTGGAACATCAAAAACAAGGCATCGGGAACGACATTAGGCGAACTTTTCCAGCTATATGTGGAATCATCTCTTCTGTACTTCTCTTCGCTTGCTTTTCTGGAGGATATTCCTGGAAAAGGAATAACGCTGGAAATTCTAAGAGAGCTGCATAGACCAGAATCTTTACTGGATATCTTTGAGCTTGAGGTACTGGCACCTACAGTTGAGGAAGAAGCTGAGGATATGGCAGAAATTCTCATGTTAGAAAAGGAAGATATCAGAAAAAGAATAGAAGGACTTACGAATAGTATTGAATCCTGTTACAATATGATAGTAGAAAAATACATATATAATATAAAAGAGATTCATGAGGCAAAGGAGCTTGACAAGATTTTTGATTCTATTGAGCAGGAGTTTGTCGAGCATTTAGTCAACTATGGGAAATTTCATTTAGGAAATCTTTTGAAATTAATGAAATATAGAAGAACCGAAAGCAGGAACGGAAAGCTTGCTGTTGAGAGATGACTTTCGCTATCATATGGTTTTAAAAGTAAAAATAGATAACAGTGTTATAATGAGGCTAAAACAAAAACAAGGAATCTTCACTTCAAGGCTTATCAACCAAAAGCTTGAGATGACTCCTGTTCGAATTTGCATTTCTCATGTGCGGTTCTTGCATTCCTCTTATTAAGGAATGAGCTATCTTGAAACTTACCTAAGGATAACACTTTTTAGGGGACATCTCCAAACACTTTGTATTTCCCATCAAGATAAAAAAGACTAATAAGAGCCTTCTTCCGATAGGGGGGATCTCCGCTGCTTGGTATTAGAAGAGATATTTAATGAAAACTGATTGGAGACAAAAGCCACTAAACCCTCTTCTTCAGTACAAAAAGTCCCTGTATGGATGGTTAATGAAGTTCCTATACTTTTTCAAAAACTCGAATGCCCTTTCACCGAGCCAGTAAAACCTGTTGTACCTCTCGGGGTGACCAACAACCCACTTGTAGTATGCCATTTTCCTCATCTTCTGGGATAAACTGCTCTCCTTTATCTTGAACCTCTCCTTTACCTCCCTCCTGCTCACAGCGTGCTCCTTATCGAATGCTCCTCTCTCCAAGAGGAACTGCAGTATCCTCCACTCTATGGCCTTATCCATCGTGATCAAGCAAATGTACACATTGTGTTTTATTTACTTTTTGACGGTGAGTTTTCGGCCTCGTTTCCTTACTTCAGCCATCTTTCCGCTACAATCCGTTAGATAGCTGAGAAAAGAGGCTATACTACCTCCCCTGTCTGAATATAGGTTTATAAGGAAGACGTGGAAGATAAAGACATTGGTGGCTGGAGGGAGATCCAGGAAAAAGGAGGATAACTGGCTGGATAAGAACTGGTGGGCAGTAGCGGCCCTGATCTTCTTCTTAGTGCCCTGTATAGTCTTCCCTCCGCTCATATTCAGCTTCCTCTTCCTCTTGGTTTATGTGGGCATTATCATCGGGTTGCTCGCTTTTTTCCTGAGCCTCACGTACATAGGTGCAAAGATCGATGAAATGCGGGATAAGGGCAACACTGTCCCCGCTATCCCCTACTCGGGATCCCATGAGAGAAGGCCGAGGCGCTCCGAGAGGGCTGTTTTAGAGGACACCAAAATAATGATAAGGAAAGTGGATAGGAGGAGGGGGATAAAGAAGGAGGCGTACATGAGGAAGAGAAGGATAGAAGTCACCAGGGAGGTAAACGACCTGGACATTTTGACTGAGCCCGAGGAGGACAAGGTGGACTTCTCTAACCTCTGGAGGCCGTCTAGGCACAAAAAGGATGAAGGAGGCTGATTGTACTGGATGTTAGATATTTTTAATAAAAATAAGCTGTATTAAAACGTACCCGAGATCTCTGGCATTCAGGATCTTTACCTCTCCATCACGGGCTCTTTTACCAATCTTATCTCCCTTATCCTGTTGAAGCGCCTGAACCTCATCACCTCGTGCTGCCCGTCCTCAAGGGGGACCAGCATCTCGCATTCCTCGTCGTACCTCGGGTGGCTACTGCGTCCAACGCTTTCCATCTCCTCTTCCCACAGTTCAAACCCGTACTCCCTGCCCAGCTCCAAGAGACTAGCTATAACGGGGATGGGTGCCCTGACTATCACGATATCAGGCCTAACCTCCCTGATTATATCTAGGAGCTCCTTTCCTGTTTCTGTAGGGTTCCTGTACTCCAGGAGCATGAAGTTCCCAAGTATCCTCCTGAGCTCCTTTCCCTCTGCTGGAAGGATCTCATGCCCTGGGGCCCAGAGGACAACTGGCATCCTCCTTCTCATATTCACAGCCTCACGCTCCCACTATTCTCTTGTAGCTGATAGTTAAGAGGTTATCTCTAGGGACTGCTCTGTTCTCTTACAGGGTACCTTTAATAGACAATATAATCCGTCCAGTTGCGCGCGGACATTGTTGCAAAAAGAAAGTTCTCTTTAAAAATTTGATTTAGTATTCAAGTTATCAGATTCTTTCACACAGGTGTTCTAGTTCCCTCATAACTCCTCACAATGCACTCCCATATTTCCCTTTAATTAGCCAAAGCTTGAGATGCACTCCTGCTTGAATTCGCATTTCCTGCACTTCCAGCTTGCAGGCATTTTCGGGGCTTTATTCTCCCTTACAGCCTCCCTGAATTTCTCAAGTGTTGTTCTTGCATTTTCCTCATCCGCAGCCTCTATCCAAGTGAGCATCTCACCTGTTTCCCTTAGATATATCTGGACTCTTTTCAGAGGTCTTCTGAAGAAATGGGCATATAAATCGGCCTGGGTGAATGCAACAGGCTTCATATAGTTCAGCAGGAACTTATCCCTTGTCGTCTTAAACTCGTAGACGAAACTATCCGTTATCCCATCTGGCACCCCTGCGACCATGAAATCCCTCCATCCGAAAGCCCATCTGATCGTGGGATACTGCTCTGCTATCCTGTAATGGGCCCTTATGCCCTCCCTTTTAGCCTCAGTGTCTCCTTCCATCAGCGCAAAAAGATCCGCTTCCTCATCAGATATCTCCTGAAGATCCTCGGATTTTATCTTCAGAACATGTTCAATGTCCTCCCACTTAAGTTCCGGAAGCCTGGGAACTATATCCTCCAGAGATCTGCTTTCCACGGGCAGATACTCGAGGATCATCGAATATTCTATTCTGTCGGAAAGATGTGCCAGAAAGAATTCGGGTTCCATCTTCTTGTTTGCCAGAATGCTCTTTCTGGCGCACCACCACCATGATGCGGTATCAGCCATTCCTATGTAGTAAAGGTCAGATGGCGACAGACCTGCCTCCCTCTTTTCCTCATTAAGAACCTCTATGGCCAGTTTTAAAGCCCTCGGATCTAGAAATATCTCATCCACCAATCTGGCTATCAGGTTAAGATTCTCCTTTTTCATGTCATCCTCGCCTAAATTTGTAAGGTTGTTTCACCATTAATTAGGTCTTTACAGGTA
>Ga0209225_1002166_pt1 | contig 17977 bp, 20 predicted proteins | sample WasSprMetagenome_FD_184732 | JGI IMG/M metagenome (GOLD analysis project Ga0209225, IMG submission 184732) | Sulfidic aquatic microbial communities from Washburn Spring, Yellowstone National Park, USA - WS (SPAdes) (version 3) | ecosystem: Environmental > Aquatic > Thermal springs > Hot (42-90C)...
ACGTCGGAAATTCTGCTTTCCTTAATTCCTTCTAAAAATTCAAATATTTCCGATCTCTCCAGAACTGCACGTGAAACAATTTTTTGCATCACTCCTCTAATAAAGTTTAAATCCTGCAACATCATACTTATCCCAATATATAGGAATAATCCCAGTTTATAAGCTTTACTGCATTCAATTAAATTCAAAAATGAAATGTCTTTTGATTCGATTTAAGATGCCCTGATTCCCTCGGTTTCATAAAACTCTGCTTTTCTGGTGAAGATTGCAACATCCATCCCTTATAACTAAGTCGATGTCAACAACTGCTGGCTTTCCGAATACAAAGCCCTTTTCATCATTCAGAGATGAACCGCTATTGCGGATCTCAAAAAGATTCACATAAAGAAGGTTTCAATGGCTAATATTGGAAGAGAGAAAAAGTCGTAACGGTAAGGCAAATGCCATGATAAACAACTTCTGGAGCTTCAGCTACATGGTCAGAAGATTCAAGGAGAAGGCAGAAGAATACGGCATGGAAGTTGATGAGAAGAGCGAATACAGGACATCAAGCGAATGTCCATTCTGCCATTCTGAAGGGTGAGGGGGCATAGGGCTTGTTCTACTGTCGTGAATGCTGATGTTGTCGGGGCTCTGAACATCGTGAGAGTTTGTGGAAATAATCCCGAGCCCATCATGGGGTAGCGTTAACGGGGAACGCAGCCCTTCCTTCTAAAGTGGAACTGCAAATCCATTGGCTATCTAGTACAGGATGCCATATGCCTCAATACTTCAATTCAGCAATTCAAAATCCCCTGTGCACCTTTGCTTTTGTAATTTCCGAGATCATCTCTATATAGCTAGGGGATGGATCAAAAGCCCGGCTTCTTGTATCGTATATCTCGAGCCTTATCCCTCTCCTCGCAATCAGACTGCAGATTTGGGCTAGATCCTCCTCAACACTTCCAAATATTGGAACGTTGGCTTTTCCGTCGGTGATCAGTATCCCTCTAACGTGTGCGTTCTTTATGCCGCCTGTTATCGAGACTAGCTTGAACAGAGCAGAGGGCAGAGGAGTTTTTCCTCCAGTAGGAATTGAATAGATCGCATCGAATATCTGCTCGTACTTCTTTGTCGGTCTCACAACCACTTCTGCCTCACTTCCGCGAAAAACTATCAGTGACCAGAAAGTAATGGCCATAAGCTTCGCATCGGGCTTAGCAACACCTCGATATAATTCATATCCATCACCAACATCGCTAAGAGGTCTCTAATGGTAGCAAATAGTAACACTTTATATTGTCTGCGTAACATTTATAAACTCTCCTACACTTTCTTAAGGAGGGTGGTAGCAATGGCAGTAAATGTCCTCAAAGAAGTTGCCCTACAGCATCCTCCAGAAATCCCCTGTGACGAGATGTACAAAGTGATACTGCATGCTGAGGCCTTCTACGTTCTCGATGCGGCTCTAGAGCTAGACCTCTTTGAGAAGCTCAAGAAGCCGATCTCGGCGCGAGAATTGGCAGAGCTCTTAGGCACAGACCCCAAGCTCACTGAGAAGCTCTGCGACGTCCTAGTCGCCATGGGCCTCTTGAGGAAGAGAGGCGAGCTCTACGAGAACTCCAGCTTAGCGAGCACATACTTAGTCGAGGATTCACCTTACTGCCAGAAGAACCTCCTTGAGCTTCAGAGATCAGCGATAAGAAATAGGTGGACTAAATTCTTCGAGGCACTTCGTGGCGGTTTCGTCAAGGTCGAGAGGGAATATTCTCCTCGCGTTTTTACCTTGGCAATGGCGGAGAGCGGATTGAGGGGAGAGCTTCAGAAGACCGTAGAGATCTTGAGCGGGCTAGAGGACATGAAGAGGGCCAGAAAGCTCCTCGACTTGGGTGGAGGGCACGGCCTTTACGCTATCGCGCTCGTGAAGGCCTTTCCTAACCTCCACGCCTACGTCCTTGACTTCCCTCACGCCTTGGAGATAGCTGAGGAGATGGTGAAATGCTATGGAGTGGAGGATAGAGTGCACTTAATCCCAGCCGACTTCACGAAAGACGACATAGGGAGTGGCTACGATGTCGTCTTTGTCTCTCACTCGCTCTACGGAAAGAACGAGCAACTCTTGAGCATCTTGAGAAAAATACGCGCGAGCTTGAACGATGGTGGGCTCCTCGTATCGAATCACTGGTACTTAGACGAGGGAAGGAGAGCCCCTCTTAGAGTCCTACTGTGGGAGCTCAACCTTGCTAGCTTTTACTACAGGGGCTTCGACCTCTTCACTCTAAGGGAGTTCATTTCGTGTTTGAACAAAGCCGGGTTTGCCGTTGAGAACGTTATTGGCACATCTCACATCGACAGACCTTCAAAGCTCGTGATAGCTAGGAGGGCTTGAAAATGAAGGCTTTTACTGTGTATAGAGTCAAGGATGCCGAGTCTTTTGATACTCCCGAAGGAGTTATGACTCCGCTTTTCGTCGGTGAACAGGTCTCGATTATAAAGTTGAGCCTACCGCCCAAGCTCACTGTACCAGCTCATTCCCACAAGAGCAACATCGTGGCTGTGGTCATGAAAGGACGGCTAGAAGTCCTGCATGGCAATGAGAGGGTAGTCCTCGAAGAGGGGGACGCGTTTTTCGCTCCTTCTAATGTCGCTCTAGGGATCTCGAACCCATCTCAGGGCATAACTGAGATCTTAGCAGTGTCTCACCCGCCATCTTACAAGAGCGTCGAGGAGCTCAAAGAATTGTTGAAGTCGTTTGCGAGGCGAGGTTGATGCAGAGACTGGACGATTCCATGAAGTTAGCTCTCAGGACCAACATCTGCTACCTCGCCACGTGCTCGAAGGACGGTATTCCGAACGTGGTCCCAGTAGGACTCGTCGAGATCCTTGACGACTTAACTATTGCAATAGTCGATGTACTGATGAACAAAACTAGGAAGAACTTGGCGGAAAACGACAACGTAGCGCTCGCCGTAACGGACTTGAACAGGCTTGTGGGTTATCAGTTCAAGGGGAAGGCCTATGTGGTCTCTGAGGGAGAGATCATGGAGTGGGCTAAGGAGTTTGTGAAGAGGAAGCAAGAGAGGAGGCGAGAAATCCTTGCCGATCGTCTCAAGACAGAGACCAACCCGGAGTCGATCTCGAAGATAAAGAAGCTCATGGAGGTCGAGTACAAGCCGAAAGCAGTTGTCCTGATTAAAGTAAATGAGGTCTATAGGACCATGCGAGGTGATGCCCATGAGTGAAGGCAAAGGTGGTAAGTCCAAGAGGGCCCTGTACTTGGGGTTAGCAATAGCATTGGTTGTGGTAGTGATAGCAGTTGCTATCGCCACCGTTTATCCTCAGTTGTTCGCGCCTTCTAAGCAACCCACAGAGCAAGAAGGAGCCTATGTAGTTGTCCAAGACATGGTGGGAAGGACAGTCAAGGTCCCCAAGAACGTTCAAAGAGTTGTTACAACGCTCCCAGACACCTTAAGGCTTGTGGTGATGTTGAACGCCACTAATCTCGTAGTTGGCGTCACGTCATACGTCGACCAGTACGCTAATAACTTAGAGGACGTCTTGGCTCATCCAGAGCTCCTCAACCCCTCCATAGCGAGGGTGGGAACGGGCGCAGAAATGAATATAGAGAAGATAGCTGAGGTGAAGCCAGATGTGGTATTTCTCTCCGCGTCTTACTCACATCTTGCAAGCCAGATCGAACAGAAAGCAAAAGTGCCCGTCGTGTGTGTGGGCGCTGGCGTTGTGCTCACTGAGATGGCCCCCCAAGAGTTCTACAAATCGTTAAGGCTCGTTGCAAAGGTCTTGGGAAGAGAAGCTGAGGCAGAGAGAATAATCGCGTACTTTGAATCCAAGATCCAAGACGTGGCTAAGAGGGCTCCGAAAGTTCAAAGCCCGCCGCGAGTTTACCTTGCTGACTGGGCTTACCGCCGCGGCGTTGGGTGGACTTCAAGCCAGTATTGGCCGCTCGAAGTAGCTGGAGGATATAACGTTGCGAAAGAAGTTGAAAAACGCTATAATGCGACGTACTTTGAGGTGAGCAAGGAACAGATAGTCCTTTGGGATCCCGATGTAATATTCATTCACGCAAGCAAAGGCCGCTCTTCAGCAGAGGCCATACTGAATGACCCTGCACTCAAATCGGTTAAGGCTGTCAAGGAGGGGAAGGTGTACGGCGTCTTCGGCCCATACATAGGTTACGACCCAAAGATTTGGATAGTCGACATGTATCATATAGGCAAGACCCTCTACCCCGAGAACTTCAGGGACGTTGACGTGATAAAGTTGGGCGAGGAGGTGTTCAAGTTCTTCTACGGCGACAAGGGACCATCCGTCTTTCATCAAATCCTCGTGAACAGGGGCATCTACCTCTCACCTGAGCTCGATTTCTCGAAGAAATGAGGTAGTCTTCGTGGCCAACTCAGTAGTTGCACAATATAAGAGGCTGTGGTGGAAAAGGACCATATTCGTTCTCTTCCTCTTTTCCTGCTTAGCCTTAGCATTTATAGCGTCCATATGTGCAGGCTCTACATACATCTCTCCTTTACAAGCAATCACGGTCCTCCTAAAGAGAGGAGGCGACTTCGACACGATAGTCTGGGAGATAAGGTTGCCAAGGGCACTTGCTGCAGTCTTTGCAGGGGCAGGATTAGCGCTTGGCGGTGTTGTCATGCAAGCTTCTCTGAGGAACCCAATGGCATCGCCTTTCACTCTTGGAATGTCTTCTGCCGCTGGCTTTGGCGCTGCGCTGGCCATAGTACTCGGCGCAGGACATTTTTTAAAGACTTCTCTTGGAGGATTTGCGGTCTCTTCGTACTTCCCATTGATAGTGAGCTCCTTCCTGTTTTCCTTGATAGCGGTCTTCGTAATCTTCTTCCTAGCAAAGGTCAAGGGGGCCTCTCCCGAAACGATAATACTAACAGGAATAGCTATTTCCTTCTTGTTCTCCGCTGCCACGTCACTCATACAATACTTTGGTACTACCGAGCAGGTTGCGGCGATAGTTTTCTGGCTCTTCGGTAGCCTCTCCAAGGCCTCGTGGGAGGCTTTTTGGGCTACCTCCTTAACGTCTCTAGCAGTCTTAGCAGTCTTTCTGAAGTGGAGCTATCGATACGACGCACTACTCATGGATGAGGACTTCGCTAGAAACTTGGGTGTCAATCCTGAGAACTTGCGCCTAGCCAGCATGATCCTCTCGTCGGTCGCCACGGCAGTAATCACGTCCTTCCTGGGCGTCATAAGCTTCGTGTGCTTAGTAGCGCCACACATAGCGAGGATAGTCATAGGGTCTGAGCACAAATACCTCATCCTCGCGTCAGCACTAGTAGGCGCAAACATACTAACGCTCTCCGACATCGCCTCGAGAATCCTCATGCCACCGCTCGTCATTCCCGTTGGCATAATCACCTCCTTCCTCGGCACCCCTCTATTGCTCTACTTGTTGTTGAGGGGGAGGAGGCATTGGTACTAAGAGGGAGTGATTTTGTAGAGGGGTTGGAGGTAAAGGGGCTCTCTGCTGGCTATGGTAAGAGATTGGTCTTGAAGGGCGTGAGCTTAGAGGCGTTTGAAGGGAAGCTCGTCTCCCTATTAGGCCCTAACGGTGCGGGCAAGTCTACATTGATTAAATGTTTGGCTGGAGTCCTCAAGCCCAAGGAGGGAGGTATATTCCTGAAGGGGAGGGATCTCAGGAAAGTTGGTCTTAGAGAGCTCTCGAAGCTTGTAGGCTACGTCCCTCAAAACATGAGGCCTGCCTTTTCGACAACGGTTTTTGAGGCGATGCTGACGTCAAGACTCCCGCACTTCACCTGGAGTCCCCGACGAGTAGACGTCGAAAAAGCTGAGGAGGTGATGAAGATGTTAGGCTTAGAAGATCTGGTCTTTCGAAAGATAAATGAGCTAAGCGGAGGCGAGTGCCAGAAGGTCCTCTTGGCCATGGCGCTCGTCAAGGAACCTGAAGTTCTGCTCTTAGACGAGCCCACGAGCAATCTCGATTTGAAGCACCAAATAGAGGTCATGAAGCTCATCAAGAGAGTGACGAGAGAGAGGAGGCTGGTGACGATAGCGTCTCTCCATGATGCTAACTTAGCTCTCAGGTTTGCAGACGAAATAGCCTTGATGAAGAACGGCTCAATTTATGCTATTGGAAGGCCCAAAGAAGTGCTAGTGCCAGAGAACGTGAGGGAAGTCTTTGGGGTCACCGCAACACTTGTGAAGAACCCAAGGCCTTTCATGATCGTAGAAGACGTAGTCGAGGAGGTCTCCCATGGCGTCGATAATAAATTGGGATGAGCTTTGGAAGCTGATGAGGCTTAGTTCCCCTTGGGGGGATTCGCGATGTCAGCTTCTGGGACAAGAGGGCGAGGCGTTATAACGAGTCCTCGATGATGAGGAGGGAGCTCACTGAGTGGCAACTATCGAGGATGGAGCTTAGGCCCGACTACACGGTCTCGGATGTGGGGGCTGGTACTGGCAGGCTCGCCATCCCAATGGCGAGGCGCGTGAAAAGGGTCACGGCGATAGAGCCTTCTAGGGGCATGCTGGAGTGCTTGAAGGAGAACGTGGATAGGGAGAAGGTAGAGAACATAGTGTGCGTGAACAAGCGGTGGGAGGACGTGGAGTCACACGATGTGATCGTAGCATCCCACTCGCTCTCTATGCTCGACATAAGAGGGGCATTGGCGAAGATGGACGCCGCAGCGAAGAAGTGTGTCTACATATTCACGTTTGCGGGTAGATGGAGAGCTCCGGAGAGCGATTTACGGCGAGGAGTATCGAGCGTGGAGACCTCCCGACTACATCTTCGTCTACAACATCCTCTACGACATGGGCATCTACGCGAACGTGGAGATCAGGGAGTTCGAGCACGAGGAGCACTACGTAAGCCTAGATGAGACGGTTCTAAAGTTCAAAGAAGCGTACGACGTATCCTCCGAGAGAGAGGAGGCGCTACGGGGATATCTCTCCAAAGCCCTCGTAAAGGATCCCAGTGGGCTGCGCTTGAGGAGGAGGATGAGGACTGCGATGATATGGTGGAAGAAGAGCGAGGGAAGTGGGCCGTGATCGTTAATCTTAAGCTCCTTGAAGCTTGAGGGCTCTGAAGGGGAGTGGTGATGCGTGTGCGTGGAGAACGTTCTACGCATAAGGGGTGCTTGAAAGGGGAAGAGCACAGGCCTGAGGAGTGCACGCCTGAGCAAGTGAGGATGCGTCACGGTGAACTCTTAGAGCATCTGTGTAACTAGGAGGGACAAGTGACTGTGAGTGGTAAAGGAGCTTATGCAAGTTTTCTTGGAATACACAGAGAAGGGCTTTATAAAGACTTCTTATTATGGTGTCGCACTAGGAGCTCATCTAGCAGCTCTATGCTACGCTTTTCAAGACATTGGCAAATCCTAAGAGGAGAAATCTCCTGCTCAAACTTGCGGGCTTGGTATTTTTGGTTAGGCGGTTCAGAGAGTGACCGATTTTTTCGGCTTTGTCTTAGTATAGCCGCAGGCTATGGGATCTGCTAGGATGGAGCTTAGCTTTGAACCGGCCTGAAACTTCTTTAAGCTACTTCTCTATACTTTTAAAGAAGCTTCAGCTATATCTCACCGTGCTCTTCAATGGGAACATTCTCGCAACCGATTCCTAGCTAAAGCACTCTAACCAATTTAAACATGAAGTTGTTATGGGAGGGATTGCAAAGCTGGAAGATCACAATTTAGAAACTAGCAATCTTTTTTAATAGTTTCAATAGTCTGCATGAGAATTTCTTCAGCAACACGGAAACCCCTTTCTTGGAGTTTTTCCACCATTTCTAATGCTTTTTTCGTATCAACAATTCCGTGCTTTTTGAACTGAATTAAAATCCATAGAAAACCGTGTACTTTCAATCTCAGCTCTTCAGCTGCTCTTCTTCCGATTTTTTCATCTATCACAGCGACCACAGATGAGGATGGATCCTCTTTCATCAATGAAACTGCAACGGCTAAAACGCTCAACTCGCCCGGCCCCAACTTGGGCTTTCTAAAGCTGATATCTTTCGCAATTGCATCTGGAACTTGAACTACTCGAAAGATCTTACCCAAGAGAGAACATTTAGCAATTCTTCTACCTTTTTGTAGCTCTTCAAAGACTTTTTCTGGCAGAATGAACTCCGTATTTTCCCCTAGGACGTTCCTGTAATTTATTAGTTTTTCTAAAATGCCGGCGTGGCAAAGCTCACATACTACGGATGTATCAAACACCAAAACAAATCTAGAATTTTTCATCCAGATACTTGTGCATCAAACGGTTTAATTCCATGTTTTATGGCTTCTTCGGTCATTTCCTCGGCAGACAAACCTGCTAGCTTCGCTGCAAGACTCAAAGATGCTTTTCCATCTCGGAGCATTTTAAGGGCTATCTTTTTCCTATTCTTTAGGATTCTATCCCTCTCATCGCTTTTCTCAGCAGTATCAGGGTACATAACATAGATATAGAGTAGCAACTCTTCTCTATCGAGTCCTTCAAGAAATTCAACCGTTGCTTTGATTACATCCTTTTCTCTGTCCGATGCCAGTTTCCACAATTCTCCAGCAAAAATTTTACCCTGTTCGGTCAGCTGAGTTTCTGCAATCAATCCCGAGTTTTCAAGTGCGTTTCTGCACTCTTCAAGAGCCTCGCTGTAAGGGCCATAGCTGTATGCCTCAAAATCCAGCTCTTCAGCCAGCTCTTCGAAAGCCCTCGAAAGTACAAAAATTTCCTTCTGAAGCCAGAGCTTACCCCTGACTTTCCCGCCATTGGCGTAAAGCAGCATGAGAATGTATTTTTCCACAGGTGAGAGCATTTTTAGTTCTTCTATCATCTTTCCTCCCTCCAACAGAATCTTTATTAATCGATAAATTAAAGTTTTTGAAAATGGAAATCAAAACAAGGATAATCAATGTCGATAGCAACTTAAGGCTTGCCAGAAATATAGAGGTATCTGTTAAATCAAAAACATTTTTAACTCCGAGAAGAACGCTTTCAGCGAAAAAATCTAGGCGTTATGATGAGACAAGTCTGAGAGATGATAATTTAGGGGGTTTTGTCGAAATTTACAACCGCGTAAATCGGGAGGATTTGCAGAAAGCGAGAGAGATAAAATCATACGAACTGAAAAAAAATTATGAATTTTCCTCCTTGCTTAAAAAAGCTGGAGAAGATATAACGATCTGCGTGATAGAATACGATCTCAGGAGAGGGTTGCCCGATAAAGGGGAAACCGAACTTCTCTTTGACCTTTTCAACAGCAGATTGCTGGACATTCTGGTTTGTCCGATTGTCCCCAAGCTGCCCTATAAAGAATACGTCAAGTTTTTAGATGAGTTCATTGAAGCCTACCGCTCGGCGTCTTTCAACGCGGTATTGGTGCCTGCTATAATTCCCTATTCGAGAATAGATCTGGCCAAACTGTTCGAATACTATGCAAAAAAAGATGAAGTTAGCAAGAACTTTATTTGTGTTGACTTTAACGGTGGAAATCCTATATCGCAGTACACATTTGTATCCGATATAATTAGAAACACGCAGAAATTTGAGCAGGAATTTGGCGAACCGTGCGTTAGATATGCAATAAATTTGAAGTATGGAAAAGCCGCAAAAAAAGAACAGATCGTTCCGGCAAAGGATCTCGTAATATTTTCGATGGGTTTCAACCTCTTTGGTTCGAATCACAGGCAAGTAGTGCTCGAAGATGTTGGAGGACACGAGCTCAGAACAAAGATCTTAAATCGGGCGGATTACGGGTACTACAGTCTAGAAGTGGCTGAAAATGCAATAAAGGAGTCTGGAAATTTTAAGGTTAAATTGTCTGACCTCAAGGCAGATCCACAACTTGCAAAGCTTTTTAACGCCGAGAGACAGGGGTTGGAGGCGATAGAAATTTCGACGATGATAAATGAAGACAGACTGTATAGCTATCTGCAATCTAAACCGAGAATTGTTGAAAATAAAATGATTTTTAAAAGAATATCGAAAGTGAACAAAGACCTGTCGCAACAGACTCTCTCAAACTCCTATTAAAAGAAAAAAGCTAAATGAATTTTTACAACTGGGGAAACCTTCTTTCTAGCTTTTTGAAGAAACTCCTCTTGATTCAAAAGTAAAATAGAAAAGTAGAGTTAATATTTGCTTTGAATCTTTTAGAAGACCGATAAAGCGAACCCGCCGGGATTTGAACCCGGGATCTACGGCCTTAGAAGGCCCGTTCTTTATGCATTTCGTTCACGCTTATATTTAAACTGCGTGAACTAGACTCAGATAGAAGTTACCATGTGAACTCGTGGCATACTTTCGTGAACAGCAAATTGATATTTTGCAAATAATTAGCAAGAATACCCAGAGTACAAAGAATACAAAAAAGCTTTTCGAATCACAACAGACGACTTTTCCAAAATCTTCAAGAGACTCAGCTTTTCAGGTAGATAAGGACAGGTTTGGGGTACATCCTCAAGCTCATGGACAGCCTTGGAGCTACCAATCTTGAATGACCCTTGAAGAGTTTTAAAAAGAGATCTTAGGAAAAGCGTGAAAATCTTTGTCATCCCTGAGGCCTTCAGACCAGTTGGTTTGTTGAGAGTAACTTTTTTAAAATTGAATAAAAGAAAAAAATGCTGATGACCGATCAAGCGGACTTCGCAGCTATCCTATTCGGCAAGCCCTTTGAAGCGCTTACGTGCACGGATGTGCAGAATGCTGTACTAGATGAGTCTCCTGCAATAGAATTCAAAGAAACTTTCGGAAATGAAAAGGAGCTAAAGGAGGGAGTTTTGAGGAGCATAGTAGCATTCCTGAATTCAAAGGATGGCTATGGGCTTCTGGTCCTCGGAGTCAGAGATGAGAGAGGCGAGAAGAGGATAGCTGGCTTATCCACAAAGCTTGTAAGGGGGAGAAACCCAGCTTTTCTCTAGGCTTGAAAGGGCAATTTTTCCAGTTGCAGAAACCAACTTGGAAAGAGAAACTTTATATACTTTAATTCCCTTTAAATAAAATAGGTATGAGCTCACAGGCCATCTTTCCAGCAATTTCACTTTCTCAGCTTCAAATCATAAACAAACCCAGATCTGAAATTTATTCAACCCTCGGAAAGCACTTGGAGCCATATATTGAGGAAACGCTGAAAAACCCGGAAAATGTGAAAGCTGTTGCCGGGAAATTGCTGATGGATGCAAGAGTTTCATTTCTGCTTTTCAGCGCACTCCAGAAAACCACATACGAAGCTGGAGAAAAGGACCTAATTGAGGCTTTTAGATTTCTCAAGTCTCTTTCCAGGAAGTTCAAAGATGCTGGAATCGATGTTGATGAAGCCTTCAGCATATTTGCCGAGCACGAGGAGTGGAAGTTTAGAAAGCTGAAAGAGGAGTTCGAAAGATTCGTTACCATGGCCCTCGACTTCATGAACTATCCGGAGGATTTATACGAATACGCGGTAATTTACTTATCGCTCTTCCTCCTCCTGTTTTCCTCATACGAAACGGAAGCGCATGAGAAGCTCAGATCCATTGGAAAAGAATTGAAAAACCTGGCAGAGAAACTCGAAAACTATACGCTCACTTTTATGCTGGCTTTTGAGGAAAACGAGGAAATCGCTGCAACTGCAAGAACACCTGAAGAAGTTAAAAGGGTGCTGAAAATTGAGTGAAAAATACAGGCATGTAGCAGAATTTCGGCGCAGTTTCGAAAAAGATGTGGAAAAACTGGATAGAGAGTGAGAGATCGGGTATCTGAGAAAATAGATCAAATCCTGAAAGGTCATATTGGAGAACCTCTAAAAGGAAAGAGAGACTATAAAAAAGTCAGAATAGGCAAATACAGGCTAATTTACAGCGATAAAGAAAAATGCAAGATAGTTCTCGTTAAGCTTAGTCACAGAGAAACAGTATACGACGAACTGGATAGATTATTAAATTAAACAGCACAATTTTGTGGTGCGAATGTCTTCTTTCCCTAGTTTCATCGAACCCATGAGGAGGCCCCTTAAAGTTATCCAGCTTTCACGGAAGCGAGCATCTCATTAAAGTTTCTCACTATGAAGTCTACGAGCTCTCTCGTAGCTTTCAAGGCCACTTCTTTTAAATTGGGGACTTTAAAGTCAGGATTGTCAAAGCAGTCATAACGGTTCCACTCTTGACTTAGAACCCAAGATAGCTCCTCGTCTTTTGGTAAGTGAGAGGCTTTGAGCATCTCGTGTTTAGCACCCGTAAATTTCACCCGCAATAACCCTCCAGAGAATTTCCCTGTCATTGGCAGTTTCATCTTCTAACAGTTCTAAATCTAGCATTAACTTTCATCCCACCTTCCCAGAAAGCTAAAGACTGGGTCCGTTTAAACAAAAACAACTTAAGAAAAGCTGATTTTGGGAAAAAAGTGTACTTAAAACTGACTAGAGCAAACTTCTTTTGTGTTTCTCTTCTTCAGTATCTTTTTCAGCAGGCCGATTCTTGTGGATATTAAGAAGCCATAAGCGTTCGCATTCGCCTCATCACTTAATCCTTAGGGAGCTCATCAACTCGGAGTCGTTGGGCAGGACAACTTTCACCCTCTTCCCCTCTTCATATCTTTTGAGCAGCTCTTCGTACTTGAGGTCTTCAAAAAACTCACCGTCTGACGTCACTAGGAAAATCTTCTCATGCCTTTGCGCAGCAGCAAGAGCAACCCTAAGAACCTCTCTGTCGTCTTCCTTCTCCAGGCCCAGGTCATCGACTCTATAGGGCTCGAGGCGCCCCTCCTCCAATACGTGAAGCTTAATGCTCGACTCTCGTGGCGAGAGAACCTTGCATTTACTGGCCGACCCTAACTTCGACAAAATCCTAAAGAGCCTTTCTTGGAATGTGGTCAACTGGAAAATTCTAAGAAGCTCTCGGGATGTAGGGCTCTGCTCAAGAGGACAACGATTCTCTATCCAAGGTTTAACTACTGTCTGATACAGGCGAATCATCTTTCTCGAGAGGTATACAACAGAGTTGCTGTTTGGAAGTGCAACTCCTAGTTGTATTATCGCCTCCTTTATTTCCTCAGGCTTCTCACCGCAGGGAATCAGCGCGCTACAGTCCAGCACCAAACCTAGCATATCATCTGGGAGGCTAGAAGAGGTGGACAACAACCTCGTCGATGTCAGGCCAGCCCTCTATTGTCCCATTCTCATACACTTTGATTTCTGACGCTTTGGTCCAAGGACTGCGATCCTTCTCGCGAGTGAAGTAGTACACCTTCACATCCCTCGGCTTTAGGATTCCTTTTTCGACAAGCTTTCCTAGGGTTAGCAGGAAGATGTCCGAGTGTGTGGTACCGATTAACGTGAGCCCTCTCTCCAGAACATGTCTGACCACGAGCTCTGCAAAATCTTTCACCATCTTCGGGTTCTTGTGGATTTCTGGCTCCTCTATTACTATTAAGCTGCCCTCAGGGACCATTTTCATAATTGGATCCAATATCATGAAATCCAGGGATCCGTCAGGTGCGAGTTCGGGGGGAAGTTGCAGTTCAGTGTAGGGATCTTTGAAAGTGATCCCGATTAGAGGGAGAAGGATGTGAGCAGTTATCGTGTAGGAGCCCACGTTTTTCATCTCCCCCGCTATGGATTGAGGTTTAATACCTGTCAAAGCGCTGAGTTGGTCTTCGACGAATAAAGAGAACGGGGGAAGGAGTGGGAGATCCTTGAGTGACTCAAAAAGTTCCCCAATAAACGTGAAACCTCTCAAGCCTGCACGCTCGACCCCTTTCAACATCTCACTCGTTATTCTCGGCAAGAGCCGGGCGACTTGAAAGTAACTAATTCTCCTGGAAGGGAACAAGAACTCGCCAGCCCAGGGAGATGCTCGAGGTATCTTCGTCACAGAGGGCTTCCCCTCTATCAACTCTATCAAAAGCTCTGAGTTGTCAATTTTAATGGAGATCGGGAACTGCGGTTTACCATCCACCAGTCTCGCAACCTTATCAGGGCCGTATCCGTACAGCTGGAGCAGCAGGCTTTGGGGGTCGCGATTTCTTGACTTGGAGGCAAAATAAATGGCGTAAACAAAGCTCGATTTGCCAGTCGAGTTGGGACCTACGATAACGTTTACTTTCGCGAGTTCAAGCTCTAAATCCTCAATACAGCGCCAATTTCTCACCCTGACCTTTACCATATCACTTCAGAAGTTAAGTGGAGAAGTCGCTTTAAATCTTTTTTTGGAGGTGAGCTACACCCGCCTGAAAGGCGGAGTTTCCAGCGTTAAAGGAGCTTTACACCCTTATCTACCCAGTTCAAAAGCCAAGCTCCCCAAAGTTGAAGTTTGAACTTCAAACTCGATTCACAGAAAGGGAGAGAGTCGGGTTAAATTGTAAAATCTTTGAAGTTTGAAGTGTGAAGTGCTAAGTGTGAAATTCGAAGTAAGATTTTGAACTTTTCTATAGTCTAGAGCTTAAAAAGAGGCAAAACAATGCTGATTAGCGCTTCTTTGACAGAGCTTTGGAGATAAGCTTTGAAGCCTCCCTCTTGGAAAGCCACGGAGGGCATGAGACGCCCAAACGGGCTAGAAGGGCGCGCTGCTTCTCCGTTGCCAGGTAATTCTTGTACTTTTCGAGGAAGGTCGCCAAGTTCTTTGAAACGTAATTGTAGTAGGCCCTCCTGCTCAGCTCATCCGCCTCTTCATTCTCCTCACGAGGCACCCATTCAAACCTTATCTTCTTAAACTGCCTGATCAAAGCCATAGCCTTCTCGTAGAGTGGTATGATGCGGGGAGCTTTAACTGTGTAAATTCCCTTGAGCTGGAAGATGAGGAGCTGGCTGTCACTCCTGACAAGAACATCCTCCGTTAGGCCGAGCTCTATCAGCTTTTCCAAGGCTTTTATGAACGCCATGTACTCGGCGACGTTGTTGGAGGGGTTCGGATGATCCACGACATCGTACCCCTCTTCTACTTTCTCTCCGTCCTTGTAGATGACATACCCGTAGCAGGCGATACCATTGGGATTGATTGGCTCACAAAGGCCATCGACATGGACGAGGATCTTCATCAGTTTACTGGTGGTTTTGTGGGATATTTAAACTATTCAAACCTTTTGCTGGAGTTGAGACAAAAAGGTCTTTATAAAAGCTCGAAGGAATAGCAAAAGCTTGGACTGGTCTTTTTCTATCCTTAAACAAAGATCAGAAACTTTAAGAGTAGTCTGCTGAAGAGAGTGGAAATGAAGTATGCTTTGATACTGATAATTTTTCTAGCAATTTTTCTTCGAATGTATGGTTTGTAGTCCTCCCCTCTTTTATGACGAGAGCGTGCATGCTTACTTTGCAAATACCGTCAAGGCAGCATTCTGTTAACGATGACTAAAAGAAAACGACGTTCGTTATAGGTGATGTTTTCGTTTTAGTGTGGAGTTATGCTTGGTGTAGGGGGCTTAGCAGCAGATGCGGGCCTCGGGCGGAGAGAGTCAGGTAAATTTTCTCCGTTCTGGTCTAGCATTAACTTTCATCCCTTCCCCCCTCTACCATGGGAGGACTTTCGGGGTGAACGGAAGCTCCTGCATCCATCTGGTACCTGCGGAGCAGGTTGGTGTAGTGAGCCTGTAAAGTATAATAGCATGGTGAAGCCAATAAAATTGTGTGAAGTTTGGGGTTGATTGTGTGAAGGAGATGCCTGGAATGCTGTATATTCTTCTCTCTTTTATTCCATGGATTATTTATTGGGTGTTGTGTGGTTTTGGGAGCTCGCTGGGCATCATCATTCCTTTTGTTTTTTCTACGCTTCTCATTTGGCCTCAAATTCGCAGGCGTAGCTTTAATTTGATGGATCTTACATCCGTTCTCTATTTTAGCTTGGCCTCGATAGGCACTTTTGCCTTTAACTTGAACGCATTTTTGGTGAACAGCGGTTTTCTTGGATATTTTGTCCTTTTTCTGATGTCATTCTTCTCGCTGATTATAAAACAACCATACACTTTGCAAGTTTCAAAGAGGGACTATCCAGAGATTTACTGGAGAGACAAATCCTTTCTGATCGTTAACTATGTTATAACAGCGGTTTGGGCAGTTATCTTTTTAGCGAGCGCTGTAATGTTCCTGTTTCTCCGGTTCCCGTTAACAGTGGCTCTCTCAAATGTTTTAATTGCTGTCGGCATAGCATTTTCGATTGTTTTCCCATTGAAGGCTCCTGCCTATTTGGCTTCAAGGGAGTTCAAGAAATATGATTGGAGGGTGAATGTGGACGTTAACAAGCCTAAGGCAAGGGGTGAATACGATGTCATAATTGTTGGTTCGGGGATAGGGGGTTTAGTGTGCGGCTCTCTTCTTTCAAAGAGGGGCTACACGGTTCTGGTTTTGGAGCAACATCATAAGGTTGGCGGTTATTGCTCTTCTTTCATGAGGGGAGGGTTTGTTTTCAACGCGGGGGTTGAGGATGTGAGCGGGTTATGGGAGAAGGGGCCCATTACGTATCTCCTCAAGGAGCTTGGGCTGAGGAAGGAGGACTTATTCGTAAGAAACGCTGTGGAGTATGTTTTCAAAGGTAAACGTATAAAAGCCGAAGGCTTAGAAGAGTTCATTGAGCTTCTTTCAGACATGTTTCCAGATGAAAAGGGATGCATTCACGCCTTCTTTGATGAGGCTGAAAAAGCCTATGAAGAATGTTATAGGGAGGCTGGAATCTACGGCGCACCATTACCCGCCGAATTAATAGTTAAAATTTTTGGGGGAAGAAAGCTCCTTGACTATCCAAGGGAGCATCCGCACTTCTACGACTGGATGAATAAGAGTTTTAAGGAGAAGCTCGACGAGCATTTTAAGTGCGAGGATTTAAAAGCACTTCTTTGTGCGTTATTAGGCTATGTTGGAACAACGCCGGATAAAACTCCGGCAAGCAGCGCACTCACCGCATGCCTTTCATACTACCTTCACGGAGGCTATTTTCCGAAAGGGGGAACCCAAAAATTTGCAGACAGCTTAAAGGATTTCATCGTGAACCATGGAGGCGTCATCCTAACCAACCATAAAGTGGATAGAATACTGGTGAAGGATGGAAGGGTTTTCGGGGTGAAAGTTGGGGAGAAAGTTTTTAAAGCTCCCATTGTCGTGTCAAACGCGAACGCTAAAACCACCTTTTTAGAGCTTATTGGAAGAGACCATTTGAAGGGAGAGTTCGTTGAATACATAAGGGGACTGAAAATGTCACCTTCCTGCTTCATGGTTTTCCTTGGCGTTGATATGGATTTATCCGGCTACCCAACAATCATTAAAAACATTGATGAGGGCTACGACATTGTCATAAACTCGAATGCCGATGCAAGCTTGGCGCCAAAAGGCAAAGCCAGCATCACAATTCTAACCTTCGCCAACTATCATGATTTCCCAGAAAGAGGAACCGATGAATACATGCGAAAGAAACAGGAGCTTTCCGAGGCCCTAATCAAAAAAGCTGAAAAAGTCATACCAGATTTAAGCAGGCACATAATAGTCAAGGATGCAGCGACACCCAAAACATTTGAAAGATACACCTCCATGCCTCAAGGAGCCATCTACGCGTTCGACCAATCCATCGGGGTTAAAAGGCCATACTTCAAAACCCCAATAAAAGGCTTATATCTGGTGGGCGCCTCAACATTCCCAGGCGGAGGCATAGAAGCCGTTACGATCTCAGGAATAATCTGCGCCCATGACATATGCAACTGGACACTTTGACCTCAATTGAATGGAAAACTTACAACTGAAAGCCTCGCCTTTTAAGGCGGGGATGGATAGAAAAGCTTATAAACCACTACTAGCTAGTACTAGCCAGCGTATGACGAAGCTCAAGTGTCCGAAGTGTAACTACGTTTGGGACTACAGGGGAAAGAACCCCTATTTCGCAACGTGTCCCCGTTGCTTGAGGAAGGTCAGCCTGGCGAAGTACAGGATTGAGTAACATGGGTGGTGAGGGCTTCCTAACCCTGACAATCAAGATGAGGGTTAGGCCCGAGCCCGAGTGTGAGGAAAAGCTCGTGGACTTGCTGAAGAGGTACAGAGACACACTCAACTACTCGGTCAAGA
>Ga0209225_1002170_pt1 | contig 17962 bp, 16 predicted proteins | sample WasSprMetagenome_FD_184732 | JGI IMG/M metagenome (GOLD analysis project Ga0209225, IMG submission 184732) | Sulfidic aquatic microbial communities from Washburn Spring, Yellowstone National Park, USA - WS (SPAdes) (version 3) | ecosystem: Environmental > Aquatic > Thermal springs > Hot (42-90C)...
CGCGATTCGTCCAGTCTTGCTTCCTAAGCAGTCTCGCCGCCACTTGGGGTTCAATGTTGAAGTATGTGTCGGGCAAAGCCTCTAAAAGCCTAAGCTTAAACTCCCTGTGAACTTCCTTCACCACGCCATGCACGTTTTCGTTCAGGGGTTTGACGACGATGACGCTGAACTCTCCAGAGGCCACGTTTCGCATCGGGCTTATGTGGACGGGTATGAAACCGTTCTTGAGCCAAAAATCCACAAGCTCCGGGTTAGCGCCAAAACTTGCACCAACCCAGTCAAAACCCTTCCGCTCAGCTTCTTCGCAAAGCTTGCGGAGTGCCAGGCTTCCTAAACCTTTCCCCATGAGCTCGGGGTGAACGGCAATCCTCACAACCCTCAAACCCCTAAGCTTCGAGAAGGCTACGTATTGCGGATTATACTTAACAATGCATGAAGGGATTAGGTTGCCGGAGGGGGGTTTACCCTTCAAAACCTGCTCAACAAGCTCGTTGTTCATTTGTCCTTCTTCGTCGACATGTAAAGCTACAAGAACTTTGCCTGAACGCGATAAAACGGCCCTAGCGGAATGGTGGGGGGCGTCTCCAAGGATAAGCAAGTCGTCCGGCCTGTTTCTATAGTGGGCGAGCACGTATATGCCTATAAACTGGCGGAGACGTTCCTCGTCTTTTTCAAACCAAAGGTCTAGGTTTGGCTCCTCGTACACGCATTCTTCGAGGCTGATTTGTTCGCCCTCAAGCTCAGCTGGTTCAGCGTTTAAAAGCAGGGCGTCGTAAAGCCACTTCTCGACAGGGTCTTCAGGCGCATACCTTATGGGCTCCTTAAGTTCGATAATGTAGGGTTTAACGTCCCCAAGCTTCTCAACAGACCTCAAAAACCTTAGAGAGAATCCTCTACCGGCGCCCTCGTAGCCGTGCACCGTGGACGCGAAAACAGTTTTCGGAAACTTCTCAGCAATCCTAAAGAGCAGGGAAACATGGATTCCGCCTGCCTCGTCAACTAGAACGGCGTCTGCGGCCTCGCTGAGGGTTCGGTATGGCGGTATAAACTCTAAAACGCCCTTCCTACATGATAGCTTGAAAACCAAGTCTTCAACATGTTCGCATCTAACCTTTTCGCCAATGGCTGAAAGGGCTCGTTCAGCCATTTCAAAAACCGTCTGAATCTCCTCACACGCCGGAGCTGTGATAATGATCCTTTCAAAGCCTAACGCGAGGAGGGCGGCGGCTCCAAGCCCAAGGAGGGCTGATTTCCCTCTTCCACGGTTGGATATGAGGACGATTAAGCCCTTCTTTTTAATGTCGAGAAACTCGAAGGCTTCTAGGGCCTCCATTTGCTCCCTAGTTAAAGCTAGCTTGAAAATTGGCTGGGGAATCTTGCTCCTTCTGGGCGGAGCTGGCTTTTCTCTAACGGTTTTTGGTGGGTTTAAGAGTTCTCCCTTGACAATTTTCCAGTTTTCAAGGATCCATGTGCACGGGTGTTCGAGAACTTTTTTCACGAAAAACTTTTCAAACCTGTTTTTCAAGTCGCTCTCAGTGTAGGGTGGACAGACAAGCTTCTTGTGGGTGCTTGTACTCCAAGGCTTTTCAGCCTTCAAGTCAAGGTTGTGAAGGATCGCCAGCCCTCCGCCCTTCACGGTTTCAACAAGCCTTCCAAGGTCGTTAGGCCTCGCCCCCTTCGTCATGTCGAGGATTAGGATGTCGTTGGTGGTTCCCATGATTCTATGAGTGTCCTCGTAGGTGTAACGTTTAAGGTTGCCAACATGATAACCCAGCACCCCAAGCTTATCCATCAATCCTTTAAAGGTTAACTTCGCCGCTTCGTCTTCATAATCATGCACAAAAAGGATCCTATCGTTTCCCCCACCCTTCAAGGCGTGGTATTTCAATACAAGGTATGACACCACGTCTAAGGCTTCATCACCGTAAACGACAAGGAGTCTCCTATGGAAAGCCCTAATAGCCTCCTTCATCATTTCAACCAGCATACTTTCGGCTTTCTGCCTATCCTCAACGCTCACAGCCCCACCAGCCCTTTCAAGGCCTAACTCTTGAAAAGCTTCAGCAACATTCACAACGCCGTCCATTAAAAGGATTACTAAAACCAAAACAAGCCCAAACCGTAAAACTTTCATAATACTAGGGAGTTTCTATCAACCGTAAACGGGCCCGTAGCTCAGCCTGGTTAGAGCGACAGGCTCATAACCTGTTGGTCGCCGGTTCAAATCCGGCCGGGCCCACACTTTTCCAGCCATGTGTCTCTGAAAATAGCGATTAGAAGGGTGAATGTTAGAATTAGCGTTGGTGCTGATGTAGGCATTTGGGATTTTTTGTTAGTTGCCTTTTTTCAGCTTTAATACTAAATTTGCCGTTCTCTTTCCCAGTTCGCGGCAATATTCCAGCTCCTCTTTGTCTGGTTTCTCTACGGCGGCTGCGCCATAATGCTTGTCGTCTGCCCTTCCCTGAACTATCATTCCATGGATGAGCATGGCTTTCATTATGGACAGTAGTGTTGTTTCCGCCCCTGTTGCTGTCCCACCTGAGCTTGTGAAAGCTGCGCCCACCTTACCCTCAAGTTTTCCATGTATCTTTACGGATTCATCTATTAACGCCTTTAGCTTGGCGGACATTTGCCCGTAATATGTTGGTGAACCCATTATTATGCCGTCTGCAGCCAGCAAGTCCTCAAGGCTCGTCTGATCAACTTTTTTGACGATCACCTCCACACCTTCAACTTGCCGCGCTCCTTCAGCCACCGCTAAGGCCATTTTCTCGGTGTTTCCGGTCCTTGAGTCGTAGACTATTAGGATTTTCGCCAAAGCTGACACCGATTCTACATTGAGTATGCCGAACTCTCTTAAATCTTGCCTCTGCCGCCCCATAGAAGATTCTTTCACAAGTCATAATAATGTCCAGTGCTAATTCTCAGGGGAGAATGGTGGATTTTCCTCAAAAGGAGAGAAGAGAAAACCCGAGTTCCACCGCTCTCCCCGTCATCGTCCAAAACGTATCGTTAACTATGCTTTTGAACTTTTCCTTCCATCACTAATTTAACTAGCTTTCTGGATGAAGGCTTCCGTAAAGCAAAACGACTTTAACTTTTTGCCCTTTCCATAACCCCTATAATTTCGTCAACGGTCATCAGTTTCGCGTTGTAAACGTATTCCATGTAGCGTAGGCCTTGCTCATGGTCTTCTTCGGTGAAGGCTTCAACCCCGTCCTTCGCCACCACTACCTTGTAGCCTCTGAAGAAGGCGTCGGCGGCTGTGTGGCGAACACAAATATGCGTGTGCAATCCGCACAAAACCACCGTTTTCACCCCCTCACCGTTGTATAGGCTTCTCAAAAGAGGATCCAAACCAGTCTCGTAGAAGCCGCTGTAGGTCCGCTTCTCCAAAACAAAGTCTTTCTCAGTCGGTTTCAGCTCTGGGATCACTTCTGCCCCTTTAGTGCCCTTCACAGCGTGAAGGCCCCAGCGGTGAACCTCAAAATCGTTGGGATAATGGGCGTCATTGCAGTAAACGACCGGCACACCATGCCTCCTTGCAGCTTCTACAAGCTTCCTCAGGTTTAGAATTATGCGCTGCGCTCTTTCGCACTTCAAGTTGCCAGTCACGAAATCGTTGAGCATATCAATTACGATGATAGCCATTCGCTCTAGCATAGTATAATTTTGTGAAAATTGTTGAATTTAATGTTTTCCAACAAAAAGAAGAGGATAATTTTGGTTTGAACTCAAGCCCTTTGACTTTTAACGAGTTCCTCGACGTTTATGCCAAGTTCCTGGGCTTTTTTGAGCAGCTGTAAAAGCTGAGCCTTCAGCATCTCAGCGTTTTCTTTCTTTTCCTCCGCTTTGCGCTCTTCAGTCAACTTTCCCGTTTTCAATTCTATAGTGAAAACTTCGAGGGGTTTAATCTCCATAAGCTCAACGGTCGTTGTTAACGGTATAAACTCGTTGTTCATTCCCTTCTCGTATTCAACCGTTATCCTGGCAGGCTTATCTGAAGCCCCTCTCTTGTTTATCTCTTCAATAAGTTTGCGTGAAAGCTCCAGCCAAACTTGCCTGTTCTTCTCTTTAACGTCAGCAGGAGTTTTCGAGAAAAAGTTGAGGTAAAACCAGCGCTTCAGCTTAAAAATAGCCCCTCTACTGGTCGGCGAAATCTTAAACCTCTGCCTAACGGGCATAACAATCCCAAAACATCTTCACATGATATATAAATTTAAATATTTTCACCTTGCCCGAATAGGGCTAACGTGTTGTAATAACCTTACGAAGGCTGGAGCCTTCGCGTGCTTCATTAGTAATGGAAAAGATGGGCTGATGAATAGGGGATGTTTATTTCTTCAAATTTACATTTACTGTCGCTGCTTTCGAGCCTAAAAGTAGCTGTTAAAGTTCGAGGTGAAAAAGGCTATTTCTAAAGCTTCCTGCATCATATGAAATTAGCTTTTTCTGGCTATTTTTGGCCTATCCCTTCCCTCTGGTCTCTTTATGGCGTTTGTAGGCTGTCAGCCTTCAAAACATTCGAGTTTAATGTTTACCAGAGTTAGGCGCCCCAACCTTTAGAAACGTTAAAGCTTTAGCTTTTCCTTTGTCTTACGCTTATAAAAGTTACATTTTATCAGCGCATCGGGGTCGTCTATGTAATGGCGCCAGCCTGGACGTATACACTCCCCTTTCTCAAGTGAAACGTTGAAATCCAAATAAGCACAGTTAAGGCATTGAACAATCTTCATTGTGAATGAGGAAGGCTAAGCAAGTTTTACAAGTTTATTTACTAGTAAACATGTTAACAAACGTCACACATAATAGCCATAAGAGGCCTAGACAGGAAATTTACCAAAAAATCTACATGTTAACGAAGCAAAATGGGAAAAGGGTGTCAGACCTTGTAAATGAAGCTTTAAAAGCTTATATACAAAACCAAGATGATCCAATAGGTCTAGAACAGCAAGATCCGATTATCGAAAACGCTGGAACTTTAATGCTTACGAAGTCAGTTATCATCAACATCTACCAGGAACCGCAGAAGGAGTTCGTAGATCCGTAATAGTTGAAAACTTCTCCTAGATTCAGACGTGACGAAGGAAGCCTTACAACATGTTAAGAAGATAACAAACACAAGTTCTGGAGTTATAAAAGCAACAAAACATGTCTATCATATATTGCCATATTGAAGGTCAAAAACTATGGGTCGCTGGAAATGTATTAGTACGTTTAATTGAATGATGAAGTCGAAAACGTTAACGGAGACTTCTACCTTTGTACTTGAAGAGACGGAGTTTTATATTTGCTTAGAAGCCAGAGGAAGTAAGCTTCATCAATTGTTTTTGTTGATAGTACGTAGCTTTTTACAAACTCGACGTGTTCCCAGACGAGCTTTTCGGCTACATCCCTTGTAAGCTTGCCAAGTTCCAATAGAGCCTCCATAACCTCCAAAGGTTTGAAGCGGTAAAAACTTTCAACACATTTAACAGACGCCTTCTGACCAAGCATCTTAATGCGGTTGGCTAATTTCCATCCTGCCAAGCCAGCCAAACAAATGGTTTCCCCCTCAGCCTTGTAGGCCACAAATTCAGCCTCGTAGGAAGTTGCATCATATTGGAGGCTTTCCTTCAAAACTTTAATCCATTCGTCAACGTTTATCTTGCCGGTGGCACTTGCCCTAAAAGTTAAATTCGCAATTTTAGAGGCCGTTTCCATTTGAAGGTGGTAATAATCCACATCTTTGTAGCAGAAAATCCTCACATTCCTATTCAACTTGCAAAGGGCTTTTAGAAGTGGAGTATTCAGGTAAAACCATGTTCCTACGGGTTCAGGAATAAACTTTTCATATTCAAGGGTTTTGCGTAGACTCTCAAGGCTTTGCGTGCCAAGGGCATAACTCGAAACCAGCGATTGAAGGTTTCTTGGAAAGTTTAGAAAGACAGTGTCACAACGTGAGCTAACAAGTAAATCAGCGGCTTTTCTGGCTGAGGACTGCAAACCAGGAACAATAATGACTTCAATCATATCACATGTTCTTTGCCATTCAACGATGTAAACCTTGCTTATAATACTTGCCTAAGGATAACGTTTTAATCTGGAGTCTGATCCTTAAACCTCAAGCTTAGGGGGGACCCTCTATGGGTAGGAAACTCCTAGCCGCTCTCACTACTGTTCTTATCTTAAGCCTTGCCCTAAATGCGTTTTTAACCATTATTGTTTTACGTTATCAGGAAATGGTTCGTTCGCTTGAGGGGGTTGTCCAGACAGGTGGTAACGCTGCTTCGGCCTCGCTTATGGAGTGGAGCTGGATTAACGTGGTTGCGGTTTCACAAGACAATACAGGTGTTGTTCTCAGGGTTTACGCGAAGATCGAGAATGGTTCAGGAAGGGTTTACATGGCTACAACTCCGAGGGTTGGCATAGACCTTCAATCGTCAGCTGAAACAGCCTACAAGGTTGCTGGTGAAATCTGCCATTTCAACATTCAAACGCACGATTTGTTTATTGTGGTAGTTGCAAACTTCACAGTTGACATTGTAGATGGCCCATCAGCTGGGGCAGCAATCACAGTCCTCGTTGCAAGCATTATGACGGGAAGATATCTAAACAACTCGGTAATAATGACAGGGACCATTGAACCCGACGGAACAATTGGGAAAGTCAGCGGAATAGTGGAAAAGGCCATCGCTGCTGCTCAAGCCGGAGCCAAACTATTCATTGTGCCAAAGGGGCAAACTACAACCACAACCTATGTTGAACATAAAACACGGATAGGCCCATTCACATTCATAACAAGAGAACCCCAAATCATAAACGTCCAAGAGTACCTCAAAAATCAAGGCTACACAATTAAAATTGTCGAAGTCTCAACAATACAAGAAGCAATAAACTACTTCTTTACATAAGCTCTGTATGTATGAAGCTTAAAAAGAAAATCACACACAGCACAACAATATTTCCTAAAGAGGCAAGGGAAGTAGTTATAACTTTCAAACGTTACATCTTGGTTTATCCGAAAGTTAAGATTCTATGTGCTATCCTACCTATCGCGCGCTTTTGCATAAGCCTAGGAGGGCCTCCATAGGCAGCTCATGTTTCTTTACAGCTTTATACAGCTTGGAAAGGCGATATTCTTATTCCCTGAAGGAAGCGGGAACCTGAATCCTTTAAGACTGGTTGGGAGTTTCTTGTAGCTGACCGCGGAGGCTTCATTTTCGAGCCTAAGCTTGGCTTTCACACGGATGTTGTTGAGGTTGATTTCACTTCCATGTTTCCCATGCTGATGCTCACAAGAAATATTTCGGGCTGAAGCCGTGCTATGCAAGTGTTGTCCATATTCAAAGATTAGAGCTCCTGAACTCGCGTTCCCGCATAAACGACGTTTAGAACCTTTATAGAAAATTTTATTGCCACTTAAAAACCCGAAACCACACAAAATAATAAACTAAAGGGTGTGAAATGGGAAATGCCTAATCAGGGCTATAAGCCCTTATACAAGCTTTAAACAAGCAAAACAGCCAAGAACAAACTGTTTTCGTAGGAGGGAAGGGATGAAACAGCAGTATTAATGGAAAGTGGGGCTGCCCGGATTTGAACCGGGGTCCGGAGAGCCCAAGTCTCCTAGCCTAGACCAAGCTAGCCGACAGCCCCTCAATTTCTGGTTAAAATTTTGAAGAAAGGTAGTTTAAATGTTTCTCCGGAGAAAACTATTAACATTTAGGCCTTTTAATGGAGCAATGTAGGACTTTGGGGCAAACTAAGCATTCGTCTGGAATTGGCATATCCTTTGGAAGGAGTTCCAAAAATCCATTAGTAGTTGGGCACATTTTGCAGGAGGTTCAAAAACCTTCGGGTATTCTGTGGATTTGACGTCAACGATCTTCATGTTCTCTACAACAGTGTCTAATTTCGACATGTAGTATTGACAAGCATAGTATGTTTGTCTAGGTATGGTGGAGTAATCGGTCAAAACGGCTGGCTTGTCAAAGGTTTTCCCACACCCCTTGTAAGGACACTTAAGCTTTTCCTCGTGGCAATGAAACAGTGGAGGTGTCATTTTTATTCCATTTTGGGGAATGAATCGGTAATATTAATACTTAATAAATCTTTCTGCTCATACACGCAACAAAATACAGATGCTAGAAAACATCAGAAAAGCCTTCTGGAACCTCCACAATCCCCAATTTAGGAAGTTGCCTTATCACCGGGGTTATCTTCGGTTTATTTCAACAGCCTTCTTGAGGGCTCTCTTGGGCCTTCTCTCAAATTCCTGAGCCGCATGTATATGAGGCCCAAATCCAAGTAGGCGTCGTCGCAGTCGGACTTAATTTTTAGGGCTTCGTTTATATTGGCTATAGTCTCCTCAAGCGCGCCCTCGATAAACTTTGCTTCGGCCTCGTCTATTAAATAGTAGACGCGATGAAGCTTCAATAGGCGTTTAAGCTCGTTAAGGAGGGGTCCGAGTGATCTTCAACTCTTAAGTAAATGAACCTATCGCCGTAGCCGCCCCTCCCACAGCCCCCCTTACTACAAGTAGGGCGGCAGACTGCCTTCCCCTAACGTCTCCTCCAGCGTTTTCACCAGCTTCAAGAGCCGCATAAGCCTTTCAGCAAGGCACCCCTTTACAGCTTCATAGGCCTCAGCCACGGCTTCAACAACTTTCCACTGGCAAGTATGTTGCCTTGCACGGCGTATCCATTTCCAACTTTGCTTCCAACCCATTCAAGGCATTTTGAACCAGTATAGGAAGCAGTGTTCCCCCTTGCGTCCACAACGCCCAACCGCCTATAATCTCTACATCCGTCTCTCTGGCCGTTAAACCCTTCCTTAAAAGCTCAAGCCCCCTTGGACCATAGGAAACGATCACAAAAGATTGGGCGGCAATAACTCCAACGCCAACCTCAGCCCATGGAACAACCGAGCCCACTGAAAATATCTGAACTGCACGGCAACGTCCAACTCGCCAGTATCAAAATCATAAGCCACAATAGAGTATGTCGGCACACGACGCGAAAACTTCAAACATAAAGGTCTCTTCCAGCATGTTAAAAACTACCACCAATGACGATTTAAAATTTTATGAAGCCTCGGCCGGGCTTCGATCCCGGGACCTGCGGCTTACGAGGCCGCCGCTCTACCGGCTGAGCTACCGAGGCGCCCATTCTTAAGAGTATTCAGAATACTCACCTGCTTTTAAATGTTCAGAGGGAATTTGTCGGTACGAAAGTTTTTAATAGTCTAGTTGTAACTATACTATTTTGGTGTCAACTTGGGCTGTGAAAGCGTTTCAAGACGTGGTTTTTGGTTTCTGATCTTTGGCGGTTTAATGTTTGCCTCATCATCCCTCTTTGAGGCTGCCTACGTCCTCTACAAGTTGGACCTGTCCTTTCTTCAAGAGGTAGGGCTCCCTTCCAATGTAAAGATGTTTTTGAGTCTATGTGTTTTCTTGGGTTTGACCTCTGCAACCCTGGCTTTCGCTGGAGCTTATTTTGAGCAGAAGGGGTTTACCCGCCTTGGTGGCTTGTCTAGTTTATGCGCATCTACCTTAGCGCTCTTCAACGTTGTTTTGCCCTTTGCCTATGGCTTTGAGGCTTACCAGGTTTTCGCCATAGGAGTTGTTTTGGGAGTCTGTCTCACGGCAGCCGGGGTGGAACTGGCGAGCCATGTTCCCAGCGCTGGATGGAAAGGCCCAATGTTGACAAGCAGGGAGGTTGCCGTTGTAGCTGTTTTGTCGGCCGCCTACGCGGCGTTGATAGTGGTGTTAAAGGTTCCATCACCGACCGGCGGATACACCCATATAGGCGACCTCGTTGTCTTTGTGGCTGCGCTGCTTTTTGGGTACAGGGTTGGTGGACTTGTTGGTATTGTGGGCGCAGTGGCCGCCGACTTCTATGTTGGATACGAAAGATGGTTCATCTCGATCCTCGCCCACGGTCTTGAAGGCTTGGTTCCAGGGCTGGCCAAAGGGAAACCCTTCATAGTTCAAGCTGCTGCATGTGTTGTAGGCGGTTTCCTCATGGCAACCACGTACTTCGTGATCAACATATTCATAAAAGGTTATCCGGCTGCGTTGATTTCATACGTTAGGGATTTGTTTGTGCAGGCTGGAGTATCGATAGTTGTTGGTTTAGTCGTCGTTAAGGTTGTAAAGGGCGCCATACCACAGCTTCAATGATCGCAGAACGTTTAAGAGCCTCGCCTCGCTAATCAGCAGAGGCGAAGGTGTAGGTTTTGCGGTTGAGGGATGTAGGCGAGAGAGAAGCAATAGCTGTCATTTTAAAGCGTTTAGAAGCGATGCCAAATATGCCTATCCCCTTTGGAGATGACGTGTCAGCTTACTCTTTGAACAACGATCTTTTCGTTTTGAAAACCGACATGCTGGTTGGCTTAACCGACATTCCAAAAGGTATGAGTTTGTGGCATGCTGCCCGCAAGGCGGTCGTCATGAACGTTAGTGATTTCGCCGCGAAGGGCGTTAGACCCTACGCAGCCTTGGTCTCACTGGGTTTGCCCGGAGAAACAACCCTAAATGAGGTGGAGGAGATTGCTGAAGGCTTGAATGCCGGAGTCCGAGAGTACGGCGTATATATTCTCGGGGGAGATACCAACGAGGCTTCAGACCTAGTTATAAGCGTTTCAATGTTCGGGACGGCGGAAAAAGGTTCTGTAATGCTGCGAAGCGGGGCGAAGCTGGGCGACATCGTTGCCGTCACGGGCTTTTTCGGAAGAACATCAGCCGGGTTAAAGATTCTCCTTGAAGGCTGCAAGGCAACAGAGGACATTCGAGACGCGCTTCTCGGGGCTGTTTTGATGCCTAAGGCCCGTCTGGATGAGGGTTTAGCCTTAAAAGCCAGCGGAGCCGTCACAGCGTCTATCGATTCAAGCGATGGATTAGCGTGGAGTCTCCATGAAATTTCAAAAGCCAGCGGTGTTGGCTTCATATTGGATAATGTTCCTGTAGCGGAAGACGTTGTGAAGTTTGCGGAGTTGAACGAGTTAGACCCCGTTGAACTTGCCCTCTACGGCGGCGAGGAATATGAGCTTGTTTTAACCATTAACCCGAAGCTCTGGGATAGGGCGAAGGAGACCGTGGAAAGGGTTGGTGGAGCCCTCATTAAAATTGGGAGAACAGTGGCTGAGAGAGGAGTTTTTCTAGAGTTTAACGGCAGAAAACGTGTCGTGAAGCCCAAGGGCTGGGAGCATTTCCGAAGGCATTAAAATGAGTCAGGCGCCCCATTATCCAACAGTAAAAGAATCCATCTTCTACGAAAGGCTTGCAGACGGCGGTGTTAGATGTATCCTTTGCGAAAGGCGATGTGAAATACCCGAGGGGCGGGTTGGCTTCTGCGGGACTCGAAGGAATTTTGGCGGAAGGCTTTATACGCTTGTTTATGGAGATATAAGCGCCCTTGAAAGCCGCCCCATAGAGATAAAGCCCTTCTTCCACTACTGGCCCGGTTCAACGGCGTTAACTTTCTCCACATGGTCCTGCAACTTTGACTGCGTTTGGTGTCAAAACTTTCACTTGTCGAAGACTCTTCCCAAACCGGAGAAGGCAGCCTATTACCCGTATGAAAAAATTGTCAGGTTTGCACTTGAAAGCGGAGATGCCGGTTTATGTGCAAGCTTTCAGGAGCCCACGCTTCTCGCCGACTGGGTTGTCGAAGCTTTCAGTTTTGGCAAACGTGCGGGAATTAAGTATTGCTGTTTTGTTTCAAACGGGTACATGACTATGGAAGCCCTAAAAGTTCTTCGGGACGCTGGATTGGATGGACTTAAGATCGACGTTAAAGGTGACTTTGAAACCTATAGGCGGTTTTGCGGAGGAGCTGATGTTGAAAAGGTCTGGAGAAACGCGAGGGAGGCGAAACGAATGGGTTTGCATGTTGAAATTGTGAACCTCGTCGTCACAGGTGTCAACGACGACGAAAACACGCTAGGTTGGGTTATTGAACAGCATTTAAAAAACGTTGGACCGGAGACGCCGCTCCATTTCACACGTTACTTTCCAGCCTACAAGTTCCACAACCCGCCCACGAAAATCGAAACTTTAGAGAAAGCTTACATGATGGCTAAGAAGGCTGGGGTCTTATATCCATATATTGGAAACGTTGCAGGCCACCGGTATGAAAACACTTACTGTCCAAACTGTGGAAAAGTGTTGATAAAACGCTACGGCTACTACGTTTTGGAATACTTGGTAACCGCCGAAAACAAGTGTCCGAAATGTGGAACGGAAATCCCCATCACCGGTAAATACCTGGGAAGAGGTTCTAGGCTAAAACCTCTTTTTTAACGTTTCCCGAAGCTTAAGGTGTGCAATGGCGCCGATCCCCCTGCCCGCAGCTGATATCAGGTAGACTATCTGTAAGCCTAGGGTTAGGCCGCAGATGCTTATTGTCAAGTCTGATAAGTAGCCGCCTATCAGCGAACCGAAAAAGGTAACAGTTCCTATTAGTAGGTTGTAGAGGGCTGTGAAGCTTCCTCTGTGGGCCTCCGGCGAAACGTCAAGCAGGTAGGTTATCACGGTTGCTTGCTCGAAAGCCGCCACCGAGCCCCAGAAGGCGCCTATGGCTATTAAAGTGTAGATGTTCGGAGCGAAGGCATATGCCAAAGGGACGGAAACGTAGCTGAACCTTACAAGCAACAATAGAGGTTTTCTGCCGGCGGTGTCTGCAAGCCTCCCAGCCCACCTAATGAAGATTATTGTGAATATCCCCTGCACGACGTTGAGCAAAGCGATTTCCAACATTGAAGCCCCTAAAACTTTAATTTGAGTTATGGCGAAAAGCGGCCAGGCAATTGACATGAAAAAGTTGAAAACCGCACTACAAGAGCAGTATCGAACAAAGTCTGGGGATTGTTCCGCAAGCCTTACCGCGGCAACAAAGTCTGCAACGAAGGATTTCTTCACCATGTTGCTTCGGCTTTTTTCCTTAACCCTAAACATTATGACAGACGACGCTAGCCCGCATGCTGTTGCAACGATAACTGGTATTATGAGCTGTTCACGGAGGGTTCTGCCAAAGCTCACCATAATTATGCCGGAAGCCAACGTGGCTGTCAGGCTGCCCAGCGAAGCCCACATGTTTATCGCGGCGTTAGTTCTTCCAAGCCGATGATGAGGCACTAAGTCGCCTATTAAGGCCGTCCAAGCCGGCGTAGCCATGGATCCCAAAAGCGCCTGTATGGCGATTAAAAACACCAGTTGGTTTGCAGAGCCTAGGAAGGGTATGGGAATCCAAAGCAAAGCCACAATTAAACCGCCGAAGACTATGAAGGGAACTCTCCGCCCAAGCCTGTCGCTGAGCCTACCCCAGAAGAACTGCACCACATTGTTTGAGATGTTGCTAACAGACTGGATCCAACCCATCTCAGAAGAAGAGGCGCCCAACTCTTTGACAGCATAAGGTCCGACAAACGGGTTCACCATGCCCACACCAAGGGAGTTGGCTACCGAACGAATGTAGACCACGTTAAGTTGTTCTGAATCACCGTCAATATTCCCACGCTTTTCCATTAATAGCCTCACTTACAGCTTTACTTCTTCAGCGGAATTCCACATCATGAGTTATGGGAAGCATAAAAACTAAACGGTTATTCAACCATTTACAGCCATGAACAAACGGGATCCCGCAAAAGGCGGAGTTGAATGTTGAATTTCCTTTTTCGTAAGGAAAATTTATATGAATATTATTTTTGATCTATCTCAATCTCATTTCAAAGTCCAAAATTCTGGGCGGAAGCTATCTCTCGATTTCACTTTTCCGTTCACTTTTCTTCACAATGGTGACCGTTGGCTCCTCGTTTACGTGTCTTATTTGGGCGTTGGATATAAGCATTCGATGTGCCTTTTAATTTTTGCCAGATCAACCCCCCGTAGGTTTTTAACGTCAATTATGGGATTCCGCCCTCGTCTTGGTTTAGGGAGATGCTGTATCCAGAGCCTATCTCAATTTTTACCGGTTCCAAGACGAAAAACCCGATCTTCTGCGGAGCTCAGCTCCACCGAACTTGAAGGTACCCGCCTCTGCTTCCTCTCAGACATAGCTGCTCATTTCGAAAGGTGTGGTTAAAGGTTGCTCTTTAAGGATAATGACCTGCTTTACAGCTTTGAAATCTAGTGGATAAGCAGTTTTTCCTCGTACTTTCTCAAGTATTCGGCGGCTTCACCAACGTCCATGAAAAGTTCATCCACCCTCTGCACGTCCTCAACCGTAACCTTTTCCTTGTTCAGGGCCTTGGCGTTTTGGGCTGCTAGGCTTAAGAGTTGAACGGCATATCGCATGGAGCTCTTGGCACCAACTGCGGCGAGCCTCTCCAAAGCCTCAGGGTCGATTTTTATTTTCTCTTCGGCAGCGCGTATTCTGAGGATTTCCCTGATACTTTCCATGTCGTAGGGTTCCGTGGCGATTATTACCGCCCGGTCCAAGAGGTCAAGCGGGAAACCCAAAGGGCTTTTTATGTCGGTTCCGCGGATGCGTGCTACGCCACGGTTTGTGGCGAGGATAATTATTGGGACAAGCTCGCTTTCCATGGCTCTGCTGAGAAAGCTGAATGCTTCTAAGTCTAACAAGTGCGCGTCGTCGATGAATAAGACGCCCGGATGAATGAAGGCTTTTCCGCTGTCCACCCACTCCTTCACTTGTTGGTCAACGGCCATCCGCACTTCAGTGTCAATCTCCCTCGACTCTGGTCCGCCGAAGAGCAGTGAGAAGAGGCTTCCTGAACGTTGCCTAGCGTTCAACTCGTCCAAGTCCGCCAAAGTAAGCATGTAAACAAACTCCTTCTCCTTTAGAACTTTACCGCTGGGGCGTGGAATCTTCCTTCTAGTGTCCACGTCGTAGGTTTTTCCCTTCTGGCTTTCAAGGCAAAGTCCAAGGTTTACAACCCTACCTGTTTCAGCGTCTATCTGTATAACGTGTCCTTCAGATATGCCTTCGGCTATTATCTGTTGAGCTATGGATGCACCAGCTTCGATGGTTTTCTCCTCTTCCTTTGTCTTCAAGGTTAGTCTAACGCTTTCAGGAATCTTCTGGTAGGGGTTGTATGGATGCGGCGCCGTTCGAATGTCAACCATGGTTACCTCGCCCTCGTAAACCTTCCGCATTTCGTGAATTTCAACGCCAATGCACTTTCTAATGGCTTCTATGAGAACTTCGGTTTTCTTCCGCTCAGTGCTGTAAATTTCACTGCCGCTCATCTGGATGAAGGGCACATTTTCGCCCAGCTCTTTGGAGATGGCCACAGCGATGGCTGTCTTACCGGTGCCGGGCGGACCAGCGAGAATTATGCATTTGCCGCTTAGCTTACCCTCCTTAATCATCTTAACGACTAAGCCGGCGGCTTCTCTGGCTTTCTCCTGTCCAACCATCCCGTCCTTGATTTTAACAGCCTTCAAGTTTTCATCTAAACCCAAACCTTTAATGTGGGTGTGGGCGCCGATACGTTCAAACCTCGATATTGAGGTTGTTGGCAGCTCCCGAATCGCTGCCATCTAACCCGCCCCCAACCATGGACCGTGTAAAATGTCCGATAACAAGTTAAACCGAAAAGCGCAAAAATAAAAATTTACCGCTCAGCGGCCAGGTTTTGGTTTCACCAAAAATGTGAAATACGCTAAATGGTCATAAAATGTGTGGGGTGAGTTGCACCTTGAGTGCTTCTGAAACACCATTTACCGCACAACCACCGCAACCTGAAGCAACTTCCCAAAAACCCTATGAAAGAAAGTTTTCTTTCCTTCAAAGAACATTCAAGGTCTTAGTTTCGTCAAGGGAGGGCGTTGAAGATGTGGCTTTAGCTCCTTCTTATGACGAAGCTTTCGGGATATTAGCTATCCAAATTTTTGTTTCACTTGTAATTATTGCCTCATTTTTTCAAAGATTCAATTTGTAGGAGCGCCGCTATTTGTTTGGGCTGTCTTAACATTCGCCCTAGCCATAGGAATTGTTTTCGCATATGGTTTCTTGCCGCCATTTGGTTGATAGAGTCAATCATCTGAAATTCGCTTGTAATGAAGGTGGTGGCTGGGATCTAAAAACTGCCGCGTCAATCACCGGGTACACCTGTTTAGTTGACATACTTTTGAGTATTATTACGACGGTTGTTTCTTGGCCTTTTATTCCATCGATGGTGATCGACATTAAGAACTTAGGGTTAACGCAACAGACCATAGCTACTCTTAAAACCCAACCCACCTGGCATTGGTTGCCGCCCGTTTCCTTTTCGGGATTGTTTGGAAATCCCATCTGGGGGTTTGGGAGTTAATTTTAGGACTGTAGGGAAGTGCCCGCAAAAGCTAGGTTTCACAGTTTTCTTCTGCATATGTCTGGTGGGACTGTTTATTTCAGTTATATTGAACATTTTAAGGTAAACTTATGGACGTTTCTTTTCTATCAAGGATATAGTTTAAGATGGAGATACATGTAGCTGCCAAATAAGGTTTTCTTCCAAGGGAAATTTTTTCTCCATAACGCAGCGCGTAAGCCTCCACTTTCTTAGGCAAGCCCACATGGTCTCCAAGGATGAAAACTGGATTTTCGCCTATGTTTACTTCGCTTATGTCTTTTCCACCCTCTTCTAAAACGTAGATCTGGGAATTTCCAGCTTTCATTCTTAAAAGGGCTTCGAAGCTGAGTTTTTCCGTGGATATCCCGGGATGGGTTTTGCCGGCTAAAACCTTTTTCAAAACGTTTGTCCAGGTCTGCTGGTCTGTTCTAACATCGCGAAGCGTCGCCCCCTCCGCTTTTAAATGCACTGGCGGCGACGGTGGACCGTTCAGCACAGCGTGGAAAACCACGTCTTTCCGGATGGCGTGCGACAGAAATAAGCTTGCGACGGCGCACTCGTAAACTATGTCAAGGCGTCCAGCGTCGTGGAGGTTTGTCCACTTTGCGTCTGTTCGCCCTAAACGTGAGTAGAGGATGAACTCCCGCACCGGATATGTCTCCAGACGTCTGCTGCTACGTTTTCTCCCTTATTTCTAGGATTTCTTGGTAAAGTTCTTTTAAGATTTCGTTGTAGTCGGCTTTTCCCTGCTCCACCAAGTCCATTAACGATTCAAGCCTTCGCGTGGTCTCCTCTGAAGTGTAGTTTCCAAAGTTTTGGCGCAGGTACGTGTAGACTTTAAAACCTAAAGGCGTGCTTATCAACTTGTTCCTCCGTTCTACGGCGTAGTTTCTTTCAAGGATCGTGGAGACTATTTTCGCGTATGTGCTTGGCCTCCCTATGCCTTTTTCCCTCATCAAGGCGATTATTTCGCCCTGTGTGAATAGTCTGGCGGCGGGTACTGTTAGGATCCTCCCGAATGTTATTGCGTATTCGCCTTCCTCAACGGGATTCACGGTTTTTATGGGCAACACAACGTTGAAGCCTTCGGAAACTATGTTTGCTGGGTTTTCCACAAAGACTCCGTTTCCATCAACCAGAACCCTGAACTTCTGGTAGAGGAGTTTAACCTCCCTCATTTGGCTCGCGATGAAGCGTTTGAATATGAGGTCGTAGAGCTGGAGGTGGTCTGCCGTGAGCCTCTTTGGGAAACGGAGAAGCCCAAGGGATATGAGGTTTTTCAGCCTCTCCACGTCTATGGCCCTCGTAGGCCTTATGCATTCGTGGGCTCCTTCCACTGCGTACCTGCGGGGAACAAAAAGGGACGGGTACCTTTCTTGAATGTATTCTTTGGCTATGCCTATGCCTACCGTTGAAACCGTTGTGGCGTCGGTTCTGTGATATGTGCATAAACCCATCTCGAAAAGGTCTTGGGCAATCATCATTGTTTTTGCGGCTGGGAAACCAAGCTTCGCCGATGCATCCCTAAGCATTGTATCCGTCGTGTACGGTGGAGGGGGGTTCAATATGCGTTCTTCTGTTGTTAGGTCAACTATTCTTGCTTTGAGGTTCTTTAACTGTTCTTCAAGCTGTTGGGGTGAGAACGGTAAGGTTGGGTTTTCGATTGAAACCTTTAAGCCGTTTG
>Ga0209225_1002173_pt1 | contig 17943 bp, 26 predicted proteins | sample WasSprMetagenome_FD_184732 | JGI IMG/M metagenome (GOLD analysis project Ga0209225, IMG submission 184732) | Sulfidic aquatic microbial communities from Washburn Spring, Yellowstone National Park, USA - WS (SPAdes) (version 3) | ecosystem: Environmental > Aquatic > Thermal springs > Hot (42-90C)...
ATTCAGAGGTTTCGCGATGAAATTAAAAGCCTACAAAAAAGACTTGCAAGAAGCGTTTAAGAAGGTCATATCGGAAAAGAAAGCAGCACTTCCTATTTTGACAAATTTCTTATTAAAAGCTGAAGACGGAAAGCTAACAGTTTACGGAACAGACTTGGAAGTGTATACTTCTTATACGATTCCTGCAGACGTTGAAGAAGAAGGCTCTATTTGTGTAAACTCAAAAAAGATATCGGATATATCAAAAGTTTTAGCTCAAAATGAAGCCTTGCTTTATACAGATGGAGAAACTTTAAAAATCACATCAGGAAAAACAAAATATAGCCTACCAACTTTTGAAGCTGACGATTTTCCATTACCTGAAAGCTATCCATCTGACTTAGCAGTATCAATAAGTGGTAAAGAACTTTTAAAAGGAATAACTAAAACCATGTATGCTGTTTCTAAGGATGAAAGTAGATTTGCTTTAAATGGTGTTTGTTTTTCATTTATTAAAGAAAAGCTTGATTTTGTGGCAACTGATGGTCATAGGCTTGCTTTATACTCTACCGAAATCACCGGAAAAGGACTTGAAGGTAAGTATATCGTTCCGCAAAAAGCGTTAAATGAGATTAAAAAACTCGTCAGCGATGTTGAAGATGTAGAAGTAGCAGTTTCCGGAAGTAGTATATTTTTCAAAGGTTCAAACTACATTTTATCTGCAAGATTGCTTGAAGGTGTTTTCCCAGACTATACTCAAGTTATCCCAAACAGCTTTAACATTGAAATTACATTATCCAAATCGGAATTAATAGACTCTATAAAGAGAGTTATCATTGCAGAAGAGAATGATAACAAGCCTATAAAGCTAAAATTACTCGATAACAAACTGATTATATCTACACCGCCAACAAGCGATACTTACGCAGAAGATGAGATAGAAGTAAATTATGATGGTGAAGAGTTTGAGATTGGCTTTAATGGAAGATATATCCTTGAAGCCGTGGATGAGATAGAAGATAATAATATAGTTGTTAAATTTATAAATAAAGATTCTCAAACTGTTATCATTCCAGAAAACCCTGAAGAAAAATATTTAGCAGTAGTAATGCCAATGAAGATTTAGGGGTTTTCTCCCCTTCTTTCCCCCAACCTCCTACACTCTCTCCGGGGCAATCCCGGAGCCTTTTTATCATCTCTAAAAAATCTGCAAATCTGCAATTTTTCATTGTGAAATCTTTGCTTGTCTAAGTTATGTTTAGATTTATATCATTTGTATAAGCCAGTTTCTGCAGAGGTTGAAAAAGTGTGAGTAAACAATTTCTAACAGTTAAAGAAGTAGCAGAACTACTTAGAGTTAGTAGAAGAACGGTTTACACTTGGATTGATGAGGGGGTCATCAGAGCTGTCAAAGTAAATGATATGGATAAATCAGCAATTAGAATACCATCATCAGAGGTAGATAGGATTTTAAAAGAAGCATTAGAAGTACCACCAAAGCCATTATCAGAAGAGAGAAAACAAAACATCAGAAGTAGATTCTAACATTCGTGAAATCATTGCTTGTTTAATCAGTATCATCTCTTTATCATAAAATCACAATCGCAATTTCAAGGTCTTACTATGAACGCAAAAAGAAAAGGCAGCAGAGTAGAAAGAGAGATAAAGAAAATATTTGAAGAAAAAGGCTTAAAAGTTGTTAGGTCTGCAGGTTCTCTTGGTTCTGCAGATTTGCATGTAGAACTAATCGGACACGTTCAAGTGAAAGCAAGAAAAGAAGTATCTATTTACAAATGGCTTGAAGGTAATGATGCAGTAGTCATAAAAGCCGATAGACAAGAGCCGTTGATTGTTCTTCCGTTGGAAAAATTCTTAGAGGTTCTGTGATGGATTTTATCTCCATGCCATTGTTAAAATACATAACTCCGGAAGTTTCAGTAATCGTTATTCTTATCGCTATGGTTTTTTTAATAAGAAGGCAGGAAGAAAAGATTGACAACTTATCTAAAATGCTAAAAGAGAGAGAAGAAAAGGTTGATAACAAAATTGCAGAATTAGAAAGTCAGATGAAAGACTTAATAACAAAAGAAGAACATTACAGAGACGTGTCTGGGTGGAGAGGAGAATTACAAAAGCTTGATGCAAAGCTTGATAGATTTATAGAAAAGTTCATTGAAATAAGGAGAGACAGATGAGTATGAAGGCTTTGCGAGGAGAAATCTTAGACTTTTTACATAGAATCTCACCAAGGACTATTGATGAATTGGAGATAATAGGCGTGTTCTATCAATATTACAAAGATAACGAAATTAGAAGTGCTTTATTATACTTGGCTGACAGAGGATATATCAAGGTGATAGAAGAATCACACCCTTACAAACCAAGAGAAAAGAAGAGATTTTATACAATTACAGCGGACGGTATTGATGTTTTAGATTTAACAAAACAGGACAATGGCATTATCGTTCCAGAGAGGAGAGACTAATGGCAAGAAGGAAGAAGGCACAACTTTACGACATCATTCAAAAGATTGTTTATCTGTATGAGAATGAAAAGAAAGATTTTAAGACTATAGAAAGCATTTTAAGAACAGAAGGATACGATATAAGTAAGTCCGCAATTCATAGGGCTTACAAAGACTACATGGAGGCAGCAAAGCAATATAATGAATGGTGGGACAAAATAGAAGTATTAGTTCAGCAAACACAAAACAAGCCAACTTCTTTTATGCTTTCTTCTCTTGTTGCGATGTTAACTCAAAAAGTCTTAGAGTTTACGAAAGATGTTGACGGTTTTGAATTTGAAGAGCCAGAGCAGTTAATATCCGCAGTTCACAAGCTATCGCAGATGTCACAGTCATTAGAAAAACATATCGCTGAAAAATTGCAAAAAGCGGCTGAAAGGATAGAAGAGGAAGGCAAGAAAAGAAATATTGACCCAGAATTCTTAAAGCTTATCAAGGAAGAAATATATGGAGTATAAAAAACTCCTTTTGCCTTATCAACAATACGCACTGCAAAAATTATTTGAAAAAAAATACAGCATCCTTATGTGGAGCAGGCAAACAGGTAAATCTTTTGTAGTCTCTCTTTTTGCAGTTCTGAGAGCTATAGAAAGAAAAAATCACTTAGTAGCGATTATATCACCAACCGAAAGACAGTCAAAAGAACTGATGGAGAAAGTAAAAAAGCATGTTGATTTTCTTAGAGAACTTGGGAAAATTAAAGGAGATGTAGATTTTTTTGAAGATACAACAACGAATGTTCTTGAAGTAAGATTTCCAAACCGTTCAAGAATAATCGGACTTCCAGCCAACCCTGACGGCGTAAGAGGTCTTACTGGCGATGTAATACTTGAGGAAGCAGCGTTCTTTAAAGATGGCTATAAAGTCTATCAAGCTATATTTCCATCTATCACAAGAAACCAAGATTTTAAGCTTATTGTAATATCAACTCCAAGAGCCAAGTCTGACATATTCGGACACTTATGGCAAATGTCAGAGAACAATGATTTATGGTTTAGGCAAAAATTAACAATCTATGATGCAGTAGAGCATGGCTTAAATATAGATATTAAAGAATTACAAAAAGGCGTTCCAAATCAGGACATTTGGCAACAGGAATATATGTGTGAGTTTATGGATGAAGAGAGCGTCTTGCTATCTTACGAGCTACTGCATTCTTGCACTGTTGAAAATATAGAAGCAGATGTTAGAGAATTAACTGGAGATGTCTATCTTGGAGTTGACATCGCAAGAAGACATGACTTGACAGTTATATCTATTGTTGAAAAAATAGCAGAAAGATACTATCTCAGAAAGCAAGAAATACTTAGAAAACTGTCATTCTCAGAGCAATTCAAAATTATTGATTATCTTTGCCATTATGCACGTAAAATTGCAATAGACGAGACAGGTATCGGAATGCAGATGGCAGAAGAGCTTGTAAAGAAGTGGGGCGATGTTAAAGTTATTCCTGTTTACTTCACTAATAAAACGAAAGATGAGCTTGCCAGCCGTGTTAAGTCTGCCTTCCAAGACAAAATAATCAGCATTCCAGCTGACAGAGATTTAATTGAAGATTTGCACTCTGTAAAAAAGACATTAACAAAAGCTGGAAATGTGAGATACGAAGGAGAGACTGAAGACTCACACGCAGACCGTTTCTGGAGTTTAGCTTTAGCACTTCATGCAGCAAATCAAGAAGACATAAAAGAGATAACTCCTATTTACTTCACATCTCAAAGAAAAGAGGAGCTTAAGTATGGATATAAAGCAATGGATTAGGAAGCTATTTGGTGGAGAAGAGCTGCCAAGAAGTCAGATACCAACCGCAAGGGTATCAATAGAGCCGGCTAAAGTATTTACTCCAAAAACATTAGAAGCGAAGTTTAGGTTCCTAAATCCACGCTATCCAAGAGAGTGGCTGTATATAATAGAAAAAGCTGTCGTAGCGAATCCGATATTGTCCCAAACTCATAATCTTATTATCACTCTGGCAAACACAGGACACACTGTAAAGGTTCAGGGACAAGATGAAGAGAAAGCATTGCAAGAATTGGAAGAGTTAGCATTTTCTTTAAACACAGACCATTTAATCAGCCAATTAATAGCACAGATAAATATATCTGGAGCTTTATCAGCCGAGGTTGTTGTAGATAAAAACTTAACAGGAATTAAAAAGATAGCGTTAGTCCCGGCTTATTACATATGGTTTGATTACAATACAGAAACAGACGAATACGAACCATACCAATGGGTTGGTATGGAAAATCCAATTAAGTTAAATCCATACACATATAAATACATGCCGCTTTTAACACTTGACGGTTCTCCTTATGCAATTCCACCGTTCCTTGCATCTCTTTCTACTATTGAAACAGTAGAGGAGCTATTATCTGAATTGAAAGGTCTTGCTAAGAAATTAGGACTAATCGGATTTTTAGATGTTAAATTTCCGCAGCTACCTAAAGCACCAAATGAAACGGAAAAAGAATATCAAGACAGGTCAAGACAGTTTTTAGAGCAATTCGGACAAGATGTAGCTGAGAATATGAGTAAAGGCGTATTTCTGCACTTCGAAGGAACAGAGGCAAAGTTTGAAGAGATTACAGGAACCGCATCAGGTATAAAAGAGATTATAGAACTTCTTGAGAGATGGGCTATAGAAGGAGCAAAAGCCCAACCAAGTCTATTAGGATTTTCTACAGGATACACTGAGACATGGTCAACTGTTGCACTTCACACATTCGTCAATCAATTATCAAGCATTCAGACAATTGTCAAAAGATTTTTAGAATATGCTTACAAGCTACATCTACTATTAAAAGGCTACAACATTGATGATGTAGATATTGAGTTTAATCCACTGCCAGACTTCCACCCAGACAAAGCAGCAAAAGCGGAGCTTGATAAAACACAAAAAGTTATACAAATGCTGCAAGCTGGAATTATCACAGTAGAAGAAGCAAGGAAAGAATTAGGGTATGAATAATGGCGGAATATGACTGGGACACAGAAGGCAATCAAGATATAGATAGAATTGTTAACACAATATTACCTGCAATTTTGCAAAAGGTAGAGGAAGCACTAAAGGAAGCTTTCAAATATGCTAAATATTTTATTTCGTTTCAAGACTTGCAAAGATTCATTATCTCTAAGCTTGAAGAGAAAGTTAGATTAAGCACTAAAGAGAAAGAATACTTAAGAAAAGAATTTGAAAAGATATATGAAAAAGCACAGAAAGAAGCAGTTCCAGAGATGTTTAAGTTTAGCTTTGGAACACCCGACCTGAGGACAATCAGCTACGCAGAAAGTTTAGCGGATTTTTATCTTGGCAAGTTCTTTCGTGGAGATGCAAGATTAAGAAAAGAAGTCATTAATTGGATGAATGCATACTATCTCACAGAAGGAAATCCAATCGGAAGAGATGCAGAAGGTATTCAAGCATTCTTAAATAGATTTGGTCAGTATTTACAACAAAGAACGGAAACAAAGGCACGTCAGATTATAGACACTACATACAATCATCTGAAAAATTCGGCAAGGATTAGAGCATTTCAAAAGGCAAGAATCACATATTACAGGTGGGATGCAGTCGGAGATAGGCTAACTTGTCCTTACTGCCGCAGCATGGACGGCAGGATTTTTAGAACAGTTGATGCAGTAAGAACGTTAGATTTAATAGAAGCAGACCCTGAAAACTTGCCGGATGTAAAGCCGTTTCTAACTAATTTTGACTTAGACACATTAAAAAAAATGTCATCTGATAATATGCCTTCAAAGATGCCGCCAGCACATCCGCATTGTCGTTGTGTTTTAAATGCATATCAAGAAGAGATAGAAAGACCTTTACCTGTTGTAGTAGAACCTGCAACACAGCCAAAATCTTTAGAACAATCTGCACTTTTGCAACAATTACAAGAAGAATACAGAACATTGAAATCAGAAGAGATTAGCGAAAGAGTAAAAGCACATATTGGCAGCAGCTGGACAAGATACTCTAAAGAGAATCTATTAAGAAACTTCCAAGAACACGGTCATCTGGTTGGAGCTGAGACAATAGAGCAATATAAAAGAATGTCAAAAGAGATAATCAAAAATCCAGAACAAGTTTTTATCAGAAGAAACTTTGACGGCAGCACTGATTATATATTTGTTAAAAACGGCAAATATGTAATCTCAAGCGATGACACACTTGAAATAAGAGAGTTTGCAAAATTTCAAAATCAAATAAATGAGCTAATAAATCAGCTTTCAGAATTTGCAGCGATTATTAAAGTCTTGTGAAATCATTGCTTGTTTAATCTTATCTGTCATTTCAAAATATTAACATCACTACGGATAAGGTGTTTGTATGCTTACACTTAACACGCTGCTTACAACTGAAAACTTTCAAGAAGAACAAGACTATATAGAAGTCAATGTAGTAGCACTCTCTTCAAGTTGCATTCAAAGAAGATATGGCAATCTCTGTTTTCCTGATGAGCTATTACAACAAAAAGCAAAAGATTTAATCGGAAAGCCCGTTCTGTTAGACCACAAATGGGAAGTTGGAAGTGTCGTTGGAGTTGTCAAAGATGCATTTTATAAAGACGGGAAAATCATTGCAAAGTTGCAGATAATTAGAGCCGGAAATGAGAAGTTAATCAGCCTTCTAAAAATGGAGCCAAAGCCAATAACAGATGTGTCAGTTGGTATTACTCTGGAGACTGAAAAATTAGAAGACGGTAAATATATCGTTAAAGACATGGCTTTTAAAGAGATCTCATTTGTTTTTGAAGGAGCAGATAAAAACGCAAAAGTCTTGTTTGAAGCTGATAAGCAAGAAGCTAATCCAGAGCCGCAGAAGGATTACAAGAACTGGTGGGATGACCCAGAATTAAGAGATAAAGCACCAAGAGACTATTTCTTAGACCCGTCGAATAGAAAGTATCCATACAGAACTTGGGAGGGCGAAATCTCTTGCGATAGATTGCGGGCTGCGATGAGTTTAGCAAGTTTGCACGGAGACAGCAGAGTATATGCACGAGCTAAAACTTTATATGAAAATCACTGTAAATAAGCAATTTAAAAAATTTCAAAAGGAGGCAAAGAATGTTAGAAAAAATTGAGATGTTAAGCAAAGAAGAGCTTATCGATGCAGTAAGAACATTAGAAACGAAGCTGTCTGCATTGGAAAAAGAGAATGAAGAGTTAAAAGCACTTGCAGAGATTGGCAAGAAGTATGAAGAGCATTTAAGAGCAGAAGCAACCAAGCTTGTGAAAATCGTCGAAGGCGAAAAGTCTGCATATTTAAAGCTTATAGAAAAAGCAGATGTAGATACTTTAGCTGAGATTGTAGAAGAATACAAAGCTAAAGCATCTGAAAAGTTGCAGCCTTCGAGCGTTCAAGCAAGAGTAGAAGAAGAAAAGATAGAATTAGAAAAAATGAGTTATGAAGAGCTGGTTAAATTAGCTGAAAAATTTAGACAGGAGGTAGTATAAATGGCAACTGTTACAGGAATAACTAATCCGGAATTATTTCCGCAGTATTACGAACGTAAGCTTTTACAGTATGTAAAGCAGAATCTCCCAGTATTGGATTACGGACAAAAATTCTCTATGCCGGCTAACAGCGGTAGAGTAGCAGTATTTACAAGATTTACACCGCTTCCGCTTGCAAAAGAACCGATAACATTCAAGCCAACGCCTGCGGCAGGAGCAGGATTGACGGCTCAGCAAGTAAGTGTTCAAATCGAAGAATATGGAAATTTCATTGATTTAGATGAGTTTACAAATATAACTTCATTTACTCCATTGATGGACGTTTCAATTGATAGACTTGCTTACAACGCTAAGCAATCATTGCACGCAGTAGCGATGGGTGAGCTTACAGCAGGCACAAACGTCATTTACGCCGGCAATGCAACAAGCAGGTCTGCACTCGATGGAACTAAAAAATTAACAAAAGCAGAAATAAGAAAAGCTGCAACACTTTTAAAAAGAAACGATATACCACCGTTCCCGGATGGCTATTATGTTTGCTTTATTCACCCGGACAAAGTTTATGAGCTATTCACAGACCAAGACCTTGTGATGTTATCAATGACGAGAAAAGAGCCGATTTCACAGGGATACATCGGAGAATTTGCTGGAGTTAGATTCATTGAAACTACAGCAATGCCAATAGTTCCAAACGGAAATGCAATAACTCCGGCTGACGTATATCAAACTCTTGTAGTCGGCTCTATTGCGTACGGTGTAGTGGACTTAGACGGCAACACTTTACAAACTGTTTATACGAATTTAGACAAGTTAAACAGAGTAAAAACAGTTGGTTGGAAGGCTTACTTTGCTGTTAAAAGATTGTATGAACCGGCTATCGTTAGAATTGAATCTAACTAATCAAGGAGTAAAACATGAAAGTATTTGTTAAAGAAGCTACTCAAGTTTGGATAAACGGCAAAGAGTATAAAGTTGAAGCTGGAATGCAAGATGTTAGCGATAACATTGCACTAATACTAATTGAGGCAAAATTAGCCGACAAAGTAGAAGAAGATAAGAAGAAGAAATAATGATTACGATTGACGATTTAAAAGCTTTCGTAAATGATTCTTCATTCCCGGATAGCATTTTGCAAAATTGCATAGACATAGCAACAAATAGAGCTAAAAAGCTGTTAAACACAGATACACTACCAGATACGCCAGAAGTGAGAAAGGCTTTACTCCTTCTGGCTGCATCTGAACTTGCTACAAACGTCAACATGTATTGGAAAAGAGCAGAAAACCATCAAACAATGAATGTCAAAAATATGATTGCAGAAGCTGAAAGACTTTTAAATCTTGTCCCAAGGGCAAGTGTAATATGGCAAAAGATTTAAAAGATTTAGAAAGATTTTTAGAAAGTTTACCTGCAAAATTACAAGAAGCTACTGAGTTAACGCTTCAAAAGTCAGCTTTAGAGATAGAGTCAAGAATAAAGAAACAGTTCAAGACCGAGGGCGAAGCATACGGAGAAGAATGGCAACCTGTAAAAGACAGCTATCTTCAATGGAAAAGAAGAAAAGGATATTCAGAGAAGACATTACACAGAACCACTACATTATCTCAATCATTTTCAAGTGTAATAATGCCGTTTGAGGCAAGAATTGGAACTGAAGTTAAATATGCGATTTTTCATGAGCTTGGAACAAGAAAAATGCCAGCAAGACCTTTTGCAAAGCCAGTGGCTGATAAATTTCAAGAACAGCAAATAGCAAATAAGCTTTTTATATCAGCTTTAGATACGGTGTTTAGAAATGTTTAATGCATTAGAAAATCAGATATTGGAAGCTTTAGGAAAAGCTGGGATAAAAGCTCAGGCTTGGAGTGGTAAGCCAGAAGAGTTGTTTGACAAGCCGAGATATACTCCAGCTGTGAAAGTCTTAATAGAGAATGCATCTTTTGAGCCGATTTCTTCTTACTCTTTCTATGTAGATTATAGCTTCAGTGTCCTGCTGTTTTTCAAAAGTCTAAGAGAAGAAGGGCAGGGAGCATATCCGTTAATCACTAACATTATCAATACGCTTGTCAAACAAACACAGTATAACGCAATGCCAGTCAAGATTGAGCTTTTAGCCCATGAAAGCGGAGATTTTATATACAGAATCAGCTTTAAAGCTAACGGCAGATATGTAGTTCCTGAAGCCGAAGAGCCTTTAACAACTCAAATAAAAATGGAGGAAGTATGATGAAGTTTAAAGTCAAAGCAAGCTATCCGACCGTTATTTTCATTAACGGGATTGACTACACACTTTATCCAGACCAAGAGATTGACCTTCCGGACAACGACCATGAGTATATTCAAACTCTTATAGCTTTAAATTACTTAGAGCCTATCCAAGAAGTTAGAAAATCCAAAAAGGAGGTAAATGATAATGCCAGCTAATTACTTGCACGGCGTAGAAACAATTGAAATTTTGCAGGGACCAGTTCCAATTAGAGAAGTAAAATCTGCGGTTGTGTTTTTAGTTGGAACAGCACCAGTTCATTTAACAGTTCCAACTGGAATGTCAGCTGACGATTGGTATAATCAAGTAGTAAACCAACCGATTTTAGTATTAAGCAAAGACGATGCAGTTAAATACTTTGGAAATCCTACACCACACTACACAATCCCGGCGGCGTTAAATGCTATTTTTGATCACGGCGGGACTACTTGCATAGTTGTTAACGTATTTGACCCAAGAATACATAACACAAACGGCACACCGGACCCAACAACAGTTAAGGCAAGCGACATTATAGGCGGAATTGATGCAACTACAGGAAAAAGAACAGGCTTAGAAATCATAGATGAACTATATTCAAGATTTGGTTTTACAGCTAAGTTAATCCTTGCGCCAGTCTTCTGTGAATCTCCATCTGTCGCAACTGCGATGATATCCAAAGCAGAGACAAAAAGAGCATTAGCACTTATAGATGCAGCGGTTGGAATGACAGTGCAGCAGGTAATAAATGCAAGAGGAACAGGCGGACAATTAAACACATCTTCATACAGAGCTGTCATCTGTTATCCACACGTAAAAATCTATGATACTGCTACAAATAGCGAAAGATTAGAGCCGCTGTCTCAGAGACTTGCAGGTGTAATTGCAAAAGTTGACCATGAGAAAGGGTATTGGTTCTCGCCTTCTAACAATGAGATACTCGGTATCACTGGAATAGAAAGACCAATTACAGCTTCTGTGAATGATCCAAACACTGAAGCCAATCTCTTAAATGAGAATGGAATATTGACAGTATTTAACAGCTTTGGAACAGGCTACAGAGTATGGGGCAACAGAACAGCAGCATGGCCGACTTACACAGACCCGAAGAACTTCATTAACGTTAGAAGAACAGCTGACATAATCGCAGAAAGCATAGAATATGCAACTTTGCAGTTTTTAGACAAGCCAATCACAGTAGCAATTGACGGCGTTTTAAGTATGGTAAACGCATTTATCAGAACAATGATAGGAAGAGGTGCATTGGTTGACGGCAAATGCTATTTCTTAAAAGACAAAAACCCATCAGACCAATTAGCGTTGGGACATTTGACATTTACGTATGAAATAATGCCACCAACTCCAGCAGAAAGAATCACATTTGAACAAGTTATAAACATCGATTTGCTTAAAAAATTATCAGGATAGGAGGTAAAAGGTCATGGCAATAAACGTATCTAAGGTTTTTAACGCGAGAGTTTACATCGACGGAACGGACTTTATAGCAAAAGCTGAAGAGGTAGAGCTTCCAAAAATCAAATTTAAATTTGCAGATAGTAAAGGATTGGGACTTTATGGTGAGTTTGAACTTCCGACCGGTTTAGACAAGTTAGAAGCTAAAATCAAATTCAATAGTATATACCCAGAGTTTTTATCTCTTGCGTCAGACCCGTTTACCACAAGAACCGTCATCGTTAGAGCATCAAATCAGCATTGGACTAATCAAGGAGTAATGGTAGAGCTTCCAGTAAAAGCGGAAATGAAAGGCTTTTTTAAAGAGTTTGACAGCGGAAAATTTAAAAAAGCAGACAACACAGAAGCAGAAGCTACATTATCAGTAATTTATTACAAGTTAGAAGTTGACAATCAAGAAATCGTAGAAGTAGATGTGATAAACAACATCTACAAAGTCAATGGTGTTGATAAACTACAAGCTTATAAAACTAACATCGGAGGATAATAGATGACTGAAGTAAAGCTATCAAGCGGAAAAGTTGCAGTTATAAAAAACGGCAAAGGCAAAGATTTATTCTGGGCACAGAAAATGGCAAACGATAGCAGCGAAATAATGAAAATGCTAATGGTTCGCTTAATTGAAATAGACGGAAAAGGTATAACAGAAGATGACTTAGATGAGATGGATATAGCAGATGTTTTACAATTGACCGCTGAATTTGGGAAGATATTCAGCCCTTTGTTGACACAGCAACAATCTTAAGCATGGTCAAGCATGGTTTTAGCTATGCTGACCTGAAAGAAATGGATATCGACGAGATATCTTTTTGGGCTAAAGAGCTTGACAAATATAACAAACAAATCAACGACGAGTTAGAAGATGCAATATAATGTTGAGATAGTCTTAAAGCTTTTCGACCAGTTTTCACGGGCTTTATCACAACCGCTGGAACAAGTCAAAAAACTTGAAAATGAACTTAAACACGTTCAAGAAAATACTGCAAATTTGCAGTCTCCATTTCAAAGATTACAAAAAATCATTAAAGAAACTTTTGACACGAAGCATATTAAAGAATTTTCAGATAAGTTAGACAGTTTTGCTTCAGATATAGCAAAAGCTACAGCTATTCCGCTTGCAGGGATTGGCGGTAGCTTATGGGCTTTTGCTGATATAGACCAAGCAAGAGCCAATCTCGAAGTTGCTTTTATGTTAAACAAAAACGCAGCAACAACAGAAGAGCTAAAAGAAAATGAAAAATATTTAAAAGAGATCATTGAACAAACTAATAAGCTTGGAGATTTGTACCCCGGTTCTACAAAGGATTACTTAGAAATGGCAACTGCGTTGAAGACTGTCGGGCTATCGGCTGAAACGATAGCAAACGGAGCCTTAAAAGCAGCTGCTAATTTATGGGTTCTTGTTAAAGATACTGAGCACGTAAGTACAGAACAAGCAGCTGAATACATAGCAAAATTCAAAGAAGCTTATAACATTGCAGATAAAGACTTTCAGCAGTTTGTTGATAGACTTCAAAAAGTCAAATTTGCAACGGGTTTAAGACTTGATGAAATAGCTTATGCATCTGAATACTTAGCACCAACGTTAAACATACTAAACCTAAAAGGATTACAGGCTTTTAACACAGTTAGTACATTACTTGGTGCTCTAAGAAAGCTTGGAATAGAAGGCAGTGTAGCGGGAACATCTGTAAAAGATGCATTAGAGCATATAGCTAATTTAGACGATAACGTGAAAAGATTACAGAAAAAAGGCATTGACTTTAACATATCTTCAAAAGATTTTTTTGAGAACGGGCAATTTCAATTAGAGAAATTCTTTGCTGTATTAAGAGAAAAGCTTTCTCAAGTGGAAGATGTCGGTCAAAGAATGAGAATTTTGCATGAACTATTCGGAGCAGAGGGATTAAGGGGTGTTGCTCTTCTTGTAAATGGAACAAAAGAGCAGGCACTGGAGTATATAGATACTCTAAAAAGGATGGGAAGCATTACAGATGAAGAATATCAGAGAATGAAAGAGCAGATTAATAAAGGCGGCTTTACAGGGCTTGAAAAAGTCGCAGATGAAATACATAAACAAGCAGATTTAAACGAGAGAACAGCTAAATTAATTAATACTTTTAAAAATACTGTTGAATCGCTGGAAGGAACGTTTGCAAACTTTGCAGCAACAGTCGGTTCTTTATTTGCACCTACAATGACAAAAATACTTTCAAGCATCATTAACTACTTATCGATTATGCAAGATTTCATAGAAAATCACAGAAAACTTGCAACAGCAATTGCGTTGTTGGTAGGTGGTGGTTTAGGCTTTCTTGCTTTGCTTGGAATTGTAGCAAAGATTGGAAGCATGTTTTTATCATTAGTATCAGTGGGCTTTCAAGTAATAGCTATGTTTAGCAAGCTTGCATTTGTGATTGCAAGAATGCTGATACCAGCCTTAAATCTTTTAAGAATAGCATTTTTAACTAACCCCATCGGGCTTTTGATTACAGCCGTTATAGCAGCTGTTGCAGCTGGTTATTTATTATGGAAGAATTGGGATAAAGTAGCAGCTTGGTTTAAATCACACTTTCCAACAACTTTTAAAGTAGTTTCTACCGTGATCAATAAAATCATAGAAGTTATTAAATCAATTGCAAACCTAAATCTATTTGAAGCAGGTAAGAAAATACTAACCACGCTTGTGGATGGCATCAAGTCAGTAGCTTACAAGCCGATTGAGATAATGAAAAATGTCGTTCAGAAGATAAGAAACCTATTGCCATTCAGTCCAGCAAAAGAAGGACCACTTAGAGATTTACACAGAATAAAGCTTATAGAAACAATAGCAGATGCAATAAAGCCAAGTCCGTTAATTGAAAAAATGCAGAATGTATTATCGAAAGCTTTATTACCAGTTCCGGCTATGACTTCTTCAGTAAGAACATCAGCGTCAACATCAATATCAGTGTATATTGGAAATATCACAATATCAGCAAATACAAACGCTGAGATTTCTAAGAATGTTGCATTGGAGATTGAAAAAGAGGTTAAAAGAGTATTAGAAAGAATTAATTCTGACAGAGAAAGAAGAAAGTATTAAAAAATGCCGATGGATGGTTGGAATCTGCAAAAATTGCAGGTTCCAACCTTTTATCGGAAGTTTAAATTAGTCCTTGCTGTTTTAATCTGTTTTCAATAATCTTGGCGAATTTGTATCTTGTATCTAAATGCAAACTTTTAAACCAAGATGCCCACCATTCCGGCACTCTAACCTGCAGATGTATAATCTCAGACCTGTCAACTTCTCCAACTTTATTTATCTCTTCTTCCGGTAAAGGACTTAAAAAGATGCACAAGTCCTTTGCTGTTAAATATGAGTAGTAAGCACGATACACTTCTTCAGTAACATACACGATAATTGTTTGATTTACTTTTCTCATTACTGTCCTCCATCTTTAGAATTTAAAAACTCAAAGATTGTGCTTTTTAATTCTTTAAGCTCTTCGTCTCCGTCTTCCATTTTAAGAAGATCTTTTAGATCTTCTATCCATTCTTGTTTTATTTTCTTTGCTTCTACTAATGCTTTGATTACTTCAAACCTTTTGTTCTTAATCAATTGTTGCATCATAGTTGTTCACCTCCTAATTCGTTTTTCAATAAATCTAAATCTTCATCAGTAAAATCTAATTCTTCTTCTCTGCCGTCCTCGTACACTATTGTAATCCCTTCTGGTAATCCTCCGTAAAGCTTTCCATCTTTTTGCCATGCTATTCTCACTTTTGGGGCCGTTGTCAATATCAACGCTCCTTCTCCAATGCCTTTATTACCACGTTCCGATTTGTATAAAGGGAATCTCCATTCCCTGTATTCATGTCCAAATGTGTCTATCTGGATGATATGGCCGGATCCACGATATCCAGGCTCAACTTCGACGATAAATAAATTTTTATTACCATTTGTAAGAATAAGGTTATCTTTATTTTTAGCTTCTTTGATGTCGGCCTTATTAATAGGAAATGTTATATATCCAGTCTCGACGTTAAAGAATCTCGGTGCAATCCATAGTCTATAGACAGGTTTAAGATAATCTTTAGCGCCAATCGGAACATAGTACAGTCTCTTGCCTTCTACTTCTTTGAACCAAACACCCTTTTCCATTTTAAATACCTCCTTTTCAAAAATTTTATTCCCCACACGGTTCAGATAAAATTCCAGCTGGGGATAACCCAGCTGGTTAAAATTTATCGTCTTAAATTAATGCATTTTCTTTTTCCTTCATAAGCAAGTAACTTCTCTAATTCTTCATAGTATTCATCTTCAAGCTTTAATCCATATTCTTCAGACCAATCGCAGTTCTTCCAGCTGCAAAAATTGCTATTACCGAATCCTACACGTGATATGTAGGACCACACTTTTACTTTAATTTTAACTTTATTAATATCTTCCGGCAATCTACCGGTGACATCTACGAATAAATCCTTATTTAATTCTTTTAGCTGCTGTATACTTTCTATCTTGTCCGGATGAAGCAGATCTTCGTAATGATAGGTTTTGATTTTGATTTTATATTTTTTTGAAGTTGACGGGAAGTAGTAGGTATCTTCTTTAGGATCGCTAAGATCATCCGTGAATCTATAGGATTCAATATATAAATATCTTCTGCTTCCGGTTCTTAATACTATCTTGCCATTGCCCATATCTATAGCTTGAGCATCCTCGAATATTAAAGATGCAGACGTGGATTTGTTTCCCCAGATTACTAAATCTGGGTTCATCACGTAAAATTTCCTACGTAAAATGCATTTAAACATGATTCTCTCTTCCGGTGTCTTGTCTGCTTCCCAGATTTTTTCGGATGTCATCCATAGATACTTCTTCAATTCTTCTTGTGTTAACAAGTTTTCCATTTTTAAATCCTCCTTTTCAAAAATTTTATTCCCCACACGGTTCAGATGTATTTATATAAACCATGTCAGGATGTCAGACCTGACATGGTTTTTTATTATAGAGTTTTTAAAAATTCCTCTAATCTCTCAGCTGATGGTGTTTTTTTAATTTCATTAACAATCTTTAAGAACGTCTTTGCACAGTTAAGAAAGTTAAATGGTCTATAATTGCGAGGCTCAATTAAGGAATCCTTAAATTCAATTACTATTAACCCTTCATTGAATTTAGTATCCCATATAAATTCTGCTTTAACAATGTCGACTGATTTAAAATTACTGTCTAATACATACGTTGAGTAGACATATCTTTTTTCGATTGAGATCCACGCCATAGCACGTACCTCCTACTTAATTTTTTTATCCCACACGGTTCAGATGTATTTATATAAACCGTGTCAGGGTTAAATTCCTGACACGGTTTTTTTTATTTAGGGTTTATTTTTAAGATTTATTTTCGTAGTATCTTTCAGCATATTTTTTTAATCCTTCTTTGCTTAGCACAAACCATTCGTCATTTATCATTTTCTGGGTAGCTCTTGGGCTGTTGAATCTATATGACGCTAAGATCGTTTTTAGTGGCTCAATTTTGTTTCTTTCAATAAAATCCATTATTTTGTAGTTTGTATCATCTTCTTTAAATGCATAGATATTTAAGATATGTCCGCCGTGTTTCTTGATAAAGTATTCAATACGATCCATAATAAAGCTGAACGCCTTATTATTTATTTTTTCTATATCCGTTTTTCCGATATAGATGGTTCTTCCGTCAACATTAATAGCCTTAGATTCAAACACAAGATCTTCTGGCTGGTTGAATTTCACTTCGAACTCTACATTTAAATCTCCGATAACTTTTACTTTTGCCATAACACGTACCTCCTACTTAATTTTTTTATCCCACACGGTTCAGATTTACTTTTTCATTTTACATTATATATTTTATATCAAAATTTTACATTTGTCAAGTGATTTTTTCATTTACATATTCAATTTACATAATTAAATATACATAACTTTTTTTAATTTGTCAAGTGTTTTTTGATTACTTTAATCTCGATTTTTAGCCATTTTGTATTTTTTAATAGCTGTTATTTATAAAAACAGATTTTTGTTTGAAATCTGACATACGAAAGAGGGTTTCGTCGGAATCTGCAATTTTTGCAGGTTCCGACATTTTTATCGAATATCACAGATGATATCAAAAATCATGCCAATCTGAAATTTTGCAGGGTGTTGCATTTTTTTGATACAAAAATTTTTTGCACAAAAAATGTGTAATGCAACACCTTTTCAAAGCTTAATTGATAATGGTTTGCAGAGGTGGGGGTGTT
>Ga0209225_1002174_pt1 | contig 17941 bp, 21 predicted proteins | sample WasSprMetagenome_FD_184732 | JGI IMG/M metagenome (GOLD analysis project Ga0209225, IMG submission 184732) | Sulfidic aquatic microbial communities from Washburn Spring, Yellowstone National Park, USA - WS (SPAdes) (version 3) | ecosystem: Environmental > Aquatic > Thermal springs > Hot (42-90C)...
GGAGGAGGAGGGATCCATAAAGGAGAGGTGGCTTAGGGAGGCGGACTCAGTCTACAACTTTGTGAAAACAGGGATGGAGCAGGGATGGCTGGAGGAGAGCGATAAGGGAGCTGATAAGGACGAGCTTTACCAGCTTTACGTGAAGTTCGCAGATCTGGAGGATCTGGATAAGGTTGGGAAGAAGACCTTCACTAAGAGGATGGAGGAGATGGGATACCCTGTCAGGAAGTCGGGATCCAGGAGGTACTACGCTGGGATAGGGATAGCCAGGGACAAGCTGCCCAGCGATTACGCTGAGTTCAGGAGAGGTATCGAATAAATGGAATATTATTGAGAGGGCAGGATGGACGGGATTTTCTCAACTTTATTATCTAGAGCACCACGGGATACGAAGGACGGGATTGGACGACTTGCCCTTGTCCATCCCGTCCTCAGTGTAATATTCTATTTGTAAGGAACTATTTCTCCTCCAGCCCCTCTCCTCTTTTTGTTCACTGTTAAAGGATTTGATTCCGCCCTGAACCGCCTCCTTTTTCATAAAAGGGGATATCTGGGCAAAGCTCAGGATACAGGAGGAGAAGTCCCCCCATCTACAATTTAACGAAATATTTCCGGAAGGACAGGATGGACCACATTTTTCCGCCTTTATTATACCCCATTATGCCTCTTTATATAACTATATATTAAATTGGGGAGCTAATAAGTCGGAAAAAAGTCGTCCAAACCGTCCTCCCAGAAATATTATGCTAAAATAAAAGGAAAAGGAGGATGCTCGCTCCGCTTGCAGGGGCCTTAAGCCTGCTCCTCCTGCTTCCTTCACCTGAATAATGCCGGATAATCAGGTGGAAAAAGAGGAGAATGTGTTTTTCTACATATAAAATCCATAAATAAAATATTTCATGGAGGACGGGATTGTGGACGGGATTGAGATCACGAACCTGGCGATCCCGTCCTCCCGATAATATTACATTTATTCTAATTTAAGGCAGGATCCAGGGGATCTCTACTAGCGATATTGATGCTCGATATCAACAGTAAATATCGACGATCAACATTTACCATAGATGGATCCGCCTCCTAATGCTGGAATTTTGGCTCGAATATCGGTGGGGTCTGGGTCAGCTTATTCGGCCAACCGATGCCTACGCATTCAATGCTTTTTTGATTCTCTCAGGCCTTATTCCGTGAAGCCACAGGTAGAATGGAAGCCCCTTCTGCTGGAATGGCCACCTAGAGACAAGCCACCTCGCCACCTCCCTCTTCTTTATTATTTCGGGAATTTTTTTCAAAATTTCTTCAAGAATCGTTCCAAGAATTGCTTCAGGAATTATTTCAGGGATTCCAGGAATTATTTTAAGGAGAGGTTGAAGACGCTGATATGCTTCTATCGCTCCCGCTAGTAGGGTAAGGGTTCCCCCTGAGATCATCGTCCCCTCTATTATCTTGCTCCTCCTGTAGTATCCTCCCGTCTCCTTGACAATTCTCTCACATATAATCTCATTAATTTCTTCATTTCTCCTGAGAAATTCCCCGAAATCATACCCCTGGAATGCCCTCATCGAATCAAGCATGTGTTTCTCCAGCTCTCTGTCCCTCTCCCTCCTTAGGGAGTTTTTCAGGTCATCCTCATCGAACTTCATCACAACGGGAATCTCGGCTGGCGTCCCTACCACACTGAAGCCCGCAGGGGATCTCCATAACAGATCCCTCTTCGGCATATTTTTAATAATTCTCAAAAATGCCATTACCTCTAAATCAACTTTGTCGTATGTCATGAGCCCGCCTAAACCTTGTGAGTAACCAGAAACCAAGTATAGATAATAACCACGCAAAACATCGAAACCCGATAACGGGGATTCCCTAAGAAGCTCCAGGGAAAGATTAGCTAAGCCGGAAAAGCCGAATACTGACAGGTCATGGGCACAAGTTGCAATAACAGAAGCCACATGCTCCTTATCCCCTATGTATGGGTGTTCCTTCTGTATAATTCGCACCCTTTCATCGGAGAGAATGCTCCTTGCCTTCTTCTTCCATGAATCAAAGTCATATTCCGGATGCCTTTGCAGGGCAAGATCTTCCCACCCTTCCTCCAGCGGAATTCTCTCCTGAATAGCTGATGTTATAAGCGAGAGCTTCTCCATGAATGGTGCTATTCTATACGGTAGAAAGGGAGGAAGTTGTTGTATTTCTCCCTCCTCGCATGCCTTCAGTATCTCTTGATAGAGGTCTCCCTTGTAACGGGTGGGACTTCCTGTGATATATGGAAGGATCCTGCCCTCCCTTATCTCCTGAAGGAAGATATCATAGGAAGGACCCCCCATCTCCGGAACAAGCCCATAGTTAGCCATAAATTCCGCTTTGCTCCTACACAAATTTAAGGGAACAAGGAGAACCGATGGGGTAGGCATCCTTTTGTTAAGCATGCTGGCTAAGTTTTTCGAGGGTCTCTGAAGCATTTCTTGAACACTGCCTGGAGGAATCCATAGGCCATATGTCCTTTCCTTCAGGATCTCCCTGTACTCAGGTGCAAGATCCAGCAGAGATATCTTCTCCCCTCTATTCAGTCTGTCTATTAATGAATAAAAAACTTCTTCCGTTCTCTTCATCTCCTCGTTCTTCCACTCCTCCAGATCCACCATGATGAACTCCCTAGTTTATATGGAATCCTAATATTTAGGTTTTAAGATAAGTTCAATATTGATGCTCGATATCAATCATCGATATCGACAGAAAATATCTACAATCGATGTTTACTCTCGATATCTGCTATCAAACATTGAACCAGATGTTGCTTGGCGGAAGGACACCACAATATTATGGTGCTATCCCCACAAACACCACAACATAAATATAAACCTCTCCTTTCCCGCTGCTATTCACCACAAATTTGTGGTGCTCAGATCGCAGACTGTGCACCATAACCTTATGGTGTCCCTGTGGTGCATTCTCCACATCTATATTTATGATGTGGTGGTTGTGGTGCTGTCACCATAAAATTGTGGTGTCCCAGCCCGGCTGAGGTATTCGAATTAATGTAAACAACAGGAAGTCTTGCCACCATAATTTTGTGGTGCACTACGCCCGCTACAACATCCTTACAATGTTGTAGAATCATCACAATAGAGGCATCCTAGCAAGGGTAGCGGTAGGGATACAGCATTTGACAGCAACTCTTACCATTAATGTCCCGTTCTGTCAGGCTTTACAGGTAGCGAACCGGAACAGGCCCCTTCCTCCCCTACTTCTCCGGATGGATTACCTTCCCACCGATTCCTCAAGCTTCCTCCAGTTTCCGACCATCATCTCGTAAACATTAACTCCACCTATCTTGAACCGCCTCAGCCTCGTCCTGATACGAACCCATTCGAGGAACTTGGACAGCTTCCTGATGTGGTAAAGTTTCCTGACTTCCAGGGATTCCAAGCTTTCCATATCACGATGGAGGTAGAACGCATCGATACCAGAGCCTGATTTCGATAGCTCCTGTATCCGCTCTCTACTGAGATCCTTGCACTTCCTAATTATGGATTTTGCTATTTTACAATCTATAAATAGTTTTGGAGGGAGGATGAGGAGGTCGTAGTGCTCCAGAAGCTCAGCTGTCTTCCCCTCGATGTATGTTATGTAAAGGTTCCCGAAATAGCCGACAATGCACGAACTCAAAAGCCTCCTTACACCAATGATGAGGTTAATTAGGGCTTTCACAAGAGAGATCCATCCAAACAGATCCCGAATCATGTATAACACATCTAAAGGTGTGAATCTAGATAGATCGATCACATGGATCTCCTGATCCTTTCCTGTCATGTTCTAGCCTCTGAGCGGGATCACAACATGATCGACATTCCTCCACAACCCCCAGCTATAAAATTCTGGACGCAGGCTCCGGTATAATAATGTTATAGAACGCACCTCCCCACATTGAAGGTCATTACTCAAAATCCTCATCACCAAGATCACCGGTGCACCACAAGACACCACAACGATAACTTTATAAGTGAGGGACACCACAATAATTGTGGTGACCCCTGGATGGGCATGAGGGAGATGCTTGAGAGAGGTATATGCCCCAGGTGCGGGGAGAAGATGACCTACCTGGAGCACAGGAAGGTGGGAGGTAATACATACCTATATGCTGTCCATGTCAGGAAGGAGATGAAGAAGAGGCACGTCAAGAAGTGCTACTTGGGACCTGAGTCCGAGTACATAAACGTGACCCACATGCACACGGAGGAGGGCTTAGTTCTGAGGGGGATGATGAGCTATGATCGAGCATTAGAATATTTAAAGAGGATAAAGGATTATCTGAAGACGCAGGAGCTGGATGAGGGCAGGAAAAAGTTACTATCACAGATCGTCACAGAGCTGGTGGATGTAGCAGGGATGAAGGGGAAGGAGGAAGGAGGGATAGAGACAGTGACGATCAGTAAGGAGGAGCTCAAAGACATAATACAGTACTACGACAAGAGGTCAACCAAGGGGATGACATCAGAAAGGACTAAAAGGTGCAGGGATGTGTTCAGGAGGGTGTTCTCTCCAGGGAGGAGGATCCTGGATGTCCAGGGATCCTGAGCACCGATCCCATATTTTTCAATATATTTACTCTGTAAAAGAGAAGTCGATAATGCATAAGAAGACCCTAGTTTTAATTGGGATTATATTCGCCACTCTTGTAGGAGTAATCCGGTATCGACCCAGTATCCAGTCTATTAACCAGTGCTCGGGCTTTTTACAGGTAGTAGCGTCCTTTATCCTAGCCTTTTTCGGCTACCTAAACTACAGAAATGCGGTAAAGATGTCAGAGAAGCCAGCTATGGTGGAGCTCTGCCGGTTTTTCGTATCACCGCTCGAAGAATATCTTCGGGAGAAGAAGGAGAAAAGGGAGAAAGAGGAGTGTTACTGTTGGGAATTCCTCCTGGCAGGTTACTTCTCCTCATTACAGGCAGAGCTTCATGCCCGTGGTTCTAGTGCGTTGCTTCCATCCCTAAAGATCCTCCTAGCAGAGTTTTGCTCTGTCCTCGAGGGAAAGATGGGGAAAAAGAAGGAGTGGGATGAGAATGTGGACGGGCTCAACAGGTCCTGTGAGGAGTTCGAATCAAAGCTCAGGAAATTAAAGGAAGGGAGATTGAAGGAGCTTGTTGAAAGACATAAAGAGGAGATCAGGCGGAGGTATGAGGCTGATGAGAGGATGAAGAAGTACTACTCATCTTCCCAGAATTTCCTCAAAGACCTAGTCGATGATTTCTACAAATGCCACATAAGGAAGAGGGAAAACCAAGGCATAGGGGGTCTCTCTTGGTACTACCTAGATGACCTGTTCGACAGGATAAGGGATGAGCTGACCCAAGAGCTTGAGGAAATAGACGGAGCAGGGAGGGAGTGGGAGCGACACATAGACAGGCTTATATCCCTCCTGGAGGAGGCACGAGAGTACCTCAGGAAGGAGTACAAGCTGACACCATCGGAGCAGTCCCTCGAGATAACCCCTTAACTACCAGCTACGATGCGAATATTTTCACTATTTCTCTTATAGCTCTAATAAATTCTATTATTCTGGTCGGGATTGCCACAATCCAGGACACCACAGTTAGGCGGTAGAAAAGCTCGTCCACATCCCTCTTCAGCCTGTCATACCTCCTTTTCAGCCTGAAATAACCGGCCTCGAGCTCGTTATGCTGGAACTGAAGCTGATAGAACCTTTCCTGGAGCCTTTCGTATTTATCCTTCAGGTAATTGTGCTCCCTCTCAAGCTCTTTATAGTTATCCTGGAGGCTGTTATCCCTAGTTATCCCAGCGTAGTTCCTTTTTCTGTGGCGTGCCGCAGTATACTGAAGTCTAAGACTGTCAGGGTACCATCTTTTATTTATACGGTCTTTTATTTTTTTATTCAAAAACAAAAGGTTTATCTTATTTAGAACCTCCTGTACCAAGGGAGGCTCGTCTAAGGCTCTGTGGGGCATATGATACTAGAGCCTCCCCTGTCTTTATAAAGCTTTCTCCTTGGTATACACGTCCAGTTGCTTGTAAACAGTGTTTATCTTGCATAGATCTACCATATAAATTGCATGCTACTTGCATGCACGTTGCATGTAGGTTTTATGGTGGCGATCCACTGATTTATATGGATCAAGCGGGCAATACGCAATATGGTACGCTTTCACGATCTTCTCCTAGACGCTTCATACGGCTAAGATGGCGAAGGAGAGAGGTCTGTGTGGACTATGAAGTGAAATATCTGGGTGCCTCCATATCCATAAATATGGATGAAAGACCTGCGCTTATTCCATCCCATCAGGGTCGGGTAGCTTCAGGAACCAGCTTCTCCCTCTTTTTTGAGGGATATCACCCTGTCCTCGAGCATTTTCGCCAGGTACCTCACCAGTTCTATTCCCATTGAGAGGGCCATCTCCGTGGTGCTCCTCGGTGCGGGGCCAGGATGCGGGCCTCCGTATTGAACAAGCTCTATTAAGGAGCTTAAAAGCCTTTTAACCCTCTCCGGAAATTCTTCAGCCTCTCCCACAACCTCTATTCTGGGGACGAACTTATCCCTGATCACATCGCGGAGCGAATTCCTTATAGAGGTTCTCGCCCCTTCAACATCGTTCTCCTCCAGCCTGGCATAGGCATCCCACAGGTAGCTGACGGCTTCGTTAAGGAGGGGATCCTCCAGGCTCAGCGAGAGCAGACCTGCCTCGATCCTTGAGAAGTGCTCGAACGCCCTCTCGCTCTCCCTGTCCACTAGCTTTAGTTCCAGCGGTAGGAAGGGCTTGCCGTCGTAGGCCGTGATGATAATCGTGATGCGGTAGTCATCCCCTATGTTGAGCTGGGACGCCATATCTCTAGGTATAATCAAGCAAGGGACATATCTATTCCAGTACCTATTCCAATATCTACCAATCTTCAGCTCAACCTCTCTAAATGGTTTAAATCTCTTTATGAGCTTATCATTTTCATTCCTGAGCTCAGAAATATAAAATCTCAACATCTTACCTTCCTCTATGTGAGGAAATACTCTGGTAAGCTCATCTAAATAAATGAAGTAGGATTTCCCTCCTCCTATATCTTCCCCAAACCTTACGGTGGAACTGACTACAGCAGGCATCTCAACTCCTCATCTATCTCTGGTCGAAGGTAAATAAAACTGCTACGCATTTATCCCCGACCACGATGGATAAGGCCATAGAGTGGAGGATACTGCAGTTCCTCCTGGAGAGGGGGGCATTCGATAGGGAGCACGCTGTGAGCAGGAGGGAGGTAAAGGAGAGGTTCAAAATAAGGGAGAGCACTCTATCCCAGAAGATGAGGAAGATGATATACTACAAATGGGTTGTTGGGCACCCCGAGAGGTACAACAGGTTCTACTGGCTCGGTGAAAGGGCACTTGAGTTTTTGAAAGATTATAAGGACTTCATTAATCATCCGTACAGGGACTTTCTGTACTGAAGAATTCCGCCATCAGCGCGCACAGTTCAGGACTCGTTCAATCTTTTTATCAGCTTAATCAGTTAAAGCTTCTGCTGGTCTCCTACCTACCTTTATGTCTTAAAAACCACCGGCACAGCTCTTTAACAGGACACGAGTCGCACCGAGGATCTCTAGCTGTACATACCTTTCTGGCAAAATCAAGCACTCCAAAATTGAACTTCTTTGCTTCTTCATGATCCTCCGGGACGAGAGATCTAGCGAAAAGCCACAGCTTCTGGTCTGTATGGGGCCTCTTTTTCTCCGATCTTACTCCAAGCACCCTTTCGAGAATTCTGATCATGTTCCTGTCTAGAAGGGGCTCGGATCGGTCGCATGCAGTAAGGAGGACTTCAGAAGCCGTGTAGTCTCCCACTCCAGGAAGCTCCTTAAGCTTCTCTTTATCGCACGGCACGCGCCCGCCAAACCGCTGGACAAGCTCTTCCGCCAGCTTTACGAGGCACCTCGACCTCTGGTGCTCGATCCCCAAGGGCTTCACCAGCTCCCTCACCTCAGCTTCTCCAGCCGACAGCACAGCCTGCGGATCGGGGAACTTCCTCAAGAACTCCTCGTATACTTTAGCTACCTGAGCTGTTGTGGTTTTTCTCAGCAGAAGCGATGCTGTAAGCACAGCCCACCCGCTTTTTGTATTTCTCCACGGAAGGTGCTTGTCTCCGTGCGCTTCATACCATTCAATAATTCTTCTTCTGAGCTCCTCAATTTCGGCCTTGTCTGGAGGAGATGGGATCATGCTTCCTGAAGCCAGTTGTAATATATTTCAGCACAGCTTTAAATTTTTCTCAATCTTGGCACCTGAAGATGCAGACGAAAGTATCCGTGCCTAAGGATAGCTATCTAGAGATCCTCGCCTTCACGACCTATGCTTACCTCACTAACAAGATAACGGCATATAGCGGTCTGATAGGAGGGGTCAGGACCCTTGGTCAGTACATCGAGAACTTCATCTACGGAAAGATAGCTGAAGTTGCGTTCCAGAGATTCCTTAGGGATCGCCTAGGCCTAGAGGTACTGACGGATTTAGACTTGGCTGACTTCATTGTAGGTCCCTACATCTCCAACTTGGTAGCTTTGAGGAAAGGCGATGAGTACGAAGCCCTGAGGCTCTGGATTGAAGTTAAAGAGGTAAGGAGGGACCAGCGCTGGCTCCTTGTCCCGGCCTCAGCAGTAAGATCTAGACCCTACGACGTCTACGTATCTGTGTGGGTAGGCTTGCCCGGTGCTCACATTGCTTGGCTTACTAAGCACGTACCGGAAGTGATGAATAAGATGAGTAGCGAGTGGAGGGATCAGATGAAGGTTATAGAAGAAAGTATCGAGAACATTCCTTGTGAGGTCGTAGGATTCGTTACGTGGAACGATGTGGCGCTAGTAATCCGAGCAGGAGAAGGTGACCACAGAGCTAGAGAAGAGCTGGATAGGAGATTTGGCCACAGATCCTGGTACTACTTCTCAGGTAGGGAGAGTCTCTTCGATCCCGATGATCCTTCATGGAAAGGTAGCAAGGTTCGCGAGAACATAGGTTTCTCTCTTAAGAGGCTTCGAGAGGCAAGCGATTGGAGCAGGCTCCGCGAGCTGATTCTGAAGAATGAGAGGCTTGTCGGTAAGGTAGAGACGAGAAGGGCTGGAGGTTTTCCGAAATCCTGCGGAAGGGTAAGACCTCACGAAGACTACCGAGACTTTGCTTTCAGGTGCATAGAAATCCAGCTGGAAAATATAAAAAGGCGGTACGGTACCATACTGAGAAAGGAAAGCTGGTTCGCGCAACCCCTAACCCCTAGCTTGTGAGGTTGAGCAGATAGGCGGTAGTTTTGGCAAGAACTTTAGACGCAAGCGGTGGCACTGCCTCTCCTATCTGGGCTCTTACTTGTGACCAAGTACCTGTAAAGAAGAAGGTGTCGGGAAACGTCTGAAGTCTAGCTCGCTCTCTGTTTGTCAGCATACCTCTCTCTCGCTCGTAGTGGTAGCTCCACGTGCCTCCACCACCGTATGCTATCACAGTGGGCGCAGGAGTGAGGGGGTTGATCCTTCTGTAGATGTTGCTCATAAGCCCCTTAACTTCCCACGGGGTTCCCCTCACAAACTCGTGGTTCTCCCCAGGTGGTATGCGCCTGAGCCTCTCGGAGACAGAAGGAGACTCACGAGGTAGCACATTGCTTCTGTCTGGAGTGTCTACCTCTCTCACATTCCTTCCGTAGTAGCCTAACTCCTTCAGCACTCTCTCATGCTCTTCAAAGGCCTGATCAAGCTCCTCTTGAGTCCAGTGTTTTACGCTGTTCAGGCGCAAATAATCCTCTACAATACGGAACGAGAGCTTGTCCCACACCTCATGCTTCCACTTCAGCGCCCTAGGAGTGTTCACTTCGTCCCACACGCCCTCATACTCCTTCATGATTTTGACGTAGCACTCTTGGAGATCCGGGAGTGCCCTGCCCTCAAACACTTCTAGGGGCGTGAGGGGGTACTTGTGAAAGAGCCAAGTGCCACCTCTTAGCTCTCTTTCTAGAACTTGTCTGACCTCCCAGAAGCGCTCCAAGCCCTCTTCAATCAGATCCCTCCTAACACCGACTATTATAAGGCGCTCCCGCATCTGCGGGACGCCAAGCTTCGAGAAGTCTACAATATCCGAAAATGCTATTTCATATCCCTCTATCTTGGCTGTGACCTCGGGATGGTCTATCACTCTTCTGACCTCTTCCCATCTAAGCTTGAGCTTAGAGAGGTCCTCTAGGACAACCTTGTACGCGAGGCCTCTGTTGGCGCTGATAAGACCTGGGACATTCTCGAAAATGAAAACCTTGGGCCTGAGGGTCACGAGGGCTCTTACGAAGTGAGCATACAGTCTCCCTCTCCTAACCTCGATGCCTCTCCTACCTCGCTCAGGACCTCTAACAATCGAGAAGTCTTGGCAAGGAGGTCCGCCGACAACCACGTCAACGTCTAGGTCGGCAAGAGAGGAGAAATCCACGCGCTCAATGTCGCATACCAAGGCTGTACCAGCTTGAGCTTCAACTCTTTCGCTGGTACATGATGAGAGCTTGAGCTTGAAATTGGCAGAATACGTCCGGACAGCGGGCAGGAGGATGTCGTTTGCAAAAACTGCGCTGAAAAACCCGCTCTGCACAAATCCTAAGTCAAGCCCACCTGCACCGGAGAAGAGAGAGACGAGAGTAAACTTTTTCACTTCTGTCCACCACCCTCAGCATTCATCTCCTTCTTTACGCTTGTAGCAACCGCGGATTTCTCAGCCAGCCATGCCAGCACTATGTTCCTCACTATTTCAGCGTCATCGCTCCCCATTACTCCTCTGAAGCGCTCTACAAGACTCCACTGCTTCTCTGTAAATGTAACCTGGACCCTCTTAACTTTGCTTCTTTCTTCACCGTGTTTCAAGGAACACACCAAAAACACATATACAGCACGGAAGCTTATAAATATTTTGCTTGCAGAACCTAAGCTGAGGTATAATACTAAATAATCTAATTTTATAATATTAAGATAATGGTCTCGCATTTCTGGTGTCGCATTACAATCCGTTTTGCGACAAACAGGAGACACTATAAAATTTTAAGAAGGTCCCTCTTTTCATATGGGCATCGCCAAGAAGATCTTCCTTGCATTCCTAGTCTTAGTTGTCCTGCTCTTCCTCCTTCCAGATATATGGGCCCTGACATACAAGCCATCATTTGAGGTTAGAAGTGTAGAGATAGTCAATCATGAAGGCTACCCGTGCGTTAGGTTATCGTTCAGGACAAGTGACTACCCAGTTAAGTTCTACCTACTCACAGACAAGGGCGAGAAGATAGATAGCGAATCCGTATATAAGCCAGAAGAAGCAGTCTATCTCCGACTAAGTTCTTGGGATAAGAATGTAGTAGGACCGAGGAGGTATGTCGTAAAAGCGTTCTACAACGATAAGGAGCTGTGGAGCGGAGAGGTAAAAATAGAAGGTGCGAGCGCCGATATCGATATTACAGGGATCGAACCCAGTATCGATTCAAACGGTCTTACTGTAAAGGGCATCTACCTCGAGGTGAGGAACCGAGGCGATGTCCCCCTCTACCTATCCAGTTATCCTTCCGAGACCATTAAGCTCTATCTGGACGGTTCTCCAGAGCATTTCAATATAGAACACCTCGTTCTAATGCCCGGAGAAAGCTTAAAGGTAAAGCTGGGCTCCTTCATCGAGATTCCTTATTACGAGCTTTACAGGGCTCATGAGATAAGGCTCTCTATTCTAAGAGTGGCTGAGGCATCCTATACTATAAAGGCTCTGGAGCCAAAAGTGAGAATAGATAAAGTAGTAGTCACACAACGTTTTACTGGGCAATGTGTTGATAGCATAACATTAACTATATCGAATACATGGAATTACTCAATAGATATAGAATGGGCTGAGATCCATGTGGATGGAAAAAAGGCGTCTCTGTGGTCCCACCCCTTTGAAAAAGTAAATCCAGGAGAAAATAGGACTATTACGCTGGATCTTGTTTGCGAAGAGGTACCGAAACAATTTATAGTGACGGTGAAGTTAGGAAGAACTGAGGTGTCCTATTCTGGCTGAACTTTTAGGAACGTCCTTCACTCCTTGATCCCCAGCTTTTCCTCCACTTCCTTTACCTTCCTCTTTCTTAGCTCTTCTCCAACCCTTCTATATAGGGCAGGATTTCTCTCCATTATCCCCTTTTCCACGATGTCCCTCAGGAACTTGGAGATGTCAAAACTGGGGTCTTTTGCCTTCATATATCTGACAAAGGCGCTCGTTATCGGGCTGTGTATCGTCACCCTAGGCATCCTCAGTGCCTCATCAACAGCTCTTTCGACAGGATCTACCCCCTTGACCTCTGCTTCCTCCTTAACTTCAGGCTTCTCAACCTCCGCTTTCTCCACCTTCTCCTCCTTCTCAGGAGGGCCCAAAAGTGCCCTTATCCCAGTCCTATCGGCCCCTCTCCTCTTCTCCATTACATCACCCCTTCAGCCTCTCAAGAACCTCATCTGCCAGCTCCCTGTATGCTTTAGCCCCTGGGGATTCAGGATCGTAGTGAGTTATAGGCTTCCCGTAGCTTGGAGCTTCAGCCAGCCTTATGTTAACGGGTATCTCGGTCCTAAACACCCTGTCACCGAACCTCTCCTTTAAGCTGTCCCTCACATCCTTTGTCAGGACAGTCCTCCTATCGACCATCGTGAGCAAAAAGCCGAGGATATCCACATTGTGGTCCAAATCCTCCTTCATCATCTTCAACACCTCCATCAACATAGGTATCCCAGCTAGAGGATAGTACTGGGCCTGAACAGGGACTATAACGTGAGTGGACGCCTTAAGAGCGTTTATCGTGAGTATCCCCAGACTGGGAGGGGTGTCTATTATCACTAAATCATAGCTGTCCTTAACAGGCCTTAAAACCTTCTCTAGAACCCTTTCCCTAGCCATCCTCTGGAAGAGCAGGGCCTCAGCTCCTGCTAGGTTTAGGTTTGATGGCATTATCTCCAGATTCTCTATTCCTGTTTTCGTTATCACGTCGGATGCGTTTTTTCCCTCGACAACGCAGTCGTAAACCGTCTTATCCAGCTCAGGAGGGTTCAAGCCCAATCCCCTTGTGGTTGCGGCCTGGGGGTCGAAGTCCACTAAAAGCACTTTCATATTCTTCTCCTCAGCGAATATAGCCGAGAGGTTGACGGCTGTTGTCGACTTGCCTACACCACCCTTCTGGTTTGCTAGGCTTATCAGCGACATAGGAAAGGATGATCGATATTTAATATAAATATTTACTGTCGATATCGAGCATCGATATAGATGTGAGGTACACCCTCATAGTCAAGTGAACTCCCTTTTTGCTCATTATCAGAGGATGAAGAGATATTTTTAAATCCAGTATTTCCCATTTGAAGAGGAATTGGGCGTTGAACCACCTTTATAATTGTAGGATTCAGCTATCCTGCTCGAACACTATCTTCTCGCTGAAAAGATATGATAAGGAACACAATACTTCCGATAACACCAGAAGAACAAAGATGTAGAGGGAAAGTTCCTCTTCCCATCTTAGTAGTATGGAGATTACTCCAATTGGAATAAATAATAGTGGTGAATATAACATTAAAGAGTTTAATATCCTAATAAATCTGTGTTTCCTAAGAAGTTCAGGTATTATCACATGATAGGGCTTCCCGTAGTTCCTTAACATCTTTCGACTATCGAGCTCAAAAAGAATTCCTAGAAAGAAAAGGAAGAAACAGTAACACATAAGAAAGAGGAAAACTGGAGAACCAATACTTATAGAAATGTGAGGAAGAATCTCATAAAAAAGAATAGTCTGAAAGCAGAGAAACATTCCGAGGAAGAGCCCTGTAATCATTGTTGATGTAGCTATTCTTTCATCAAGCAAGGATATTTCTTTATTACATACTTCGAATATCCGATCTAGGATTCTGTCCATAAGAAGGAGAGAGGAAGGCCAAAGAAGGAAGAAAAATAAAACAAAACTTCCGGCCCAAATTACAGGGCCTAGTTCCGCAATATTATGGAGGATCACAACAGCTGTATATCCGAAGACCCCAGAAAGAAGGAAAGCCCACCCCCTCGCCCTCATTACGGCGCTGTCCTCCAACGCTCCCCTCCAGTACCCGTAGTAGAATGGGATTACGACGCCAACTATGAGAAGGGGCATGGAGTAGAGAACGAAGGTAATGCCCCAGAGAAAGCCTGCACGATCATGAAGATTACGCTCGTCAGGGATATTAGGAATAGGAACGCTTCATCAAGCTTATCCGCCCTGCTCTTCCCTGAGCTCTCCGACATATACAACTCCATTGGTTCAGTAATACAGGGGTTAAAAGGATTTTATCAAGACCAAGCTCCTTCCGGTCTCGTGAAGGAACTGGATAACCCACTCTGAGGTACAGGATCGTACCAATTGATGCCAACAGTCGAGGTTTTCTATCAATATCGATTATCGATATTTTCTGCCGGCATCGATGCCCGACAGTAATGTATCATTTCTCCCTCTCTTTTATTTCTCTTTCTACCTGCTCCAAGATGGCTTCTATATCCTTTAGCAATCTGTCTAGTGCATCAGGAAGCTCCTGGACATCCCTTCCTATTCTTTCTTCCATTTATACCACCTTAGTTGGAAGAGCGGGGAGAAAGAAAAATAAATTTCTTCTAAAGATATATACATTACATTTTTGGAGGAGTAACATGAGGTGCACCTTTACCCCCTTTCTTTTACAGGAGGCAACGTACCCCTTCAGTAATCCCAAGCGAACGGCGTCATGCCGATGCTCAGAGCTATGGCTCAGAAGAGGCAGTACGATCTAGCAAGAACCTTACTGTATTAGTGAGAGTGATCACTACATCTATGAAGTCCAGCTTATCAACTATTTGTCTATGTTAAATACCGGTTACGCCCTGCCTATACCTGGTTGCACTATCCAGGCCACCAGGAGAACGGTCAGTGAAACCTTGGTTCCCGATCCAGCTAAGATAGCACTTCCTATGATATAACATCGGTTACTTTTTGCGAGAAGAAAAATTTTTATTTTCACAGCTTGGTTTCCCCATTGCGGGGAACTTTGTCTCTTATATCTCGGCGCCATAAGGGACAGAGTTCCCCGCCTATTTAAGCTTAACTGTTACTCAAGTAACACCTAGGGGCAAGAGAACGGTTCTTTGCTGGTTGTTTGCTAAACAGACCATTCTGACAGGTAAATTCCGTGCTACATCTTGCAGTGCACCAAAATTATGTCGAGAGGTATGTGGATGGCCTCCGATAACTTTCTCAGAGATAAAACTGAGATTATTTAAGGGAAGTATAGAAATCCATTAATGTAAATATGAAGCTGAGTTATATAGAGATTTAAGGTTTCAGACTCAATGCATTGCTTTGAGCTAGTTCATCCGAGAGGGGAGAAAGGGGAACTTTGGGGGATGTATTTCCTCCCTCTCCTTTCCCTTTCTCAGAACCTCCTTATCCTGCACCCCAGAAACCATAGAGCGTGGTGCCTCTGTATCGCTGGAAATTCCCTCTGTAGATATTCGTAGAACTTGTCCCTCCCCAGCACCTTAACAGCCCTTTTGCTTGCCCACTCCAGATATGCTTCGTATAAATCAGTCCCCTTCTCCTCAGCCTCCCTGTCCACAATTAACGCTGTATCAATAAAGGGCCTCAGCGGGTTGGACATCCTCGTTATCATCCTGAACTTCTCCACCGGATCCATGTCCTCTATTATATCGCCCTTCTCCTTAAGCCTGAAGGAGCACCACAACAGGAATTCCATCACCTCCTTCCTCATCCCCTCCAAATATTCGTCCCTTATCGGCTCCCTCTCCTCCTCTTCCAGCGGGTTCCTCGTCCTTATTATCCTGACCCTCTCAAGAAACCCCTGATCCACCTGCGAGAACTGTGGAACCCTGTTGGCGAATACGATGACCTTAAGCACGTTTTTCCTTAAGTCTATCCTAGGCCTGTGCTTTCTATTGACGGATATGGGATCCCCTCCCACTATCGTCTTTATCATGTCGGCGTCTATCACCTCATCGGTGACCTCCTCGCTCGACACCACAACCCTAGCACCCAGTAACCTCTCCAAGGAGAACGGATCCCTCGATAAATCTATCGTCCTGACTGGTGCACACAGATCGCCGAGGGCTAGCTGTAAAGCCCTGGATAGTGTGGTCTTCCCTGTGGCAGGTTCACCTACTATTATGGCCATCAATCTTAAACTTCTGGGCCTTAATATGGATCCCAGGACGTCAAGGAGGGTAACATAGTCTTTCGTTACCTCCCCGTTTTCTGTGTAGAACCTCTCGAACAAGGGGAGGAACTCACCTTTCCTGAAGTAGTCTACCTCTATCTCCCTTTTTCTTAACCTCTCCAGGAACTCGGGGTCCACATCGACATCGAGCCAGGAAGTGAAGTAGTACCCCTTTGGATCGGAGAACCTGAACTCCTCCAAATCTATTATCCCGTTCCCCACCGCTAAATACCTCACGGGGTTGAGCTGATCCTCGCTTATGGGCTTTGATGAGGAGAAGAACCTGCTGTATGCCTCGTTTACGACCTCATTTGTCGCATATACGCCTAAGAGCTTCCTGACCATCCTCTCCACAGCCGATCTCGCGTCCAGAAGGAGGTGCCCGTCAGTGGCGTACAGGTCCTCCTTCCTTCCCCTCACCGATACGAACTCGAATATACCGTAGTCCCTTAAAATCAGATAGGCTACATGGGCCCTCTCCGACGCCCTCATCTTCTCTATGCTGTCCTTTATTATGCCCTCCTCCTGTGCCCTCTCTATCACCTCTGCGTCTCTACCACCTTCAGGGAAGTACGACAGGGCCTTCAGCTTCTCGTCAGCCCTCAATCCTTCTAGAGCTTTTTTCCAGTCGAAGACCCTGGACTGGCTCGAGAATAGGTTTCTGTCGTGCTTTATCCTTTCAAGCAGATCTATCTTTAAGTTTTCAGCCTCCTTTACCGATATCCCCAGTTTATCGGCCATCTCCTTTGGCGATATCTGGGCTACTGTCTCAGCTATTACCTTCCTATCCCCGAGGGATACAACTACTGCTCTCTCTATCTCGATCCTGTATGGGGGCCTGTCAAGGACGATCAAGGAGGGTCACAGGGGAGAAGGGTGCCACTCTGTGCAACATGACGCTCTTTTCCATGTAAACTCGGTAAAATTGGCGAAAGTTTCCTGAAGGTGGATAAAGAGTGTCTATATCGATGGTAGATATCGATTGTCGATATCGATAGGAGATATCAATATATCCTGCAAAAAGCAGGATGGTGTTGCTGTCTCAGTAAGGTAAAAGCTTTTTAGGAAAAACACTCAGGAAGTGCACGGATATCAGCGGGCCTATATCGGCGTAATCTCGGAGATGAAGAAGGCACGCTTATTTATAAAACTCATCGCCCAACATCTTTCCATAGATCAAGCGAGGAGGTGAGAAGCGGTATAGACGAGTGCACACTCTACATCCTGCTCGGATTTTTGTTCGGGATAGTGGTGGGAGTGGTGATAGAGAAGCTGAAGGTGTACGTCTGGATATTCGGTAAGGAGGTATAGATAGAAGCACCGATATCCGTGGCGACAGCTTTCCTACGACCCTTAAGAAACATTGTACTGGCGAAAATCTATTCCACTATAAATTTTCGGAATGGAAAGGAAAGAAAAAAGTTTATAAAGAGGAAGTATCTTTTTCCAGAGATCTTCCTAAATAGGAAGATCTTAAAATAAAAGGAGGTGAAAATATGTATAAATATATAATTTGCGTTCTAGTAGGAATGATAATAGTACTAGTAATAGAATTGATTACCCGCCGATAGGTGAATCCTGAGGGCTACCTCCGGTAGCCCATTTTTTTAGAAGAAAGGCTTATAAAGAGGGGAATGGGGATACCTACTTATGGCTCAAGCCCATGCTGTATGCGAGGAACCTGCTGACCTCAAGGCGATGATAAAGAGGG